>Ga0129299_1000743_pt1 | contig 21357 bp, 18 predicted proteins | sample ConPoolayeCmetaG_FD_94477 | JGI IMG/M metagenome (GOLD analysis project Ga0129299, IMG submission 94477) | Hot spring microbial mat communities from California, USA to study Microbial Dark Matter (Phase II) - Cone Pool mat layer C metaG ...
AAACGGCGCGGTGATTTGCGTCAATGGCAGCTACTTGTTTTCCCTACTCGACAGGCGCATCGATAGTCTACGGCAGCTGCCCGCCGTAGAATGGGGTTAGGTATTCATCTGCAATAACCGTTCTGCAATCGTCTCTCCGATGGCCAGCGCCGCCGTGGCGGCCGGGCTGGGAGCATTACATACGTGTAAGATGCGGGAGGTCTGCGCGAGGAGAAAATCGTCGTACAGCCGGCCGTCGGGAGTACAAGCCATGGCGCGCACGCCGCTGCGCGTGGGGACAATGTCATCAACCGTCAACTCAGGCACCAAGCGCTGCAGGGCGCGGACGAAATGCTTTTTAGAAAAGGAGCGCTGCAGCTCGGCCCAGCCGTCGCGCCAATGGCGGCGGGCCAGGCGCCAAAAGCCGCCGAAGCTCAGGGTTTGCAAAAGCTCACCTGCGTGTGCCTGCCGCAAACGGTAACCCTCTCGTCTGAAGGCCAGTACGGCGTTGGGGCCTGCTTCAACGGCTCCCGATAGGGTTCGCGTGAAGTGCACACCTAAGAAAGGGAAGCTCGGGTGAGGCACCGGGTAGACCAAATGGCGCACCAGATGCCTGCGCTCGGGCACGAGCTCGTAGAATTCACCGCGAAACGGAAGAATGCGCACCGAGATGTCGGCCCCGCCGTTCAGCGCCAGATGGTCTGCATACAAACCGCCGCAAGTAACTACTCGGCGCGCCATTCCCTCCCAGGTGTCGGCCATGATGTGCACCCCTTCCGAGGTAGTCCTAAAGCGCCTAACACGCGTTTGAGTGCGGACATTTCCACCGGCGCGCTCGAACAGTTCGGCCAATTTATAGGCCACCATTCGGTAATCGGTGATACCGGCTTGAGGTACCCAAAGGGCCGCCGTGGCGCACACGTGAGGCTCTATGGCGCGTGTCTCCTCCGAAGTAAGCAGCCGCAGGCCGCCGAGTCCGTTGGCTATGCCGCGTCGATAGAGAGTCTCCAACACCGGATGTTCGTGGGGGGTAGTGGCGACGATGACCTTGCCGCATATTTCGTAGGGCAGGTCGTATTGTTGACAGAACTCGAGCAATAGCCGATAGCCTCGCCGGCAGTTTCGGGCGCGCAGGCTATCGGGGCGGTAGTATACGCCGCTGTGTATGACACCGCTGTTGCGACTGCTCTGATGGGCGGCCAATCGGTTTTCTTTTTCTAAAACCAAGATGCGTGCCTCCGGCCGGCGTTGAATAAACTGCCACGCAGTGGCCAGGCCAACAATACCGCCGCCGACGACGACTAAGTCCAGTATATCATCCGACATTTTTCACAACCTCAGGGCTTAGTGGCCCAACGACTGGGCGGGAATAGGTTCGCGTAGACGGCCAATAGGGGCGTAGGACACCTGCAAGGCGGCCTCGCCGCCGCTGTTAAAGTACAGCAAGCGCCATTGGTGCCATCCTTGTTGGAGAAAAGCGACTCCGCGGCGTTCGCGCAGGCTGTGATCTCCGTCGTTGTCCACTATGGTCAAATTGTCTATATCGAGCCTTGAGCCGTCGTCGGAGGCCAGGAAGAACTCGTACCCCTGGGTTTGCGGAGCATAAAAGTAACCCTTCCAAACCATACCGCACTTACCCTGGCGACAGGCAGGGTCGAGTTCAAAGCCGACGACCACCTCACGTTTTTGAATGCTTCCATACGCCAAGCCTTGTATGGTGTACTCCGGTGGCTGCACCAGCTCGGCAACCAAACCGCGTTGAGGTTGGCGATACATGGAGAGGCTGGGCATGAAGGGCGGTACGCGTACGAAGAGGCTGTCTTCGCGGCTGGGCAATAGGCCGGTGCGGAAGGCTCTTACGCGCACCAGGGCGCTTCCCTCCAGCGTAAAAGGCTTCTCGTAGCGCAAAGAGCGCTCGGTAGGTGCACTGCCGTCTGTGGTGTAGTACAATACCGCTTCGGGCGCGGCGCACGACAGGCTAACGATGGGCCGAACCGATAGGGAGTCGTATTGGACGCGAATTTCGGGCGGGCCTACGAAAGCGCCGTAGTTAGCCACTTTGATGGCAAAAGCGTAAGGGGCGCTGAATGCGCCGGGGTCGTAAGGCGGCAGTTGGATAACGGTGTTGTTACCGCTGGACTCCACCCGAAGGCGGCTTTTGGTGCCCAGCAGCGTTACGTCGGCGTTGTAAGGCAACTGCACATCGCGCAGCAAGACGCGTCCGTCGGCGGGATAGCGCGGCAACAGGATGTAAAGCGCATTCGTTTTGGGATTGTAGGTGTAAAACAGTTCTTTTACGGCAAAGCCGGGGTCCGGTGAGAGGGTTTGCTTGAGGATGAGATCTTTCTTGTCGGCTTCACGTCTGTATCCTCGCTCACCGACACTCCACTGGAAAGGGATGCGCCAGCGCCGGGTGCCGTAGATGGCCTCGCCGTTAATGGCCAGCCATTGGCCTATTTGCAGCAAGCGTTCTTCCATGATCGGCGGTATTTTACCGTAAGCGTCGGGACCGATGTCAAGCAGAAAGTTGCCGCCTTGTGCCACGCGGTCTATGAGTTGCAGGATTAGGGCTTGCGTAGAGCTGTAATCCGTCGCGCGTTCGGCGCGGTTGTAACCGTAAGAAAAGCCTATGCCACGGCTTTCTTCCCATGGGTGGTCAAAAGCCAATTCGGGCTGGTACTCCGGCGTGTAGAATCCGCCGTGGGCAAAGCGGGTGTCGCTGCCCCAGCGGTCGTTCGTCACCACATAGTCGCGCACCGGGCTTTGGTTGTACAGCCAGGCCAGGAACTCTTGCGAACGCCATACTTCAGGAGACGCTTCCCAGTCGCCGTCTGCCCATAAGACCCAAGGTTGATATCGGGTAATGAGGTCGTGAAGTTGAGGGAGGGCATGCTCATAGGCATAACGGTTTCGGTCTTGTTTCCACAGCGGGTTGAACCACTCGTATAATGAGAAGTACGCACCGGGTTTGACGGGTGTCTGGCGCAAGGCGGCAAACAGTTCACCTACTATGTCGCGTTGAGGGCCAATGCTGCCGGCATTCCACGGGAAGCCCCAGGCGCGGTCGGCCTCTGCACTGGGCCACAGGCAAAAGCCGTCGTGGTGCTTGGCCGTCAGCACGGCATAGCGCGCGCCCGACTTGGCGAGGAGCGATGCCCACTCCTCGGCATCGAACAACGGCGCCCGAAAGTCCTTGGCCAAGTCGTAATAACTGCGGTTGCCGAAAGCCTTCTGATGAAAATCGCGCACTTTGCCCTCGTGGGCGTTGGTCTCCAAGGCGTGTTGGTACCACTCGGCATAGTGCCCTACCGGAGCATAAGCCGGAACAGAGTAGACGCCCCAGTGGATGAAAACGCCGAATTTAGCATCCAGCCACCATTCCGGTATCGGCCGGCCGTCCAAAGAAGACCAGTTGGGTTGATAGAGCGGATTTTCTTGGCCGAAGGAACCGCGCGTAAAGCAGCTCAGCAGTAAAAAGAGGAAAGTTAGGCGCATGTCAAGGGGGAGTTTTCTTTCAAAAAACGGCATTTGAACGCTTTTGTGGCCGGCTCATTGTTGCAGCAGCTGCCAATAGTCGTCGGGCACCGGCGTGCCTAAAGAGCGCGCTACTTCGGCGCTCTGCTTGGCGCGCTCCTTATCGCCGAGCATGAAATAGCAGCGCGAGCGGTTGAGGTGGGCCATGCCGTTGTTCGGTTGCAATGCTATAGCCCTGTCAAAGTCGGCTAAAGCCTCTTGGTATTTCTGCCGGCCGTTGAAAAGAGAGGTGCCTCGTCCATTAAGTGCCTCGGCATTGTCGGGTGCCAAGCTAAGCGCTCGGTTAAAGGCGGAGATCGCCTCGTCGTAGCGTTTTAGGCGCTGCAACGACGTGCCTAACACGATATGACTCTGAGGGTCTTGAGGTGCTAGGCTCACCATGCGTTCGGCCAGGGGCAAGGCTTTTTCCGGCTCTCCCAGACGTATGTGCACCAGGGCGCGAATGTCTAAGGAAGCAAAGTGTTGGGGATTGCTCTTCAAGGCGACATCGCAGTCTTCCGCCGCTTTTTTCATCAGTTCGTTGTAGCGGGAGGCATTAGCCGGCTTCAATGCCTCTATGTAGTAGTAATGCGCTCGGTTAGAACGCGGTACCGGCGACAGAGGCGCATGGCGAATGGCCTTATCCCACAAGCGCTCGGTGTTTTTCCAGGTATCCAAGTAGCGAAAAGTGAGGTAGCCGTATCCGGCAGCGGCCAGAGCCAGCAGTGCCCAGCCGACCGGTTGGCGCATCGATGCTGGCAGGTGCAGTTCGACCAGCATAGCCAACGCAAAGGCTATCCCGATGTACGGCACATAAGTGTACCGTTCTGCCAGCAGGGTATTGCCGATGGAGATAAATTGCGCCACCAAGATGATGTTGGCCAAATAAAACAGCAGGCCGAAAACCAGCGCCCTGTGTCGGCGCAGATAAAACACCCCTCCTGCCGCTGCCAGCAGCAGTATTGGAGAGGCCTTTAGCCAAAACCCCATGTCATTTGCGGGGGGATACGGATGAAAGGGCGAGAGGGGCCAAGGCCAAAAAAAGCGCCATACATACGCCAACAGCGTGTAACAACCGAAGAACAGCCGGTCGGTCAGCGAGTACAGCTCCAAAGAAGCCACCGCTTTTTCCGACTGGATGAGTAGGGTAAGCACACCCATGGCCGCGGCCAGAGCAAAAAAAGGCGCCTTTTCCCACCATAACCGCCCCTGAAGCATGGGGCGCCCTTTCCAGTAGTCCAGGACAAGCAAGGTCAGCGGGAAAGCGACCGCTGCCGGCTTCGACAACAGCGACGCCGCAAACCACACTAACGCCCACCCGTACCCCGAGCGGCGGCCCTCGCTCACGTAACGCCAATACGCTATCAGCCCTAAAAGGTAGAAAAAGGTGTAGAGCACGTCTTTGCGCTCCGAGATCCATGCCACCGACTCCACGTGCAGCGGATGCACCGCGAATACCGTCCCAACGAATAGGGCCACCCACCCCCGACGCTCCGACAACAACCAAGCGAAATAAAACACCAATCCGGTGTTAGCTACGTGCAACAGCCCGTTGACTAAAAAATACGAAAAAGGCGATAAACCCCATAAGCGATAGTTTAATGCCAAGGAGAGTACGGTCAGCGGATGATAATTAGACACCACCGGCTGCGTAAAAATGCCCTTTACATCCGGCCCGCGCAGCAGAGGGTTGTCCAATACATAGAACGGGTCGTCCCAGTTGGTGAACTCGTTTCCCAGTATAGGCGAAAACAGCGCGCCGGTGAAGGCCAGTAGGGCGAGCATCCATCCTACCGGAAAGCCCTTACCTTCGGCCTTCTTCCCGCGGCCCACTGAGGTTTGGGCTTTTTTTTCGCTTCGAGCAACCGACTTTTTATGTTTACTCATGAGGTGTTTGCGGATTTTCGGAGAGGCGCCGAGTGAAGTCGTACCGTCATTTCACTTCGCCGAGTATCAATAGACGCAAAAGCACCAGCGCCAGGGCGACATCCTCCTCTCTTGTTTCCAACGCTTTCACCATCACCGCCGCCCGCGGATTAGGCCCCAGAGCTCGCTCTCGATTGGTCAGGTTAACGGTATTGCCACCGGGCAAGAGCAGTTCGCTGTGAAGTTCGGCGGATTTTTCGCGGAGCTCGGCAAGCACTTTCTCTTCTTTGCCGGCGGCAAGCAGCGCGTTTCCCGAAAAAACGCCCAGCGGTGTGCCGTTTAGCCACACGTCTACGGCCTTTTCCCTTTGCCGAAAGACAAACTCGCGGTCGTGCGTGCGCGCCAGCACTACGTTGCGCTTGCCCACTCTACGGATGCAGTAGAGCACTACCGGCTCTTGAAAAATGCTCAACAAGTAGCCGACAGAGATATTTCGGCACTCGCTCTTCCGAGGCGCTCGGCTTTGACGGAGCGATAAGAGCGAAAACATCTCTCCATCCCAAGGCACCAGCTCGGTTAAGTATTCCTTCGCGCACCGGCGAAGGCGATGGAGCACATCCTGAAACACCGCGCTATCGGGCCGGAATGCCGCCCAATCACTAAAGGCCCGCTTGAGCAGGTAAATCACTGCCGTAAGGAAGAAGGCCAGTGTCAGAACGATCACCAGAAAACTAAACAGAAAACGCATAGCTACGGGATAATGGCGTGGTTTCTATGCCCGAAAGCCGAGTTTAGGGCGGCAATTTAAGCACATTACGGCACTGTACGGCCAGCCGTACAGTGCCGGCGGAAAAAGCCTTTTTTACTATGACCCTCAGAGTGCTTAAGCGGATGAGGCCACCATGTCTCGGAGCGTTTGTACGTATTGCTCCACGTACCGGTCTATATTTTTTCGGCGGTATTGCATTACCCAGCGCGGGTGCGGGAGGGCGATGAGTTGCTCGAAAAAGCCGTGTTCGGCATTCAGCCGCTTAAAGATGCGGAAATTTTGCCCTTCTCCCAAGCACACGGCCATCTCTCGTCGGGCGCCAAAAGCTATTTGCGTTTGAATGTTCCACACGATAAAAGGCTTGACGGCTCGGAGCAAGTCGGGATGCTCGTAGTAATTGATGTTCAGGCCGTTGCGAAGAAAGCCTAAGGGCGACAGGGCCGTCAAGTAGACATGTCGGAAGAAGGGCTCTGCTCCGCCGGCGGCGCGCACCACTTGCCAGATAAACTGCGCCGAGAGCTCGCGCTGCCGAGGAAGCCGATGCGCTATGCCGCATTCGTCCGTCAAGGCGGCCGGGTCGGTAAACGCAATACCGGTCGTGCCGGCGCCGAAGCGCCCCGGGTTGATACCGAAGAAGAAAAAGCGCGGCCGCTCATCGGCGTAATATTTTCGGTAAAAAAGCGCCACCACGCGCCGCACTTCCGGGTGCTCGTAAGGAAACATCCAGGAAAAACCCTCCGGCAGAGCAATGGATGGAACGCTCAGAGAGTAGACAAAAGCCAGCACCCGCTCGGCAAAGGACATAGGCAAGCGCTCTGTGCCGCTACTGTTTTTTCTTAAACTGGCCTTCTTTCCAAGCCTTGAAAAACTCCGCCCACGCCAGCGGGCTGAAAATATTCATCGGCGGCGTCTGGCCGAAGTAGACGTACTCGCGCGATTGGCGCCGCAGGTAGAAGTTGGCGCTTTCTCGGCCGCCATAGGGCACCATTTCGGGGTTTCGCCGCGCCTCGGCGACGTATTCGTTGGCGAGGTTTTCTGCAGCGATGCGCTGCAGCTCGGGCGTGACGTCCATTTTCAGGAACTCGATCTTAAAATGCTCGCGCGAGGGCCAAGGAAAGATGACCACTTCGGGCAGGGTAAGGGTATCTTGCGCCATAATCTGCACGATGGAGTAGCGGTCTTGCGTCAAGGTGTCGGGCACGCGTTTGGTCACGGTCTCCAGACCGATGCAGCTAAAACGGATGAGGTCGCCGCGTTCGACGACGATGGTAAAAAAGCCCCGGTGGTCGGAATAAGTGCCGCGGCGTTTTTCAGGGAGAGAGACGGTAGCGTATGGCACCGGTACCATGTTGCCGTCCAGGTTGGTGACGACCAGTCCCGAAAACTGAATCAGCTTAGGCTCGGTATCGGACTGCGCTGCAGCGTTCAGCGCGGTTATAAAGATGGCGATAATCGGCAGCAGAAAGCGCATAGGTTGCAAGATGGTGAAGAAGATGTAAAACGAAGGCATCCGATCGGCCCTGTCAGACAGTCCATCCGGGCAAAGATAGCCTCTTTGACGAGCGCCGGCCCGCAGCGGGTTGCCCGCGGATGAGCATGTTGCTCCCTTGTGACCGTACAAAAGTAATGGAGTAACGCGCGCCGGAGGCGTTTGTTTGTGTAACCTATGCAAAGAAAGGCGGCGCTGCCGGTGTTATTGGTTCAAACGATACGCTTTTAAGGAGGTCATTCCAACACCGAAGAGCACCACCGTTACGGAGCTAAGGGGCATCAGGATGGCGGCGATGACGGGTGAGAGGGAGCCGCTGACGGCAAAACTCAAGCCCACGGCGTTGTAGGCGGCAGCCAATAAGTAGGCGCGGTTAACGGTGCGTATACCCCGGTGGGCCAAGGCGAAGAACTTCGGCAAGTGCTCCAGTCGGCGGGCGTCGAGGATGGCGTCACAGGCAGGAGTGAAGGTATTGGTGTCTTCGGCTACGGCAATGCCTACGTCGCTGCGCTGAAGCGCGCCGGCGTCGTTCAAGCCGTCGCCGATCATAAGTACGCGATGCCCCTGTTGCTGAAGCCGTCGCACGAACGCCAGCTTATCGTGTGGGCTTTGGTGGAAGCGCAAGTATTCTTGCCCACCGAAAAGCAGCGCCAACTCTGCTGCCGAGCGCTCGTTGTCGCCGGAGAGCAGCCATACCTCACCTTTTTGCCGGAAAAAGCGCACCACCTGTTCCACACCCGGACGGAGTTGGCTTTCGAGTTTAAAGTGCCCGCGCACGACCCCGTCTATTTCTACCCACACTCCTGAGGCCGGCAGCTTTTCTCCACAAATAAAAGCGGCAGAGCCGATGCGCACGCGCCGCCCCTCAATGGTGCCTTGCAGCCCGCGTCCTATCTCTTCCCGCACATCTACCACCGGAACCGGGCTCACCTTCGACAATGAAGCGACGATCTGACGGCTGGCCGGATGGTTGCTCTGCGCGGCCAGAGACCTCACCAAGACTTCTTCCTCCGGATACAACGGTGATTGCTCCGGGGCCGCTACAAAACGCGCGGTCTGAGCGCCACTGTCGGTAAGCGTGCCGGTCTTATCGAAGATGACGGCCGTAACGGTGGAAAACGCCTCCAAAACCTGCGTGTTCTTGACGAAGAAACGCTCGCGCGCCAACAGGCGCAGGACGTTGCCCATGGTGAAGGGAATGGAAAGGGCGACCGCACAAGGACAGGCGATGATGAGCACGGCCGTAAGGGCATTAATGGCCGTGGCCATACTCTGTGGCGCCCAGTATAGGAAAGCAATTGAAGCTACGCCCAAGATGAGCGCCGTAAAGTAGCGGCCGGCCCGCTCGGCCAAAAGACTGGCGTGACTTTTTGCTCCCTTTTGGAAGGCCTCATCGTTCCACAATTGGGTTAAATAGCTGGTATCTACGCGGCGCGTTAGGCACACCTCGATGGCCTCGCCCACCTGGCGCCCTCCGGCATAGACCTTTTCACCTACCGAAATGTTTACCGGCTCTGCTTCGCCGGTGACGAAGCTATAGTCGATCTGCGCCCGTCCTCTGAGCAGGGTACCGTCGGCGGGGATCAGTTCTCCATGTCGTACCCTCAGCACATCGCCCGGCGCCACTTTTTGTATCGGCACGGCTTCCTCACTCCCGTCGGGCCGTACGCGCGAGGCCGCTACCGGAAAATAAGAGCGGTAATCGCGCTCAAAGGAAAGTCGGTAATACGTCTTTTGCTGAAACCAGCGTCCGATGAGCAAGAAAAACACCAGACCGGCCAGCGAGTCCATGTAACCCGCACCGGTAGCGGTCAGTATTTCCCATGCCGAACGTCCGAACAAGACCGCCATGCCCAGCGCCAGAGGCAAATCAATGTTGAGATAGCGTTGGCGCAGCCCTTCGTACGCGGAGATGAAATAGTCGCGGCCGCTGTACAGCACCACCGGAACGGCCAGTGCCAGGTTGAGGTATCCGAAAAGGTGAAAAAACCGCGCTTCACGCTCTTGTTGTAACCCCAGGTATTCGGGAAAGCTGAGCAACATGATGTTGCCAAAGGCAAAACCGGCCACCCCTATCTTGTACAACAGCGAGCGCTCCACCGCCGGGCGCGGAGTAGATTCGGTCACATCGCCCAGACGGATGTCGGGTGGATAACCGATGCGCGCCAGCGTCCGTGCCAGCCGTCTCAGACCGGTCTTCTGTTCGTTGAAGAGAATAGACACGGTTTTTTTTAGAAAATCCACCCGTGAGTGCGACACGCCCTCGTCCAGTCGGTAGAGCTGCTCCAATAGCCAGATACACGAGGTACAGTGTATGGCGGGCAAATAAAAGGTTACCCGCGCCGAGCGCCCGTCGGAAAATTGCAGCAGCTGCCGCCGAACGTCGGGGTCGTCTAACCACGCGTAATCGTGAAGATCACCCTCCGAGCGCTGCGTTCTACCGGCCTGGGGGTCTATTTCGTAAAACGCTTCCAGGTCGTTACTCGTCAAAATTTCGTACACCGTCTTGCAGCCATCGCAGCAAAAGACCTTTTCTCCGACCCGCCGGCCCTCATCGGGGCAAGGCTGATGGCAGTGGTAACAGGTCAGAGCGGCAGCAGAGGGAGCCTTTGGCGCAAGCGTCGGTTGCGGTGACATGGGCAGTTGCGTTAAATGAAAATATTTTTCTCAAAAATGCAGGTGCCCTAAAGGCGTGCCGAATGACGCTCGTCAGGTGCCTCTGTGCGCATCATCAACTCCCGGCGACCTTTTTACGGCTCCCTCGTAAAAAGCACCACAAAAGCCTGAAGGCGTCCTGACCGCCTAATGCGAGCGCATGTGCATCTTTGCATCGTTGTTTTGAGCATTTTTTGAAAATATTTATCACGCACAAAAAAGCGCCTTTAGCCATGACGTTCTCCGAATTAATTCGTTCCGATAAACCTGTGTTAGTTGACTTCTCGGCAGAATGGTGCGGCCCGTGTCGTATGCTGGCGCCTATTTTGGAGGAGGTAAAGCAAAAGGTGGGCGATCGGGCAATTATTTACAAGTTGGACATTGACCGCAACCCTTTAGTTGCCTCTGCCTATCAGGTGATGGCCGTGCCGACGCTGATCATTTTCCGCAACGGCAAACCGGTGTGGCGTCGCTCGGGGGTTATGTCGGCCGCCGAACTGACGCGCACCCTGGAATCTTTCATAGAAACCGCACAGGCGTAACCTTGCCTTATGTGGGGAAAAGGAAGCAAAACATACAGCATCTTCGCCCTCAAGTGCCCGCGTTGCCATGAGGGAGATACCTTTGAGTCGAGCAGCTGGTCTTTCGTGCGCCCTTTTGAGATGCTGGAGCGGTGCCCTAAATGCGGATTAAACTATTTCCCGGAGCCGGGCTACTATTACGGCGCTATGTTCATCTCCTATATCTGGACGGGTTGGTTCTGCCTGTTCTTTGTAGCGCTTTTTCACTGGGTGCTCGACTGGGGGCTGTACACGGCTTTTGGCCTTCTCATCGCCTTTTTGACCGTTAATTTTGTGTATATCTTCCGCATTTCGCGGCTGATGTGGCTCAATATTAACGTGCACTACGACCCGAAGGCCATTGAAAAGGCGCAAGCTTCCTCTCTGGGCGACAACGGTTCGGGCGTGCGTTGAAAAAAGGACTCGGCCGGCGGCGCGAGAATCGGCTAACTTTGCGAACGCAAGCCCTTGGTGTCGAAGAGCACCAGGGGCCTGCCGCCAATGACTCGTCGTATTTACTTCGATAATGCGGCTACTACGCCTCTGCTGGAGGAGGTAGTAGAGGCCATGCTGCCTTTGTTGCGCGAACACTACGGCAATCCCTCGAGCGTGCACGCAGAAGGGCGGCGTGCCCGCGCGTACGTAGAAAGCGCTCGCAAAACGGTCGCTCAAGCCCTCTGTGCCGGTACGGCGGAAATCTTTTTTACCTCCGGCGGCACGGAGAGCAACAACACGGCCATCAAATGCGCCGTGCGCGACTTAGGTGTTCGGCGTATTGTTAGCAGTCCGCTAGAGCATCACGCCGTTCTGCACGCCATAGCTGCCGTTGCCCGCGAATACCCGGTGGAGGTGGTTTGGCTGCGTGTAGACGCCCATGGGCATCCCGACCTGGAGCAGTTAGAGCAGCTGCTGCGCCACAGCGATGCTCCACGTACGCTGGTGTCGCTCATGCACGCCAATAACGAGATCGGCACTTTGCTCGATTTGCCGGCAGTATCGGCCCTATGTCGGCAGTACGGTGCGCTGTTGCATACCGATGCGGTACAGACGGTTGGGCATTTCCCGATAAACGTCCAACAGACACCGGTGGCTTTTCTCTGCGGCTCCGCACACAAGTTTCACGGCCCCAAGGGCGTAGGCTTCTTGTACGTCTGTGCCGACAATCTCATCCAACCCTTCATCGACGGCGGTGGCCAGGAGCGCAACCTGCGCGGTGGCACGGAAAACGTATGTGGCATCGTCGGTTTAGCCAAAGCCCTCGAATTAGCCGTTGCCCACCTCGAGGAGCGCGCTCGGCACATCCGAAACCTGCGCCGATACTTTATAGAGCGCCTGCGAGAGACTTTCGACGATATTCAGTTCAACGGAAACCCAGAGGGCGACGACCTGTACACCGTGCTGAGCGTTTCATTTCCACCCTCGCCTAAGAACGAACTCTTGCTGTGGCAGCTGGACATCGCCGGCGTCAGTGCCTCCGGAGGGAGTGCCTGCACCAGCGGCGCCGAACAGCACAGCAGCCACGTGCTCGATGCCATCGGCGCCGACCCTCGCCGAAAAACCATCCGCTTCTCCTTTTCGCACCTGAACCAAGCAGAAGAGGTGGACGAAGTTGTAGCCAAACTTCGGGCTATTCTCGGTAAAACGACGCAAAACATTTCCGCTTAGCTTTTTTCATCGTTCACCTCATCTTCTTCAAAAATGACCAACAAGCTTTCCTTGCCGCTGGGCCTCATCTGTGTCGGCCTCTTTTTTCACTGTCAGATGAATCCCGCTCCCGCACCGGTAGAGGTGCAGCTGAAAACTTTCCAGTTCAAGCGCTGCCTCGACGACACCGAGATATGCGCGGAGATGAAGGTTACTTATCCGGAAGTTTCCGGCTCGGATGCTGCCTTGGCCCGCCGCCTCACCGACTCCCTGCAGGCTATCGTTTGCTCTGTGCTCGACTTGCCCTTCAACCTTCCGCTCAGTCAGCACCTACCCGCTCTGGCGGACAGCTTCTACGGCCAAATGGATGCCGACTACCGCGACTCGTTTCTCTTTTCGTCAGGCTATAGCAAGGAGGCGGATACGAAAATAGTGCTTAATGCACCTCGCTACCTGTCGGCCAATATCTTCGGCTATGTCTTTACGGGTGGCGCCCACGGGCTGGGCATAACTATACTGACCACCATAAACAAAGCCACAGGCCGCGCTCTCTCGCTCACAGAAGTGGTGGCCGATACGGCGTCCCTTCGCCCCCTGGTAGAACAGGCCTTTTTACAGGCGAACAAAAACAAAGACCTGGGCGAAATGGAAGCTACCTTTGAAAATCTCTTGCTCGAGCCGGATATGCCTCTGCCCCTTACCGATAATTTCTGCATTGAAGCAGAGGGCATACGAATGGTGTACAACCCTTACGAAGTGACGGCCTACGTTTTTGGGCCTACAGAATTTCTGCTGACGTGGGAAGCGTTGGGCCGCCTGGCCGATCGCGACAAGTGGCTGAAATGACGGCGACTATTCTAAAGAAAGCATGTACCCGGGCAAGGTTGCCACTTCTGGGGCGTTGCGCCCGGTCTTCTTATAATAAGAGCCTCAATCGAACAGTGTTCCGGCCCGCCCGGGTGGAACGGTGCCGACGTGGCGATAAGCTTTGTCGGTGGCGACGCGCCCGCGCGGCGTGCGCTGGATGTAGCCTTCCATGATGAGGAAGGGCTCGTGCACCTCTTCGATGGTGCCCGGCTCTTCGCCCACGGCCGTGGCTATGGTAGTTAGGCCTACCGGACCGCCCTTAAACTTGTGAATAATGGCGTTGAGGATGCGGTTGTCCATTTCATCCAGGCCGTGCTCGTCTACATCCAAGGCAGCCAGGCCATAGCGCGCGATATCCCGATCGACGATGCCGTTGCCTTTTATTTGAGCAAAATCGCGCACCCGGCGCAGCAAAGCATTGGCAATGCGCGGTGTGCCGCGGCTTCGGCGCGCAATTTCGTGGGCGCCCTCTGGTGTTATGGGAATGCCTAAAATCTCCGCCGACCGGAACAGGATGCGCTCTAACGTGGGCACATCGTAATAGTCCAGCAGGCAATTGATGCCGAAGCGCGCGCGCAACGGAGCCGTGAGCAGCCCCATGCGCGTAGTGGCCCCGATGAGTGTGAACGGGTGGAGGCTAATCTGAATACTGCGGGCATTGGGCCCCGAGTCGATCATGATGTCGATGCGAAAGTCCTCCATGGCGGAGTAGAGGTACTCCTCTACCACCGTGTTGAGCCGGTGAATTTCATCGATAAACAGCACATCGCCCGGCTCCAGATTGGTAAGCAAACCGGCCAAATCGCCCGGCTTTTCCAGTACCGGGCCGGAGGTCATCTTGAGCGATACGCCCAGTTCGTTGGCGATGATGTGCGAAAGGGTGGTCTTCCCCAGCCCCGGAGGGCCGTGCAGCAGCACATGGTCAAGGGCTTCTCCGCGCTGCCGAGCTGCCTGAATAAATACCCGGAGGTTTTCTACGATCTTGCGCTGACCGCTGAACTCGTCCAGCGCCTTCGGACGCAGGGCCTTCTCGATTTGTCTGTCTTCTCCACTTAGGGGAGCATTGGCCAATTCCTTATTCATAGACGGGTTCTTGCCCTTGGCTGTACGCCCTATTGCAGCACGCGCAAAAGCCCTACAAAAATAGGTATTTCGCTCCGGTTCGTGGTGAGGCTGCTCCACCGACCGCCGAGCCGTCGGGCGTGGCGGAGCAGCCTCTTCGGACTACGGCAACAGGAATAGCGTCTGCCTCCACTCGCCCTTCTCCGTTTGAGCGAAAAGGTGGTAAGTGCCGGCCGGGCAACCGAATGCAGGCAAAACCACTTCCTGAGTGCCGGGTTGCAGTCGAACTTTCTGTGAGGCCACTTCCCTGCCGTCGGCATTCACCAGCGAGAAGGCGGCGGAAAGGGCGCCTGCGCTCTCGCACCGCAAGCGCACCTCGCCGCCCCGGGCCGGGTGAGGAGCCACGACGAACGAAAAGCCGCTCTCTGTCGCTGAGGGCGCCGACGAGGAAATCTCCATCACCGCGTTGTCGCGGCTGATGAGCCATAGGTCCGGGTCGAATTCTACCGCTGTTATCTCGAAGTCTACCGGTACAAAGAAGATTTGACCGCTAAACGCCTGCTCTAAGCGGGCATCCCGATACTGGCCGTTGGCACCCACCAACCGCAAAGGCACCGGCAGCTCAAAAAAGTCGACTGAAGGGTGCGACGTTTTTTGTTCCAGCCGGATGCCTATGGTGTTTGCATCGCTGCGCCACCACTTCACGGTGTAGCTCGGGTACCCCTCCCCCTCGTACCAGTCGGCAAAGAATTCATCCAACGAACGACCCAGGACTGCCTCGAAATGTGCCTTTAGTGCTGGCGTGTGGGCATATCCGTACGCCAAGGCGGGGTCGTTGAGGTAGTTGCGCACGGCGGTAAAGAAGAGCGAGTCGCCGCAAATCCAGCGCAGCATGTGCAACACCATGGCGGCCTTGTTATAGCTGAGCCGGCCGCTGAAGATGCGGTTCACGTTCGTAGTGTCGCTTACCCGTATCGAGCCGGCCGGTTGCGAGGTAGCGCTGTTGATGCGGCCTTGCTTAAAACTGCGCCAATACTGGGGCAACAGGTGCTCATAGCACAGGCCCGACAAGTAGGTGGCGAAACCTTCGTTGAGCCAGATATCCGCCCAAGAGCCACAGGTCACTTTATTGCCGAACCACTGATGCGCCAACTCGTGCGCTACCAGCTCGTATCCAAAGCTGCCCATGAAAGACATGGTCTGGTGCTCCATGCCGCCTCCCCAGCCGAACTGAGCGTGCCCGTACTTCTCCGCTTTAAACGGATAAGGGCCGAACAGCTCGCTAAACAACCGCATTTGGTCGGCCAAATAACCCATGCTCGCCTGGGCGGCAGCCATACTTTCGGGGTAGACGTAGTTGACCATGAGCACCGTGTCCATCCCTATGGCAATGGGCTCGGTAAACTCCTCGTAATTGGTGACGGCTATGGCCACCAGATAAGCCGCGATAGGGTAGCGATGTTTCCAGTGAGCCGTCCTCTTATCGCCTTTGACAATCTCCGACTGCAGCAACCCGTTACTGGCTGCCCGATAGGCCGCCGGAGTAGTGATGTAAATGTCTATAGAGTCGATCTTATCGTTGAGCGACTGCTTGCACGGCCACCAATCCCGCGCGCCATAGGGTTGCGACAGTGTCCACAGAACGGGCACACCGTTGTGCTGTCCTACCTCAAACGAGCCGAAACCGTTGGACGGAGGTACGCCTCGATAGTAAAACGCAATGGAATCCGGTAAAAAGGCCGGTAGAGCAGCCGGAAAGTGCACCCTCAGTACATGGCCACTTCGGGTGAAGCTCAGCCGTTGATCGTGGTACACGATGCTGTCCATCGTCAGCTCCGAGGAAAAGTCAAACTCCAGGTGGCCGAGCGGCTCCAAAGGTTCAAAAACGGTTACCACAACGCCCTCTATGTATCGAACGGCCGGATCCACCGTCCAGTGTGCCCGACAATAGACGATATCGGAGCGATTGTCGGCACTCGCCGAAGGGCCGCGCAGCGCTATCTCCTGCTGCCGCAGCCAAGCGCTTTTCTCCATTTCTATGATGACGTCCAAATCACCCTCTACCTGGGCATGTAATCCTTTTGCCATTAGGACAAGGCCCGCAATAAATCCCATCGCAAGAAGTCGCATCGTCATAGCCTGCTCAAGTTTTGTGAAATTTTGAACAAATAATAAAACAAAACGCCGCATGTAACCGCCGCAGTGGCCATCCAGAACGGCAAGGCTCTGTACAGCAGAGCGAGCCCTCCGAACAGCAGAAACCCTTTTGCAGCCCGAACGGCGCTCTGTCGATCGGCGCGATGAATCGGCAACCGGTCGATCCGGAGCCAATACAGGGAGAGCCAACGGCCGATAAGCAATAAGAGAAAAAATAGGGCGGTAGAAGCAAAAGCCCAAGCAGCATATTGTCCTAAAATAGGTTGTAGCGCACTCATTTTTTGTCTGATTTTGAATGTTTTGGAACTTCTTGAAAAGAAAAAGGCAGCGGCAAATTGCCTCTGTATGGTTTTGAGGTGCGGATTAAGTAGGCGGCATAGACGGTGAGTTGCCCGACAGGGTTAACGAAGCCGCCCGACAGTTCGTGGGCCACGGGAAGGCGCCAGGCCACACCTATCGATGTGTTGAGGGCAAACAGCTCTGTGCCGAGTGCGCCGTAGGCAGCCCATCCTCCTGTTTCCGGCAACCGTTCTCCGCCTTGCTCGTCGGGCAGTCGGTAATCCATCTGTACGCCCACAAAGGGAATCACCGTCCGCGTCGGAGGCCGTTTGGCCGACCAGACGTAGAAAAGGCGGAGCCCGCCGTTGATGGGAGCTCCCGGCCGAAAGCCGGCATTGTTGGAGCCGTTCCACCGCACTTGCCCCTCTGCACTGGCTCCCCAACGAGAGCCGATGAGCGCATACAGCGCTGATAGCCATGTGCTTGTGCTTCCGCTGCCGGGTTGCAGGGCCGGTGGCAGGAGCAGCGCCGGAAGCTCAGGGTTCCTTATGTCGCTCCGGCCGGTGGGCAACCCGATGCCGATACCCACTTGCAGGGTATGTCTCCGACGAGTAGGCCTGCTCATGAGCGGCTCTACAAGCGTATAATGGGCCGACAGCGAGAGATCGCCCCACCCTTGAGCGAGGTGCCTCCTCCCATCGTCGAAGGTGCGCACCGCATGCCGAAAAGGCACAATGGCGATGAATTGCCAGCGCCGATGCGGCATCCAGCGCCCCCATACGTCGAAGGTTTGAAAACGCTCTTGAGAAGAAGACTCTCGGCCGTGAGGGGTGGTCCGGTAAGCCTCCTCCTGCCAACGCAGGCCGACAAAATGGCGCTGCCACAGGGGTAAAAGGCCCAACGTGCTATTTCCGGCGGTACAACCGCAAATTTCACAGGCCAACGAGCCGAAGGGCGCACTCACCAGCACCGCCGCGGCTGCAATATGAAAAAACCGCATCTTAGTCTTTGTTTTTAAGAAAATGCTCAACGCCTTTTCCTTTCCGGAAAAGGAGAAGTTTGCTTCTCAAGACAGGGTCGGCCACGCCTCCTTTAGCCGCAAGGCGGGTGGAAAACACCGGCTCGAACGCCTGTGCACTCCTGCCTCGCGTAAGGTAGAAAGGCCGTTTCCTCCCGCTCGTTGGGCCACGGCGGGAACAGCGGCAGGGGAGGAAGGCAAAGGGTGAAATCTCGAATTTCGTAAAAAGCCTGCGGCAACGCAGCCTGCCCGTCGTCCTCCGAGGGCTTTGTGACCTGCAGCCGCTTTTTCAATTGGCATTTGCCGTAGCAGTCGAGCTCGGGTCTGCTCGCATTCTCGCAGCGGGCGACATAAGGAGCCCTATCCCAGTGGTAATGTATCACCAGCGCCGTGCGCAAAAACGCCGGCCCCAAAAGGTGCAACACCCACAGTCCTACCACCAGTCGCCGAAACATAAGCATGGCAAAGATACACCCGCTCTAAACAACCCTCTGTGACTAATGTCATCGGCGCAGGTGGTGATAAAAAGCGCGCGCTCGGTAGCCGGTGAGCGCACCCATGCCGCCCAACAAGCCCCCTAAAAAACCGGTAATAACCCACAGACCCCAGCGCGGCACTCCCATCAGTAGAGCACCTATCCGGGCCGACAAGATGCCTCCGTTGTCCCAATCGCGAACCAAGGCAAACGCCAACCACAGAAACAGTCCTCCTATGAAACCACCCCAAAAGCCCTGAGCCGCTCCTCGAGCCACTGCCCAGCCGGCTATGCCTCCCCAAAGGGCCAAAGACCACCACGGCAACCATCCCGCCGCACCGGTCAGCCCCAAGAGAAAGACGACGGCAGCAATACCTAACAGGCGCTTCATCTCGGTAATACGGTTTGGCGGGCAAACATAGCGGAGACCGGTAGGTCTTCCGCCTTTTTCAGAAAAAATAAGTCGTGGTATCGGCCCTGAGCCCAGAGGTTCAAAAAATTATCGTAAAAGCGACTGCCCGGATTGCCCGACTGTCCTCCCGGGTAAATGCCCCAAGCGCGCACGCCATCGCCCAGCTCCACCATCATGCGCCACGACGGGCCGTGCGTGCTCGACAGCGCGTTGAGCGCCGTAGGATGCCCACCTACTTCTACCGTCCGACCAAAGGCCTCTATTTGCGCCAAGTGCCGGATGTGCACCGGTCGAAATTGGCCCCAAGGGCGGCGTTTTTCCGGGTATTTTTTAAAAAAGGCCTGCATGCGCAAAAAGGCATCCGTTGCGATATCGGAGGCCGTCTCTCGCTCAGGAGTGTCCTTTCGGTCGAAGAAGGGACTGTTAGGGTCTTTTTCTAACAATTCAATAAACCGCCAGCGCTCCGGCAAAAGCAAGGCTTGACGGCTGGAGTCGCCCAGCATTTCGTCCCACGTGCGCACATAACAAGTGTCAAACCACACCTCGTACACAGGGGCGACCGTTGAGTGGGCTTCGTAGCGGCAGTCCCAGCGCTCCAGCTCTTCTACCCAGCGCCGACCTTCGCCGTCCAGCGCCTCCCGCTTGAGCAGGCGCAAGAGGACGGGCAGCGCGTCGGCGGCCCGCCGACTAAAGTTGTCGTTTTGGATGCGCGCCATGCTGTCGGCGTTTGCTGCTTGCAGCGAGCTCAGGCGGTCATGCAGGTGTCGCCCGCGGTAGTCGTCGAAGTCGCGGCCGGTGTAATAGTAAGGATAGGAGGGCGGCGTGGAATGCTGGTTGGCCGAAAACACAAAACCCCACGAGGGAGAGCACAGCGCCGGCAGGTGCTCGTTAGGGATAAAGCCTGCCCAAGCAGATGCCTTTTGGCTGCCGTCGAGCAAGAAGCGACCCTGTTCTCGGCGGCGCGCCGGCAGCTTGCCCTGCACGGTCATGGCAACCTCTCCTTGACGCGTGGCCAGGGCGAAGTTTTGAGCCGGAGCGTCGAAGTAGGCAATGGCCTCTCGGTAGTCTTCGTAAGTCTTTGCGGTGTTCAGAAAGAGGAATGACCTCATGGAGTTCGGATGCGGCTCGTCGTGGGTCACCCAGCGAAAAGCGCAGTCGCGCAGCGGGTGCTCGGGCTGATGGTCGTACACCACCGGCCCCCATATCGTATAGCGCACGCTGTCGATCAGCGGCTCTCGCCCGCGGATGCCGATGCGCTCTACCCGCCACCGTACGGGATACTCCTGACCATCTACGGTGTAGCGCGTCCGCGCAGCGTCGGCCCACCGCAGACGATACCAGTCGGCCACGTCGTGGCCGGCGTTGGTGACGCCCCAGGCCAAGTGCTCGTTGAAGCCGATAATGATACCCGGTATGCCTTGGAGCGAGACACCGTAGCAATTCATCTGAGGCGTGCACAACTGTATTTGAAACCAAATGGAGGGCAGCGAAAGGGATAGGTGCGGGTCGTTGCACAAAAAGGAAGTACCGCTTTGCGTCTTTGAGCCCGCTACTGCCCAGTTATTCGAGCCGACGAAGTACTCCTCCGACGGCGGGTATCCCGAAAGTCTCCCCTCAGAGGAAGTGCCCGCCGGCTTTTCCCTGCCCAAGAAGCCCGCTATGCCGCGCCACTGGCCCGTATCCGGCACGATGGGCCGTTGTTTGGGGTTCCATTCCGGGTACAGGTAGTCGAACGCCTCTCGGCCGAACTGTTGAAGCGATAGGGTAGAGAGCAGGTCGTTCTCGCCTCCGCACAGCGTCTCGGCCATGTTCTCCACGATGAGGGCCGTCTTCAAAGGCGACCAAGGCTCCGGCGCATAGCCCAGCAACTTGAACTCTATCGGATAGTCGGCCGGCGACAACTGAGCTATCCAGGCATTCACCCCGGCGCAATAGGCCTCCAGCAGCCGCATGCCGTCCGCAGAGCGCCGCCATTGGCCGACGGCGTTCTCTGCGGCAAAAACCATCCCGCGGCGCCGCGCCAAGCGGTCCAGCTCCAGCGTGCGCTCGCCCAACACCTCGGAAAGCCGACCCGCCGCCCGCCGAGCCGACAAGTCCATCTGCCACAGCCGGTGCTGAGCCGTCACGTAGCCTTGTACCCGCAAGGCGTCCTCCAAATTACCGGCGAAAATGTGCGGCACGAGCCGCTCGTCGTAAACCACCTCCACCGGGCCGCTCAGGCCCGACAACCGCACCTCCGAGCGGAGAACGGGCCCGCGCTGCGGCTCGGCGTTGCGCCAAAAACCGCTGAAAGGATTGAAAAAACACCCCGGCGCCGGCAACCGCTGCTGCCCGACCGGTATCGGCAAATGAAGCAGCCCCACCAATCCTACCGTCAGGGCCAAGGACAGGACAAATGACCACACTCGCATGCGGCGAAGGTAGAGAGCTTGTGCTAAAAAAGGCGCGGGTGCCGAGGAGGTAAATACCGCTCGGCACATCACTCGAGGGGTTTTATCCGGCTTCAGTACTACGAGAAGCCTCTTTTTTCGTCATGTAGCCGTAACCTACGGCCGTCTTGGCGCCTACGCCGTGCTCCAGTAGGGCCGACTTTAGCCAGTCCTCGATGGCCC
>Ga0129299_1000746_pt1 | contig 21351 bp, 14 predicted proteins | sample ConPoolayeCmetaG_FD_94477 | JGI IMG/M metagenome (GOLD analysis project Ga0129299, IMG submission 94477) | Hot spring microbial mat communities from California, USA to study Microbial Dark Matter (Phase II) - Cone Pool mat layer C metaG ...
CGCGGCCCGGCGGGCCAGCGTGACCGGATTGATGACGTTGGGCGGCTCGTGTCCGAGGGCACGGGCGAGATTGACGGCGCGGGCGATCTTCTCCGTCCGGCGGATCGTCTCCACCAGCGCCCGTTCCGGACGCCCGGCGGTCGCCAGCAGCAAGGAGGACACTGGCAGTCCGCCGTTTTCCGGCGGTTTCGACCGCATGGACAGATAGCGAAAGTTGCCGAGGATGGCGCCCTCGACCCAGGCGGCCGCTCCCTCTTCCGTCACGTTGCTCAAGGCGTCTGCCGCGACGGCGACACTGGCGACCTGGTAGCGGCTGCACCACTCCATCGCCGCCGCGGCGGCGTTCCGCACGTCGGCCGCCGCCGCTGGTTTCTTTTCGCCGAGACTGACCAGCGCCACGCGGCCGAACGGCGCGGAGGACGGCAGAACGGCCGCATCCACCGCCCCCGCCTTCTTGTTGAGGTGGTGCCGGTGGATCAGGTCCGCCACCCGTTCGGCGGCGGACCCCGGCAAAGTCGGCAGCGGGGGGCGACTGGCCCGGCCGTTCGCGGTGACGACGGGAACCAGCAGCACGTCGGCCTTTAGGCGGCGGTCCAGGGCGACGCAACGAACGGTCAACAAAGGCGTTTTCACCTTATGCTCCCATTGGAAAAGAGCCTCCCGCGGCGGGAGGCGGAGGAGAGTCTAAACGGCCTCGCCGCGGTTTTGAACCCTGCCGGCAGCCGGAGGCACGGCGTCAAGGCTCCGGGCGGTGTCGAGCCATTTCCGCGCGGGCCTGCTGGGCCTGCGGCGACTCGGGGGCCAGGTCCCGGATGATCTGCCAGGTGGCCTGGGCGCGATCGATCAGCCCCATGTTCTGCAAAGCCAGGGCCAGATTCGCCTGGAAGTCCACGTTGCCGGGGTTGCCCTCCACGGCACGTTCGAGGTGCTCCACGGCGATCTCGAACTGGTGCCGCTGCGCGAAAAGCAATCCGAGCTGATAGTGCAGATCGACGAAATCCGGCCGCAGGTCCACGGCCTGTTTGAGCACGGCGATGGCCTCGGCGGTCTGGCCGTTTTCATGCAGCGCCAGGCCCAGCTTGATGATGGCCTTCATATAGGTGGGATTGATCTCGACCGCCTCGCGGAACTCGGCGATGGCATCTTCGATCTGTCCGCGATTGCGATAGAGCAGCCCCAGCCGATAGTGGAGATCCGCGTGGTTGGGGTGTTCCATCACGCCTTGCCGCAATCGCTCGATCTGCCGGGAGACGAGGTCGGCGGCCTCGCCGGAGGGGCCGGCCGTGCCCACCTGCGCCGGCAGGTAACAGCCCGCCTGCCGTCCGGCGGCGGCTTTCAACTGCATCCGCGCGACCTCGCTGAAAAGCAGGGTGCTGTTCGGCTCGATGTTCCGGGCCATTTCGAAGGAAGCGAGGGCCTCGTTGGTGCGGCCTTCAGCGTGTTGGGCGACACCGATGCCGACGTAGGCGCTCAGCAGCCGGTCATTCACTTCCAGGGCGAAGGAGAAGCACCGGGCCGCCTCCTGGTAGTCGCCGCCGCGGAGATGCAGCGTGCCGAGCTTCACATTGGCCTCGAGGTAGTCGGGGCAGATCCGCAGGGCGTGCTGATACTGCACGCAGGCGGCGGCGTCATTGCCGATCCGGGCATAGAGGTCGCCCAGCCGAACCCGCGTGTCGGCGAAATCCGGCTCGTCTTCGATCATTTTGTGCAGGTGTTCGATGGCCTCGCGATACAGGCCCGCCTGCTCGTAGGTGCTCACCAGGTCTCCGTGCGCCGTCCAGTTTTCCGGCTCCAGCGACAGGGCGTGTTCATAGCGGGCGATGGCCGACCGGTAGTCGCCGGCCTTCATCAGCAGATTGGCCAGCATCAGGTGAAGCTCGGTCTCCTGCGGGTCCAGCCGGCACAATTCCGTGTAATGATGGATGGCGATGTCCAGTTCGCCGCGGTGGGCGAAGATGGCGGCCAACCGTTCATGGGCGTTGCGCAAGGTCGGGCACACGGTCAGGGCGTCCTGATAGAACCGAATGGCGTCGTCCTGGTGATTCAGCCGCTCGTGGCCGTAGCCCAGGCAAAACAGGATGGCGGGATCGGTCGGGGCCTTCTTCTGCGCCTTCCGCAGGTGCTCCAGGGCGGCCTCGACCTGCCCCAGCTCGTCGTAGGCGCAAGCCAGGCCCAATCGGGCGGCGAAGTCCGACGGGTCGCGCTCCAGTAGCCGCAGGAACACCTGCTTGGCGGAGACGGGATCGTCGCTCCGCAGGCACCGCACCGCCAGCCGCATCTGCCTGCTCCGGTCTTCGGGGTGCGACTCCGCCTGCCGAAACAGCTCTTCCGTGCTCTCCTCCGCGTCGGCGCCCAGGACTCCCTGAAAGGCGCCGGCCAGGTGAGCCACCAGCCCGCGGCCGAGGACTTCCAACAAGTATGACATGATTCTCTTCCCCCCAATCAAGCGGCGCCGAGCGCTTCGAGGGCCTCTCGGGCGCGGGCGTAATCCGAATTCAGCGTCAAGGCGCGGCGGTAGGCCGTGCGGGCCAGATGGTCGGCACCGTCGCGGCGATACAGTTCGCCCAGCAGGAAATGCACATCCGGATAGTCCCCGCCGTGGGCGACGGCCTGGCGAAGCCGCTCGACCGCCTCGGCTCGCCGATCCGTCTCGGCGTGCAGCCGGCCAAGCTGAATCAGAGCCTGGACGTAGCGGGGATTGATGGCCAAGGCCCGATCCACGGCGGCAATGGCCGATTCCGTGCGGCCGAGCCGTTGGTACACCCGCGAACAATGAAAGTGCAGGTCGGCGTAATCCGGCTGGCGTTCCAGGGCGAGTTCGAGGATGCCCGCGAGCATCCCGAAGACCTCCTGATCCACCGCGGTCTCCGGGAGGGCGAGGAAGGCTTCCACGAAGTCCGGATCCCTGGCCACGACCCGAGCCAGCTCGTCGAGCGCGGCCTGGTCGCCCGGCTGGACTCCCGCGGGAGTCGGATCGACGTGAAGATCCAACCCGCGGGACCGGGCGTCACTCGCCGCCATGCTCAGTAACAGGGCCAGCCAGGCATCGTGGGGCCGTAGCTTCTGAGCGATGGCCAGATGACGCACCGCAGCGGGGTGGTCCCCCGCCGCCGCGCAGGCCAGTCCCAGATGCTGCTGCATTTCCGCGTCGAGCGGCGCCCGCGCGACCGCCTCCTTCATGGCGTGAACAGCTTCGCCGTGGCGGTCCGCCGCAGCGAGGAGCAGGCCGAGGTGGTAGCGGAGATCCGCTCGGATCGGTTCGCGATCCGCGGCCTCCGCCAGGGTCTGCACGGCCTGTTCGAGCTGGCCGTCGCGGGAGAGAGCGTAAGCCAGCCGGATCGGGAGGTCGGCATCGGCCGCACCGGCCTCCCGGGATCTTTCCAGTTCGACGGCGGCCAGGTCGAAGCGGCCGCGACCTACGTGGCAGATCAGCAGGTATCGCGTCAGGTCCGCCGAGGCGGGATTGATGTCCCGGGCGATGGTCAGGTGGCGGGTGGCGGCGGAAAACCGCCCCAGCCGCAGCTCGGCCAGCCCTTGATGGAGGTGAGCCTGCCCCAGATAGAACCGGCCGAGCGTGCCGGGCAGGTCGTTGCGGCCGGCGATCCGCTCCAGTTCCCGGATCGCCTGTTGATACTGCCCCTGTTCGAAGGCGGCGAGGCCCGCGCGATAGACGGCGGCCGCTTCGCGGGGGCGGCCGGGGCCACTGTGGCGGCGAAATGGGTTCATGCCAACGCTCCCTAGGTCCGAGAAAACGCCGAGCCGTTCGCGTCTTGGCGTGCTCAGCCTCAAGGATTTCGGCTGCCTGGACGGGCGACGTTTGTTGAAAGGCCCGCCGCGAACCGGAACCGCCGACGGCCGCGGCCTCGAGCCGCCCGGCCGGCGGTGTACGCATCCCGCCAGACTTGTTTTTCGCCCGGTAATCGGTTAGGTTCAATAACAGTGGGGCCGGTCGCGGCGGGACAATACGGGGAAATCCAGCGTTATCGGTCGCCGGGACGCGGGTCGGCCGGGTTTTCAGAGGGGGACTTGGACCGTTCGTTCCTCGGGGGAGCATCTCATCATGAAGACAGCCGTTTGCTTGCTGGCGGCCGCCGCCGGGGCCCTGACGGCCGACGCCGCAGCGGTGGCCACGATTCGAAACGTGCCGGTGGACTACCCGACGATCCAGCAGGCGGTGAACGCCTCCTACATCGGCGACACGGTCATCATCGCCCCGGGCACCTACACGGAGATGATCAACCTGTACGATCAACACCTGCCGTCGATCATCAGCCGCGACCCCGATGATCCAGCCATCGTGGCCGCCACGATTCTGCAAGGGGGGATCACGCTGAGTTCCTGGTATTCGCCCCAGGGGACCGTTCGCCTCAGCGGCCTCACCATTCTCGGCGACGGCCTGTACCTCGGCTGGAGCAGCCCACAGGGAATCGTCCTCGTAGCGAACAACATCATTGCCTTCGGGTACACCGGAGTGCTGGTCGACTCCATCAACCTGGCGGAGGTCCGCATCATCAACAACCGGATCGAAGACACGACGTACGGCATCCTGTCCCAGGGAGGGGCGGGCTCGGACACGCTGGTGATGAACAACCTGCTGGCCTGGAACGACGTCGGTCTGCACGGGGCCATCGGCAACGCCTCGCACAACGACCTGCGGCACCACTTCGTCGCGGCCGCCCGGCTGGAGGGAGAAGGGGCTTTCCACAGCAACTACGTGGGCCGGAACCTCGGCGTCGGCGTGCAGGTGTTCGGCCTCCAGCCGTTCACGGTGCATAACAACTTCATCGTCGCCAACCGCGACGGCCTGCTCCTCGGGAAACACACCTTCGCCATCAACAACACCATCGCCGCCAACACGGGCGTGGGGGTCGCCTTCGCGGGCTACGGGCTCGACGCCGTCCGCAACTGCATCATCTATGCCAACGGCACCGCCGTCACTGACCCTCTCGGCACCCCCAACATCGCCTACTCCTGCTCCAATGTGCCGCTGGCCGGAGTCGGCAACTTCGTGGCCGACCCGCTCTTCGCCGAGGCCGCCGCCGGAGACTACCACCTCACCCCGGCTTCCCCCTGCATCAACCGCGGCGACCCCGGCTACGACTGGAACCCCGCCGTTTTCGATTACGACGGCGATCTGCGGGTGATCGGCGGCCGGCTCGACGTCGGGGCCGACGAAACGGCCGCCGCCTCGACGCCCGTCCCTGGGGACATGAACGGGGATGGGGTTCTCGACGGTCTCGATATTCCGTTGTTCGTGCAGGCCCTGCTCTCCCAGTGAGGCCGCGCGAGACCGGTCGGGGACTTGTCGCGGCCCCGCCGCCCTGTAGGATGATCCCCCGGATAGACAGGAGCAGTGACACGCGAGGAGCCAGGATGGCGACGAAGACGGTCTCGCGCGAGCGGCAGCCGGTCCCCGGCAAGGATCAATTGCAGTTCGCGTTCACCCAGGCCGGCGAGGAGGCGACGGTTATCCCGCCGGAACCCGCGATCCCCCAGGAAACCAGAACCATGAAGCCGGCCAAGCGGGCGAACCGCAAACCGCCCTCAAGCCAACCAGGAAAGCCCGCCAAGCCCGACCGATCCGCGACGACAGAAGGAGGCCCAGCCCTGTCGGCGGAGGAACACCAGTCCGCCATCACGGCGGCCGCCGCGAAACGCCCGGCCTATGCCACGGCCGAGACCCTGTCCAAGGCCCAGCGCGAGATCTCCGTCTCGGAGTTCTTCGCCAAGAACCGCCACTTGCTCGGCTTCGACAACAAGCGAAAGGCCCTGCTGACGACCGTCAAGGAGGCCGTGGACAACAGCCTGGACGCCTGCGAGGAGGCGGGCATCCTGCCGGAACTGCACATCCACATCGAACAGGTGGAGGAGGACCGCTTCCGGGTGCGGGTCCGCGACAACGGGCCGGGCATCGTGAAGCAGCAGATCCCCAACGTCTTCGGCAAGCTGCTCTACGGCTCCAAGTTTCACCGGCTGAAGATGAGCCGCGGGCAACAGGGCATCGGCATTTCCGCGGCGGGCATGTACGGTCTGCTGACCACCGGCAAAAGCGTGAAGATCACCTCGCGAACCGGCCCGAAGAAGGACGCCCACTACTACGAGATCCAGATCGACACCCGCAAGAACGAGCCGACCGTCGTGGTCGACAAGCCGGTCTCCGTGGACTGGCCGAGCGGAACCGAGCTGGAAATCGAACTCGTCTCCGCCTACACGAAGGGCCGCCAGTCGGTGGACGAATACCTGGAGCTGACGGCCATCGCCAACCCTCACGCCACCATTTTCTATCAACCGCCGACGGGCGACGCTGTGGAATGGAAACGGGGCACCACCCAATTGCCGCCGCCGACGCACGCCATCAAGCCGCATCCCTACGGCATCGAACTGGGCGTGCTCATCAAGATGCTCCACGACACCAAGTCGCATTGGCTCAGCGGCTTCCTCTCCACCGAGTTCTCGCGGGTCAGCCCCGCCACCGCCGAGGAAATCTGCAAAGTCGCCAAGCTCAGTCCCCGCTCGGCCCCCCGCCGTATCGCCCGCCATGAGGCCGAGACGCTGTACAAGGCCTTGCAGGCCACCAAGCTGATGAACCCGCCGACGAATTGCCTTTCGCCCATCGGCGAGCGGCAGATTCTGGCCGGCCTGCTCAAAGGCGTGAAAGCCGAGTTCTTCACGGCCACGACCCGCGCTCCGGCGGTGTATCGCGGCAATCCCTTTCAGGTGGAGGTCGGGCTGGCCTACGGCGGCGAACTGGGGCCGGACCCCTCCGACCTCGAGGAAGCCAACGGCGATGAGGCGGTCGTGCGCCGCGGCAAGGTGGTCAAGGAACGCCGGGAACCCGCCGCGGCCAAGCTCATGCGCTTCGCCAACCGCGTCCCGCTGCTGCATCAGCTCTCCGGTTGCTGCATTTACAAGAGCGTGATCGAAGTGGACTGGCGGCGCTACGGGTTGAACCAGCCCGGCGGCAGCCTGCCCCAAGGGCCGCTGGCCATCTTCGTGCACCTCGCCAGCGTCTGGGTGCCGTTCACCAGCGAAGGCAAGGAGGCCATCGCCGATTACGATGAGATCCGCAAGGAGATCAAGCTGGCCGTGCAGGACTGCGCCCGCAAGTTGCAGGCCTACCTCAATCGCCGCAAACAGAAGCAATATCAGGCGGATCGCCGCAGCATCTTCGAACGGTACATCGCCGAGGTGGTGAACGCCTGTGGCAGCATCAAGCGCGTGAATCGGGCGGAGCTGACCGCCCATCTGCAAGCCATCGCCCGACAGGTCACGGCGCGGGCCGACGAGGAACTGGGCTTGGACGGCAAGACCCGAAGAACAGACGGCGACGAGGCGGCGACCGCCGCGTGGTCCGGCGGCGAATACGGCGATCACACGATCGTCGTGGACCAGCGGCGTCCCGCAGGGCCGCTTTTCGAGGCCGATAGCGGCGGGCAGGAAGCGGCCGCCACCAAGGGATGAAATGCGGTAAGCCGGCCGACCGGCCCCGTACGAGGAGTCACGACCATGGGAAAGCGAATGCTGGCAGCGGTTCTTATTCTTGCCTGGGGCGGATGCGACCGACAACCCGCGGCCCCGACCGGATCCAACGCGGTCGCCACCGGCCCGGCCGCCGCCCAGCCCAACCGGCTCAGGATCGCCGTCATCCCGAAGGGGACGACGCACGATTTCTGGAAATCGGTGCATGCCGGCGCGGTCAAGGCCCAGCGCGAATTGGGCAACGTCGAATTGATCTTCCGCGGACCCGAGAAGGAGGACGACCGCGAGCAACAGATCTCCCTGGTGCAGAACTTCGTCAGCAGTCGTGTCAGCGGGATCGTGCTCGCGCCGCTGGACGACCAGGCCCTGCTGCCCGCGGTTCGACAGGCCACGGCCGCCGGCATCCCCGTCGTGATCATCGACTCGGGTCTGGCCGGGGAGGCGGGCCGGGACTTCGTCAGCTTTGCGGCCACCAACAACTATCAGGGCGGACAGCTTGCCGGGCAGCGGATCGGCGAAGTGCTGGAAGGCCGGGGCCGCGTGCTGCTGCTTCGCTATCAGGAAGGCTCGGCGAGCACCGTCGAGCGGGAGCGGGGCTTCGTCGAGGCCCTGGCCGGTTTCCCTGACATCGAACTGGTCGACCCGAAGCGGTACGCCGGCCCCACCCGAGCCACGGCCCAGGAAGCCGCGGAGAACCTCCTGACCGCCCATGGCAGCGCGGTGCAGGCGGTCTTCTGCCCGAACGAGTCCTCAACCTTCGGCATGTTGCTGGCCCTCCGCAGCCGGAACCTCAGCGGCAAGATCAGGTTTGTCGGCTTCGACGCCAGTCCGGGGCTGGTCGAGGCCCTGCGGCAGGGCGAGCTGGATGGGCTGGTCGTCCAGAATCCCCTGAAGATGGGCTACGTCGGAGTCAAGACCGCCGTCGAAGCCGTGAACGGCCAGACGGTCCCGGCTCAGCAGGACACCGGTGTAGTGCTCGTCACCCGGGAAAACATGAATCAGCCGGAATATCAAGATCTTCTAAATCCCGATTTGGCTCAATACCTCGACTGAATCCGCCGGACCCGGTCCTTCGCGAACGCCCTGGGCCTGGGGGTTCGGCTTTCGACCCGCCGCTCGATCGGCTAACCTGATCCGGTGTCGCCTCCCCGACTGCAAATGACCGGCGTATGCAAACGGTTCGGCGGGACCGTCGCGCTGGCCGACGTCACGCTCACGCTGCAACCCGGCGAGGTGCTGGCCCTGGTCGGCGAGAACGGCGCGGGCAAATCCACGCTGATGAAGATCCTCGCGGGCGCGGTGCGGCCGGACGCCGGGCGGATGTGGATGGACGGCCGGCCCTTCGCGCCGGACAGTCCGCTGGCCGCCCGGGATGCCGGCGTGGCCATGATCTACCAGGAGTTGAACCTGGCCCTCGATCTCACCGTCGAGCAGAACATCACCCTGGGCATCGAACAGCACCTCGGCGGGGTGATCCGCCCGGCCGCCGCCCGCCGGCGGATTGCCCAGACGCTGAGCCGGCTGAAGCGAGCGGATATCCGACCGGATGCGCCGGTGCGACGGCTCTCCCCGGCCGATCGGCAACTGGTGGAGATCGCTCGCGCTTTGCAGACCGACGCCCGCGTGCTGGTGATGGACGAACCCACCAGCAGCCTGGGCCTGACGGACATCGGCCGGCTGTTCGAGGTCATCAACCGGCTGCGCCAGGAAGGCGTGGCGATTGTATACATCTCGCATTTCCTGGAAGAAGCCCGCGAGGTCGCCCAGCGGTACCTGGTGCTCCGCGACGGGCGGAACGTCGCGGCCGGAGACATGAAGGACGTGTCGCTCGCGGAGCTGGTCGAGGCCATGATCGGCAGGCGGCTCGACGAGCTGTTCCCGCGGGTGCCCCACGAGATCGGCACGCCGCTTCTGGTCATCGACGGATTGCGGGGGCGAACGACGCCGAGCGCTTCCTCCCTGACGCTCCATCGCGGGGAGATCCTGGGGCTGGCCGGGCTGGTGGGCGCGGGCCGGACGGAGTTCCTGCGGACGCTGTTCGGGCTTGATCCAGTCCGCGGCGGCGAGGTCCGCATCGCCACGCGGTGCGGGACGGCGGCATTGTCGCCCCTGCGGCCGAATACGCCCTCCGCCTGCCTGAGCCGGGGCCTCGGCCTGTTGAGCGAAGACCGGCAGAATGAGGGGTTGGCCGTCGGCCGCACGATCGCGGACAACGTCACCCTCAGCCGCCTGTCGCCGTTCAGCCGGCTGGGCTGGCTCAACCTGTGGAGCATGCGCCAGACGACGGAGGATTGGATTCGGCGGCTGGAAGTCCGCTGCCGCGGCGCCGGGCAACTGGTGCGCGATCTCTCCGGCGGGAACCAGCAGAAGGTCGCCCTCGCCCGACTGCTGCACCACGATGTGGACGTGCTGCTCCTCGACGAACCGACCCGCGGCATCGACGTTTCCAGCAAGGCGCAGATCTATCGACTCATCGGCGAACTGGCGGCCCGGGGCAAGGCCGTCCTGGTGGTCAGCAGCTACATCCCGGAGCTGCTGGGCATCTGCGACACCATCGCCGTCATGCATCGGGGTCGGGTGATGACCGCCCGACCCGCCTCCGCCTGGACGGAGCACGACATCATGACCGTCGCCGTCAGCGGCAAGGAGTCCTTCGCGTGAGCGGCCCGACGCTCGAACCAATGCCGTTTGCTTCGTCAGGTCGCCGCGGCCTCTGGCGGCAGCGGCTGATCGCCGCCCTGGCCCCCTTCATGGGTCTGATCGTGGTGGTCGCGATCTTCTCGGTCATTGCCCGCGAGCATCCCCTGACCATGCTCAACGTCCAGACCATCTGCGTGCACATGGTGATCGTGGGCATCGCGGCGATGGGCATGACCTTCATCATCATCAGCGGCGGCATCGACCTCTCCGTCGGCTCGGCCATCGCCCTGACCAGCGTGGCCGTGGCCCTGGCCTTCAAGCAAGGCCACCAACCCCCGCTGGTCCTCGGCCTGGCGCTCGCCGTCGGAGCCTTGTGCGGGCTGTACAATTCCCTGCTCATCACGGTGCTGCGGCTCCCGCCGTTCATCGCCACGCTGGGCACCATGGGCTTCTATCGCGGGTTGGCCAAGTGGATCTCCGGCAGCATGCCGGTCACCGCGCCCACGCACGGCCTGGAACACTGGGTGCAACCCGTCCCCCGGCAGGAATGGCTGCCGCTGGCCCCCGCCGTCTGGCTGGTGCTGCTGCTCGGCATCGTGCTGGCCCTGGTCTTGCGCTACACGATCCTCGGCCGCTACACCTTCGCCATCGGATCCAACGAGGCCACCGCCCGCTTGTGCGGAATCCGCGTTCCGCGGGTGAAAGTGTGCATTTACGCGTTGGCGGGCGTGCTGACCGGCCTGGCGGGCTTCATGCAATTCGCCCGCCTGACGCAGGGCGACCCGACGGTCGCCGCCGGCCTGGAGCTGGACGTGATCGCGGCGGTGGTCATCGGCGGCGGCTCGCTGGCCGGGGGCCAAGGCTCCATGTTCGGCACGCTGGCCGGCGCAATCCTCATGGCCTACCTCCGCAACCGCTGCACGGTGCTGGGCTGGTCGAACTTCACCCAGGAGATGATCGTCGGGCACATCATCATCGTCGCCGTCGCGGTGGACCAGTGGCGAATGCGGCGGGCCTTGCGGTGAGGGCGGGACCGATTCGGCCCGCCGACCGGCCCGCGAAAAAAGGGCTATCCGGCCCGCAGCAGAGTGTCGAGCATTTCCCGAACGGTCTGTTCGAGGATCGGATGCACAAGCTCGGGGGCGATCTCCGCCAACGGTTCCAGCACGAAGCGGCGCTCGTGCAGGAAGGGATGAGGCAGGGTCAACTCCGCCGAGGCGCGGATTTCGCGGTCGTACAGCAGCAGGTCCAGGTCGATCGTCCGCGGCCCCCAATGCACATCCCGCCTTCGCCCGAGGGCCTCCTCAATGCGAATGCAGACCTTGAGCAGCCGCTCGGGAGACAGGGTGGTGCGGAGGTGGGCGGCGGCGTTGAGGAACTTCGGCTGGCCCGGAGGGCCGCCGACCGGGTCCGTCTCGTAGAGGCTGGAGACCGACGCCACTTCGATCTCGCGGGTGGTCTCCAGGGCATTCAACGCGGCGGTGATGGTCTTCTCCCGCCGGCCGAGGTTGGCCCCCAGGCCGATATAGGCGTTGTGCGGTGAGTCGATCACCAGCGGAGCCTCGCCATCCGCTCGGTCGCCTCCCGAATCCGGGACACGCTGACCGTCAACGAAAACCGCACAAACCCCTCGCCGGGCGGGCCGAAACCGACGCCGGGTATGGCCACCACCGCGGCTTCGTCCAGTAGCTTGGCCGCGCACCGCATGGAATCGTAGCCTTTCGGGCACCTGGCCCAGACGTAGAAGGTCGCCCGCGGGGGCCTGACGGAGAAGCCCAACTCGGCCAGCCGCGGCGCCAGCAGGTCCCGCCGCTCGCGGTATAACGCCCTGATGCCGGCGACCTCCGGGCGATCGACGCCCCGAAGGGCGGCCACGCCGGCGTGCTGAATGGCGGAAAACACCCCGGAATCCATGTTGCCCTTGACCTTCGACAAGGCGGCGAGAACCTCGGCCTGCCCCACGGCGAAAGCCAGCCGCCAGCCGGTCATGTTGAAGGTCTTGCTGAAGGAGTGCATCTCGACGCAAACGTCTTTGGCGCCCGGCACTTCCAGGATGGAATGCGGCCGATCGTGGTCGTCGAAGAACAGCTCCGTATAGGGCGCGTCGGAGCAGATGATGAAGTCGTGCTTCTTCGCCAGCCGGACGCACCGCTCGTAGAACTCGAGCGGGGCCACGGCTCCGGTCGGATTGTTCGGGTAGTTCAGGAACATCAGGGCCGCCCGGTCGAGCGTAGAGGAAGGAATGGCCTCCAGGTCGGGCAGGAAGCCCCGCTCCTCGGTCAGCGGCATGAAATAGGGCACCCCGCCGACGAACAGGCTGGCGGCGTTGTAGACCGGATACGCGGGCGTGGGGATCAGCACCACGTCGCCGGGATTCACCACGGCCACCGGCAGGTGCCCGAGTCCCTCCTTGCTGCCGATGAGGGTCAGCACCTCCCGTTTCAGGTCGACCGTGACGCCGAACCGCCGCTGCATCCAGTCAGCGACCGCCTGTCGATACTCCATGACGCCGACATCGAAGGGATACGAATGGTTTTTCGGGTCGTAGATGGCCTCGGCCATGCGGTCGATGATGAACTTCGGCGTGGGTTGGTCCGGATCGCCGACGCCGAAGTCGATCACATCGCGGCCCGCCGCGATGGCGGCCTTCTTCTGGTGGTCGATCTCGATGAACAGATAGGGAGGAAGCTGGTCCAGCCGCGCCGCCCGCTGAAAGGCCATCGCCATTCTCCATCGCACGGCCGCGGAGGCCGTCCGTCCGCTGTCCACATCGAGGGACGACGTGCCTCATGCTCCGGCAGGATCCGAGATTCTAAAAAGGGTTTCCGCGGCCCGTCAACAGACGCCCGGAACACGCCGGATCCCCGCGGGGCCCGGCGAAAAAAGCATCCCTCGGCCACGGTGCGGGCCAGCGGCTATTCGGTGATCTGATGATGATCAAACCAAAAAAAGGGGGCGTCCGGCTCTGTAGGAGGCAGCCAGAGCCGAACGCCGTGGAGTGTCGCGTCTTCCCCTTCAACCTCTGCTCAGGGTCGGTGTTGTGTCCTGCGACCTGCTTCGCGACGATCACTCCAGATGATCAATGATGGCGTTTTCTTCTTCAGGCCGCGGGATTCCGTTACGGGTCGCCCTGCTGCACAGGTCACACTGAGCAATAGAAAGGTAAGATACGGCCGGCCCACAGGCAAACGGATTCTTCGAAAGCAGTCTGCTTCCGTCGCGCGGTGGTCCGATCACGCGGACGCGATTCGCTTCAGGGCCGTTCGGGCAGCTCGAAACGGACTTCCCGGCCCATGGCGGGAAACGACAGCGTGATGGTCTTCTCCGTTCGAGGAGGACAACCGGGATAGGCGTATAACCGCAACTGCACCTCGTCCCAGATCGGATCGCCGCACCGCAAGGGCCAGGCCGCGATTTGCCGGAAGCGGGGGTCTTCCGCCAGGAGCCGCCGCAACAGCCTCCGCGGCGGTGGATCGGCGTCGAGGTAGGGCGTCCGCGGCAGGACCGACTCGATCACGATGTAACGAATGCCATAGCGGTCCAGCAAGGCCACGATGTCCTCGGTCGTCTCCACGAAGACTTCGGGGGCGTACTGCATCCGCGCCGCCCGCGCGTACAGCAGCTTGCTGGCCCGCAAGGGCACGAGCCGCCGGCGAGCGTCAGGGTCGAGGTAAACATCCAGGACGAACTGGCCGTCGCGGACCGCGTCGACGAGCACCAGATCGGCGTCCGCTCGCCGTGTCAGCTCGGCCACGGCCGGCCCGTAACTGGGCAATCGGCCGGTGCCGCCCCGCCAGGCCAGGGCCGTCTGACAGAGCACCAAGGCGCTCAGCAACGACCAACGGCCGAGGTCCCGCCGCCGAACACTCAACCCCGGCTCGCCGCCGGCGGCGGGCTGGGTGAGAAATCGGACCGCCGCGAAGGCCAGCGGCGGCAGGGCGAAGAAGAAATATCGCGGCTCGCGGGCGGAGATCACGGAACAGAAGGCCGTCCACGCCCCCAACCAGAGCAACAGCAACCCCCGGCAGCCCCGGTCGACGCGGCGCACGAGCGTGACGGTCCCCAAGAGGACCAGCGGCAACAGCGGCCAGCCGATGATCTCGGGCAGATGTCCCGGATAGAAGAGAAAATCCGGCGCGGGACGAACCAGATGCGGCACCAGCGCGGTGACCGGCCGGCTCGCCGCCAGATAGGCCGCCACCAGACCGGCGGCCACCGTCAGGCTGCCCAGCACGGCGGGCCGCCGCAGCCACCGCCGCCCGTCCCGCGTCAGGAGGGCATGGCCCACCAGCACCGGACCAATGAAGACAGCCGTCTGCTTGGTCAGGAACGCCAAAACCAGCGTCGCCCCCCAGCCCGCCGCTCGCCACCGGCTCGGCCGGTCCCGGGCGACCTGATAGAGCCAGACCGCGAGCAGCAGCCAGAAGGTCGCCGGCCACTCCAGCATCACGTCGTTCAGCCACAGCACCCCGTGCGGGCAGGTCAGCAGCAGCAACGCCGCCAGCAGCCCGCTCGGCCGATCGAACCAGCGGAGGCCCAGCCGGTACATCAGCAGGACGGCTCCGAAAGCAAAGAGCAGCACGGTGGCCCGGGCCGCTCCGACGCTCACCCCGAACAACCCGAAGACGGCCGCCTCCACCGCGGCGAAGCCCGGCGGCCAATAGACGAAGATGCCGATGGCCGGGAACCGGATATAGAACTGTTCCGCCCAGGACCGCCAGGCCTCCAGATCCAGCCAGCCACGCCCTCCGCGGACCGCTTCCTGCGCCAGTTCGTATAGGAAAATGCCATCAAAGACATGGTGAGGGGCGTCGGACCACCCCAGCCCGCCGACACCGAGGTCCCGCCCGCCCAGCAGCAGCACGGCCAGCAGCAGAACGGCCGCCGCCAGCAGGTCCGCCCCGGACCACGAGCGTTCCGCGAAGGCCGACGCTCCGGTCAAGGAGGATTCGGCTGTGTCGCCAGCGGCGGCCCCGGCCGACGACTCCGGCACGCCGGTCTTTCGCGACGATGAAAACGGCTTCGTCATGGATGCGGGAACTGAAAGTCCTCGATCTGCATCTCGACGCCGCGACGGCCGTTCCACTGGTTCAAGACGGGACGAAAGGCCACCCGACAGCGGCGATGGTCCAGCAATTCCTGCCGCAACTTGGCCTTGCCGAAAGCCACGCCTCGACAGCGGAGCCGCCCGTTGCCGAGGGTCAGTTGCAGATGGCTGGCGGCGGCGCCCACGGCCCGCGGCTCGCCCACCAACTCCAGCCAATCCGTCGCCAGGAGCGGCGACGGATTCCCCGCCCCGAACGGCTCCAGCTTCGACAAGTCCGCCACCAACCGCTCGTCAAGCTGCTCCAGCCCGGCCACGTCGTCGATGTGCAGCTTCGGCCGCAGGTCGGCGGCCGTCAACTGGCGACCGGCCAGTTCCTGAAAGGCGGCGCGAAAGTCGCCGACCCGCCCGGCTTCGACCTTCAGGCCCGCCGCGGCGTCATGTCCGCCGAAACTGAGCAGGTGCTCCGCGCACCTGGCGAACGCCGTATGCAAGGGGAAGTGCCGGATGCTCCGACCCGAACCCTGCCCGACGCCCGAAGCGGGGTCCAGAGCGATCAGCACCGCCGGCCTGCCAAATTCCTCCACCAGCCGCGAAGCCACGATGCCCACGACGCCGGCATGCCACTCCTCCGACGCCAGCACAATGGCTCGAACCGTGTCGCGGTCCTGACCCTCGGCGACCACCATCTCCCGGGCCTGGGCGGCGATCTTGCGCTCCAGAGCCTGTCGGGCGCGATTCTGCTGATCCAGATGGGCGGCGATCTGGACGGCCTCCTCTGGCGACGCCCGCGTCAACAGGTCCACGGCGAGTCGGGCGTGCCCCATCCGGCCGATGGCGTTGAGCCGCGGAGCCAGCTTGAAGCCGATGTCGTAGCCGCTGAGCTTCGAACCGGTCAGGCCGGAGGCCTGAATCAAGGCCTGCACTCCGGCCAGACGGCTGTTGGCCAGGCCGCGAAGGCCGTGGCAGGCGATGATCCGGTTCTCACCCTTGAGCGGCACGACGTCCGCGATGATTCCCAGCGCCGCCAGACTGGTGGCCTCGACCAGGAAATCGCGAAAGGCTGGGCCGACCTTGCGGCTCTCCGAAACCAGTTGGGCGACGGCCCAGGCCAGCTTGAAGGCCACGCCGGCTCCGGACAGATCCGGGTTCGGGTAGGTCTGCCCGTCGCCGCCGGGCACGGACGGGTGGACGATCATCGCTTCCGGCAGGATCAACCGCCCGGTCTCATCGCGGTGCGGGGCGTGGTGGTCGGTGACGATCATCTGCACGCCGCAACGCCGCGCCGCCTCGGCTGCCGGGACCGCGGTGATGCCGCAGTCCACGGTGATGATCAGGCGAGCTCCCTCGGCCGCGAGCGTCTCCACCGCCTGAGGGTTGACGCCGTAACCTTCCTCCAGACGATGCGGGATGTAGAATTGCGGCTGTCCGCCCGCCAACCGCAGGCAATGCCACAAAATGGCAACGCCGGCGATGCCATCGACGTCATAATCCCCGTAAATAACGATCTTCTCGCCGCCGCGAATCGCTTCCTGGATTCGCCGGGCGGCGGCAATGGCTCCGGGCATTGACTCCGGCGGGCAAAGCTCCGTGAATTGCGGGCGAAGAAAGGATCGCGCGGTCGCCAGGTCCGCCACGCCGCGGTTGTGCAGCACGTGAGCCACAACCGGCGAGATGCCCAGCACCCCGGCCAGTTCGTCGCGGCCCGGCCACGGCGGCGCGATCACCCAATCCTTGGGCATGTGCGGCGACTTCTGCATTTTCATCCGGTGCGGCGGCGGAGGTTCCCTTGCCGCGGGAGGCATGGTACGCTGAACGCGGGCCGCGGAACAAGGCCCGCGAGTGATCAACGCCAGCGGCGGAGGGCCCTCCGGCCGCCCGCGGAGGTGGCGCAGCCGATGGTGCGAATCAAGATATGCGGCATCACGCGACCGCAGGACGCCATCGCCGCCGCGGAGGCGGGGGCGGACGCCATCGGGCTGGTGTTCGCCGAGTCTCCCCGCCAGGTGTCGATGCGGCTGGCTCGACGGATCGTCGCCGAACTGCCGCCGCTGGTGTCGGTGGTCGGGGTGTTCGTCAACGCCCGCGCCGCCACCGTGGAGCGGGCCTTCGGGGAGGTGGGCCTGGCCGAGGTGCAACTGCACGGCGACGAGCCGCCGGAATACATCGAACGGTTGAACGGCCGCCGCGTCATCAAGGCCCTGCGGGTCCGCGACCGTGGGTTCATCGAACAGGCCAGGGATTTCCGCGCGGCCGGCGTCTGCGGCATTCTGCTGGACGCCTTCTCCGCCCAGGCCCGGGGCGGCAGCGGGAAACGATTCGATTGGGATCTCGTGGCCGCCGCCCGTGATAGCGGGCTGCTGGAAACCGACGTGCCGCTGATCCTTGCCGGCGGCCTGACCGCGGAAAACGTCCGCGCGGGTATTCGCCGAGTCCGGCCCTGGGCGGTGGATGTCTCCAGCGGCGTCGAGGACGAACCGGGAATCAAGTCTCCCGAGAAGATCGCCCGCTTCATCGCCGCCGTCCGTTCGGCGTAGTCGGGGCCGATGAAGCAGCCTCCCCATCCGCGAGCCGAGACGACGGCAGAAGCCGGAACCGCACCATCGCCGCCAGATAGCGGGCCACGTCGAACGGCCGGATCTTCTTGCCGTCCGCACGGCTTCGCGGGCGATACTGCACGGGCCGCTCGACGATGCGGACTCCCAGGCGGGCGAGCTTGGTGGTGATCTCCGGCTCCATGGCGAACCCGCGGCTGGTCAGGCGGATCTTCCGCGCCAGGTCGGTCCGCATCATCTTGTAACAGGTGTTCATGTCGGTGAGGTGGATGCCGTTGATGAGGTTGCAGGTCAGATTCAGGAAGCGGTTGGCCCAATACGTCGGCAGGCTGCGGAGGTGCCGGACGTCGCCCATGAAGCGGGACCCGTAGCACACCGCCTCGCCGCCGTTCCGCACAACGTCCAGCAGCGGCAGAAGATCGGCCGGCTCCAGTTCCAGATCGGCGTCCTGAATGACGACGTATTGCCCGCGAGCGTGACGCAAGGCCGTCTGGATCGCCCCGCCTTTGCCGCGGTTTTGCTCGTGAAAATGCACCTGCACATCAGGCCAGTCGGGCAACTCACGCAACACCTCGCGGGTGCCGTCGGACGACCCGTCGTCGACCACCACGATCTCGCGGGACACGGGGAAGGGCACGGCGCGAACCTTCTCCAGCACCTGCCGGATGGTTTGACGCTCGTTATAGACCGGGATCAGGATCGACAGGCCGATGGCCTCGGCCGGCGGGGCGGATTCACTGGGCGTCGGGATCATGACGGCACCCTCACGCCCCGCTCCCGGGCCACTTGCACCGCCCGGTCATACCCCGCGTCCACATGGCGAAACACGCCCAGGGCCGGATCGCAGGTCAACACCCGCTCCAGGCGCTCGTCGGCGAGCCTGGTGCCGTCGGCGACGCAAACCATGCCGGCGTGCAGGGAATAGCCGATGCCGACGCCGCCGCCGTGATGGACGCTGACCCAACTGGCCCCGCAGGCGGTGTTGGCCAGGGCGTTGAGAATCGGCCAGTCGGCGATCGCGTCGCTGCCGTCCTTCATGCCTTCCGTCTCGCGGTTGGGCGAGGCCACGCTGCCGCAGTCGAGGTGGTCGCGGCCGATGACGATCGGGGCGGAAACCTTGCCGCTGCGGACCAATTCATTGAAAGCCAGGCCCGCCTTGGCCCGCTCGCCGTAGCCCAGCCAGCAGATGCGGCAGGGCAGGCCCTGGAACCTCACCCGCTCGCCCGCCAGCCTGATCCAGCGGGCCAGATGGGCATTCTCCGGGAACAGCTTCAGGATGGCCTCGTCCGTGGCCGCGATGTCCGCCGGGTCGCCGCTCAGGGCGCACCAGCGGAACGGCCCGGAACCCTCGCAGAACAACGGCCGGATGAACTCCGGCACGAAGCCGGGAATCTCGAACGCGTTTTCGACACCGGTCTGTTTCGCCTGGGCACGGATATTGTTGCCGTAGTCGAAGGCCACGGCCCCGGCCTTCTGCATGGCCAGCATGGCCCGGACGTGCGCGGCCATCGACTCCATCGCCAGCTTGATGTAGCGCTCGGGGTCGGCTTGCCGCAGGCGGAGGGCCTCGTCATACGAAACCTGATGCGGAACATAGCCGTGCAGGGCGTCATGCGCGCTGGTCTGGTCGGTGAGCAGATCCGGCGTGAAACCGCGGCGGACCAGCTCCGGCAGAACGGCCGCCGCGTTGCCCAAAAGGCCGACGCTCAAGGCCCGCTGCTCGCGGCGGGCCGCCGTCACCTTCTCAATGGCTTGGTCGAGACTTTCGGTCGCCGCGTCGAGGTACTTCGTCTGCAACCGCCGCTGGATCCGATGCGGATCGACCTCCACCACCAGGCAGGCCGCCCCCTGCATCGTCGCCGCCAGCGGCTGCGCGCCGCCCATGCCGCCGAGGCCCGCCGTCAGGACCAGGCGGCCCCGCAGATCCCCGCCGAAATGCCGCCGCGCGGCCGCCCCGAAGGTCTCGTACGTCCCTTGCAGAATCCCCTGCGTGCCGATGTAGATCCAACTCCCCGCCGTCATCTGGCCGTACATGGTCAGACCCAGCCCCTCGAGGCGGCGGAATTCGTCCCATGTCGCCCATTTGGGCACGAGCAGCGAATTCGCGATCAGCACCCGCGGCGCCGCCTCATGCGTCCGCACCACGCCGACGGCCCGCCCGCTCTGCACGAGCATGGTCTCATCGTCCCCCAACCCGCGAAGGCAGCGGACGATCCGATCGAAATCCGCCCAGCTTCGGGCCGCCTTGCCCGTCCCGCCATAAACGACAAGCTGATCCGGATTCTCCGCTACATCGGGATCCAGGTTATTGTGCAGCATCCGCAGGGCCGCCTCCTGATGCCACCCGCGGCAGGAAAGGTCCCGGCCTCGCGGCGCTCGCACCGTGCGGGGGCCGCTGCCCCCCGCTACGCCCGACTGACTCATCTCTAGGCTCCTATGCGGTGGTTCGCCCCCCACTGTAGACCCCGCCGGCCGTTCCGGCAAGTAATTCATCGAAACACCTAACGGTTCCAACCCAGTCGTGTCTATTATCATGACGGCGGCGACACAGGGCGGGCAAGCCGCGCCCGCACTTCCGGCTCGGACCCGCCCTTCCCGTCCTGCGGAGAGACTGCCATGAACCGGAACAAACCGCTCAGCCTGTTGGCCGCCCCAGCCCTCGTCTTGTTCACCGCGGCCGGAGCCGAGAGCCAGATCGCCGGGCAGCCGGCGACGACCGCTGCGGAGACGGGCCCGCCGCTGGCTTCCCTGTTGACACCGACCACCCAACCGGCCGCGGCCGGCGAACCGGTCGAGCCTTACCTGCTGCGGCCCGGCCACTACGTCCTGCCCGGCGAGTACGGCCCCACCTACTGGAGCCCCCACCTGCGGCCGTTTCCCGACTACAGCCTGCACCGCCAGGCCCCGCGGCGGACCGCCGTCGAACGCTATCGCTACTTCCGAACGCCGCGGGGAGCCTATTACCCCGGTTACTGCTGGGAAGGCGTGACGCCGCACCCCTGCTACGAACCCGCCCCCTATTCCAGCGGCTACTGGTCCGACCTCCGCGACGCCTACGAGCAGGGTCGCTACGACGCCGACCACGAATTCGTCTGGTACATCGCCGCGCAACGCGCCGGGGGCCTGCTGAACCAGCATCGGGAGATCTTCGAGCAGGCCCTCGTCCAGTTCCGGCAGGGCCGCTACGACTGGGCGGCCATCAAACTGCTCGGCGCGGCCGAGAAGAACCACGCCAACGCCGGCTCGCGGCTGCACGCGGGGCACGCCCTCTTCGCCCTGGGACGCTATGAGGACGCGCTGCGACTGGTGGCAAGGGCGTTCGAGCTGTCTCCCAGCCTGGCCATGCGGCAATACGACATCCGCGAGGAGTACGGCCATCCCGCCGACTTCGACCGGCAGCTCGCCCGGTTGCGGAGCCACGTCGCGGCCCGCCCCAACGAAGCCGCCCCCGTGACGCTGCTCGGTTACATCACGTTCTACACCGAGGGACCGGCCGCGGCCTACCCCTACCTGCAACGGGCGGCCCAGCTCGACCGCAACAGCTACTTCATCCCCAAGCTGCTGCCGCTGGCCCGCGCCGCCAGCGGCCTGGAGCCGCCGCCGCCGAAGCACGACCACCCCACGGACCCGCAC
>Ga0129299_1000747_pt1 | contig 21351 bp, 22 predicted proteins | sample ConPoolayeCmetaG_FD_94477 | JGI IMG/M metagenome (GOLD analysis project Ga0129299, IMG submission 94477) | Hot spring microbial mat communities from California, USA to study Microbial Dark Matter (Phase II) - Cone Pool mat layer C metaG ...
GAATACGCCCGCAATAGAATACATTATATCAATTAATAAATATTTGTCAATCATAATTTATACAACACAGCGATTCCGTAATAACCCCGTAACAGATGCGGTGTTAGGCACTTAATGCGGTATAAACAGATTCATGGCAGCAAAATCGCATGCCGGATAGACGACAGCCATGGCATTTCGGCAGCGATGAGCATGTTTTGGTGAAAGCTATCGCTTTGGGATAGTATCCGATTCGGCTAATGCAGGCACGGTTGGACTACCTCCTGCATACCTACGGAGGGGCGTGAGCGAAGGTCGAGCTCATAAGCTCGCAGAGCATCAATTGAGCAACCATGACCTTTGAGAGATGCTGCCGGCGTGGATGACGGTTTTGAAAAACGAGGCGCGTGCATACAACCCGTCGGCCATCACCAGGTCAAATGCACGCGGATAGACCAGCAACAAGCGCTTTAGTAACCGTGTTGCACACGCCACTTCATCTTCCCCCGGCTGCTGCATTTCGATGTCAAGCAGCAGCACGAAGTTTTCGCAGAGCAATATGCCCATGACAAAGCGGTGATAGTATTGGGTCCGCTTGCCGTTGGCGGTCGTTATGTCCCTTCGCAGACACAGCGGGCAATGCCGCTTGAAACCGGCACAGCACTCATGACCATCAACGACCAGTGCCTGGTAGGGTGTTGCAGCCATAGAACGGATTGCCTTCCGCCGCTTAAGCCTGGAATAGATGAGCTTGAGCTGTTGGCGTAGGGGGAACAGATCTGCCCGTGCCGCCACATCACCCATACGATCCGCTTCTGCCTGCCCAGCAGGCGGCGCCACCATCCGTAGCGCCGGCTCTGCCATAATGCATTGAGACTCCCCATGTGCGTCAGCACCATGACCAGCGCACTGAACACGATGGCCTTGGCTGGAATGCGTGGCCGCAGGCGCATGTCGGTCACCGAGCCAAGAAATGCATCCACAGCGAACCGTTTACGAGCGTATCGCAAACATCGCCGCAGAATAGCGTGTTACCCCCTGTTTGTATCCAACAGCCGTCGACGGCACTCATCAGATACTGCGTGCTGCAACCGCTTCGCCCGCCGGTACGTGTCGATGGCTGCCGTGACCTTTGGGACACAATCGCGCGGAATGATAATCATCCTGCGCTTGCCTTTTTCACTGTAGGCCAAATAGAGCGACTCATGTTTCTCGCCTCGTACACAACGGCACCCCTCTTTACCGCAGGTGCGCTTCATGCGTATGAGACTGCCGGCGATGAAATCCGCATCGTGCAAAAGCTGAGACAGGCGTGAGCGGGCGGAACGCTCTCGCACGGACCAGTGACAGCGGCCTTGCATAAGACCTCCGTATCTGATATACTATAATATATCAGATTGCGCAGCAAAAGTCAACCCCCTCCCTAATGCGAATTTGCTCATCGGTTATGTATGGGCGTTTCTAGAGATAAAACAGATGTGTATTGCGGAACTGCTGACAACGGCGGAAATTTATTTTTCCGCCGTTTGCATCCCTTTGAAAATAAAATCTCAGGGAAAACGATGTCCCCGCCGGCGTCTTATGCGGGGGACGCGTTTCCTTCGGCGGGTTGCTGCTGTAATAATGAATCGGAGATTTTCTTCTTCAACTCGTGCGAATATTTGAACAGCGGCACGCGGCGGCGCAACAGCGGCACGATGTCACCCGTTTTTGGATTGCGTGCCGGCCGCGGCTTGCGTATTTTGGTATAAAAAGTGCCGAACCCGCGGATCTCAATCGTGTTATTTGACTCCAAAAATCTGGAAATCGTCTCAATCAGCTCTTCGACTACGATCTTCGTATCCGCTTGAGTCAAGCCCGTCTGCCTTGAAACCGACGCGATTAAATCGTGTTTTGTTGCGTTTGGCACAGTTCCTCCTTCGTCGAATTATATAAATATCCAATGATTTAACCCTGGAGTCAAGAAAAAAGTGATTTTTTTGATTTCATCGCTTATAAGGGATTCATAAGCAGGCGGAAATGCCTCAGCGATTGGAACATCCGTGCGATGTACCCGGCGGGCGCCGCTGCGGCCGGGGCGGGCGGTGGCTGCGAGAAGCAATAGCGAAAAGCGCGCTCAAAACGCTTCTGCCCCAGATAGCGCAGAAGCACGCTGCGATTCCCCGCTATTTTCTCCGCCTCACCGATGCTCATACCCTCCCCCGTTGTCTTCCCGTTTTTTTGTCGTGATTGGGCGACCGGCAATGCCTGTAGCATGCCTTCGCGATTTTCACACATTCTCCTGAATATCTCAAGTTGTTGCGAGACATCAAGAGCGCCGAAGTCCATCATTCCCCTCCGGACAAACGCTTTTCTGATTTTTTCATCTAAATCGCCGGCTGCTATCCGGCGCGCCGCCTTTCTGCCGAAACAGGTGGACAGGCCTCGTCGATACGCCGCAGCCAGCCCGCTCATTGAAACCCATTGCACAGGTATATCGAATCGGTCATACAGATGCTCCATGCTCATACCATGAAATACCGTCAGGCCAATCGGCCTTCTCCCCACCACCGGTCGCCGATACAGCCATGGCTCATAGAGAGCATACCCAAATCCCTCGGCAATCGAAGTGCTCACAACATACCGGCAATAATCATACATAAGCTGCTGTATCGTTTCTTTGCTGCGCAGCGACTGTGAGAGGTATCCACGCAACCGATTTACATTAAAAACAACCGGTATCCTGTATTTCACGCATAACGCCTTAAGCCGCCTCATAAGCCTCCTGTCGCCGGAAGATTCGCCGGGCAAACCCAGTAACAGGTTATGGCCGCGAAGGATACAACACAGGATAATGGCCTCAATAACGTTTTTCCGCGCTATAAGCCGTACGGGATACAGGGCGGAACTTTTTGACGGATCGAACACCGTGCCGTCTTTGCGCGCCAGTGCCGCAAGCCCCTCTTCCATTTGCTTTCGAATACCTGCCCGGAGCCGGACGATAGGCCAGCGGGGAGGTTCCAGCGGATTATGCAGGAGGCTCACCGGGAATGCCGCGTTTTTCAGTATTGAATAGTTCCGCCGGTTGATTGCGATAAAACGGACCCGCGCATTCGCGGGAAACAGGTCGCTGTGTATCGGCCATCCCCACGAAACCGCCCGCCTGATCAGGCGCATCTGCGCGCTGCGCCCGTCTTCGGCAAAGTCATGTACCACCGAAAAGAACCGCACATCATCCTTTGCTGCCGCGCAACGGCGCGCCACGGCCGCAAACGCCGACGACAGGGCGATGTTTTTTCCGAGCGGCAAATTATGGGCCACGACACAGATCGGACGCGGCAATGAACGGTCGCTGATTATGCTCTCGAGTGTTTGAACCAACGAGCGCCTGGCCGACACGAACGACGCCCTGGAAGGGTAGTGCGCATAATCGCAACCGCGAATCTTCCGCACGGCAGCCGCGCCGGCAAGCCCACCGGCGCGGCTGCCGCATACGACCATAGTAACCGTGCCGTTGCGCCCGGCAATGCGCGAGAAGGCCCGCGCATACAGCCGCATGACCGTGGTGACCCCGCCCGGCCGGTCGTGGTAATGGATTTGTATGAAGGTGGACGGAAAGGCCATGCTGCACCTGTCAGGGTGTGCGCGTCCGGCACCGCGGATGAAAACAGCGGTGAACTTCCTTGAGATATTCGCGGTCGATATGCGTGTATATTTCGGTGGTGACGATATTGGCATGGCCAAGCATTTCCTGCACGGTACGCAGGTCGGCGCCTCCCTCAAGCAGGTGGGTTGCGAACGAATGGCGGAACGTATGAGGCGACACTTTCTTGGCTATGCCGGCCGCGCGCACATACTTCTGGATAATTTTCCACACGCCCATCCGCGACATAGGCTTACCCCGCGCGTTGAGAAATACCGTGCTGTCGGAAAACGGCCGGCAGAGGCGAGGACGCTCGTGCTGAGCATATTTTTTTATCCATTCGAGGGCGATATCGCCGATAGGAACGAGGCGCTCCCTGGAGCCCTTGCCAATAATCCGCACAAGTTTTTCATCGTTGAGCAGTTGTTCGAAAGTAAACGTACAGAGTTCCGAAACGCGCATGCCGGTTGCGTACAGCGTTTCAAGCATTGCCCTGTCCCGCTCCCCTCCCCGCGCCGTCACGTCCACCGCGCCGAGCACCGTGAGCACCTCGTCGACCGAGAGCACCGACGGAAGACAGCGGGCGGCGCGCGGCCCTTCAAGCAATTCCGTGGGGTCCTTCTTGAGTGCGCCCTCGGCAACGATGAATGCAAAATAACCGCGAAGCGCCGACAGCGTGCGCTGGATCGAGCTTGCCGCAAACCCTACGTCGTACAGCGAACGAATGTACGCCGACAACAGGTCGGCGTCCACCCGGCGGACGTCTTCGATATGCCGGCCGGTGCAGAACCCGGCAAACCGCTTAAGGTCGAAACGGTACGACTCGATGGTGTTTGCGCTCAGCGTTTTTTCGAGCTGCAAATGGGCGAGAAACATAGTGACGTAGGGAAGTTCCTTCATACCAGAAACGGATTCATCCTTTTCTCCCTCCCCACCGTGGTCCGGCCGCCATGGCCCGGCCACAGCACCGTGTCATCAGGAAGCGTGAGCAGTTTGCGCCTGATATTTTCGATGAATATTCTGCCGTCACTGCCGGGAAAATCGGTGCGGCCTATCGAACCGGCGAAAACCGCGTCGCCGCAGATACAGTTTTTATCGAACACGAACGCGCAGCCGCCCGGACTATGCCCCGGTATATGCAGGACAGTGAACGTAAACGACCCGATCGCCACCGTCCCTTCCCGCAGCGGCTCAATCGGGCCACGGTAGCTGAAATCCATGCCGAGCATCACCGCGCCATTGTATTGGGGGTTTGAGAGAAGAATCGTCTCGTCCGGATGCGCCCATACCGCGGCGTCTGCGAATCGCCCGGTTATCTCAGTGATGCCGAGGATATGGTCGAAATGTCCGTGCGTCAGGCACACCGCCGCCACCCGCCGCTCCTGCCGCTGAATATGCTCAAGCACCCCGCCGCACCCGCTCGACGGGTCAATGACAAGGCACTCTGAAACGTTGTCCGCCGACACCACGTACGTGTTGGTGTCGAGCGGCCCGGTCACGAATTTTTTAATTTCGTATCTCATAGTTTTTCATGGCGTATACAAGGGTGTTTGAAACTCTCCGATAAAAATAACTTCCGGTTCCAGAAGAACTTTCGTATTCTCATAGACGCATTTCTGCACGCGGGCGATGATCGCACGCACGTCCTCGGCTGTTGCGGAGCCCAGGTTGACGATAAAATTGGCGTGTTTCTCCGAAACCATTGCATCGCCCGCGCGCAGGCCTTTCAGGCCGCAGTGCTCGATAAGAGCGCCTGCGTAGTGTCCCGGCGGCCGCTTGAAAACGCTTCCGCAATTGGGTTTGTCAAGCGGCTGCTTCTCAGCGCGTTTGCCGAGCACCTCTTCATAGTCGCGCCGTATCCGCCGCCCGTCCCCTTCCCGCAGCCGCAATTGCGCGCCGACAATCACCGTGCCGTCCTGCCGAAGCGAACTGCTGCGGTACCCAAACCGCATTTCGCCGCGCTGTACCCGCCGGACTGCAACGTCATGCATGTCGATGATATCAACCCATTCGACACACGCGCCGATTTCCTGGTCAAACGCCCCGGCATTCATGACAAGCCCGCCGCCGATTGTGCCGGGTATGCCCGCCAGACGCTCGATGCCGCAGAGCGAACGGCCGACCGATTGGCGGACGACCGACGCAAGCGCCGCGCCGGCGCCGCAGCGCACCGCCGTACCGTCCCATTCCATTGCGCGAAAATGCCTGCTGATATCGATCACCAAACCCGGCCATCCCGCATCGCTTATGAGCACATTCGACCCGTTGCCCATCACACATACCGGCACGGCATGTTCACGCGCCCATGCCGACACCTGCGCGATCTGTGCGGCGGTTGACGGGGCAGCATACCACGCCGCATCTCCGCCGATACGAAAGGTCGTTTTGTCGCGCAAGGCGACAGCGCGCTGAAGGATTTTAACGGCGGCAGTATTCATGCGTCGGTACTTTGATGAAAATCACCCCTTGCCGCTTCTCGTGACGGCGGCAGCGCATGCCGAGAGACGTACGGCGCCCCCCCCCGGGGCAGGGTTTGCGGCCGCGGCACAGCAGCGTTGCCGAGAAAGATGCGATAAATCTGTTTTTCGATGAAGAAATCGACAACGTCGGCATCGAGACGGCCGCTCTTGGCTTCGGAGCGCAAAATTTCGAGGGCTTTTTCCGGCGGCATGGCTCGTTTATACGGCCTGTCCTGGGCGACTAAGGCTTCGTAAATATCGACCACCGCGAGGATTTTGCACTCGAGGCTCATCTCCTTCCCCGTGAGGCCATCGGGATATCCCGAGCCGTCGATTTTCTCGTGATGGTGCGCGGCGATATCGGGGATATTCTCCAGCTCATGCGTCCAGGGGATTTTCGACAATATCCGCCGCGTGGATACCGCATGGAAATTAATCAGATTGCGCTCCGCGTCGGTGAGATTGCCCTTGCGCAGCGAAAGAGCCTCCCATTCGCTGTCCTCGATTATCGCGCGTGTCCTGCCGGACGAATCGGTGTATTTTTTCGCGCGTATCGCGCACAGCCGCCCATAGTCTTTGTCGCTGAGAAAGCCGCTTGTATTCACCGCTTCGATAAATTCCCGGTCTGCGTCGAGTTGCTCCACCGATTCCCAGGCCGGAGGCGAGTTCAGGTGGCCGCACAACTGCGCGCGCACGATCTCGAAGCGCGCGAGCAGGGCGTCCAACGCCCCCATGGGCAGCCGCGTCTCTTTGGTCAGCAATTGCTCCGGCACGCCGATTTTTCCGATGTCATGGAGCAGGGCGGCAAATTTGAACTGCCGCTTGCGCGCCTCGGAAAATTGCACCGCGGCATACGGCCCTTCCGCGGCCGCATTGACCGCATCGACAAACGCCAGCGCATAGCCCATGACACGGCGCGAATGGCCCGAGGTGACCCTGTCGCGCTCATCAACCGCCGCAATCGCCGAATCGAGGAACCCCTCGAACAGCTGCTGGATATCCTCGTAGAGCTGTACGCGTTCGATGGAGACGGCGGCGAGGGAGGCGATGGTGTGCACGAAATCCTCATCGGAATGGGTAAACGCCATGACGTTTTCCGCGACGGAATCCGGTTCGGCCAGTCTCATATCCGGCGCTTTTTTCTTGTTCATTAATTGGACAACCCCGACCACCTGCCCCGCAAGGTTCTTCAGCGGCACGGTCAGCATCGACTTTACCCGGTATCCGAACTCCCGCTCGAAATTCCTGCCGAATTTGTAAGTCACTGCCGCATCAAGCTCATCCACATCGTCGATATTAAGCGTCTCGCCCGTATGCGCGACATAACCGGCTATCGTATTCGTATCGATTTCCACGGTAAAGGTCCTGGATTTCGCGGCCACGTCGACGGAATCGTTCTGCGAAATCATGAATTGAAGCTGGTTGGTAAACGGCTTGCCCGGACCGATCCGTTTCCGTATGTAGATGCTTCCGGCGTCGGCGCCCACCAGGTCCCTGCATTCCGCCAGGATCATGTCGAGCAGTTTCAACAGGTCGTTCTGCACCGACAGCGCGGTCCCGATTTTCACCAGTTGGTGCTTCTGTTTGCGGTATTTGGCGACCTCGGACATGAGCGTGCGGTTCTGCTCCATCACTTTTTCATGCTGAACAATCGCGCTTGCGAGCATGAATGCCGATGCGGCGGAGAGGGGGGATTGAAAAATATTGTAAACGGGCAATTCCATGCACTCCGGCGGAATTGCATCGCCATTCACCATCTGGAAGAACGGAACGTGCCCGCCCGCGCCTAGCGGCAGGCGTCCGAATATGTCGCGAAGCGCTCCTGGCTTGCACGGGATATACGATATATATGCGTGGGTCCGGGTATCTTTTGTTTCCGTGCCGTTCGGGTATACGTCCATACCGATATCGTTGTCGCCGGACAACTGCCGCAGCGCGCCGGCTATCAGGCGGCTGTCTGAAGGCGGCGGTTCGCCCAGAAATGTAATATGGAACGACATGTATGGTCGACCCTCATGATACAAAAGGCTTCTCCGTACATATGCCGGAGAAGCCCTTTGCGCACGCGTTATTATCGCACCTGTTATTCGGGTTTAATCGCCTCTGAGGGGCAAACTTCAACGCAGGAGCCGCAATCGGTGCATTTTTTCGCATCGATTTTATAGATGGGGTCTCCCTCGCTGATGGCCTCGACAGGGCACTCCGGAACGCACGATCCGCACGCCACGCATGCATCGGTAATCACATGAGGCATTGTTATCTCCTTTCAAAAAGCCGTTCTATGTATTGGTTATTCGGGCGCGATTTTTACTTGTCAAATCGAATGGCTGCGATACATTGCGATACATAATTAAACGAGCCATTTTGCCGCATATGGCGCACACACGATGAAAAGCCAATCGAGTGCCACCGGGCCGCCTTTTTCGCCATGAAACCTGACGCCTAATCTGCCGGCGATCAGCACACCGACGACACAACAACATACCCGCACTACCGCTTCGTGAATCAGCATGCCGTAGGTAGCTTTTTCCATAGCGGATATCGCTCTCTTTAAATTGAAGATTCCCCGTCCCGCCGTATTTGTCCTGCCATGACTCGCAGAGCGACGGCCGATAGCGAAACCGCGGGGAATCTTCAATGGCGGGGTCGACGAGGCTCGAACTCGCGACCTCCGGCTTGACAGGCCGGCGTTCTAACCGACTGAACTACGACCCCGAAAACAAAAAAAGTTAAGGTTATGGCTAAGATTACGATTATATCTATGGTTTAAATATAATTTTTTCCTCATACTAAATCTTAGTTTTAGCCTTAACCCTTTTCTCAATGGGCGTTGAGGGATTCGAACCCCCGACCACCTGCGTGTAAGGCAGGTGCTCTATACCAGCTGAGCTAAACGCCCCCCGTTATTTCTTCTGCGGCGTCTTCCCGCCTTTCTTTATGATGCTGAGCGGCAGGAGAACACAATAAACGACGACGAGAATAATGGGCGCGACCGACCAGGACAAATGGTTCGTCACGGGACCCTGGCCAAGCAGGATATATCCTACAACCAGCAAACCGATGCTCAGCCAGAGAAGCTTGAAATTAATCGACGAAAAGATATTTCCGCTCATCCGTCACCGTCTTTGGAAATAAAAACGCGTTTTTTCGACAGCCTGTTAAATTATTTCAGTACGAGGGCTGTGTCAATATCAAAGTTTAAGCCCCGAGACCAAATTCCGCTTCTCCTCCTCGCCGGCGGCGTCACGCAGCTTGCAGATTCGCTCCCGCGTCCGGGCGATGACTTCGTTGAGAAGCGATGCGAGGTTTTGCATCTCATCGCCCTTGCGCAGTATAATCTCTCCCGTATAATCGCCCTCGATAATGGTGTGGCACAGGCGTTCGAACCGGTAGATGGGGCCGGCCAATTTATGCGAAAAGAATATCGTCAGCAGGCCGATCTGGATAATCACCAGCAGCACGCCGATGCCGAACACCCAGAGAAGCGACATGAGGACTATCCGCCGGTACGTCGTGTCGCTCGAATAATTCCTGAGGTAACTTTTGATTTCCGTCAGGAGCGTGCGGTAGGCGTCGACCGACGGCGCCTGGTTGTCCTGCAGCATCACCGTCTCCTTGTCCTGGATTCCCTGCTTGATGGTCACGGTCGTCGTGCTTACCACGGTCTCGGCCGCAAAGTACAGGGTAAACAGCATGAACACGAGCATTGCCAGCATGGGAATGAGAAACGTCATCATGTATCTTCCCTGCAGCTTGCGGTTGATGAAAAAATGCTTCCGTTCGAATTTCCTCGTCTTGTCTCCCATCTGCGTCTCCTATTTTTTGGTCGGGTACTCGATACGCGTATGAAAAATACCTTGCAGCACGGGCATGAAGCCTTCGATAATGCGATCCAGGTCCTGAAACGTCAAATCGCACTCGTCGAGCTGCGATGACGCGAATTTATCATGGATGATTTTTTTAACCAGCTCCCGCAGCAGTTTGGGCGATGATTTCGCGATGCTTCTCGACGCGGCCTCGACCGAGTCGGCAAGCATGATAATGGCGTTCTCGCGGCTTTGCGGCCGCGGCCCGGGATAGCGGAAATCCTCCTCCTGCACCTGCTTGTGCGGGTCCTGCTCGAGCGCCTTTTCATAGAAAAACGAGACCTTGCTGGTGCCGTGATGCTGGGCGATGGCGCTCTGGATGACCGTGGGGAGCCGGTTCTTCCTGGCCATCTCGAGGCCGTTCTGGACATGGGATGAAATAATCAACGCGCTCATGTTCGGCGATAATTTATCGTGGATATTCTTGTCGAAGAGCTGGTTTTCGACAAAATAGCCCGGCCGGTTTATTTTGCCGATATCGTGGTAATACGACGCGACGCGGGCAAGCAGAGGATTGGCGTTGATTTTCGCCGCCGCCGATTCCGCCAGATTCGCCACGAGCACGCTGTGGTTATACGTTCCCGCCGCCTCGATCGAGAGCTGCTTGAGCAGGGGATGGTTCATATCGGAGAGCTCCACCAGGGTCATGTCCGTCGTGATATCGAACAGATACTCGAACACCGTCACGGTCATCATCGCGAAAAACGTCGCTGCGATGCAATTGAGGAGCCCCAGTCCCATGTTTTGCAGCATCGCCGGCGGCGTCAGCTTGAACAGCATCATATGATACAGCAGAATATACAACCCACACACCAGCGCCGCCGGCGGAATCGCCCTAAAAAAGTCCCACCGGTACCTGATATTGCGCGCGGCAAAACCAGCCGTCACCCCTCCCAGCAGCGAATACATGAACAGCGCGTGGTTGAAGCCGGTGACGATACCGAAAAATATCGACACGAACAGCGTAACCACGAAACTGAGCCGGATATCAAATAAAATGGTCACCAGTATGGCGGCGACCGCTGTCGGCACGAGTAGTTCGGGTACAATGGACGTCATCTCGCTTCTGGTGGAAAAAAGCCGCGGCAGAATCAGCATAATCACTCTGATAAGCCCAAGCTGCACGACAAGGATGGCGGCGAGACCGGCAAGATGTTTCGTGTTGGCGGCGACCGATGGATGGAACAGGCTGATATAGCCGGCGATGAAGAAGAGGAACAAAAGCACGAGCAGCACCTTGCCGGTGTTGGACGAAAGCACGCGCCGGCGATCGGCGCCGTTACGGTTTTTCCCCAGCGCATCGTGCAGCGACCTGAGTTTGGCGAGGATTTCTGGCGTGACGACCTGGTGCGCGCGGATAATTTCGGAATCCTTGATGACTTTGCCCTTGAACGGTTTGACGTCCTGCCATGCTTTCTGCCGGCGACGGGCCGTCTCCTCGCCGTTGATATTGACATTGGGCACACAATAGGCATAGAGAACCTCATACAGTGCGCTGAGCGCTTCCTGGTCGAATGTCCGCTCGGTCTTCAGCGCGTCGACAATCCTGTCGAGCGCGATCTCCTTGACCGTGATATCGGCAATCCTGACCGTAGTCTCGGTCTGGTTTTTGCGCAGGTTGACGAAATTCTTATCGTATATCAAATAGCTTTCAAACGGAACGTTATACTGGGCGCGGAGCTGAAACAGGCGCGCCTCGCCGGGCACCAAAAGTACGCTCATGATGCCCATGTCCATGACCTGCTCGACATAAAACTGGGCGTCATCGAGCAGATACGGCCGCCTGAGAAGCGTGCGGACCGTGTTTTCCGACAGTTCCCTGGCGAGCGCCGTCCGCGCCGCGCTTTTGAGCGAATCGGGCGTATTCCTGCCCAGTGCCGTCCGGATCGACTCGCGCAGGCCGGCGAATCTGCGGCGCACCCGCGCAAGCGTTTCGCCGTCGTAATCGCATACGAGCAGCACGTCCTCCCGCGCCTGCGCCCGTTCCTTCTCGAGCTCATCGGGCGATTTCAGAATATCGAACGTGAACGGCGCGATAATCGTCTCGGTTGACACCTCGCCCTCGTTGGGAAGCTGGAAGAGCTGGACGGCGGAGGTGTAGGGAAAAATAAGCAGAATGGCGGCAGCGGTGAGGGCCGCAATGGCCACTTGTCCAATCACGGCGCGGGGAACACGGACAAGACGGCGTCCCAGCCGCAGGATCGTCACGCTCGTGGTGTCCTTCAGATTTTTTTTCTTTTCCCGGCCACCAGCCATACCGCATCCCGCACCTGAATATTTACAAATTCGAGTCCCCGGCGTTCCGCGCCTGCGCCGTCCGCCGATGAGACCGTACCCGCGAAGAACCGCCCCGACAAACAGGGGTTAAAAAAAGAGGCCTGAATCTCTCTCGTGATTCAAGCCTTTGTGAAACTGGCCCGGATTATCCGGAAACAAACAGGATCCATGATTTTAACTGTGGAATAAGACTCTCTTGTTCATAGCCTTATCTGACGTATAAACACATTCCGCGTCTATACGTTAGATACACAGTTAACCCGCTTCTCAGGGCGGAGAAAGGGCCGCCGCCCCGCCCGTCACCTGGGAATATCAAGTTCCTGTCCCGGAAAAATCAGATCTTCCGGCCGGGAATACTTCGGTTCCGCACTCCGCTGCACATACCGGTTGAAGCCCTTGTCGATTATTGATTTGTTCGCGCTGTATATCCTGGGCCACTGCGTCGGATCGCCGTATATGAAATCATATTCCGATATCCGCCACAGGCAGTCCCTGCGGCCTGGAATCTCCCGCACCGTATATCCCATCGGCTTGTCCGGCAACATCGACTTGAGCCGCTCGACCATCTGCTCCAGATCGCGGATCTGATCCCTGATACGCCACAGGTAGGACACCGGCGTGCGCTTCAGCGCCGCGATACGGGCCTCGATTTTTTTGATATCGCTCATGCGCTTCGCCAGCTCATCCGGCGACAGCCCCATCAGAAGCTCGATTTCCTGCCTGATAGAAGCGATCTCGTTTTCCGCGGCAATCACGTCCTGCTCCGTCATGCCGAGGATATCGTATTTTTCCTGGATAACCTGCGCAATGAGCCGATCGATTTCAAGCAGACGCTGCTTCAGGCTTTCAATCTTCGCCTGCTCCTGGGCGATCTGCTGTTTTGCGCTTTTTTCACGTTCCTGCGCTCCAGCAAGCGCCAGTTCATATTCTTCGTACGTCATCTCGGTCTTTGCGGCAAAGACCGAAAGCGATATGGCAAGAAGCATCAAGCATATGCCTGTCCGTTTCATCATCGCAGGCCTCCTTCGTCCGACAGAGCTGGAAATTTCAAGCGAAAAACGTAAAATCCGAAATCTGAAATATGAAGACACCGGTTCAATGACTTACAATTACCGGCCCATCTTCTGCTTCAGTTCGTCCCGCTCGGCTTCATGGCTTCCCAGCTCGGCTTCCTTCGCCTGCACCTGAGCCTCAAGCTCCATCCGCTCCCTCCGTAATTCGGCAAGCTTACGCTCTGCGCTCTCCGCCGCCGACTTCGCTTCCTCAAGCTTTGCCATCTCTTCCTCACTGGGCTTCTTCGTGCATCCGCTCATCGTGCACATCGCCGCGGCAAAGCACGCCGCCATCATAAACCGGGAAAAATGTGAAACGCGCATCATTGCACCTACCTTCCCTATAAAACGCCGAAAAATAAAGAGGAATTGTTTTTAATAAATTATGGGTACAACGCTTGTCTAATAAAAAATAATATAATCTCTGGCTTTAAATATCAAGCGAAAAGCACACTATTTTTCTTACGCGCATCGGAAGGCAATGCCGGTTTATTTATATGAACAATTTACATGAAGCGCGGGATGTAATTTCCTTATTACACAGCAAAGGCGGCACTATCTTATCTCACCGCAACATATGCCGAAAGGCATGTGCGAGGTACGGCATCCAATGGCACAATCTTCAAACCAGGACGACCGGACGAATCCATTCGAACGCACGCCGCACACGCGCGAACCTGATACCGTACAGGTTCTCCGCCCCGGGGAACGTGTCGGCAAGCTCACTATTATCGGCCACATAGCTTCAGGCGGCATGGCCGACATTTACAAGGCACGGCATGAAGAGCTCGAAGTGATTCGGGCGATAAAAATTCTCAAACCAGGCCATTCCCAAGAGGACAAGGGGCGGTTCCAAACCGAGGCAAAGATTTCCGCCCATCTCCACCACCCCAACATCGTCCAAATCTATACCGTCGACCTGTGGCAGCAAACCCTGCCCTATATCGAGATGGAATATATCGAAGGAGTTTCGCTTGCCGATCTTATCGTCAAATATCGCCGCCTCCCCATCGACTTCGCGGTCGCCGTCTGCTCGATCGTTTGTAACGCCCTCGACCATGCCCAGCGCCAGACATTCAGCGTCTACGGCAAAACCTACACCGGTCTTGTGCACCGCGACCTCAAGCCCGCCAATATCCTGCTGTCAAAATCCGGGGCGGTCAAGCTGGCAGATTTCGGCATCGCCCTTCCCGGCAATGTCAGCATTCATACGGTGGGGCCCAACACCATGGGCACCTATTCATACCTCAGCCCCGAGCAGCTCGACGGTAAGCCGCTCGATCAGCGCTCCGACATCTATTCGCTGGGAACGGTATTATACGAGAGCATAACTGGATTCAAAGCGTTCCCGTCGCACTCACTTCCCGACCTTATCCGCAACAAGCTTAGCGGCACTTACCGCCCCGTTCAATCCCTCGTCCCCTTTGTTCCCAAACCCCTTGTCCGCATCATCGAAAAAAGCCTTTCGCTGGACAGGGACAAGCGCCATGAAACGGTGGGAGAGTTTGGTGATGCGCTGCGGAAAGCGCTTGCGGATATTGCCGGCAAAGACGCTTCGGCAGTTATAACCGCTTTCATGCAGCAGCCCACTCAGGTATTGCCGGTCACGGCGAAGCCGCGTTTTTTTCTGTTCAACGTGGAGTGGATAGCGCCGATTCTCGCCGGCATTGCCGTTATCGCTATCATTTCAGCCGTGCTTTTGTCACGGCTTGCTACGGGATATGAAAAAAAGGCCTCTCGGGCTCCACATGAACCGACGAAATCCGTCGCTCAAGAAACCGCTGCACCGGCGCCGTCAGCATATCCGGCGGCCGGCGGCACAGTACACTTGCCTGCAGTATCGGATCACCGGCCGATCACGCCGCTCGCCGCGCCATCGCAACCCGCCCCAGCGGCGAAACAAACGCCCTTGAATCTCCATAAGAATAACGCCGGACTGACTAGCCGGCCAATACCCCCTGCCGCCGTTGAGAAAAAAACCGCTGTCGTGGCGCCGGACGATCTGGTGATGACGCTCGAATCGTATATCAGGGAAAAGAAATACCCATTAGCTCTCGAGTTTATCGGAATGCACGAGATTGATGACGGGTATTTTCATCTGTTGAAAGGCAAAGCCTGTTACATGACCGGTGATTATGAGAGCGCGGAAGCCGCGCTGAACAAAGCGCAGACCACGCCCACGAAATACGGCGGCGACGGAAAACAGGAAGCGACCTATCTCTGGGCGCTCAACCGCGCCGCGATATATAAAAAGAAACCGAATATCGACAACAAAAAGGCCGCGCTCCAGGGATTGCGCACTTTCCTTCAGGTGTTCTGCGCCGGCGGGGCGGTGGACGCGCGATGCGATGAAGTGCGGGCGATGGCTGCGGAGATAGAATAAGCCCGACATTTAAAACTCGAATCTGTCATTTCGAAACAGGTCGGTACTATCGGTACTATCGGTACTAGTTGAATTGCCAATGCCACCTATTTTGAGCGCTTAAATCTGCTGTTCCATCACTGGCACGAAATCTGCAGATACATTTCTACTCACCTTCAATGAGAAGGAGGAGAGTATGAAAGCGCTTCATGAAAAAAAAGCCCATAAACCCGATCGTAGAACACGGCACATTGAATTTTGCCCGGTGACATTGTCAAACAACGGTAAAACCAGAACCGGATACCTCATCGACCTTTCCGTTGAGGGAGCAAAGATCCGGTTGCGCCACAAGGACGAAGGCGGTCTTGGGCTCTCGCTGAACGAACCGGTGCACGTGGATATTAAAACCCCCTATGGCCCATCGTTGGCGGAAGGAGAGATTGTGTGGGCCGAGGAGCAGGAAAACGGTACGCGGGCCGGCCTTCGCTTTACGCGCGTGCCCACGGATCCCGGTGACCCGCTTCGGTGCCTGATGGATTCCGCTCTGGCTTGAAGTTCCTTTCGCTTCCATTACTGCCGTGCAAAGCGAAAGAGCGCGTCCACCAGTCCGCCGATGACAACGCCGCGATGAGTGCGCGGGTCATTAACGCCGAAAAGCGGGGTCACGTACGGCGATAGACCAAGCTGGAAATTGAATGTCTCGCCGGGACGCCGGAAGTCCAGGCCTGCGTACGCCCCAATACTGGGGCCAAGGGCAAAGAAGCTTTCGGTACGTCCCGGTCCAGATCCTTCCGACATATAATCCGGGCCATAATGCAGCGAAACGCCCAGCGACGGTCCGGCTACCCATCCAACCGCGTTATTCGATCGGTCGGAAAATTTCAGCGCCACGGTCGGCTCAAACTGCAGCATGCGAAACGCCGCCGCGAAAAGTATCGGCCGCATCACCGGCATGTCAACGTGTATCGACGCACCCTTTCCGGCGGGAAATTCCGCAAACGCCGAAATATCGGCCGCCATGCCCCCTTTTACGCCGGCAGGCGTGGCAACGCACATGCGGACATTATCATACCGGCCGCCGATTCGTACCTTGACGCCGAACGTCATCGAGTCATGGCCGGTGTCGGCATAGAGAGTGCCGGCCGCCAGCGCAGAGAATAAAACAGCGAATTGCGCTACGCGATTAACGAGTGTTTTCATGCGAAAATTCCTTTCCATTGTTTGTGATATCGTTTGTATGTGATATCGTTCCCCGAGCGTGCCGCTTCCCCCCGACCGGCCGCAGAGTGCAATACGTTTTTCTTAACGAAATTATTCCGCCGCCGTGCCGGGTATCGCCGCAAGAATCTCGTCATTCGACGGCATTCCCTGTTTGGCAAATATAACCGTTCCCTGCGGATCAATCACATAGACTGTCCGTTTGACCATCGGCCATGCCGCGCATCCATACAGTTTGGCAACCGTCTGCTTTTCGTCAAACAGCAGCGGGAACTGAAAGGCGTGGTTCGCAGCGAATTTCCGGTGCGAATCGATGCTGCCGGGATTCACGCCGAATACTTTTGCGTTTTTCGCCTCAAAGCGGGAATAATCGTCTCGGATAGCACACAACTGTTTGGTGCAGCCCGGCGTTTCATCGCCCGGATAGAATACCAGCACCACATGGTGCGTGCCCGCAAAATCGCTCAGCCTCACCGTGTCGCCCGCTGAACTGACGAGCGAAAACTCCGGCGCTTTCTGTCCGACCGTGAGGGGCATAGAAGCCTCCTTTGCGAAAAGAAACGTGAATGGAATACCAATAATTTGGAAAAAAACAACCGCCCGCTGTTTCATGTGTCCCCCCTCATGTTCACCTATTTCTTTGTTCTGCAAATACTATGCCGTATCATGGTATAATTCAATGAAACCATCTCTATGAAACCATCCGCCTCTATCGACGGCCGGTAAGAAACTCCGTAACCGCCGTGTTAAACTCATCCGCCTTCTCAAACTGCGGATTATGGGCACAATGGTCAAACAGCACCAGCCGTGAATGCGTAATTTTTTTATTGCCCCGGTACGCATTGGCGACCGGAATAATCGCGTCATTTGTACCCCATACGATAAGCGTCTCTTTTTCGAGCCGATGCAGGGCGGCCGCAACCGCGCGGATGGCGGCGCCGCCGTGGCCGAAAAAGGTGAAATTCTCGCGAAGCATCGAACGCATCACGCGCCTGAAATCCCGTGTTGTAAGAAGGCTGTAATAAAAATCGACAATACCGGCCGGCAGTTTCCGCGCATCATACACCGTTGAGCGTGCATACCGGCCAAACGCCCATCGGGGAACGAAGCGCAGAAGGGGGCGCAGGGGCGCCATGCCGCCCAATGCAAACAGCGGCCCCATGCCGGGACCCAGCCCAGCGCTCGACACCAGCACCAGTTTATCGACCATTGCGGGATTTGCAAGCGTAAAACGTATGGCCGCCGCGCCGCCAAATGAAAGACCCGCAAGATGACCGCTGGTGATGCTGAACGCATCGAAACAGCGGTGTATGAAATCGGCAAAAAACTCAAGCGTATAGCGCACCGCAGGCTTGTCGCTTTTTCCATGGCCGGGCAGCTCGACGGCATACACGGTAAAGGCGCGGCCAAGCGGCGCCACGTTTTCATGCCATGCCTCGATGGAACCGCCGAGACCGTGGATCAGCACGAGGTTCCTCGGCGACGTTCCCGTCTTCCAATATCTGATGTTAAGTCCATTGATACGACAATAACGGTCGGTCACCGCTGTATCGGCCATCACTGCGTCCTTTCGATTGATTGCGACATGGTTGTGCTGTATACGCCGGCGGCCGTCTTCGTTTGACAAACGCGGCGACAACGCAGAATCTCACCGTCGAGGCGTGCCGCAATACCTCTCATCATGGTAATCCTGTAATCAATCCTGTTAATCCTGTTAAAAATGCAGGTATTTATCGACCGCGAAATGTTTCCTCAGAACGAAATGATGAAAAAGGCCGGCCACGGCAACGGGCGCCATGCATGCCGCGACAATCAGCGACCATGTCAAGGGCTTGGCGCCGATGAAGCGCGCAACGGCATAATCGATGACGCATGATTCAAGGGCGATGCAGGCGGCCGCCGCCACGCCGATAAGTGCATGCGACCGTACGGGCCGCCGCGCCGCCGCAATAACAAGCCCAATACATGCCAACGCACACAGGCTTATCGGCAATCCGATCGGCACAAACCATGACAGGACGCCGTCGGCAAAGTCGACCCCGGCAAGCAGTACAAGGAGCGCCGCGGCTGAAATAACCAGTGTTTTCAAAGGCCGTCGCGCAACACTCAACATGAGCAGCACGTATACCCACAGTGCCGTCACCGCCGCGGCAGGATACAGCGACCACGTCAACGCCCGGTTGAGCGCAAAGTCGATGGCAAGCACGGCGCTATCCGCCGTTGCGAATAGTACCGAAAGTATTTCCATACCAATGAGCTTTCCTGTTCTTCGCGCCCGTTCCTCTCCCCCGCCTGAAACTGCCGTTGCGGCGCCGGCTGCGGAAAGAGGTTTGCCGGCGCCGGCCGCAGGCATGGCGTAGCCGCATAAAGGGCATTGACCAACATCGGCGCCGAGCTCGACGCCGCAATTTATGCAAAACGGCATGGGTCACTCCCGCGATTCACTTGTATATATCCGCGTCCGCACCCCGCGGGTGCTCAGAAAGGTGAAAAACTCCCGTTCAACCGACGTGTCCGCCGTTGTATTGCAGAATGTGACAACAACCTTGTGGCCGGCGCCAATAACACCCGCGGTTGTTTTTAAAATATGACTCGGCGAGGTCACAAATTCTAATCGTTCAATGTGGTGTTCGATCTCTTCGGGCAACGCCACCCTTCCAAGGTTTGACAGAAGCCCTGACGCGGCTTTCATGCCCCTGTTGAGATAAAGAAACCGCTGGATGGGAACTTTCAAAATCAGCGGAATCAGCCGCACGAACATATTGTTCGTTATCGAAACGTTGCGGCTGATCTGCAAATTGATGAAACGAGGCTTTATCTCGCGCGCCATTTGGTTTTTCACGTCGCCGGCGATCTCATCGAACGTATAGCCGCCCAAAAACGGAAGCAGTTCGCACAGAACCGGCGCAAAAAAATTCCGCATCGTTTTCGACGGGTAAAGGTTTCGTAAATCAACCGGCACGATGAGGCGGATACTGCGCACGGGACGCGGCAGTTCCTTTATACTCAGGCAATACAGCGACCAGAGGTACACCGCGACCAGATATTGGGTGACGGAGAGGTCCGCTTGTGCAGACGCTTTCCGTAACGAATCGGCGTTGATTTCGCCGCCGATCAGCCGCAGCCGCCTGTCCGGCAACGGCTGCGCAGCAGGTTGATAGCTTCTATCAGGCTGTCGGGCATGGGGAATATCCTTGATAAAATAGCGCGTATACGCATCCTCCATGCATTCGGCGCCGGAAAAATCAGGCTCCGGCAGGATGCTTTGGGGCAAAATGCCGGCACAGCAAAGGTACCGTTCCACAAGGTATCTCAAATACTGAAGCGCGCCATAGCCGTCGGTCAGAATATGGGAGCATTCAAGGGATATGCGGTTTTGGCCATACAAAACCCGCCATAACAGCTTCTCATCGCGCGTCGGAAAAAAATCCCTGCACACGACGCCCCTGTCCTCGATCACATGGGGACGTTCATCGGTGCGCTGTAAAAAATGCCAAAACATGCCGGCGCCGAGGCGATAGCGAAAGCATGGAAAGCGGAGAGTCAGATCGGCAACTGCCGCACGAAGCGCATCTATGCTGACAGCATCATTGAGCACGGCGGATATTCTGAAACAGGTCGGCGATTCGCTTCCTACAAGCGACGGATACATCCGCGCAACGGTATCAAGTGGAACCCATGCCTTTTCCATACTCATGTGATTCGCCATCCTCGAACTGCGCCTTAAAAAACAGTTCGCCGCCTTATCGCGTACCCAGTAGAGGAACAATCAGATGTGGTAATTATAAATAACCCGGCTGAGAGGGAAAGCTCCCTGCGGCACGCACACCTTTTCGTCGCCGCAGGGAAATTGAAGTAAAATGCCTGATTGTCACGCTAAACTTGCTTCCGCGGTCCAGTAACCGTGGAGATTGCATTTCTCGACGATACGCACGTTCTTTCCCGGCGTTTTCAGATGGAACAGGGAACCGGCATACACTCCCGGAGTGAGAAACTGTCGCGAGACATATTTGTCATCGACATAACAGTCTATAAATACAATGAAGTGCTTTTCCTCCATAGGATGCACTTTCTGGCCGATAACAACCAGCACATCGATACACCCGCTATCTGGAATAAGCCCGCATTCTTTTTTGACCGTGATTGCTGGGATGTGCTTGGGTGCGCCCTCCCTGCTTTTTTCCTCAGACTCCTTGAATATCGAGTCATTCTGGGTAAACTTTGTGGCCCAGCACACCGGGCATTTCTCGGGCGCGGATCCGAACGCCACATGTCCGCATACGTTACAGATAAAAACGCTCATCGCTACCTCCTCTTTCTTATATGAAGGTTTTTTTAAAGTATAAAATTACTTTACGCCGCCAACATTTATATACGCAACAACTGTGCCGCTCTTTCCCCTCTCATCCACACGGTGTTTCGCCAAGCGCGTGGATTATGTATATAAACGAAACAAACGATGCATCTCTATCGGCCAGCAAAGGACGATCTGTCACTCCAACCGATTCATCTGTAC
>Ga0129299_1000749_pt1 | contig 21290 bp, 17 predicted proteins | sample ConPoolayeCmetaG_FD_94477 | JGI IMG/M metagenome (GOLD analysis project Ga0129299, IMG submission 94477) | Hot spring microbial mat communities from California, USA to study Microbial Dark Matter (Phase II) - Cone Pool mat layer C metaG ...
ACCTAACCGACCTAACACAGCGGCTAAGGCCCATTGCTCGCTAAGGGCCTTTTGTTTCTCATAAGGCGTGCCCTGCTCTGGCCTGTGGCATACTGGCCTGCCTCCGTGGGAGGCAAAGGGGTCAGGCAACTCGTAGCGCGTTGGGCACGCTGTTGGCTGGTGGATAGATAGCAGCAAACAGGGTAATATCCGATAAATGGCAGGTTGTGGAATCGCGAGTCGGACGCCGCCCCTGCACGTATGATAGAGGGCAACGTGACAGGCGTCTCTTCGCCAGAGGAGTGTGAGGTATGGTGACCAGAACCCCCGCCGCCTTGCTTGCGATCAGCCTACTGATGATGGGCGGCCTCGCTGCGACGGCAGGCGCAGTCCGTGCACAGGAGGGGCGCTAGCAACGGTCAACACCGTGCAGATTGTGACCCCGGTGCAACAGACCGACCAGGCGGCGTACTACCAAAGGACAAATGGCGAAACGGTCCTGCTGGGTCACTTTGACGTGTACGATCTGTACGGCCCGCTGGAGTTCGTCTGGCAACCCGATGCCTACGAACGGATCGATTTTGCCCACGCATCATACCGGGTTGCCCTGCGGCAGTATTTCCCCTGGACCTGGTTCTGGTACGAACCGGAGTTCGAACCAGACCTGATTCGGGACGAGGAATTCCAGGAAATCCGGGCCGCTCACCACTGGGCGTCCAACCCCAACCATACTTCCTTCACCATCCCGCTGATCTACAGCGAGGAGGGGGACTGGGTCTGCACCACCTGCCCCACGCGGGTTGTGGTTCAGCCCGAGCGATGGGCGCAATACGTGGATCCCCTGATCGGTACGTACGAGTACGAATACACACCGATCCCCAACGCGGCTGAGCAGTGGTCGGAACCCTTCCTAATCGGCGGGCGGTAGCTGGGGTTAGGACGGGCACAATCGAGAGAGTTTTGGAGTCGAGGCCGCTGTTGTGTTGCACAGCGCGGCCTTTTATCCTGATCAGATGAAACTGACCGTCTTGGCCGAACAAGAGCAGGATGACCAAACGCGAAGAGCGTCCATGTGTCGGAATCCGTAGGTTTTAGGTTTTTAAGAATCTGGGGAGGTGGAAACTGTTTCTATACCTTTGCACTTTTCTTGCCGGGCGATAAATCGCCCGGCTACGGGCGACCCTTCGGTTCGCCTCAAAGCCCCCGGCGATGCTGCGCATCGCTGTGGGGACTGGGCACAGTCGGCTTCCAGCCAACTTGGACGCACGCGCAGCGCGCGCCTAGCCCGGCAATTCATTGCCGGGCCCTGTGAAAAGTGGCTGAAGAAAGGCAGCCATCCAGACCTGCCGTGGTTTAGGCAGATTTGGTAAACCAGAGACTGAGCAATGGATATTCAGCAGTACCTTCGTGCGCTTAAGAACGGCTGGTGGATCGTCGTCTCCGCCTTGTTGATCAGCGTGGGCGTCGCGGTGGCCTATAGCTATAGCCAGCCACCGATTTATGAAGCAACCACGACGCTGGTTGCGAACCCCAGCCCGCAGATCACCCAGACGGGCGAGCTGATCTACGGGTTGGACACTCTCACCGGGCGCTCTTCCCTGGTGACGACTTATTGCGACGTTCTGGAAAGCCAGGCAACGTTTAACTCGGCGGCGGCCTCGCTGGGCCTCCCGGAAGAAATCATCGCGCAATACGCATCCAGTGACAAGTACACTATCACCTGTGTCGTCCTGCCTGAATCCAGCGTTCTGAGGCTGAGCGTGCGGGCTTCCTCGCCCGCCCTGGCAGCCGACCTGGCTACTGCGCTGGCTTCCGTCAGCATTAACTACGTCAGCTCTCTGCAGGGCGTTTACGAGCTGCGGACTCTTGACCCGGCTTCCGCATTGCCCAACCCCATCGCTCCCGATCACACCAGGGATACCCTTCTGGGGGCCGTGATCGGGCTGCTGGGGGGAGTGGCGATCATTGTAGTGCGGCAATCCCTGCAAGACAGCATCGGGCAGCGAAGCTATGTCTCAGCCCTGCCAGCAGGTATGCAGGCAGCCCCTCCCCTACCCGACGCGCCGCATGGGGTGCGAATCCTGATCGTCGAGGACTATGCAGAAATGGCGGAGATGCTGGCCCTGCAACTCCACATGGATGGCTACGAGGTCAAAACAGCGCCGAACGGCGTGACAGCGCTAGAACTGGCGGAGGGCTGGCGGCCCCAGTTGGTGCTGCTGGATATCCAGTTGCCGGATATTGATGGCTTTGAGGTGGCGCGTCGCCTGCGGGAAATGGATGCCACCGCGCACATCCCCATCATCATGCTCACGGCAAAGAGTAGCAACGTCCACAAACGGATTGGGTTCCTGGCGGGCGCCGATGACTACATCACCAAGCCGCCTGACCTGACCGATGTCAGCTTGCGGATCGCGGCTCACCTGCGGCGTGCCGGAATGGAACGCAGAACCAGCCCCCCCGACACCCGACCGCTGGGGGACCTCCCCGTCACGCTGACGGCGCAGGGCGACGAGGGCTTGCCCTCCGACAACGCCGCGCCGGCCAGGCCACATACGGGCTAGGGGGCGTGACGGATGGCTGAACTGCGCTCCGCCGATCGCAGGAACGGCAACGGTTCCTCGTTTGCGCTGACGTCGCGCCAGATCACGCTGGGCACGACGGTGTTCATCGGGCTGCTGATCGTCAGCCTGATCCTGTTTGCGGTTGGTTACGAATACAGCCGGATCGGCTTCTACATGCTGGGGGGGATGCTAGCCCTTGGGCTGGCGATCGCGATTGTGCTGCGCCCGGAGTTGGGCGCGTTTGTGCTCACCTTTACCATCTACACGAACATCGCTGATGTGCTGGGCAGCACAGGCATCCTTAGCATCAACAAAGTGCTGGTGCTGCTGGTGGCCGTCAGCCTGCTAGGCAATCGTCTCCTGGGTGGGCAGAACACCCTCAAGCTCGGTCGCACAGAGTTGCTGCTGGCAGCCTATGGCTTTGTCCAGGTGCTCACCTTCTTCGTGGCCCAGAACAAGGAAGCGGTTGTCACCCAATCCATTAACTTTGCCAAAGATTTCATTATCCTCCTATGCATCATATATGCGTTGGAATCGTTCGAGGCCTGGAAACGGGTTGGCTGGATTCTGATCGTCACCGCCGCGCTGCTATCGCTGCTTGGCGCCTACCAGGTGGCAACGGGGAACTACACCCAGACCTTTGGAGGGCTGGCCTCGCATTCCTTTGAATCCGGTGTGGTAGGGGAGGCTTCCGCATCGCGCCTGGCAGGGCCTGTCGGAGACCCCAACTACTTCGGCCAGATTCTGGTGGCGGTGTTGCCGCTGGCGGTGTACCGCGCGCTCAGGGAGCGAAAACTGCTGAAGGTGTTGGCTGCCGGGTGCGCCTTTCTGATCCTGTTTGCCATCATCTACACCTACAGCCGGGGCGCATTTCTGGCGACCATGGCTGCCCTGACCGCGATTGTAATCGAACGCAAGATGAGGTTGTGGGCCCTGTTGCCGATCCTCCTGGTCGGGCTGCTGGTGGCACTGGTTCTTCCAACCGGCTACCTGACGCGCATCCAGACCATCTCATTGCTGGGCGGGAAAGACGAATCGTCGGTGTATGAGGATGCATCCTTACGAGGTCGTACCAGCGAGCTGCTGGCAGGGTTGTACATGTGGGCCGATCATCCCCTGCTGGGGGTGGGAGTAGGTAACTATCGGTTCCGTTACCAGGAATACGCCAGCCAGATCGGGTTGGAGGCCCGCGCGGAGGAGAGAGAGGCCCACTCGCTATATATCGAAATCCTGGCGGAGACCGGGCTGGCCGGTGTAGCGACGTTCGGGGCCTATCTGGTCTCCCTATTTGCTGCACTGCGCGGGGCCGCCGCGAAGCTCGCCCGATTGGAGGGCCAGGTGGAGAACCGGCACTGGCTCGTCTCAACAGGGGTTGGGGTAGGGGCCTATCTGGTCAGCAGTATTTTCCTGCATGGGGCCTACTTCCGCTATCTGATGCTGCTGATAGCGCTGGCGATTGCCGCCGTGCGGTTGACTGATCAGATGGCCGCAGGAGAGCGAGCCGAGCAACCCTCCGAGGCAGAGCTGATATGAGCATTGCAGGATCATCTTGCAGAACTGGTACGAAGGAGATTTCGGAAACGTGAAACGACGTCTGATGCTTAGCTTAGCCATCGTATTGGGAACCACCCTTCTGCTGCTGTCGTCCTGGGCACAACCCAGCGAGGCCCACGCGCAAACGGGCACGCCGACGCCTGCCCCCACGGCGACCCCTGCAACACCAGGCGGAGTGGTCTTATCCTTTACTCAGTTGGGCCAGGACAGCTTTCAACTGCGCTCGCCCGTCTCATCAGAGGCCATTTTCTTTAATCTGCCCTATCGCTGGGTGGTCACATCAGGTAGCGGGTTTATCAACCTGCACTACGACTTCACCTTCGAAGAGACGGCGCTGCCCGGAACCCCCACCCCGGATGTGGCCAGCGCGGTGGTCGAAGTGACCGTGGATGACGTGGTGGCGACGACATTCATACCAACCGCTGGCACGAACCAAACCATTCGGCTGGCCATCCCGCCATCGGCCCTGGCCCCTGACCCATTCGACACCGAGCATGTCATCAGCGTGTCCTTTTTCTCAACCCTGGAGTGCGATCTGTACAGCACCCAGACGGCCATCATGACCGTGCACAACGATTCATCCATCGGCTTTGACTACACCGTCCAGCCCATCCAGATCGACCTGGCGGACCTGCCGAGGCCGCTCAGCCAGGGCTTGTTCGCTGCCGAGTCGGTGGTCCTGGTTGTGCCTGACGATTACACGGCTGCTGATCTGGAAGCGGCGGCGGCAGCGGCAGCCGGGCTAGGCAAGCGAACTTTTGGCGCCCTGAATTTCAGCCTGATTCCCGCCAGCGAGGCCAACGCAACCAGCCTGGCCAATGCCAGTGCCGTCATCATTGGCACGCCCACCCGCAACGCCTTTCTGGCCGGCCTCTACGAGCGCCGGTTGCTGCCCACCCAGCTCGATAGAAACCGCAACCCGGTAGCCACGCGGTCGGGGAATCTCATCGGGCCGGACGACGGCGTCGTCCAGGAGATCGCATCCCAGTACAGCAGAGATCATGTTTTCCTGGTCGTCACAGGCTCCAACGACGAGGGCGTTTTGCGCGCCGCCCGGTCGCTCTCCGCCACCAACCCGCTGTTCGCCTTTAGGGGCGATGTGGTGGTGATCAGCGCGGTGACGCCCCTGGAAGCGCCCAACCTACCCTCCGGGCCTGTCACGCTGGAGGCGCTGGGGATGCGCGATCAGACGCTGATCGGCGTCGCCACAACCAGCTCGGCTGGTGTGACCGTCTTTGTGCCAGCCGGGATGGTCGTTCAGGATCATGCCACCCTGCGGCTATCGTACCTGCATTCGGCAGCCGTAGACCCGACCAATTCCGTGCTGACGGTCACCCTGAACGGCGAGCGCATGGCTAGCCTGCTGCTATCGGATGCCAACATCAGCCCCAAAGAAGTCATCATCCAACTGCCGCAGGAGTTCTTCCGCACGGGGCGCAACCGCCTGACCTTTGAAGCGACCATGTATCCCCGCGACGTGTGCACCCTGCGCGATGCATTGCCCAACATCTGGACCAGCATCTTCGGCTCCAGCACCCTCGAGCTGCCGCTGGTCGAGCGCGGCTCCGGCCTCAGCCAGGGTGATCTGGGCAACCCCCTGGACCCCTTTGCCAGCAGCCCGTCGCTGGCTACGGTCTGGCTCTCCCTGCCCGCCTCTCCCACTCGTGAGGAGCTACAAGGGATGGTCCAGGTCGCCTCCGTTCTAGGAGCGCAGGCATCAGGCGGGGCCTTGTCACCGCGCGTATCGCTGGGCGAAATTCCGGATATGCAAGCTCAACTGGCGCCTTACAATGTGATGGCCTTCGGTCTGCCCAGCGCCAACCCCGTGATTGCGGCAGTGAACGAGAATCTACCGCAGCCGTTTGTGCCCGGTGAAAATGCCCTTCAGCAGGAGATCGGCAATATCACCTACCGTCTGCCAGATAATTACAGCGTCGGCTTGGTGGAGCTGATCCCCTCGCCCTGGAATCCCACCCGCGTTGTGGCCGTTGTGACGGGGACGACTCAGCAAGGGGTGGGCTGGGCGATCCGCAATCTTACCGAGCAGAATCTGTTCACGAACCTCAGCATCATCGGTGAAACCGACTTTGAGGCCCTGGAGGCGAGCGACATCCTGCGCGGGGCGACCGGGGCGGTCGAGGCGGTCACGGGGCAACAAGCCGAACTGGAAGCGGTACAGGCCACCCCTAGCGCGGCGGTTCCGCAACTCAGCCAGGAGGAGATCAACGTTCAGTACGCTTCTCCGCCCGGCTCGACGCAGTCCATCGCGCTGATCAGCCTGGGGTTGGTGGGGCTGGGGGTGGTATTCGTTGGGGCGAACCTGTTGCTGCGGCGCCGCAAACACCGCAAGCAGTCAGCGCCCTGATAGAGATGGAAGACTCGCTTCGAATGGGCGCTTTGGGCTGAGCTTGCCGGGTAGGTGAGAAGCGGCCACAAAAGCCGCCTTGCTCCTCTGGGTGAAGGACTGTGTGTAAAGGAGTCAGCCGGGCATCCCCCCAACTCTCCGCAGGGTTGGCCGGATGCCCGACATCATGTTAGTGGGTTGTTTCCGTCGGGGTCGCTGGCCAGTGCAGGCAGGGGCAGGCCCGATGATTAGGTGCGCAGCCAGGCATGGGAGATGGATAAGGATCGGGCACGCATTGTTTATCTGATCGACACACTTGGCATGGGCGGCGCAGAGCGGATGTTGGTCAATCTGCTCGAGCATATGGACGCCGCCCGCTTCGACGTGCGTGTGTGTGTGATCGCCGTCCGGGAAGGCAACCCGATGGCTGCTGAGGTCGAGCGCCTCCGCATCCCGGTGGACCTTGTCCCCATCCCCAGGCTGCGGCGGATCGATCGCTTTCCGGCCCTCGTCCATTACCTGCGCCAACACCAGACACAGCTACTGCACACCCAGCTTGAGTTCTCAGACACGCTGGGGAACATCGCAGCCCGGCTCGTGGGCATCCCCAGCGTTTCCACCCAACATACCCTAGACGCCCCGCCACGCGGGTCACGCTCCTACTGGCGTCACCAACTGATGTGGTGGTCGCTGCGGAACTTCTGTGATCGGGTGATCACCGTCTCGAATGTAGCTCGTCAGCATCTGCTTGCGGTTGGCAGGCTGCCGTCGGAGAAGGTCATCACCCTCTACAACGGGATCGAACTATCGCGCTTCCAGGAGGTCGATCCGGAGGTGAGGGCCGTGCTGCGCTCCTCGTTGGGCCTTCCTGCCGATGCGCCCGTGCTGGGAACGATCGCGGTGCTGCGCCCCCCCAAAGGCATTCAGCACATGGTGCGGGCCATGCCCTCGATCCTGGCTGCCGTGCCAGATGCTCATTACCTGGTCGTCGGCGGCGGCCCGCATGAGGGAGTGCTCAAGGAACAGGCCCGGCAGCTTGGCCTGGCGGAGCGCGTTGTGTTTGCGGGTATGCGCGACGACATCCCGGCGCTGCTGGCCACGCTGGACGTGTTTGTGCTGCCAACCGAGGACGAGGCGCTACCGACTGTGCTGGCCGAAGCGATGGCGGCTGCCAAGCCCATCGTCGCCAGCGCGGTCGGGGGAGTGCCGGAAATGATCGAAGAGGGGCGCAATGGCGTGCTCGTGCCTCCCGGCAACGCGGAGCGGCTGGCTGAAGCCTGCATCGACCTATTGAAGAACCCCCAGCGCGGCGCACAAATGGGCCGTACAGGGTTCCATATCGCCAACGAGCGGTTCAACATCCACCGTCAGATCGCAACCTTGACCAACTTGTACCAGCAGTTGATCGGCGAGCACACGAGGGCCTGACTCCATGCGATTGTTTGTGGTCGAGCTACGCGCCACCGGCGGCATGATCCACTACGCTTATCAGTTGTGCACCGCGCTCGCCGAGCAAGGAGCGGAGGTCACGCTGGTGACAGCGCGCGGCTATGAGATGGCGGGCTGGCCGCACAACTTCCGGGTCGTGGAGCTGCTCCGAATGTGGCCACTGCACGATCCAGAATCAGACCCCCAACGAGCGCGCGGGGCGCTGGCGAAGGCACGGCGGCGTCTCTTCCGGCTGGCCCGCCGCGCCCTGCGCGCTATTCAACTGGTGGGACAGTGGATACGTCTCTCGGCCTACCTGCTGCGCCAACGCCCCGATCTGGCGCAGTTCGGCGCGCTCGACTTCCCCTTCGAGTCCCTCTTCCTAAGCTTTCTACGGCGGCGCGGCCTGACCCTCACCGACATCTGCCACGAGTTTGAGATGCGCGAGCGCCGTGAAGGGCTGATCACCAGGCTGGCGAACCGCCTGTACCTGGACATATTCCCCAACTTCGCCGTGATCTTCCTGCACGCCGAAGAAAACCGGCAACGCCTGCTAGCCGCCTGCGACTTCCCGCCGCAGCGCACCCATGTCATCCCGCATGGCAACGAGGGCCTCTTCCGCTTGAAAGACGAGCCGGAGACAGATGAAAGCGCCATCCGGGGCCGGTACGGGTTGGCGCCCGATGAACCTGTCGTGTTGTTCTTCGGCAACCTCACCGCCAGCAAGGGCCTTCCAGAGCTTCTGGACGCCTTCTCGCTGGTGCGGCAGCAGCAGCCGGCTCGGCTGTTGATCGCTGGCTACCCAACCAAGCATATCGACCTGGATGCGCTGAAACAGCAGGCAGATGAGCTGGGGATCGCCCAGGCCGTGATCTTCGATGCGCGATACATCCCCATCAACGAGGTGGGGGGGCTGATGAGGCTAGCCCGCGTGGTCGTCTACCCCTACCGCAGCAGCTCGCAGAGCGGCTCGCTCCAAGTCGCCTATGCATTTGGGCGCCCGGTCGTGGCGACGCGCGTCGGCGGGCTGCCGGAAGTGGTTGAACAGGGGAAGAGCGGTTTCCTGACCGACCCCGGCTCGCGCGAGCAACTGGCCGAGGCCATCCAAAGGCTGGTGGCGGACGAGGAGCTGGCGCACCAGATGGGCGAATACGCACGGCACCTTTCCGAGACGCGCTTCTCGTGGAGCGCGATAGCTGGGCAGATCATGGCCGTCTACAGCGATCTGCTGGCGAGCCAGGAGAAGGCGGGCTAATAACCCGGTAGCATCCCCCCACAAATAGGGGGCCTCGGCATAGTCCCGGCCTGCCTGATCGAGTTATACTTGATGGGGTAACCCCTAACGGTTGGTGCTGATGATGGACATCTACCAGCGCACCCATTCCCTAACCCCCACCCTCGGTAATGCGGCGGTCCTGGCCTGCGCGGAATGCGGGGCGCAGGTTGAAGCCCCGCCCTGGGCCGGCTGGCTGCGTTGCCCGGAGTGCGGCTCGTTGGGGCATGCTGACCGCGCGGGGCGCTATCTGCTATCCGTTGGGTGGGACTGCCCTGCCTGTGGAAGCCGCAACGACGGTCTGGCCCATTTTTGCCTGGAATGCGGCGCCGGGCTGCCCAGCCACTGCCTGCACTGCGAGGGGCCAGTCTACACAGCGGTGTGCCATCGCTGTGGCAGCCACCAGGGGCGCCTGCTCCGCTACCAGATCGTTCAGGCGCAACGTGCCGAGTGGGCCCCGATCCTGCGCTCCTACGCCAGTCCAGCGCGTCGGAGCCAGCCTCAGGGCGAACCCGCGCCCTCACCTGGCCGACGCAGAGCGCGGCAGGAGCGCCACCGCACAGCCCGCGAGGCGCCATCACGGCGAGACGGGGGATGGGGCCTCATCTGGATCGGCGCGGGGGTGCTGCTGCTGATGTGGCAACTGCGCGAAGAGGTCTCGCGCCTGGCCCTCCAGGCCGAGGCGTCCCCGGCGTTTCAACCGGGTATCGCGGCTGTCCGGGCGTGGTGGGCTGGCTTCCTGCCAGCGATAGGCTCGCTTCCCAAAGATTCGTCGGAGTACAGCACCTTTTTCGCCTCGGTGGTCTTCGGCGTGTCGCTGCTGCCCGTTGCACTGGCCGTGATCTACCGTCTCCTCCAGCGCCTCTTTCCCTGACCCCAGCCTGGCGATGCAACCCCAGCAGGGTTGCGCAGCGTATATATAAACAGCCCCAGTGAATCACGGAATTGGCAAGACCGAGTAAATCGGGATGGACATGGTAGTCCCGTAGGCATCTTCAATCGCACGGCCTAAGAAGGCCGTGAAGGGCGCCAGACGGAAACGGTTGACCTCCAAACGAAAGGGTCCCCTGCCGATGGCGCGGGTGCATAGACAGCGCAGAAAGACCCACAGATCGATCAATAGCAGGGCCAAGAAGAAGAACCGCAGAGCCAGGTTGCGGGAGTTGGTATGAGCGCGCGCCTGACCGAGTTGACGGTAGGAGGACTCAATCCCAAAGCAGCGGCGGTAACGCTGCTGCACCTTCTTGGCCGACCAATCCAGGTGGGTGACGATGTTAACCAGCCAGGTACGCTTCGATTTGCCCGTTTTCGGATTGCGTTTGAGCGTCGGGACAATCGCCAGTCCATTCAGCGCCATTTCGGTCGTCAGTTTGTGCCCTTCAACCTCCAAGCTCAGATGCTTCTTCAGCACGGCTTCGCTCAGTTCTCGCCCATCTTCGGCATTTAGGCGGTTCTTGAGTATGATCTCCAGCGGGGCTTTCCCATCTCGGTTTTCAGTCACCCCTAAACCTTAACGGTGATGGCCCCTTTTTCAACTGCTTACCCAATTCCGTGATTCGCTGATCCTCGTAGTTATCCACTCCTTCTTTATGAACCCACGACTGCTCGTTGCAGTCTACTGTTATATAGTATAGGCTTTTGCCTTATGCACCCTATGTACTTGTTTTCACCGGAATCATTCTTGGGGTCGCGGCAATAGGGTTCATGCTCCGTTGCATTACTTGCAACGAAATCATGGTAGACTGGGCTCGTATGAGCATTCCAGGCCCGAGGTCAGCATGTCGCGCACACTCAATCGTGTCTCTCGCCTCCAGCGCATTGAGGAGTTGCTGCTTGCCTCACCGCGGGGCTACACGTCGCGCGAACTGGCAGCGCGGCTGGGTGTGGATCGCACGACGATATGGCGAGATCTGCAGGAGCTTTCTGCAGAGGTCCCTATCCAGCAGGATGGAGACCGCTACTTCATCGACCGCCAACACTACCTGTCCAACGTGCACCTCAGCCAGGGCGAGTCCTTGATGCTGTATCTTGCCATGCGGCACCTGATCCGGCGGACGACGCACCTCTCGCCCCTGATGATCTCGGCCCTGGAGAAGCTCTCCCTTGTCTTGCGCCATCCTCTCGCCAGCCAGCTTGCCGAGGCCATCCGCGCTGCCCAGGCCAACCATCCCCCTGACGCCGACCGGCTGCGTGTCTGGGAGGTGCTGATCCGGGGCTGGCTGGAACAGCTTGCCGTCCGCATCGATCATCAGAGGTTCTTCAGTTCGCAGGCTAACACCTACGAAGTACACCCCTACTTCTTTGAGCCAGCGCCGCTGAGCGAGGGAGTCTATCTTATCGCCTACAGTGTATCGCACGGCGCATTGCGGACATTCAAAGTTGAGCGCATTCTGGGTGCCACCCTGACGACAGAGAGCTTCAGCCGCCCGGCGGATATGGATCTGGATACGCTGTTGCGTCATGCCTGGGGCATCTGGTACGGCCAGGAGCCAGTCGAAGTGCGACTGCGATTTCGCCACCCGGCAGCACGCCGAGTTCAGGAGACTATCTGGCACCCCCTGCAGGAGATTGAGGCGCTACCTGATGGCAGCGTCGAATGGCGGCTGCGGGTGGCAGGGACACTGGAGCTGGTTCCCTGGATCCGGGGATGGGGACCAGACTGTGAAGTGCTTGACCCACCCGAGCTGCGGCAGCAGATCGCCGAGGAGTTGCGTCGCGCTGCCGCCCAGTATGAGGAGGAATGACCATGCTGAAGTACACCGGCCACCCGTTCATTGACGTGGGCGTGGCGACGATTGTGGCGATGGCAGACAAGGGGTCTCCAGAGGAGGTGACGGAGGAGGATCTGCAGAATGTGACTGCCACGATGGAGAAATGGTTCTCTTCTGCCAGCAAATTCAGGGACTTTCTGTCTTCCATCTACCCAAACTCACAGTTTACCCAACCCGCCTTTAACAAGCCGAAATACGCTTCCAAGAAGGCGGAGTATGCCTCCACAGTGCTCCGCAGCTACCAACATGCACACAGCCAGGGGGAAGAACTGTGTGCGTTCTGCGGCGATCCTGCCGTCTACACAGCTTCGCGGGCGCAGGTTCCACTCTTGAATGGGCAGACGATCATCAATTTCAGCCCCAAGGGAAAGCCGGGGCTGCCTGTATGTGGCTACTGCCTGCTGGCTGCCCACGCGCTACCTTTTGGCACGCTCAAAAGCGAGGGGCGTTTGCTCGTCGTTCACACCGACGATCCGGAATGGACATTCTTGTTCGCACGAAAAGGGTGGCATTACAATCTTCCCAAGTTACAGATGATGGATCAAGGGGGTATCACCGATTGGCCGAATCACAGCCACCCAAAGACCAAGCTGGTTCACCTCCTGTGCAAGATTCTGTCAGATGCCCAGCGAGGGCAGCGGCGGCAACCACATCCCCTGAGATCACTCGTCGCTTACCACTTCACCAATTACGGGCCAAGGCCGGCCATCAGCATTTATGAACTGCCTTCCGCAGCTCTCAGCTTCATCCGCGAAGCCGAACATCCTGGTGCGGCCTGCCACGAAGCCTGGAAATACTACATCGACCGCGCGTGGGTACAGCCTAAAGCCCAGAAAGGCGAAGAGGCAGAGGTGGAAAGTACCGAAAAGGAGATAGGGAGAAATACCCTGTATGAGGACCTGTTTAGCCTGCCAGACACCGCCGGGCGCTTCCTGGCGCGGCATCTCGTTCCCTCGGCCCGCCGGGTAGAAGCTTGGCTGGCTCTTCCCGAAGGGAACTGGAGTCTGATCGAACTCTTTTTCAGAAAGGTGATGCATATGAACACACAGCGTATCGAGGCGATCCGGCTGCTGGGTGACCGGCTGGCGGCCTATGTCCAGCACCGGGACCGCCGCTTGTTCAACGACCTCCACTTTGCCAGGAACTACGGCGCCATTCGCTTGGCCCTGATCAGAGCCGCCAGGGACGGGTGGTCGCCGGACAGCGAGGCATTGATCCCAATGGATGTCTTCGCCCGGGTCTTCGAGGAGGGCAACGACGATCTGGCCGATCTAAGCTGGCGGCTGGCGCGTGATGTGCTCATGATCCGCATGTGCGAGCAGCTACATCAGGCGGGTTGGTTTGAGCACAACCGCGACATGATCGAGAGCATTCAACAGGCAGAGTCGGAAGAAGAAACCGAGTAGCCTGCTGCGCCCATTTGTCTTCACAGAAAGGAGATAACCACTATGGCTTTCATCACTGGTTTGCTGCTCATTGATGCGCCCGCCTCGGCGCTGAATAACTCCGGCGATCCAATCGAGGGGGCACGGACGGAGAATACCTCCTCCACGAAGTACATCCGCACCCGGCAGGGAAACTACCCCTACGTCTCTGCGCAGGCATTCCGGTACTGGCTGCGTCGGACGCTTGAACAGTTACCCGATGGGCGCTGGCAGGCGTCGCCGATTGGCCGGGAGCGGAAGGTGGCTTACACCGATGGCAATCCCCTGGACTGGTGGGACGACGATTTGTTCGGTTACATGCGCGCGCCCTCGAAGAAAAAGAAGGACAAGGGTGATGCTGTCGAAGCGCTGACACCTCTGGAAGCCGACAAGGCAGGAGATGCGGGCACCATCACACGCGTTTCCCCCTTCCGCGTGAGCACGCTGATCTCCATCGAGCCAGTCTACCTCACCAACGACTTCGGCGTGATGGCGCGCCATGAGGGCGATCCCGTGCCTTACGAGCATCAGTTCTATCGAGCGACGTTAAAGGGGTTGTTTTCGCTAGACCTGAGCAGGGTCGGAACTTTCACCTTCCAGGAGCGAACTGGCTTCCGCAACCTGGATGCGGAGCGCCGCCGCATGGCGGAAAACCGTGGTCTGGTACTTGTGAATGGGGATGCCTATCAACTGCCCTTTGCCGAGCGGGTGGAGCGAGTGCAGGCCCTGCTGTATGGGCTGGGGCGGTTGGAGGGAGGCGCGAAACAGGCGCTTCACTATACCGATGTCTCGCCCGCGTTCCTGATGGCGGCAGTGACACGAGGCGGCAACCATCCTTTCGCACGGGTGGTGGCCGCCGGGGGTGGCGAGCCAGTAATACACGAGGGGGCGCTGTATCAGGTGTTCAACGTGCTAGGCGGCGATCTCCTGTCGGATGTCTATGTGGGGTGCGTGCAGGGCTTCATGGACTCCTCAGCAGAGATTTTGGCTCGATACAGTCTGAACGTTGTCCATCCTCGCCAGGCACTTGACGCGCTGAGCGAGGAGATCGGCCAGCATCCTAACTGGTGGAACTGATATGGACACCTTGACCGTCCTGCGCGTCTCGCTGGAAGGGCTGGCAACCTCCTTCCGTTATCCCTTCTTTGCTCAAGGGGTCCACCCCACGTTCGAGCTTCCTCCGCCCGCCACTCTGTACGGCCTGGTCAGCGCCGCGTGGGGGGGCTGGCCACCCCAGGAAAACCTGCGGTACGGCTACACGTTCACACACCGCAGCCGGTTTGAAGACCTCGAGCACCTACACTTTGAGGGAGAGGTGAATCCCTTCGTGCGCCACCTGCTGTTTGAGCCGCGCTTGACGCTCTACCTGGCCTACCCTGACCTGGACTCCTTGGCGGCTGCTTTCCGTTCCCCCGCCTACGCGCTGTGCCTTGGACGCTCGCAGGACTTGATGAATTGCACCGAGGTCAAGCTGGTGGAGCTGCAGGCGGCGCAGGAAGCCTACTTTGAGGGAACATTGCTGCCGCCTGATCTTGCTCCATACGTGGACGGGGCCACCATCACCATGACCCTGGCCCGCTTCGTGGATCAGCGCCGGGTTCCCTCGTGGGATCAGTACGCGCTGCTGCGCGGTCGAGCACGCTTCCCCACCGACGGCCTTCAGGCGGAGGGTGCTCCTCAGCAGGTGTGGGTCGATCCAGAGATCCGCGAGTGGGCGCAGTATCCTGAACTGAGCCGGGGGGTGTGCTTCCATAGCTTCGTTGGGGAGACAATATGAACTATCCGCTCGACCCCTGGCCGACGTGGATGGATGGCTGGCTCGCCAAGAGCCTCGACAAGTCGGCAGGGCCAGAGCCGGAGTCGCTGGCGCTGCACACCTGGCTGGTGCTCTCGCGGCTGGGCGACCAGCACCGACTCCGGCCCCACCTGCCCGACCGACTGGGCGAGCCGCGATTGTGGCACCGGATGTTCTGGGCGTGCTTTCTCCACGACTTCGGCAAGGCTGCCTCGGGCTTCCAGCAGGTGTTGCGCGGGGAGAGTCCGCGCTGGCCGCAGCGCCACGAAGTCCTGTCGCTGGCCTTCGTGGATTGGCTTTTTCCGCCCGGACATGCGGATCGGGAGTGGATCGTCGCGGCAATTGCCGCCCACCACAAAGAGCCGTGCGAGCTGTACGAACAGTATCTCGCCGACACCGATGCGGCTGGCGATGCGCTGGCCGCGCTGGGCCACGAGATAGACGATCAGACGCTTGTGGCGCTCTGGCGCTGGCTGGATGCCTGTCCGCGCCCCTGGGCGGAGGCGCTGGGCATGGGGGAGGCGGTCGAGTTCCCGCCGTTGCTCCCCCTGGACGAAGCGCGACAGGTCTTCGGCGTGCCAGCGATCCGCCGGCCACTGGAGGAGTTTGACGCCTACGCGCTCAACCTGGAGCATGCCCATCAGATCACAGGGGGTGTCCTGGGGGGCATCCTGCTGCGCGGCCTGATCTTCACTGCCGACCACTCTGCCTCGGCGCACGCGGCCCACTTCCCCGACCTGCCGCTGACCCGGCAGCGCGCCCTGGGAAGGCTGGCGGAGGCGGACCTGCGCGATCATCAGCGCGACGCCGAGCACGTGGGGCGCGGCTCGACCATCCTGGTGGCCCCCACCGGCAGTGGCAAGACTGAGGCTGCCCTGCTGTGGGCCGCGCGCCAGGCGGCGTTGGATGCCCACCCTCCGCCGCGCCTGTTCTACGCGCTGCCCTACCAGGCCAGCATGAATGCCATGTACAAACGGTTGGCCGATCATTTCCCTCCGGAGGTGGTCGGCCTCCAGCATGGGCGGGCGATGCAAAGCCTGTACTACGACTTGCTCTCTCAGGACGATACTACCCCCCAAGGAGCTGCCGAACAGGCCCGCCTCAAACGAGAGTGGGCCGACCTCGGTTTCCATCCGGTGCGGGTCTTCAGCCCCTACCAGATGCTTAAGGCTGCCTACTCCCTCAAGGGCTTCGAGCAATGGCTGACCGACTATCACGGCGGGCTGTTCATCTTCGACGAGATCCACGCCTACGAGCCAAAGCGCCTGGCGCTGATCGTCGAGCTGATCCGATGGCTGGCAGCCCACTTCGACGCCCGCTTCCTGATCATGACCGCCACCCTGCCGCCGCCCGTCGAAGCGGTGATCCGAGGCGCGCTGCCCGGCTGTGCTGAGGTTTACGCGAGCGGGGCCATGTTCCATGCCTCACGGCGACACCTTCTTCATTTGCTGGAAGGGGAGCTGCTCTCGCACAAGGGCCTCAGCGCCATCGTCGCGCAGGTGGAGGCCGGGAAGTCGGTGCTGGTGTGCCTGAACACCGTGCAGCGGGCGATGGATGTGTATCGCTGCCTGGGAGAGCTTCTGCCGGAGATGGCTGCCCAGAGGGGCATCATCCTGGTGCATGGGCGCTTCAACGGGGAGGATCGCAAGCACAAAGAGGAGCGTATCCAGAAATACACGGGTGTTCGCTCGACCGAGCGCCGCCCAACGCTCGTCGTCGCCACCCAGGTCGTCGAGGTCAGCCTGGATATCGACCTCGACACTCTGTACACCGATCCGGCCCCCTTGGAAGCGCTGGTGCAACGCTTCGGGCGCGTCAACCGGGGCAGGCCGCCGGGCGGCCCGCTGGCCGACGTTCACGTCTTCCGCGAGCCTGCCGATGGCCAGCGCGTCTACCGGCCCAGCTTCGTCGCCGCCAGCCTGGAGGCATTGGAAAGCATCGACGGCCAGGCAGTGGATGAGGCGCAGGTGTCTAAACTGCTCCGGCAGGTCTACGCCGGGGAGAACGGCAAGTGGTGGCGCGGGGAATACGGCCGCGCCGCCCGCGACTTCCGCGGTATCCTCGGTGCGATCCGCCCCTTCCGCTCGGCGGATGGCGCGCTCGCCGAGCAATTCTACCGGCTCTTTGACGGCATCGAAGTGCTGCCCGCCGGCCTGCGCGACGAATACGACCGCCGCCGGCGTGAGAACGGCATCCTGGGCGCTAGCAGCCTGTTCGTGCCCATCAGCTACGGTCAGTACCAGTCCCTCTACCGCGTGGGCCGCGCCTGGCCCTACCCGGATGATCGCAAACCGCTGTACTACATCGTAGACGCTGAGTATTCCCCGGAACTGGGCCTCGATCTGAAGGGGGCGCGGGAACGCGCCCGCGCTGAGCAGTTTGAGACGGAAGACACTTGATGACCATGCTCGACTTGATGCAGGGCGTCGTGGTTCACCACCTGCGCTTCGAGGTGCGGTCGCGGGAGATGGGGGCGCTGGGCGCGCAGCCCGGATCGGCGCTGCGCGGCGCGCTGTACGGGGCGCTGGCTCGCCAGTACTGCCCCGACCGCCAGGCAGTGCACCTGCCCGGCCACAAGTCCGCCTGTCCCGTCTGCCGCCTGCTGGCGACCGAAGACCCGTCCGGTGAGCGGGGCCAGGATGTGCCGCGCCCGGTGACGGTCGAGCCGCCGCCCGGCGACCGCCCCCTCCGGGCCGGGGAGTCGTGGTGCTTCGGCCTGTCGCTAATCGGCACGGAAGCGGCGGCGACCTTCCCGTTTATCATCCGGGCAGCGGAGGCGATGGGCGAGAGCGGGGTGGGGCCAGGCCGCGCCCGGTTCGACATTGTGGGTGTTGACACCTACAACCCGCTGGATGGGGCGTGCGAGAGCCTGCTAGAAGGCCGGGTGGTGCGTCGACCGGCCCTCCCAGTGACGGCCCCCCAGGTCGCGGCGCGGGCGGCTGAGCTGCCCAGCGACCGAGTTACGCTGGAGTTCCTGACGCCACTGCGGATCGGCGAGGACAAGCGCCTCGCCCACCGCCCCGACCTGGGGATTCTGCTGCGGCGGCTGATCGAGCGCTGCCAGGCGATAGCAACCCACTTCGGCGGGTCGCCCCTGGCACGGGATCGCGCCCGCTGGCGCGAAGTTACCCTGCGGCTGAGCGCCCTTGCCGCCGAGGCGCAACTGACGCGCGATGAGACGCGCTGGCTGGACGTGGTCAGTGGGTCGCGGCGCACCGGGCGCACCTCGCCGATTGGGGGGCTGGTTGGTCTCGCCCAGTGGGAGGGCAATCTGGCGGAAGCAATGAGTTGGCTGTTATGGGGCCAGAGCCTGCATGTTGGAAAGAGCACGGTGAAGGGCAACGGTTGGTATCGGGTTGTGGAGGGATAGAGGATGCCTATCGTGCAACATCTGGTGGCTGATACTTTTGGCTCGCACGTGGGGAAGTACAGCGAACGGCTCAAGCTGACCAAGAAGGGCGAAACGCTGGCCGAAGCGCCGCTGATCCACCTGGAATCAGTGGTTATCAGCAGCCGGGGGGTCAGCATCTCGGCGGACGCGCTGGCCGAATGCTGCGAGCGGGGGATTCCGGTGCAATTCGTGGACGAGCACGGCGTGCCCTATGCGGCGATCTACTCAGCGGGGTTGACAGGGACGGTGCTCACCCGGCGGGCGCAGATCCTGGCCTATACGGATCAGCGCGCCTGCCAGCTTGCCATTGCCTTCGCCACCGGGAAGATCCAGAACCAATCCATCACGCTGCGCTACTACGCCAAGAACCGCAAGGAGACCGCGCCAGAGGTCTACCAGGAACTTTCGCTGAGCGCGGGCGAGGTGCTGGATCATCTGGCGTGGCTAGACCGGCTGGATGGGGAGTGCGTGGATGACATCCGGGGCGAGGTGCTGGCGGCGGAGGGCAACGCCGCCCGGCGTTACTGGGAGGCGGTGAAGTGGATCGTCCCGGAACGGTATGGCTGGCCGGGGCGCAAGGGGCGCGGCGCGACCGACCCGATCAACGGGATGCTCAACTACGGCTATGGGATTCTCTACCAGCAAGTGCAGCGCGCGATTGTGCTGGCCGGGCTGGACCCGTATGCCGGGTTCATCCATACTGACCGCCCCGGCAAGCCCAGCCTGGTGCTCGACCTGATCGAGGAGTTCCGGCAGGTAGGGGTGGATCGGGTTGTGTTTGGGCTGGCGGCGCGGGATTTCAGCGTCGAGCAGCAGGAAGATGGGCTGCTGACGCAGGAGACGCGGCGCGCGCTGGCTGAGAGAGTGCTGACCCACCTGGAAGCTGAGATGCGCTACGAGGGCAAGCGCTTTCCGCTGCGGGCTATCATCCAGCAGCAGGCCCGCCATCTGGCGAGCTTCCTGCGCGGCGAGCGCGAAGCCTACATTCCCTACAAGGCGGAATGGTAAGATGCAGCGCATTCTGGTGATCTACGATATCCCCAACGACCGCCTGCGGGCGAAGGTGGCGGACGCCTGCCTGGACTACGGGCTGGATCGCATCCAATTCAGCGCCTTCCTGGGGCGGCTGCGGCGCACCCATCAGCAGGAGCTGATGCTACGGATCGGGCGGCTGCTGAAGAAGGCGGAAGGCAATGTGCAGCTGATCCCCATCGGTGAGGCGGAGTGGGAAAGGCGTATCGAGGTGGGCTGTGATCGAGAATGAAGACGATCTGCTGACGGTGACCGATCTCAAGCAGTATGCCTACTGCCCGCGCGTGACCTACTACGAACGCTGCCTGCCGGACTTCCGCCCACGCACCCATAAGATGGACGAAGGGAAGCTGGCGCACGAAGAAGAGCAGAAACGAGCCGCCCGGCGCGGGCTGCGCGGCTACGGGCTGGAGCAAGGCGAGCGGCATTTTGGGGTGGCGGTGACCTCGGCGCGCCTGAGGCTGCGGGGCAAGATCGACGAGGTGGTGGCCGCGGCGGGGCCGCCCCCGGCGATCTACCCGGTCGACTATAAACTGGCCCGGCAGGCCAGCCCGCATTACCAGCTGCAACTAGCGGCCTACGCGCTAATGCTGGAAGAGACGTGGGGTCTACCGGTGGAGCGCGGCTATATCTACCTGATCCCGACCCGGCGGGTGGAGCCGGTGACCATGACTCCGGCTTTGCGGACGGCGGTTTACGAAACTCTGGAGTCGATCCGGGCGATCGTCACTCTGGAATGGATGCCGCCGCCGACCCCGTGGCGGGGCCGCTGTGCGTCGTGCGAGTTCCGTCGTGCCTGCAACGACTTCTGAGGGGGCTGCCGAAACTCCCCCTCGATTGGGCGCAAAACAGGGCTTGCGAAAATAGGGGTTCCTTGAACCGGGATTCTGTGATATGATGGTGGACAGATGGCTGCGCACAACCCTCGTAGAGCGATTTTTTGTGGTCTGCAGGTCATTTATGACCTGTTTATGCTGCATAACAGGGGCGGTAGCAGCCTATCAAGACCCGACAGAGGGTATTGAAACGACATTGGGCATATCGAGGGCGAACGCCAGTTCACTTAGTAGCAGCCTATCAAGACCCGACAGAGGGTATTGAAACGTCCAGCAGTTCCCATGTCCACAGCGCGCCTGGAAGTAGCAGCCTATCAAGACCCGACAGAGGGTATTGAAACTGATTGCGAATCACATTGCGATACGGCGTTCACGCGCGTAGCAGCCTATCAAGACCCGACAGAGGGTATTGAAACATCTACGCGGAGCCAACTTAGCCTGGGCGGATCTATGTAGCAGCCTATCAAGACCCGACAGAGGGTATTGAAACTGATGACGGCCCCACCTTGAGCGACCCATCCCCACTGTAGCAGCCTATCAAGACCCGACAGAGGGTATTGAAACCTCGATTCGTACCACGTAGTAGTACATCTTTTTTTCTGTAGCAGCCTATCAAGACCCGACAGAGGGTATTGAAACCGTATCGCTACTTGATCTACCCAACTTCACATATGGTAGCAGCCTATCAAGACCCGACAGAGGGTATTGAAACATGATTTTAGACAACTTGGGTATCACACTCAGACAATGTAGCAGCCTATCAAGACCCGACAGAGGGTATTGAAACTTCGCAGCTTGGCTTGGCGCATATCCGCGTCGCGCAAGTAGCAGCCTATCAAGACCCGACAGAGGGTATTGAAACTCACGTTGTACGGACTCACATAAGGAGGGCCGATGGG
>Ga0129299_1000750_pt1 | contig 21289 bp, 16 predicted proteins | sample ConPoolayeCmetaG_FD_94477 | JGI IMG/M metagenome (GOLD analysis project Ga0129299, IMG submission 94477) | Hot spring microbial mat communities from California, USA to study Microbial Dark Matter (Phase II) - Cone Pool mat layer C metaG ...
GGCGGCACCGAGACGATTCATGTCGATGTGAGAATTATCGCAGCCACAAACCGTGTCCTTGAAGACGAGGTATCCTCGGGACGGTTCAGGCAGGACCTGTTTTTCCGCCTGAATGTGCTTTCGATCCGCCTGCCGCCCCTTCGTGAGCGCGGACAGGACATCGAGCTTCTGGCAGGGTATTTCATGAAAAAATATTGTGATCAGTTCGGCCTGCCGCTTAAGACGCTGTCGAGTGAAGCGCGGGGGGTGCTGGTGTCATACGCATGGCCGGGTAATATCCGTGAACTCGAAAATATTATCCAGAAATCCATCCTTCTTTCGACCTCGAATACCATCCGCGGTTCGGATGTCCAGCTGCCCGCGGCCAACCTGTTCGGACGGCAGGGGGGTGATATCATAACGACGCTAAGGGATGCGCGGGCATGGGCGGAGAAAAACGTCATTACTCAGGCGCTCACGCGTACGAGCGGAAACATATCAATGAGCGCGAAAATACTGGACATCGACCGGAAGTGGCTCATGAAGAAAATGGAGGAGCTGGGGATTGATGCCGATACATTTCGTGGGTGATGCGGGCCGGGCGCATGTGCGGTTTTCGGTACGCTTCGCATTGACAGGCGCAGCGGATGTATATTACCTGTCACGACGAACATTTACACAAAGTGAGATTTCGCAGGCATGACAAAGTCGAAAAAAGCTGTTCTGACGATCGGCAAAAACGAATACGGCCTTCCGCTGGTGAAAGGCACCGAGGGACAGGTTGGCGTTGATATCACCCAGTTGTATAAATCGGCGGGCGTGGTAGCGCTCGACAACGGGTTCGCCAATACGGGCATGTGCACGAGCGCTATCACCTATGTCGATGGCGAGAACGGCATCCTGCGCTACCGTGGTTATGATATCGTGGATCTGGTGGAAAACTGCACCTTTGTCGAAGTCGCCTACCTCATGGTACTGGGCGAACTGCCGACCTCGGGGGAACTCAAGCGGTTTTCGAGTTACCTCAACCAGCACTCGATGATCCACGAGGATATGCATCATTTTTTTACCGGTTTTCCGGCCGATGCGCACCCCATGGCGATACTGGCGTCGATGGTGACGTCGCTGTCGAGTTTTTACCCGCTACTGTCACACCGCGACCCGTCGTTCGATATCACCGCGGCGCGCCTTATCTCCAAGGTGCGAACCATTGCCGCATTTTCCTACAAGATGTCACGGGGCGAGCCGGTGGTGTATCCGCGCTACGATCTCTCCTATTGTGCGAATTTCCTCAATATGATGTTCTCCTCACCCGTCAATCCGTATGAAATCGATCCCGATCTGGTGCGGATTCTCAACAAACTGCTTATTCTGCACGTCGATCATGAACAGAACTGTTCCACCACCGCCGTACGGCTGGTGGCGAGCGCGCGCGCAAACCTTTATGCGGCGATTTCGGCGGGCATCTGCGCGCTGTGGGGTCCGCTGCACGGCGGCGCAAATCAGGCGGTCATCGAGATGCTGAAAAGGATTGTCAATGACGGCGGAAAAGTCAAAAAATACGTCGAACGGGCAAAAACGGGCCGCGAAGAATACCGGTTAATGGGATTTGGGCATGCGGTGTATAAAAATTACGACCCCCGCGCGCGGGTGTGTAAAAAAATGTGCGACGAACTATTTACAAAAAGAAATTTCAACGATCCGCTCCTCGATATCGCGCGCGAGATAGAGGACATTGCGCTCAAGGACGATTATTTCGTAAGCCGCAAACTCTACCCCAATGTCGATTTTTATTCGGGCATTCTCTACCGCGCCATGGGAATACCCACCAACATGCTCACCGTTATGTTTGTCATCGGCAGACTCCCCGGATGGATCGCACATTGGATGGAGACGGTGCAGAATAAGGAGGGAAAAATCTACCGGCCGCGCCAGATATACACCGGTCCGCAGCGCAGAGAGTTCGTCCGCATGGAAGATCGCAAGCCCGGACTGCGGGGACGTGTCCTGCCGCCGGCAATCTGGGCAGGCCCTGTTGACGGAGAACCGGGATAAGCCTCACGCGTGACGCACAGAGCCGCCGGCCGGCGGCGGGCTCCTACCGCGTGCCGCATCCATAGAGACAACGCCGTACGACGTTCGGCAACAGTCCCAAGGAAAAGCGCGTACTAGCCCAGGCCTATACGCCGCGGCGCTAAAATCCCTGCAGTCCGCAGCATCGGGTGCACACCGGCATGAGCCCCTTGGTCATCTCGCGCCTGAATTTTTTGAATTTTTCGCCGTTCCAAATATCGTAAAACGATTGCTCGTAGATGTTGCCGCAGGTATAATCCTGATAGTCACGGCAGGGGGTGACGCGTCCGTCGGGTGAAATTTCTGCAACCGCATAGATACTTTCGCACGTGGGATAGCCGCAATGCCAGCGGTGATCGGTGTAGTAGCGGCGGATATCGGCTTCGCTGTATATGTCGGGTATAAACTGGGGGACCGAGCTGCGCCCCCGCGATATCCGCAGCACTTCCGCGACCTGTTGCGCGGTCGTCTCCGGATCCACATCGTTGAAACATGACTTGAGGTATCCGCGGTGGTTGCGCGGCCGGTAGCCGAAGCGCTCTTCGAACACCTGCTCATGAAGCGCCGCGTCTTCCTCAGTGATAAACCATCCGTAGTAGAACGGATGGAGCTGTGTTTTATCGAGCACAAGGCGGTGGATGTCGGCGAGATGCATATAATTATGGTTCGACACAACCGTGATGGGAACAACGAACGGCATTTTCAGGTTCTTCTTCAGCTTGATCTCATCAGTCCGGTCGATAACCGCCATGGTACGCTCAAAATTGTCGGAACGCGAACCGCCTGCAGGCGAACGCATGATGTTCTGCGACTGCGCATCCCAGCCGTCGAGACTGAGAAACAGCACGTTGAGCGAGCCGGTCGCTATCAGGTCCTCAAGGATCGGTTCAAGCGCCTGGGAATTGGTGACGATTGAACCGTAGAGCTTGTATTTCGCCAATTCCTGAAACAGGGGCAGCAACGGTTTCCACATCGTCGGTTCGCCGCCCCAGATATAATACACCGGATGATCGCGGCGGGTCTCGAATACGACGCGTTTCACCACGTCGAAATCAAGCTGATCGAGTTTCTCTCCCCGTTCAAGTTTCGCTTTCAAGTGGCCGTTTTCTCCCCATTGACCGCAGGAGGCACAGCGAAGGTTGCAGACTTCGTTGACCCGGAGTGAAATCTGGCTGACCGGCGTGTCCTTGTCTGGATGATGCGGCAGAAGATATTTGCGCACCGGGTGACGCAGAAGATTCACATAGCTTGTATCATCGAAAATATTGGGCAGGACATGCCGCCAGATGAAGCGACCCGGCAGCAGAGCTTTTCCTCGGAATTTTGCCATAGAAGCACGCCTTTGCTGTTGAGAGACGAATGAAATTCATGCGAACCTTCCGGAAAAAAGGTCCGGTCGAATGCCGCCGGCAGTTATATGATTCTTTGGCGGGCGGCTATGCCATAGCCGCAAACTCCAGGCTACGCCTGGAGCGCCAAAGGTCACTATTGCTGCACTGACGTGCCGCCTTTCAGAATCGCGGCAATGCCGCTCTTCTGAAAGCCACCAGCTTTGCTGGTGGATGGTTACCGCATGCGTGCGCCGCATTGGCGCGCAACGCTTCCCTTTCACCATTGCTTTGCACGGATATTGACGGCTTAAAAATACAATCCGATGTACGCCGCGGTGGTAATTCTCATACGCGGATCATGCCGTATGCTCTTCAAATATGCCCGAGCGTACAAATTCTTCAATATGTGCGATATGCGTACGCTCTTCGCGCGCAAGACCGGCCAAAACCGTTCGTACCGACGGCAGCGGCGCCGAGCGGGCAAGCGCTTCGTAGAACTGCGCCGTATCGTATTCGTGGCGCAGGGCGGAGGCAATGATTTGTGAAAGAGGAGCCTTGTCGGAATCAGCGGCAGGCAAGGGGGCACACACCGATGGGGGTGCCGTCGTATCGAGCCTGGCGTCGGCATGCTTTTCAAGCACTTGCGTTATGTTGTCCAGATGACGCTTTTCCTCGTCGGCAAGATGCTGAAACAACCGTCGAAGGCTTTCGGATTGGGCGGAAGCGGCGAGGGCGGTATAGTCCATTGCGGTTGCGTGTTCGAACTCTCGTGCGGCCGCAAGCGCGATATGCGCAAAAATGCCGGGCTTGGCTTGTTCGGCAGTTCCCACAACGGCAGTAGTTTCTCCACGGGCCGTTGTAACCGCATTAATCAGCAACAGCGTGCCAAAAATAAAAAAGAGAATCGCCGCGCCGCCTTTCAAATAGTGCTGCGGCAACAGGCGCTGGAGCGTGGAGCCGAGCACAACAGCCAGAAGGGTGGACATTACCAGCGCTGCGGCTGCGCCTGCAAATACCGACCATGGAGAGCGCGAGCCGGCCGAACTCGCCAATGCGGCAAGCTGGGTTTTATCGCCAAGCTCCGCTAGAAAAATCAATGCAAAGGTACTGAAGAAGAGCTTTAAATCCATACGTTTTTTCCCCTTATGTATTCTGTATCGTGTAGAAACCTCTTCTTCCAGAAAATACATGGAAATCACTGCCGCCGGGGAAATCAGGATATCCGCTGAGCCGCAGCGCCGCATCCAACCGCGGAATTTCTATTGCGGGCGTATTCCCGTATGCCCGAATCCGCCGTCGCCGCGCTGTGTCTCCGAAACGTCTCGCTTTTCGGCGAAGACAATATTATGCGCGACGCGCGCAGGAACGGCCTGTGCGATACGGTCGCCGCGGTGTATGGTAAACGGATCGCCGCCGAGATTTATCAGAATGATCTTCACCTCGCCGCGGTAATCGGCGTCGATGGTGCCCGGCGTATTCAGCACGGTCACGCCGTGCTTTGCCGCCAGGCCGCTGCGGGGCCGGATCTGCACTTCATATCCGGCCGGTATTTCGAACACAAGTCCAGTGGGGATGACGGCACGTTCGCCGGGAAGCAGGGACAGCGGTGCGTCGACGGCGGCCGCGAGGTCACAGCCGCTTGCCCCAGGGGTCATGCGGACGGGCAACGGCAGGCCTTCCGCGTGTGGAAGGCGTTTGATGCTGAGCGTCGCTGCCGGGCAGCTCATCGGCCGCGGCCTCCGCGGCCGCCGCCGCGGCTTGCGCCGCGCGGCATCTGCGGCGCGTAATCGGGATCGAGTATCGCCCGGCGGCTCAGGCGAACCTTTCCTTTGTCAAAACCGATCATCTTGACCTTGATGACATCGCCCATCGCCACGACGTCTTCGACCTTGCCCACACGCTTGGTATCAAGCTCGCTGATATGCACAAGCCCTTCCTTGCCGGGCATGTACTCTACGAAAGCGCCGAATTCCACGATGCTTTTCACCGTGGCGTCATACACGGCGCCAAGTTCCGGTTCCGCAACGATATCCCGCACGCGTCTCACCGCCGCATCGGCCTGTTTCTTGTCGACGGCGGCTATCTGCACCGATCCGTCGTCCTCGATGCTGATCTCGGTGCCGGTTGCCTCCTGAATTTCGCGTATCATCTTGCCGCCGGGACCGATGACTTCACCAATCTTGTCGCGCGGTATCATGATAGTGGTAATGCGCGGCGCGAACGGCGACAGGTCAGGCCGCGGCCGGGCGATTGCTTTCTCCATAATATCGAGCACCTGGTACCTGGCCTGACGGGCCTTTTCAAGCGCCCGGCGCATGATGTCGGCCGTGATACCGTTGATTTTAATATCCATTTGGATTGCCGTAACACCCTCGCGCGTGCCGGCGACCTTGAAATCCATATCGCCGAGGTGATCTTCGGTGCCCAGAATATCGGTCAGGATGGCCACCTGATCGCCTTCTTTGATAAGTCCCATGGCAATGCCGGCGACATGGCTTTTGACCGGCACGCCTGCGGCCATGAGCGCCAGCGACCCTCCGCAAATGGAGGCCATCGATGACGAGCCGTTTGATTCAAGAATTTCCGAAACGAGACGAATGGTATAGGGAAAGCTTTTTTCACTGGGCAGGATGGGCGATAGTGAGCGTTCCGCCAGATGGCCGTGGCCGACTTCCCGCCGGCTCACCGCGCCCAGCCGCTTGACTTCTCCCACCGAATACGGCGGGAAATTGTAATGCAGCATATACGATTTTTCATACTCGGCCTGGATCGTGTCGATCCGCTGCTCGTCGAGCTTGGTTCCCAGGGTGGCGACGGCGAGCGACTGGGTCTCTCCCCGGGTGAACAGCGCCGAGCCGTGGGCGCGGGGAAGAACGTCGAGTTCGCACGTAATATCGCGAATTGTATCAAGGCCGCGGCCGCCGATGCGCACCCCATCCCTCAGAATCGTCGATCGCATGTCCTGAATTTCGATTTCCTCGAATGCTTCTGCTATTTCTTTCTCTTTTCCTGCAAAACGCTCCGCAAGCTGAGATTTCACCTCGACGAGCAAATTCTTCAACCCTTCATAGCGCTGCTTTTTCACGCCGCAGAAGCTCACGTCATGGATGCGATCCCGCACCAGTTCTTCCACCGCGGCGCGGATCTGCGCGTCTTTTTCCGGCGGGGTAAATGCCGCCGGCTGGGTCGCGGTCTTCGCCAGAAGCTCTTTCTGAAGCGCCACGAGACGCTTGATATGCTCATGAGCGAGCACGATGGCGTCAATCAGGGTCTCTTCCTTTATTTCAAACGCGCCGCCTTCAACCATCATGATTGATTCTTCGGTGCCGGCAACCACCAGGTCAAGCCGTCCGCTTTCGGTCTCGGCGAGCGAGGGAAACACCTTGAGCTCGTCGCCCACCATGCCGATGCGAACGGCCGCCACCGGAACGTTGAAAGGGATGGGAGACAGGCACAGGGCGCATGAGGCGGCCGTGATGCCGACTACGTCGGCGTCGTAGGTGTCGTCGGCCGATATGACTGTCGCAATAATCTGGACCTCGTTCCGGTACCCTTCGGGGAACAGCGGCCGGATGGGGCGGTCGATGAGACGGCCGCTGAGGATCTCTTTTTCGCTGGGTTTGCCTTCGCGCTTGAAAAATCCGCCGGGAATCTTGCCGACGGCATAGGTTTTTGCCACATAATCAACGGAGAGCGGGAAAAAATCTATATCTTCGCGCGGATCGGCGCTGCATGCCGTGGCAAGCACCATGGTGTCGCCGATACGCGCCACCGCGGCGCCGCCCGCCTGCCGTGCCATGCGGCCTGTTTCAATGGAAAAGGGAACGCTGTTCAACTCGCCCTGTACAACGTGATGGCTCATTACGTAATTCTCCTCATAAAAATGTGTACGCCCACACCGGCGGCTCCGCCGCTTGGGACGGCGTGCCGCAGTGCTTCCGGCCGGCGGCGCCGTGTGCCGTCAGGTTATTGTCAGATTTACTTCCTGATATCAAGTTTCTTGATGATGGTCCGGTACGCCTCAATATCCTTTTTCATCAAATAATTCAGCAGCGCCCTCCGCTTTCCGACCATCTTCAGCAATCCATACCGCGTATGATTGTCGTTGGGATTGTTTTTCAGATGGCCGGTTAGGTCGCTGATCTGCTGGGTCAGCAGCGCGATTTGGACCTGTGTATTGCCCGAATCTTTTCCGTCTTTTCCGAACTCCGTAACGATTTTCTGTTTCCGTTCTTTTGTCAACGGCATGTCGCGTCACTCCTTCTTGAAAAAGTGCCTGATTTCGGTTATATCCTGGTCTATTGCGGCGACCAGGTCGTCCGCCGATTCAAACGGTTCGTCCTTTCTGATAAACGAATGTATCCATATCGAAGCCGTCTCTCCGCTTTTCGGGAACCCACCTCCGCCCGACAGGGAATGGAATTCGAGGTGATAGTCTCTGCCCGAGAATGTGGGGCAGTTCCCGATATATAAAGCGCCCTCCCACGTTTTTTCCCCCGCTTCAAGTATTGCTGCATAGACGCCTGGAGGCGGGATCACCTTGCGGGCGGGCGGCAATTTGAAATTCACCGTCGGGAATCCCAGGGTCGTACCGGTTTGCGTCCCTTTGGTTCGCTGCGCCACTACCAGATACGGATGCCCAAGCATCGCAACCGCTTCCCGTATCCTGCCTTCAACAATGCGGGACCGTATCCGGGTAGATGAAATAGCGGTGGTTTGCTGCACGCTTAATGCAACGGGAAACACATTAATATGCTTTTTTCCCTTGTCTTGAAGCAAAAAATCCTTGGTTCCGCGTGCCGCCCTGCCGAATGCGTGATTTTCGCCCATGACCCATTCCATGGCTTTAAACCGCTTTATGAGCACGGCGTTGATGAATTCCTCGGGTGAAAGGGACGCCACCGAAGCGGAAAACGGCATGAATACCAGAATATCGGGGCGCAGACGGCGCAGAAGGATTTCCTTTTCGGCGCTTGTGGTGAGTATATGCAGGGGTACCGAAGGATTCAAAACCGCCCTCGTATGCGGTTCAAACGTTATGATAATCGACGCCGCTTTTTTTCTGCGCGCCCGCTTCACCACCGTCTCCACCAATGCGCTATGCCCCGCATGCACGCCGTCGAAATTTCCGACCGAAACAACGCTGCGCCGCACATGCGGCAGCGGCTGATGGGGATGCACGACAATCATACGGCGTGGAAAACCCTGATGGGGTGAAACGTGCCGGCCGAACGGCGGCGGGCGACGGCCGCCAGCTCGTTCTCGCTGTCGAAGACGAAGAGATGCTCGCCGGTGCCGGGCGCTTCGCCTATCTCAATATCCATCCCGTGCGCCAGCGCCCGCAGCTGGGCCGCTGTGGCCGTGTACACGGGCTGTGACGAGAGGACATGACTGAGGGGGCGTAGGGCTTTTTCCAATTCCTGACGTGAGGCGCCGGGCGGCAGCGCCTGCGAAAGAGAAAACGCTCCCATGGCCGTGCGGCGGATGCTTGCGGCAAGCCCGATGGTGCCGAGTTTCAATGCGATATCGCGGGCCAGCGAACGGACATAGACGCCGGCCGAGCATTGCACTTCGAAAACCGCCTCGTTTTCATCCGCATTATACCGTTCCAGCACAAGCGAATACACGTGCACGCGCCGCGGCGCAAGCTCGAAGCGCTCATTGCGGCGCGCACGGCGGTATGCGCGCACCCCGCCGACTTTCAACGCGCTGAAACGCGGCGGCTGCTGCTCGATCTCGCCGATAAATGCGCCCAGGACGTCCCGCACCGCATCCTCGCTCGGCATCGCGCCGCCCTCCTCCACCACGTTTCCCTCAGCGTCAAGGGTATCGGTCGTGCGTCCGAACCGTACGGAGAAACGATACGTTTTCGGCTCAAGCCGCAGGAATGGAAAAAGGCGCGTTGCGTTGCCCAGCGCGATGACGAGGAGCCCGGATGCTGCCGGGTCAAGCGTGCCGCTATGACCTATGCGTCCGGCTCCCGTAGTCTTTCGTACGCGGGAGAGCGCGGACATGGAGCTTATGCCCGGCGGTTTATCGACGCACAGAATGCCGTGTGCGAGCATTCGCCAGCTCCTTGCCCAGGATATCCAACATCAGCGCGCGAGCCTGTTCGATTGGGCGGCCGATGGTGCAGCCTGCCGCATTGGTGTGTCCGCCGCCGCCGGTAATAGTGCGCGCGATTTGTCCCACGTCGACGGCGCCGGCCGAACGCAGGCTGAAGTGTGATTCCTTGTCGTTGTATTTAATCAGCATTCCCGCCTCAACGCCGTCGGCGGCAATTGTGTAATCCGCCATGCCCTCCGAATCGCCGTAGTCCGCGCCTATTTCATCGATAAGGCTCATCGGCATTTCCATCGAACAAATTTTACCGCCGAAGTAAAATGTTGCTGTCGACCAAATCCGCGATTTCAAGAGCAGGCCTGCCGGAGAGTCCGAGGCATAGAGACGGCGGTACGCTTCCGCGCAATCAGCCCCCTTATCGGCAAGGTCAGCGCATGCGCGAAGCACCGCGCCGTTTGTATTGGAAAAGCGGAAACCTCCCGTGTCGGTCATGATTGCCGTATAGAGCGCCTGGGCCACCGGCGGCGGATACGCGACGCCGGTATCGGTGAAAAACCGGTAGAGTATCTGTCCCGTCGCGGCGCTGTGCGTATCAACGATATTAAGCGCGGCAAACGCCGCGTTGTCTTCATGGTGATCGATATTGACAATAACCGGCGCCGCCGTTTCGTATCCACTCCACCCCAGCCGGTCGGGATTTGACGAATCAAGCACTATCAGCACGTCGAATGCGCGCGCGGGCCGTTCGTTGGATATCCGGCCGCTGCCGTCAAGAAAACGCAGCTTCCGCGGTACGGCGTCGCGATTGAATATCACGGTTTCCTTGTGAAGACTTTCCAGGTACCACGCAAACGCGAGCTGCGACCCGATACAGTCGCCGTCGGGATTGACGTGCGAAGAGATCAGAAAGGAGGTGTTGCCGCCGATGACGTCGTTAAGTCTTGTCCAGGTCATCTTTTATTTCTTCAAGCAAATCGTTGATATGCCGGCTGTATTCGATGGAGGTGTCGAGCTTAAAGTAAAGCCGCGGGAAATTGCGCAGCGACATGCTCGCGGCCACGGTCCGCTGTATGAACGGCGCGGCGTGGTTGAGCGCCGCAAGCGCTCCCTCCCGCACATCGTCCTTCTGGCCGTACATGCTGACCATGACGGTGGCGTTGCGGGAGTCGGGCGCCAGTCTGAGCGCGGTCACGGTCACGACGGGAGGGATGCGCGGGTCGCGCAGCCGCTGCGCGATGACCGAGGAGATTTTACGGATCAGTTCCTCGCTGACGCGTTCGGTGTACCAGGATGGTGCGCTCATAGTGGTGCCGCCGGAGTTACGACGAAAGCTTGCGGGCGATCTCGACGGTCTCATAGGCCTCGATACGATCGCCGACCTTTATATCGGAAAACTTTTCGAGCGTCATGCCGCATTCAAAATTGTTCTGCACTTCCCGCACGTCGTCCTGGTGCCGGCGAAGCGAGGCGATGCGCGTGTCGGCGAGTTCGACGTCATCGCGGATAACGCGCGCTTTAGCGCCGCGGCTGATGGTACCCGAGACGACGAAGCAGCCGGCGACGGTGCCGATCTTCGATACTTTGAACACTTCCCTGACTTCCGCCACGCCGACAATAGTTTCCTTGATTTCGGGCCTGAGCATCCCCTCCATGGCGCTGCGCACGGCGTCGACCGCCTCGTAAATAATGCGATAGGTGCGGATATCCACGCCCTCCTGTTTCGCCAGATCGCGGATTTTGCTGTTGGGGCTGAGGTGGAAGCCGACGATAAAAGCGTTTGACGCCGACGCGAGCATAATATCCGATTCGGTCACCGCGCCAACGCTTTTATGGATGACGTTCACTTTTATCTCGGGCGTGCTCAGCCGCTCGAGAGACGCTGCGAGCGCCTCCACCGATCCGTCGACGTCGCCCTTAATAATGAGGTTGATTGCCTGGACATTGCCGGCCTGGATCTGCTCGTAGAGATGGTCGAGCGAGACCGCCCCGATGCGGCGGATTTCACGCTCTCGCTGGGCCAGGCGGCGGCGGGCGCTTATCTCACGCGCCTCCTTTTCGTCGTCGGTCACCCGGAACGAGTCGCCCGCCTGGGGGGTGCCCGACAGGCCGAGGACGATGACGGGCTGCGACGGGCCGGCGCTTTTGACGGTTCGGCCGCGATCGTTATACATCTCACGGACACGGCCGTGGTGAATGCCGGTGACGAAGGGATCGCCGATATGCAGCGTACCGCTTTGGATCAGCACGGTCGCCACCGGGCCTTTCCCGCGGTCAAGCTCCGATTCGATGACCACGCCGCGCGCTTTTCCCTCGGGGCTTGCTTTCAGTTCCAGGATTTCCGTCTCCAGCGCCAGCACCTCGAGCAGGCGATCGACGCCGTCGCCCCGTTTCGCCGATATCTGCACACAGGAGGTCTGACCGCCGTAGTCTTCGACCACGACGTTATATTGCGCCAGTTCTCCCTTGACCCGTTCGATATTCGCGGTGGGGAGGTCGATTTTGTTGATGGCGACGACGATAGGAACGTTGGCGGCGCGCGCATGGTCGATCGCCTCCTTTGTCTGCGGCATGACGCCCGAGTCCGCCGCGACCACCAGCACGATGACGTCGGTAATCTGCGAACCCCGCGCGCGCATCGCCGTAAACGCCTCATGGCCCGGCGTGTCCAGAAACGTCACCTTCCCATGCTTCGTTTCCACTTCGTATGCGGCGATATGCTGCGTAATGCCGCCCGCTTCGCCTGCAATCACATTGGTCTTGCGGATATAGTCGAGAAGCGATGTTTTGCCGTGATCGACATGCCCCATGACCGTCACGACAGGGGCGCGGCGCACCAGCTGTCCCTGCTGTTCTGCCGCTTTTTCCTCTTCCTCTTCCGTGCGGTATTCGCTCATCAACTGCGCGGTGAAACCGAATTCGTCTGCCACCAGCTCGATGGTGTCAAAATCAAGGCGCTGATTGATGGTGACAAACATGCCCAGTTCGAGGCATTTTGCGATAACCTCCGCGACATTGACATTCATCATGTTCGCTAATTCATTCGCGGTGACAAATTCGCTGACATTCAGCACCTTTTTCTCCGCATCCTGCCCCGGTGTGCCTTCCTGCTTTGCCTCTTTTTTGTACTTGCGTTTTGCCGCTCCCGCCCCGATTTTGGCGAGGGTCTTGCGGATATTCGCCTTTAACTGTATCTCATCGTATTCGACGGCTTCCTCATATCGCCGCTGTCCCTTTTTCTTCCCACGCCGCTCCGACGGTTTTGCCGGGGACGGCGCCGGCGGCTTCGCCGTATCTGCCGGGCGATCGGGCGTGTACACTTTTACCGTTATTTCCGGCTGCGAGTCGCCGGGGGCAAAGGAGGGGCGGTGGTGCGTGATCGGACGGCCGGGGTGATGCGGTCCTGCGGCCGCAGGACGAGGTTCGCCGCTTTTTTGAGCAGGCGCCGTTGCGGCCGTCGCGGGTGGGCTTTTCGCTTCGGCGGCCGCGGCCGGCGTTTCAGGCGGCGCCTCAGGCTTGACCAGCATCTCTTCCCGCGCTTTTGTCAGCATTTGCTTCTTGCGATCGTATTCGCGCTTTATCATCGCGCGTTCCGACTCGAATTTTTTCCTGATGTCGTCGCGCAGATTATCATCAACCGTACTCATGTGGCTTTTCACGGGAATTCCCATGCTGCGAAGCATCTGCACGAGCGCTTCACTGGAAACCTTGAATTCCTGCGCCAGCTTGTACACTTTTTCCTTAGCCATTATGCAACCCCTGCGCTATACCGCCGAAGGCGGAATTTCGAATATATGCTCCGCCTTTGGCGGGAGATCAAAAAGTCTCGCGTTTCTGACGTGTAGGCGCTGAGGGCACATGTATCGACAATTTTTTTGTCGATACATTGCCGCGCCAGGCTACACTAGTGTTTCCATAATGTCGCGCCCTTGGCGCGCTGACTTGCAAGCGAAGTCTTGCACGTCATGGAGTGCCTGCATTATGCTTTTTCACCATCAGCATGGTGATTATTGGCACCCGCCGATCTTTCTTCTCCATCGCCGCTCTCCTTCGCGATGCCGTCTTCAACAAGAGCCTGCGCAGCAGACACATCCTCAGCCTCCGCCGTTTCTTCCTGTGCGCCGCGGTCAGCGGCGCCGACCTGTGCGACATTTTCCATTTCCGCTGCCGGCGTCTCGGTATCCTCAGCAGCCGGCGCCGTATCCCCACCCTCCGCGGCTTCCCCCGCCTGCGCGCTCTCCTGCGGCGCTTGGCCGGCCTGCATCTCTTCGGCCGGCTTCTCGCTGAGCGCCTGTTCGCGCTGTTGATCGGTGAATGCCGCGAATTCTTCGTCGCCGTATACGTCAATTTCCTTATCGAGCATCTTCGATGACAGCCTGATGTTCTGGCCGTCCTTGCCGATTGCCTGCGCCAAATCTTCTTCTTTGATAATGACAACGATCTTAGCGTCGCCGACCGGAATGACCCGCTTCACTTCGGCGGGTGAAAACACGCGCCGCACCAGCAGTGAGAGCTCGTCGGTCCAGTTGATGATATCCATGCGCTCGTTGGAAAGCTCGCGAACAATTGCCTGGACACGATTGCCCCGCATGCCCACGCAGGCGCCGACGGGATCGACACGGCTGTCGGTGGACGTCACCGCGACCTTGGCACGGAAACCGGGCGCCCGCACCACTTTCACGATCCGGACGATGCCTTCGTAAATCTCCGGCACTTCCAGTTCAAAGAGGCGCTCAAGAAACATGGGACTGGTGCGGGAGATGATAACCTGCGGGCCTTTCGGGTTGTTTTTAACCTCGATAATGCATCCGCGGATAGTCTGCCCCTGACGGTAGCGTTCCTTGCGGATCTGTTCCTTGAACGGCAGCAGGGCTTCCGTCCTGCCGAGGTTGACGAGGATATTGCCCTTGTCGATTTGCTGAACCGTGCCGTTGACCAGCTCACCGATGCGGTTGGAATAATCGGCGAAAATCCTGTCTCGTTCCGCTTCCCGCACGCGCTGCAGAAGGGTCTGCTTGGCAATCTGGATTGCCGAGCGGCCGAACAGATCGATATCAAGATCCTGTATCAACTCATCGCCAACCTGCAAATCACTGTCGAGCTTGCGCGCTTCATCAATATGAATCTGTTTCTCTTCATCTTCCACCGTCTCCACCACCGTCTGCCGCGAAAAGACCTCGATGGTCCCCTTTTCCTTATCAATTTCGACTTCGATATGAATCGGCCTGCCCATGTATTTTTTCGCGCCGGTGGCAAGCGCATGTTTCAGCGTATCGAGCACGAGGTCAATGCTGATGCTTTTTTCCTTGGTGACCGAGCCGATGGCTTGGACAATATCCATCGCCCGGATTTCAGACCGGTTTTTCGATTTCGTACCCATGCGGTATCTATCCTTTGTTACGGTTTATTTGAAAGAGAATTCTATCTTTGCGTATCGCAGCCTCGAAAACGGTATTTCCCTAGCGCCGTTTTCCGTTTCAAGCGTGATTGCACAATCGCTGCACGCCGTTACCTTCCCCGTCACCGCCTGCTGTCTGCCGCCCTCGTCCGTTATCTCGACCCGCACCATCCGTCCCATGGCGCGCCTGAAATCCCTGCGGTTTCTCAGCGGCCGGTCGGCGCCCGGGGAGGAGACCTCCAGCCGGTATGGCGTGTCTGAAAAATTCTCAACATCCAGCATAATCGAGATTTCATTGCTCGCAGCCTCGCAATCGCCGATAGTCACGCCGCTTTCCTTATCGATAAATATGCGCAGGACCGAGCCCGCACCGGCTTTAACAAGTTTCATATCATACAGCTCCAGCCCCATCCTGGCGAGCTTGCTTTCTACGAGCGGCCGGATTTCCTCAATGGTGCGCATGGTCCGGCATGTCCTTTCATGTACAGAGCGACATAAGTGGTATGCATTCGTTATTCACGCCCTACCCCTCACCCCACACCCCCTCCTCCCGCCACAGGCGGGAAGAGGGTGAAAATGTGGAATATAGCCCATGGTACAGCGCGGTGCGGACGTATGACGCTGTGTATAACAAAAAACGGGCTTTCGCCCGTGAAGTCTGACCCCAGTTGCAAAAAAGTAAAATACTTAATATCTGGTTGTCACACAAGACAAATCGAAATTGGTTCACGTCAGGAAACTGCCGCGGTTTTCATCCACCCACCGCCTCGCCTCTTCTGCCGAATGCAATTTTTCCTCAAGCTGCAGGTCATAGACGACGCGCAGAATCCGGCCAAAGAGCGGACCAGGCGTGAAACCGAGCCTGATGAGATCTTTTCCAGAAATCAACGGCGCGGGCTTCACCTCGTGTGCAAAAACCCGCCTTTTTTCTTGTAAGTAATTGTAATTATCGAGGTTACCATGACTTGCAAGGCAGTCTACCCTATGAAGTTCGAGTTCGGATTCAAAGGTATTACGGCCGAGGAAGTGCTTCAAGGTCGACAGACGCATTTTGGTCACATTGATGAAATCCATGTGCCGTTCGACTATTTCAGATACGCTGTCAATGAGAAGACGGGGTGCGCGGAGCCGCTCAAGTATTTTTCCAGCGATTTGGGCGCCTATATTGTTATGATTGTGGAAACGAATACGGTCGCTGCGGCTCATGGTGGCCGGCTTGCCGACATCGTGCAACAGTGTGCTCCATGCGGTGACCGCCGACGGTTCGTTGAGAAATGAAAGGGCTTTGACTGTGTGGCTGAACACGTCCCCTTCGGGGTGAAACTCGCTGGGTTGCTCGATACCTTTCATCGCCTCGACTTCGGGGAGCACAATCGCGAGCAACCCGCATTGTGACAGAAGTTCGAATGCACGGTCGGCGTGCGTACCGGTCAGCATCTTGGTTAGTTCCTGGAAAATACGCTCCTGGGCTATCTTGCCGATACCGTGCGCATGCGCGGCTATCGCTTTCCATGTAGCGTCATCGATGGCAAATCCGAACCGTGCCGCAAAGCGGATTGCCCGCAGCAGACGCAGATAATCTTCCTTGAAACGCATCGCCGGGTCGCCTATTGCCCGCACCAGCCCGGCGCGCAGGTCGTCGCGGCCGCCGACGTAATCGATGATTTCATCCGTGAGCGGATTGTAAAAAAGCCCGTTTATGGTGAAGTCCCGGCGCTGTGCGTCCATTTCCGCGCTTGTGAAAACGACTTCACGCGGGTGCCGGCCGTCGTTGAGCCCCACATCAGAACGGAATGTGGCGACCTCAAATGCTATGCCGTTCTCAATGACCAGCATGACGCCGAAATGCTCTCCTACGCCGGTTACGCGGTCGAACAGAGACGCAATTGTCTGCGGAGCGGCGTTGGTGGCAATATCGATATCGCCTTTGACCGGAAGACCCAGGACCATGTCTCGGACATATCCTCCGGCGAAAACGGCCTGATAGCCCTTGGTTGTCAGCCGCCGGACAATGGAGAGCGCGGAGGAATATTTGACGTCATCCTTCATAGGTTGTTCCTGCGTCTCTACCCACATTCTTTGATGCAATGCTCTGCGGAGCCGACAGCATCTCGACCGTCAGATGAAAGGCCGGCACAGTGCTGTACTGTGTATATCGCGATGAACGCAGAGGGTTTGGGGTTAAAATAGCTTGAGCGCAGCGAGCCGGGCGGTTTGCTGCAATTTCGGAGTGTATCCACGCGGAAGAAGCAAAGCTCCTGTGCCGCACCGCACAGGAGCGCCCGCTCGGCCCTGCGGCTGCGTGTAAGATGTGGCAGGTACCACCGGCTCAGATACCCAGCCTATTCAGCCGCAGCTTCTCCAGATACGTATAATTATTCTGCACCGCATGACCCTTGAGCGGCACAATCTTTTCGTGAATCGCGTCGAGGATCCATTCGGACTGCGGGAAAAAGAATTTCTCAAGCTCGCTGGCGGGCGTAATCCAGTTGCGCGAGCCAATCACCACCGGCGGCGCGTCAAGATCGTCAAACGCAAGCTCCGAAATATTCTGCGCCACATCGTTGAGATACGAACCCCGCTCACAGGCGTCGCTTGCAAGCACCACACGGCCGGTTTTGCGCACAGAGGCACGTATGGGTTCATAATTAAGGGGAGTCAACGAGCGAAGATCCACCAGCTCGGCCTCCATGCCGTATTTTTCCTTGAGTATGTCCGCTGCCTTTACTGCCGTATACAGCGTCGCACCCACGGTGATTATCGTGACATCTTTTCCCTTGCGTTTCACGTCCGGCTCGCCGATCGGTATTTCATAATATTCTTCCGGCACACCCTCGGGCCTGAATAATTCACCGTAATCATAGGTACGCTGCGACTCGAAAAAGATGACGGGATCAGTGCCCCGAAGCGCGGCATTCATTATTCCTTTTGCATCATAGGGTGTTGCCGGAAACACTACCTTCAAGCCGGGAATATGAGTGCAGAGGCTTGTCCAGTCCTGTGAATGCTGTGCCCCGTATTTTGAACCAACTGACACTCGCAGTACCACAGGCATTTTCAAAACGCCGGCGCTCATGGCCTGCCATTTTGAGAGCTGGTTGAACACCTCATCACCCGCCCTGCCCAAAAAGTCACAATACATCAGCTCCACTATTACCCGGCCGCCGCACATGCCGTAGCCGACCGCCGAACCCACAATCGCCCCTTCGGAAATCGGGCTGTTGAACAGGCGGTGGTACGGAAGCGCTTCGGTGAGACCGCGGTATACGGCAAACGCGCCGCCCCAGTCACGGTTTTCTTCGCCGTAGGCGATAAGGGTGGGATCGGTGTAAAATGCTCGAATAATGGCTTCAAACACAGCGTCACGGTACTGCACCGCCTTGCCCTTGGCAAGCGGCTTGCCGTTTTCATCAACGCCTTTCCGGCTGCGCTTTGCTATCTGCTGCACACGGGGATTTTCCGCAAGCGGCATGAGCACCTCGCATGGTCTGTCCTCCATTTTCTCGACCTTCCCATTGGAGAACATCACACCTCCAATGACGTCGGGATCGGCCTTGGGGTCCATGCGGGGCGATATGTCGTCATCGATTGCGAGTTTGACGATATCGCGCATGAGCACGTTCACCTGTTCCCTGATTGCCTCCAGCTCCGCTTCGGCGCATACCTTGTTGCTGGTCAGCAGATTACCGAACGACACGATTGAGTCCTCGGCTTCCCACGCGCTCACTTCTTCCTTGTCGCGGTACGACGACGCGTCCGAGGGCGAATGGCCGGTGACACGGTACGTCACCGTGTCGAGCAGCACCGGACCGTTCTTCTCAAGACATATCTTTTTCTTGCGGCGGAACGCGTCAATCACCGCCAGCGGATTGTACCCGTCGATTCGCTCCGCATGCATCTGCTCAGGGTTGACCCCTGCACCAAGCCTCGCCAGCATCTCAAATCCCATGGTCTCGCCATAGGTCTGGCCGCCCATGCCGTAATGATTATTCATGAAATTGAATATGAGGGGAAGGCCGCCCCGATACTCGCCTTCCCATAATTTTTTATACTGGTCCATTGTCGCCAGGCATATCGCTTCCCATACCGGCCCGCACCCCAGCGACCCGTCACCGATATTGCATACGACGATACCCTTTTTCCTGTTACATTTCTTATACAGCGCGGCGCCGACCGAGATATCGGCCGAGCCGCCAACAATAGCGTTATTGGGATAGACGCCAAAGGGCGTAAAAAACGCATGCATCGAGCCGCCCAGTCCCTTGTTGAATCCGGTCGTGCGCGCGAAAATTTCTGCGAGCGTGCCGTAGAGAAGAAATCGTATCGCGGTATTTTTCACCGAACCTTTTTCCTGCCGCTCCACCACCCGCAGGATAGCGCCGTCAAAATACGATGTCATGATATCGAGGAGCCGCTCGTCGCCGAGTTTTTCAATAGCGCTCAGTCCCTTTGCCAAAATCTCGCCGTGACTGCGGTGCGAGCCGAAAATATAGTCGTCGACATCGAGCACAAAGGCCTGCCCTACCGCAGACGCTTCCTGACCGAGCGAGAGGTGCGCCGGCCCCGGGTTGAAATATTCTATGCCCTGATATTGGCCCGTGGTTTTTATCAGATGAAGCATTGTCTCGAATTCGCGGATAATGACCATATCATGATAGATACGGAGAAAATCCCCCCTGGAATAGGTTTTCATCTCCTGCGAAAACGGCGTTGCATACTGGTTGACAGGAATATCCTGGAAGGTTATTTTCGACGCCGAGCGGATTTTTTTCGGATCGATTATCTGTGATTTCGGCATTGTAGAACTCCTGAATTTTGACGCGTTACGTTCCTTATTATTTCAGATATTAAAGCTTGATCCCCGCAATCGCATCCTTCATCACTTCGGCAACCGTCGGATGAGGGAACACGATATCGCGGACATCCTGGATACGCAGTTCATTTTCTATCATTATCACCGCACCGTGAATCATTTCCGAGCACTCACCGCCTATCATGTGCACGCCGAGCACCGTGCCGTACCGGCGTTCTGCCACCACTTTAATAATTCCGGTGCCCATTTCGTTTTCCGCCATGTAGCGGCCGGAGTAATTGAGCGACAAGTTCGCCTCCACCGCATCAATGCCGCGCTCACGTGCCTGGCTTTGTGTAAGGCCGACGGAGGCGACTTCGGGATGCGTGTAAATGACGCCGGGAATAGTGTCGTAGCGGATAGTATTGTTTTTCCCAAGTATTGTGTCGACACACACGTCGGCTTCACGGCTCGCCGTATGCGCAAGCATTGATTTGCCATTGATGTCGCCGGCAGCATACACATTGGGTACACTGGTCCGGCCTTGCAGATCTGTTTTCACCGCGCCGCGTTCCATGTCGACATGAAGGTTCTCCAGGCCAAAGCCGGAGGTGTTGGGGCGGCGGCCGACGCTGAGCAGTACCACATCGGCGGCAATGGTCTGAACGGCGCCTTCTTTGTTTTTGAAATGCAGCTGCTTGTTGTCAATGCCGGTGACCTGTGATTCAAGGTAGAACGTCACACCTTTTTTCTCCAGCGCTTTCTGAAGCACAGCCCGGATATCATTGTCAAGATTGCCGGCGATTGCGGGCAGCATCTCCACGACGGTCACTTTTGAACCGAGTTCTGAGAACAGAGTCGCAAATTCAAGGCCGATCACGCCCCCACCCACGATGACAAGATTGGAGGGGATGAAATCAATATCCAGAATCTCGCGGTTGGTCATGACAAACGGCTGATCGGCACCGGGAATCGGCGGACGGATTGCTTCGGAGCCGGTACACAGAATTAGATTTTTCGATTCATACACCTTCCCCTCAGACTGCACGCGAAATAATCCGCTCTGCGCGGGAAGAAGAGCCGCCGTCTTGAAAACAACCTCGATATTGCGCTTTTTCTTTGACGACTCCGAGGCTTTGCGGATTCGCTCGACAAGACGTTTTTTATGCGCCATCGCCTTTGCCAGATCAAACCGGACATTGTCCGCGGTGACGCCATAGTTCTGGCTTGATTTGGCCTGGGAATACAGCCTTGCGCAATGCAGGAGGGCTTTGGACGGAATACATCCCTCGTTGAGACACACGCCGCCAAGGTAGCGATGTTCGAAGAGAAGCGTTTTCAGGCCGGCATCCTGTGCCCGCTCTGCCGCATTGCCGCCCGCAGGCCCGCCGCCGATTACGATAACATCATACATCTGTTCTCCTTTCTGCGGGCATGGCATCCCTTTGCGTGTTGGCCGATTTATTCCGCCGTATCGCCTTGAATTCCACACCCTGGAAATTTATTGCATTAATTTCTTCGCACGTCTACGTTCGAATTCCTTGAATTTTTCAGGTCTATCTTCATTTTTCGCCCATTTTCGAATATTATCCATATCAACTTCATTGTTTATTACCATCAACAGAGATAGCATGCGCGCGCCCCACGTACGGCGGA
>Ga0129299_1000751_pt1 | contig 21286 bp, 20 predicted proteins | sample ConPoolayeCmetaG_FD_94477 | JGI IMG/M metagenome (GOLD analysis project Ga0129299, IMG submission 94477) | Hot spring microbial mat communities from California, USA to study Microbial Dark Matter (Phase II) - Cone Pool mat layer C metaG ...
ATGTTGGATACCAGGATCACGGTGAGGACGACGATGACGATGCTGCCGGTGATGGCAGCCACCATCGGGTTGACCAGCACACGGCGCACCGAAGGGGGTGCGGCAGGTTGAAGCCAGTTGATGGGCAGGACGCCCGCCCGGCGTTCGCGATCGATGGCCTGGAGCACGGCGACGGTCTCGCGCTGGGCGTAGGCGATCACGTCCGCACTGATCAGGGGAATGCCATCCGAGACCGGCGGAACAGGCAGGACGACGGCCTGCGGTCGCGGTGGTGGTGAGGCAGGAACGGCGGAGGGAATAGAGCTGCCCTCCGCCCTGGGGAGCGCATCACCCTGTACTATCTGGGAATCCGCCTCAGAGAGCGCTGCCCGCCCCTCTTCATCGGCAACTGGCGCGTCCTTTCCCCTCTCCACCGACTCTTGTATGGGGGGCGTGGCCTGCCACGCTCCAAGTGCCTTCAATCCCTTGATAGCGAATTCATTATGGGGGTTGATGATCAGGGTTTGACGCAGGCAATGGATACGCTGATCATCCGTCTGCACCACGCTACTGAGCCACAGCCAGGCCATTTCGCTGTGCGGGTTCAGTTGAATCGCCTGTGCCAGATAACGGCGGGCCTCTTCAACCTGACCGGCGCGAGCCGCCGCGATTCCCAGCCGGAGAAGGTCATCGTGTGATGTGCTTGACATGCTACTACCCATAAATAAGGACGTGGCCCCCATTGTACACCAGCGGGGGGCAAAGCAAAATGATGGCAAGTCGCCTCGGTCGGGCACCAGCAGTCAACGCGGATGGGTCGGCAGGATTGTTGCCCGCCACGGGGAAAGGCGGTCGATCCTGTGCCCCTGTGCCCTAGGATCGGGTATCCTTATGCCGCGACGTGAACCTAGCAACCAGGTCTATACTTCAATGGCGGATATCGTTCACCACCCCATGAAACAGGCCCTTTTTCGGTTTTACGCGGAACTGAATGACTTTCTTCCTCACCAAAGGAAGTTCACAGACTTTGTGCATTCTTTCCACGGTCGTGTCGCTATCAAAGACATGATCGAGGCGCTGGGCGTGCCGCACACGGAGGTGGATTTGATCCTGGTCAATGGTGAGCCAGTGGACTTTTCCTACCTGGTCCAGGATGCGGATCGGGTCAGCGTTTACCCCGTTTTCGAAGTGCTCGATATTACCCCTATTCAACGGCTGCGACCTAGGCCACTCCGGGTCGTCCGCTTCGTGCTTGACACCCATCTGGGGAGGTTAGCGGCATATCTGCGAATGCTGGGATTCGATACGCTATATCATAATCACTACCAGGACGAGGAGCTGGCCCATCTTGCCCACGACGAACGCCGAGTGCTGCTGACGCGAGATCGCGGCCTGCTCAAGCGCAGCATAGTCACCCACGGCTATTGTGTGCGGGAGACCAATCCGCGCAAGCAGTTAGTCGAGGTGGTTCTGCACTTCGATCTGTTTCGACTCATCGAGCCATTCCGGCGCTGTACCCGCTGCAATGGCTTGCTGGCGGTCGTTAGCAAAGAAGAGATCATCGACCTGTTGCCGCCTGCGACCGCCCGCTATTTCGATGACTTCCGCCGCTGCCAGCAATGCGGGCGCATTTACTGGAAGGGTTCCCACTATGCGCGCATGGTTCGGTTGGTCGAGTATGTCCTGGCACACAACCCAACAGGCGATCCTTGATCGGTGGCCTGTCGTGGGGGCAGGTCGTGTGGCACCGCAAACCAGCTTGGCTCATGGCTCTGAGCGGGGTTGCAGCGTGCTACGCCCAATGGCGAAATACACGGACTGCCCCGCGCCTCACTGGTTTTAGGTGATCACACCGAGTTCCTTGCCAACCTTCTCAAAGGCAGCCAGACCTCGCTCCAGGTCGTCAAGGGTATGGGCCGCAGTATTCATCACACGGATGCGCGCCTTGCCCTTCGGCACAGTAGGGTAGCCAATTGCCATCGCAAAGACGCCCTCCTCGAAGAGGCGGCGGCTGAATTGCTGGGCCAGCAGGGCCTCGCCCAGCATCACGGGGATGATGGGTGTCTGGGTATGGCCGGTGTCGAATCCGAGCTGCTGCATCCCCCGCTTGAACGTCTCAGCGTTCCTCCACAGCCGATCCACTTGCTCGGTGCTCGTTTCGAGCAGATCCACCGCCGCCAGGCAGGCTGCTACATCGGGAACGGTCATCGCCGAGGAAAATAGGAAGGGTCGCCCACGCTGACGCAACCAATCTACGATCACCTGCCTGCCGGCCACGACACCCCCCATCACCCCGAACGCCTTAGACAGGGTCCCTACTTCGATATCCACTCTGCCATGTAGGCCAAAGTGATCGACAATGCCGCGCCCACCGCGCCCCAGCACCCCCTCACCATGTGCATCGTCCACCATCAGCAGGAAGCCAAACTCGTCTGCCACCTGGCATAGCTCCGGCAGAGGGGCGACGTCGCCATCCATGCTGAACACACCATCGGTGACAATCAGCGCCCTGCCTTCCACCGAGGTTTCGACGATCTTGCGGCGGAGGTCTGCCGGATCGTTATGCTCATACGCCACTATCTGCGCTCCAGAGAGGCGGCAGCCGTCAATGATACTGGCGTGGTTGAGTCGATCAGAGAAGATCACATCCCCCTTGCCAACCAGCGCCGGGATGGTGGCCAGGTTGGCGTTGAACCCACTCTGGAAGGTGATGGCTGCCTCTACGCCTTTGAAATCCGCCAGGCGTCTTTCAAGCAGCACGTGAAGCGTCATTGTTCCGGCAATAGTTCGTACCGCGCCCGGCCCGACGCCGTAGGTGTCAATGGCATCCTTAGCCGCCTGGCGCAGGGCGGGATGGTTTGCCAGGCCGAGATAATTGTTGGCGCAGAAGTTCAGCACACGCCGGCCTTCGATGGTCACCCAACCATCCATAGGACTTTCAATAGTGCGGATGTGAGCGAACAGCCCCTGCTCCCGGAGAGAGATCAGTTCCTGCTCGATCCAGCTCATCTTGGAGGTCATTGTAGCCATCCTGGGTTCTGCTCCTCAGCTAAATGTGGGTCATAAGGCGAGATTACCACCAACCGATATAAGGGTACACGGGAGTAAGGACAATCGGTTGCGTTGGCGATAGGTCTCGGGAATAAAACGGCAGCGTGCCTTTCATTGCGTTTGCGCGGGATGGTGACACGAGTACCCCATCTTCTTAAGAAACAGGCGAAACCGGCAACTGCTATACCCCCTGTCACCCACCAACCGTTGGGGTCGGCTCGAGGTCGCCCGCGGCTGGCACGTTTCACTCCGCCCTGGTCAAGCAGTTGTTCAGCGGCAGTGACCTCATGGCGCTGGGGGAGAGTGAACACGAAAGCCATCAGCCCACCTTCGACCACTTCCCATAGCGCTCCGGCAAGTCTCGCCACGGCGTCCCTCTGCGCAATCCATCCTATCCGGTTTACCATCGTCCGATGGCCATGCGCTGAACGGCCTGCCCTCGCTTTCTGCAGTGGCAATGATGGCCTCAATCGCTCCCCTTGCTCATCGCTCAGTTCATGTCGTCGGCTTATGCAAGCCAGTATAATGCCTTCTTATTGAGTTTGCACACACGCCTCAGCTAAATGGTTGAGACGCGGCTGCAACGGGCGCAGAGCGTGTAGGCATCACACCGCTCAAAGGGCAAATTAGGATAATCCGTTCGACCCGCACTAAGGCGATGAGGTGAGGAAAGTCCGCCCCGGCAGTGGTGATGACCGCTCACTGCGCCGGGTGGATGCAATTGACTTCCTACATCTGTGCTTCTAGGCAATCCCGGTGTTGCGTGTTCTGCCGGCAGTCAGTATGATGGTGGAAGGAAGCAGTGATGGCTGCCCTGCCCGTCCGCAAATCTGCGAGCCGGGTCGCCAGGAGACCGAGATGAAGAAGTGCCCCAATTGCCAGCACGACAATGAGGATGAGGCGATGGTATGTGACTCGTGCGGGCACAACCTGTGGGATACCATCACCGATGAAACTGTGATCCAGAAGCTGCCGGAGGGATTCCCTAGAACCCAGATCAAGTCTGGCTGGGGAACTTCCACATTCGAGCCGCAGCATCAGGTCATCATCCACATCCGGGGCCATCCCGACCCGATCTTCGTCAGGCCCGGCAACAGCGAGCTTCTGCTGGGTCGGCAGCAAGGCCCTAACCGACTCGACCTGACCCCTTTCAACGCCCTGGAGAAGGGTGTATCCCGGACTCACGCCGCGCTGCGGCGGGGCGACGAGATGCTGTTCATCGTAGACATGGATAGCACCAATGGAACCTTCCTAAACGAGCAGCCCCTCACGCCGCACCAACCGCGCGTCGTGCGCAGCGGGGATGAGATACGCCTGGGTCAGCTCGTGTTACATGTCTACTTCACCGGTGGTTGACTCCCAACATACGTGTTCTGCCCCTCGCTATGCGCCTGATCACGATCAACGGATTGCAAACAGCCTACTACATCGGCGGCACAGGTCAGCGCGGCATTTTGCTTGTGCATGGCTGGGCCTCGTCGGGTCGGATGTGGCTGCGTCATATGTGGGCATTGCGGCATGACTATCGTCTGCTGGCGCTCGATCTGCCCGGCTTTGGCGATTCCCAACCGCTCGAGACGGAGAGCTGCACGATTGAGCAGTATGCCGATCACGCTGCGGCGCTATGCGAGGCGCTGGGAATCCGGCCCTATGCGGCGGTGGGACACTCGATGGGGGGGCGGATTGTGCTCGACCTGGCACGGCGCTACCCGGACCTAGTTGAGCGGGTCGTTGCCATCTCCCCAGCAGTAACGGGCAGGCTGGGCTTCAACCTGGATGTGTTCCTGTTAGGCCCAATGGGGCGGGCACTTAAAGGGATCACACGGAAGGTGTGGCCGGTAGCGACCGCGGGCGCAATGAGTATGTATCTAGCTCCGCGCTATCTGGGCAGTGAGGCGGTCCAGCGGACCGCCAGCGATCTACGCCGGGCAAGCTGGGGGGCGGTGATGGGCAGCCTGCGGGCACTGGTCGATTATGACTACTCGCACCATTTGCCGGAGATCAAGCAGCCGACGCTGGTGATCTGCGGGGCACGCGACTATACCATTCCGCCCGGCGACTCGCGGCTAGCGGCAGCAGCGCTTCCCCACGCACAGTTGCTGATGCTGGATCATGTGCACCACCAGCCGACAGACGAGTGCCCCGACGTGTTCCTGGACGCGCTGCGATTGTTTCTAGCTGAGAACGGCCATGAGAACGGGCGCTCCACTGAGGCGCACCAATGAGTGAGACGAAGCTGTGGCGCCTGTTTATCGCGCTGGAGCTGCCACTCGCCCTACTGGAAGCCATCGCCCGGGCACAGGACAAGCTCAAACGTACCTTCCCGCCGCGTGCTGCCCGATGGGTCGATCCGTATGGAATCCATCTGACTCTGAAATTCCTGGGTGATGTGCCCGTTGATCAGATCGGGGCGATCAAGGCGGGCATGGCGAAGGCCGCGCAAGGTCAGAGGACCTTCCGGCTGGCTGTCAAGGGGTTAGGGTGTTTCCCCAACATCCGGCAGCCACGAGTGGTGTGGGCTGGATTAGCAGGCGATTTGGATGCACTGGCGGCTCTTCAAGCGAGCATTGAGACGCACATGGCGGCCCTCGGATACCCGACGGAGGAGCGCGGATTTAACCCTCACCTGACATTGGCGCGTGTGGGACGGAATGCTTCCCGTGAGGAGATCGCTGCGCTGGTCGAGGCAGCGCGGAAAACAACGGTTGGCACATTGGGACGCTGGCAGGTCGAAGGGATGAGTCTGATGCGGAGCCAGCTCAGGCCGGCGGGGGCCATCTATACACAGGTCGGTGAGGTGAAGCTGGAGCCTGGACATGAATAACGGGAGGGAAGACGCACCACCGCTGCTGCTCGACGCAATGCTGGGGCGATTGGCGCGATGGCTGCGGCTGATGGGCTACGACGCGGCGTATCTGGCAAACACCGATGACGTGGAAGTGGTGCGGAAGGCGCGGATCGAATCACGACTGATCGTGACCCGTGACCGGGGCCTAGTCGCGCGGCGGGGTGTAGCAGCGGTACTGATCGACAGCCAATTACTCGATGATCAGATCGATGAGGTGGTCAAACAAGTTGGTCCGCCCCACGAGCCGATTGTGCCGCGCTGTGCAGTGTGCAATACACCGCTGGAAGCGCTGACCCGTGACGCGGCCCAAGGGCGTGTTCCACCCTACATCTGGCGCACTCAGGAAGGGTTTAGCGCGTGCCCTGGCTGCCACCGGGTGTACTGGCACGGCACGCACTGGGCAGCGATTCAAGGCCGGCTGAGCCGCAGCAACGGGGGCGGAGCGGTGGATCAAGGTTGAAGAGCATGTAATGGGCGTGCTACAATCGGGCCTCAGAGGGGGGAACCATTACTGTCGTGGAGAGTCTGGCTATCGATACTATCAACCTGGCCCGCGAGATCGCCGACCTGATCGCGGATAAGAAGGGAGATAACATTGTCCTACTCGACATCCGCCAGCTAACCCTGATTGCTGATTTCTTCGTGATTTGCAGCGCGGGCAGCGAACGTCAGCTCAAAGCGATCGTGGAAGGGGTGACGGAGGAGGTCAAGAAGCGGCATGGCCTGCTAGCGCACCATGTCGAGGGTGAGGCACACACCGGCTGGGTGTTGATCGACTATGGGGACATCATTGTTCATGCTTTCGCTCCTGACACGCGCGCCTATTACAACCTGGAAGGCTTCTGGCGCGATGCGGCGGTGCTATTGAAGATGCAGTAGGCACGGCCCAGCAGAAGAACACAGCCCCGATCCGGGGCTGATTTGCTGTATCCCACGCTTTGACCGCCACGTTGAAGAGAAGTAGGATCATCCTGGACAGACACCAATCCAGGTGGGTTCTAGTGCTGTCAACAAGGGAGCAGGTTATGGACTGGCAGAGCGAAGCGGGCTTTGCGGAATTGCAGGCGCTGGTTGAAGAACCCCGGCTGGGGCTGGTGACAGCGCTTGATGGAACGATTTGCCCGGTAGCGGATGATCTGGACAGTGTGCGTGTGTCTCCCCGCTGTCGATCGTTGCTGGAGGGATTATCTGCGCAGCTTCCGCTGGTGGGGGTGATCTCCGCCCGGCCCGCCAGCGACATCCGGCTGCGGGTTGGGCTACCCAACTTGGTCTATGTTGGGAACAGAGGGTTGGAGGTGTGGCAAGCAGGGCGGATGGAGGTTGCGCCAGAGGCAGCAGCCTTCCGGCAGGCCCTCGAAGCTGCCATTAGCGCTCTGTACTCGCACGCGCAGCTTGACCCCCGGCTGCACCTCGAAGACGCAGGCTCGGCGATAATGGTGCATTACTATCGTAGCAGCAACATCGTCGAGTTGCGTTCTCTGATCCAGGAGATTGCCGACCAGCAGGGCCTGCGTGTCTTTGAGGGAAGCACCTCTTTTGAACTTCGCCCGCCGATGTTGGTTGACAAAGGCACAGCGTTGGTCAGGCTGGCGGAGAAATACAGCCTGTCTGCTGTGATATACGCAGGCGATGATATGGCGGACGTGGATGCCTTCCGCGCAATCCGCGACCTACGCAATACAGGCACGACTCGCGGGTTGGCAATCGGTGTGGTAGCTCCCATGATGCCCGACGCTGTGCGCCAGCAGGCTGATTTGCTCGTCGAAGGAGTCCCCGGCTTTGAGGCGTTGTTGGGATGGCTGCTGGAGGCGCGCAGTCGGTGGATCCGAATGCGTGAGCAAACGAAGGCCAGGCAACGCGCGGGTTGAGGACTCACAGACATCCCTTACTCACTAGGAGAGCAGCATCATGGCGTTTGAATTCGTCGCGACCGAAACCCATGGGCGGGTGGGGCTGGTACGGCTGAACCGCCCGCAGGCGCTCAACGCGCTGAGCACAGGTCTCATGCAGGAGCTGAGCGATGCACTGGCCGCCTGGGACGCCGATCCGGCCATCGGCGCCATGGTGGTGACGGGAAGTGATCGGGTCTTCGCCGCCGGGGCTGATATCAAGGAGATGGCTGACGCTTCGGCAGTGGATATGCTGACTAGCGATCACATCGGCGGCTGGGATCGCGTCAGCCAGATGCGCAAACCCCTGATCGCCGCCGTATCAGGCTTCGCGTTGGGTGGCGGCTGCGAACTGGCGATGATGTGTGACATCATCATCGCCAGTGAGACAGCGATCTTCGGCCAGCCGGAGATCAATCTGGGCGTGATACCGGGCGCGGGCGGCACACAACGATTGGTTCGAGCCATCGGCAAATCACTGGCGATGGAAATGGTGCTCAACGACCGCCGACTGACGGCTCAGGAAGCGCTCCAGGCGGGGCTGGTCAGCCGCGTGTATCCGGTTGAGGTGTATCTTCAGGAGGCACTGCGCATCGCAGGCGAAATCGCCGACCGTGCTCCTCTTGCGCTGCGGCTGGCAAAGGAGGCAGTGAACAAAGCATTTGAGGTGAATCTCTCGCAGGGGCTGGTCTTTGAACGGCGCAGCTTCTACTACCTGTTCGCCAGTGAGGATCAGAAGGAAGGGATGGACGCTTTCACCAACAAGCGCAAGCCGGAGTGGAAGGGGCGATAGGGAAAGGGCAGGCCCAAGCAGGAAAAGGGCCGCTTCGGCTCACCAGTGGCGCTAAGGGAGTGGCTGCCTGCTTTAGAGCCTTCCTTCGGGCTGATCAGACGGCCAGAGGGAGCCTATCCGAGATTAACTAGGATGTCATCTCCTTCAACCCTGACCTCGTACCATTGCACGGGCGTGATGGCCGGAAAGCTGAGCACCCTGCCGTCGCGGATGTCGAATCGCGCTCCATGGCGTGGGCATTCGATCTCGTAACCGTCCAGTTCGCCTTCGGCAACCGGCCCGCCGTCATGGGTGCATACGTCTTCGATGCAGTAATACTGACCACCAACATTGAACACCGCCACAAACAGCCCGTCAACCTCGCTGATGAGCCTGGCGCCTGGCGGCACGTCTTTAACTTTTGCGACTTTAACGAACCTCGGCATAGTGCCTCTGCCTGATAAGATAATGTAGGAACTTGGCTGAAAAAGGCGCTATTCCTCCTCGCCCGGCCACTCATGCATACCGTACGCCCCCGCTTTGAGCACCTTCAGCGAGAGTAGCGCACACTTCAAGCGCACCGGCCCTAGCTCGATGCCCAGCATATCCAGGATATCCTCTTTGCCAATGGCGCGAAGCTCATCCAACGTCTTACCCACCAAACTCTCATACAGCATAGACGCCGATGCCTGGCTGATCGCGCATCCCTCACCATCCCAGCCAACATCCTGGACACGGTTATTCTCATCAAGCCGGATGGTCAGGTGCAGGTGATCCCCGCACACGGGGTTATCCTCGGCATAGTCAATGTCTGCTGGATGCAGCAGCCCCTTCTTACGAGGATTATGGTAGTGATCCAAGATCAGCTCGCGGTAAAGATCGTCCATCTGCGATCCTTTTGGGTGGGATATAGGAACATCAGAAAGCAAGAGTTTCTTTGACCTTATACAGCGCCTCGATCAGGCGATCCACTTCCTCGAAGGTATTGTACAGGTAAAAGCTGGCTCGTGCTGAAGACGCGATCTGGTAGCGTTGATGCAGTGGCATGGCACAGTGATGCCCCGCTCGCACTGCGATCCCCGCGTGGTCGAGAATCTGCGCCACATCGTGCGCGTGAATATCGCGCAGCACCATCGCTGCCACTCCGCCCTTTTCCCTGGGGTCGGCAGGGCCGAGTACACGCACACCGGGCACTTCGGCCAATCGTTCCAGCGCATAGGAAGTGATCGCCAGCTCGTGTTGGTGGATATTCTCCGTGCCAATCCGGGTCAGATAGTCCACCGCCACGCCCAGCCCAATCGCCTCCGCGATGGCTGGTGTGCCTGCCTCGAACTTCCACGGGAGTTCATTCCACTGTGAGCCAGATAGCTCGACACGCCTGATCATGTCACCACCACCCAGGAAAGGGGGCATCGCTTCCAGAAGCGCCCGCCTGCCGTACAGCACGCCAATGCCGGTCGGCCCCAGCATCTTATGGCTGGAAAAGGCAAAGAAGTCGCAGTCCAGCGCCTGCACGTCGACGGGAAGATGAGGAGCGCTCTGTGCACCATCCACCAGCACCAGCGCGCCAGCGGCATGGGCCGCCTCAGCGATCTCACGTACGGGGTTGATCGTCCCCAGCACATTGGATACGTGCATCACTGCCACCAGCTTCACCCGCCCGTCGAGCATGGCGTGGAGGGCTGGCATATCCAGTCTGCCGTCGTCGGTGAGGGGCACAAAGCGCAGTTCGAAGCCAATCTGCTCGGCCAACATCTGCCAGGGCACGATGTTGGAATGGTGCTCCATTTCCGTCGAGAGCACCACATCGCCTGGCTTGAGGTTCGCTCGGCCCCAGGCTTGCGCTACCAGGTTGATGCTCTCGGTTGTGCCACGTGTGTAGATGATCTCGCGCGAGGAGGCGGCGTTGATGAAGCGGGCGATCTTCTTGCGGGCGCCCTCATAAGCATCGGTGGCTTCCTCGCTCAGCTTATGTAATCCGCGATGCACGTTGGCATTGTAGCGTCGATAGTATTCATCCATCGCTTCAATGACAGCTACAGGCTTTTGTGAGGTGGCCGCGTTGTCGAAGTACACCAGCGGCACACCGGGGCGCACCTCCTGATGCAGAATCGGGAAGTCAGCCCGGATGGACTCTACGTTGAGGGGTGTTCTGAAATCGCGCATTGATGATGGCCTCCTGGGCCAGACTTCGGGCGCCTGATAAGGCGTGGTCAGCCCCTGCCAGCGTACTGATTATCTGTGCCTTGCTTCCCATCCTTCTGCTGCCACACGACGACGGCAGCGGCGATCATCCCCACCAGCGCGAGAAGGCTCACTACGCCACCGATCCAGTAAATCGAAGGGCGGTAAACCCACTCCACCGTATGTTCTCCAGCGGGCACGCAGGTCGCGCGCACAGCGGCATAGGCCGTCAGAATCGCGGCTGGCTGCCCGTCAACCGTCACCCGCCAACCGGGGTAGATGGTCTCACTCAGCACCAGCAGCGCGGGCGAGGCGCTGCGGGTTTCGATCCGCCAGTAGCCATCCCGCGCCTCCACGATCTCCGCACCATTTGGGGTGCTCGTCCGAGGCCCGATCTCGCAGGGCGGTGGGGCGCTCAAGATCGCGGTTGTGGCGGGGTCAAAGTCCGGGTCATTCACCCGCGCTATCGCTGTACTGGGAGAGGGGATCACCTCCACTGAATAGACCAAGCGGGCCAGGTCAAGGACGCGATCGCGGCGATATACCCAGGCCGAACCATTGTGCTCGATGAGCACCAGAGGATGTTCGCCCTCGGTGAAGCCCAGCGGCGCGCCCGCCACCACATACTCGACGCCCAGCACGTCGTAGGCCGCTGAACGGGGGTCAGGGCTTCCGACGATGAAATCGGCGATAGCTTTGACCCGAATAGGATTGTATCCCATGACGGTCCGCTTCTCGACCAAACTGGCGCTGTTTATATCGTAGGGCTGCGTACCCTCTCCCAACCAGAGCAGGATGCGCCCACTGTCACGTCCCACCGCAGGTAGTGCATCCTGCCAGATCGGCGTTGGTGGGATGGGCTGTAACTGGATCAGCCGTTGGCCGGAGCTCCATAGATCGGCGATCAACAGAATGGAGAGACCTGCTGCCAGCGCTCGCCTTCGCCAGGGCCGCGTGGGCTGCGTCATCAGGTAGGCTCCAATCAACACACTACTGGCCCCCAACACTCCCAGGCCCCATGCCCAGCTGCGCGCCTGATACAACAACCGCGAGGCCGCTTCTCCCTGGATGTGCGAGGCTAGGATGAGCATCCCTGCCGGTACACCGCTGCCTACTATGAGCAGCACTATAACCCATCGGCCAGCGCGGCGGAGCATAGGGCGTATATCGTCAAGTGGGGCCGTTGCCCAAGTTGACAATGCGTCGCTGAGCAGCAGGCAAACCCCGAACAAGGTCACAAAAGCAGCCCGGCCCGGTGCGCGGGCCGCTCGAAAAGGCGGTATAGCAGCATACAATATGGGGTACAGGAACCCATAGCTGCCCAGCGCGATCAGCAGGCCCAGCGCGATCAGCCCCAGGCAAAACGCGGTCAGGCGGGTGGGTTTGTGCAGGGCCAGGATCAGCCCCGGCACAACCAGCGTGCCTGTGTAGTAGGTAAGCTCCTCGAAGTTGTCGGCCCCCCAGTAGCCCACTCTCACCGGCTCACCGTAATAATGTGGCAGGATCAGCGCGATCCATTGAGATGGTGGCATCGACCACTGGAATGAGCCATCCGCTAGCTGACCCGCTGCATGTTCAGATGCCTTGATCAGTTCGAGGAATGGGATCATCTGGACAGCACACAGCATCAAGCCAGCCAGCAGGCTCAGAGCGAACTGGTACGTAACCCAGCGCCAGGCTTTACCCGACCAACCCAGGTAAATGGTGAACGCTAGCCACAGAAGCCCCACATAGATGAGCGAGGTCGGGTGCCCGGCCAGAGCAGCCAGGCCGAATGGAACGCCAGCCAGAATGGCAGAAGCTCGCGTTTTTCGGTAGGTGCTCCAGGCTGCTGCCCACAGCAGCCATGGAGTCCAGGCATAGGTTGCGATCAGGGTGATATGGCCGGCCCATAGCCGTGCCGCCACAAATCCGTTGAAGCAGAACGCCAGCGCTGCGATCAGCGCTGCCGGCCAGCTCCGGGTCAGGAAGTGCCCCAGTAGCAACATCCCAACGCCAGCCAACCACACCGCTGCCACCGCGTACAGGCCGATAGCGAGGTTAACCGGCAAGATAAACGAGAGCCACGTCACCGGGTAGAAAAAGGCGGCCTGCGGATTGCTCAGATACGGGGTTCCAGCGAACTGATACGGTTCCCATAAAGGGAGGTGGCCTGCCCGAACCGCCTGCCGGGCGAAGGTGAACCAGGGATAAAATGCGCCGCGCACGTCATGGCCACCTAGCACTGCATCAGGCGGTGGGAGCGCTGCCCGCCCCATCAAGATCAGGGTCAGAGTCAGCAACAGAAGAGCCATCCACCTGCCGGGGCGGTGGGCAAGATTGGTCAGGAATTGCATGGCAGGAGCCGCACGGACAGCCTGGCTGTTCACAAGAGGGCGCGCTCCTTCCAGAGAATCCAGGTCGCCGATCCAGACAGAATCAATGCGGCTAGGCTCACCCCGGCGCCAATCCAGTAGATCGAGGGCCGATATACCCACTCGACAACATGAGTCCCCGCAGGCACACACACCGCACGGATCACGGTATAGGCAGTCAGGGATGTGGCAGGCTGACCATCCACTGCCACCTGCCAGCCAGGGTAAGCCGTCTCGCTCAGCACCAGCAATGCGGGTGTGGTGCTGCGGGTTCCGATCCGCCAGTGTCCGTCGCGCGCCTCCAGAATCTGTGCCGCGCTGGGTGTGCCTGGAATAGGGCCGATCTCACAAGGAGGTGGTTCACTCAGAATAGCGGTCGCCGCTGGATCGAAGTCCGGTTCGTGAACTCGCGCCGTCGCTACGTCTGTTGAGCCAATGGCCTCAACCGAGTACACCAACCGGGCGATATCCAGCACCCGCCCGCGCCGATATATCCAAGCCGATCCAGTACTACCAACCAGAGTCAGTGGGCGTTCCCCTCGCGTATATTCATCCAGCGGCACGCCAGCCACCACATACTCGACGCCGAGCACGTCGTAGGCAGTCGAGCGGGGATCGGGCACAGACGCGGCAAAAGCCTGATTGGCGGCGATCTCCAGTGCATTGTAGCCGAAGACGCTTCTCAAGCCGACCTGTGCTGCACCGTTCTGATCGAAGATAGACAGGCCCCAGGGCAATACACGGCTGTGCGTCTGACCGATGATCCGTTGCGCATCAAGCCACAGGGCAGAGGGCGTAACCGGTTCGACGCGCACGAACTTGTAACCGAATGTCCACAGATCAGCCAGGAGGAGCGCCGCCAGGCCCCAACCCACCACCGCGCGCGGCCCCGCTTCCGCAGACACATAGCGCATCAGCAGCACCCCGCCCATGCCCAGCCAGGTCGTGGCCAAAGCCCAACCACCGACCTGATGCCACAGACGCCCACTTGTCTCGGTGGGGTGGATCGCGGAGAAAGCCGCGCCAGTGGCTGCTAGCCCAGCTACACCGATCAGCGCCCCGATGATTATCGTGCCACGTAGAAAGCCGCCCGCCCTCTCGCGCTCTTCCCTATCGAGACGTTCCCAGGCGGAGATGGTCTCCCCAAGCAGAGCGCTTGCACCGAAGGTGAATAGGAAAGCGGCCCGCCCCGGTGCGCGAAGCAGCCTGAATGGCAACAGCCAATCGTACAGGAGGCGATACAGGAAACCGTAGCTCCCTAGCGCCGCTAGCACTCCGAAGGCCATCAGCCCGATGTAGAGCCAGGTTGAGCGAGTGGGTTCGCGCAATGCCAGAGCCAGCCCCAGCAGCGGCAACACACCCACGTAGTAGGTCAGCTCCTCGAAGTTCGGCACGCTCCAGTAGCCTGCCCGCATCGGCTCGCCGAAGAACTCCGGGATGATCAGCGTGATCAGGTGTGCGGGTGGCATGGAGTAGGCTGTCGCGAACTCGAAGTTCGGGGCCGCCGCCCGCGAAGATACCCGGCTGAACTCCGCAAAGGGAAGACTCTGGACGCCGCTGAGCGCCAGCCCGACAACTAAGGCGATACCGACCTGTCGCGTGATAGACAGCCACCAGCGGGCAGGGCCGGAAGATTGTTCGCCCCTGCCCGTTAGCCCTAGATAGATTATGCAGGCCGCCCACGCGATCCCAATGTAGATCAATGACGCGGTATGCCCTGCCAGGATCGCCAGTCCTAACGGAATGCCTGCCACTACTGCCGCGGCCATATCCCCGCGTCGGATGCTCCAAACAGTCCCCGAAAGCAGCCAGGGCAGCCAGGCGGTGGTGGCAATCAGCCCCAGATGTCCGGCGTATACTCTAGCAGCAAAGAAACCGCTGAAGGCAAAAGCCAGCCCCGCCAGCCCTGCACCTGTCTGGCTTCCACCCATGCTCCATACCCACAACAGCATTCCCACACCCGCGATCCACAAGTGCAGGGCTACGAACAGGCTGATGCCGATCCGCGGCGGTAGCAATATCGCCAGCCAGGTTGGGGGATAGAAGAACGCCACCTGCGGGTTCGCCAGGAACGGATAGCCGCTGAACTGCCCAGCATCCCATAACGGCAGCCTCCCAGCACGGGTCGCCTCGCCTGCTGCTTCCCACCAGGGGTAGAATAGTCCTCGCACGTCCAGCCCGCCCAGCGCATGGCCTGCCGGCGGGATCAGCGCGCGGCCCAGGAAAAGCAGGCTGAGGATCAACAGAAGGGCGACCCCTACTCGTCGGGGTGCGCGTCTCACGTTGCGCCACCCTCCTGATGGTTCCGTACGGCTTGCCGCAGAGCTTCGAGCGCCAGCGTGGCGCAGGTGACGCGCTGGATAACCAGATCGCGGCCCAGGGCGTCGATTAGAGTATCCTGGTCCATCGCCAGCACATCGGTCAGCGATCTGCCGAGAGCTAAGCCAGTGAAGACTGAGGCAGCCGCCTGACTGATGGTGCAGCCCTGCCCGTCGAAGCGGATCGCCTCAATCCAGCCTTTGCTGTCCAGTCGGGCGGTGATGCGGATCACGTCTCCGCAGCCAGGGTTGAAGCTCTCGCCGTGCAGGGTCGGGTCAGGGAGCACGCCGCGGTTACGGGGACGCTCGTAATGATCAAGAATGAGATCGAGCGACGCTTGGCGATCCATATTCTCTTCGCCTCTTCCTCACTGACCGGAGGTAAGATGACGCAAAACAGCCCGCCAGCCTATTCTACTGCCGGGCCTGCTATTCTGACCACATCCCCTACCATAGCTGGGATGTCGCGGGGTCACGCCTCATCAAGGTTGGCCTCGATAGAGGCAGCCAGCCTAGCCCGGACCTCCTCAAATGGGATGCGCTGCATCACTGGATCGAAGAAGCCATGCACAATCAGCCTGATCGCCTCCGGGCGTGGGATGCCGCGCGACATTAGGTAGAAGACCTCTGTCTCATCTACACGACCGACGGTGGCTGCATGCGTGCAGCGTACATCGTCAGCCTTGATCTCCAACCCCGGGATGCTATCAGCGCGGGCGTCTCGATCCAGCAACAGGTTGCGGTTAGCCTGGAAGCCATCGGTCTTCTGAGCGCCGGGATCGACCACGATCATCCCCTGCCACACCGAGCGGCTGTGGCCGCGCAGCGCGCCCTTGAACAGCAGATCACTCGTGGTGTGCAAAGCATGGTGATTCTGCTGTGTGTCGAGGTCAATGTGCTGACGACCATGGGGGAAGTACAACCCCGACAGCCGTCCCCAGGAGCCATCGCCATCTAAATCGAGGGTCATGAATAGCTTGGTGAGCCGCGTGCCCATCTCTCCGGCCACCCAGTCGAGCCGCCCGTTACGCCCAACGCGCCCGCGTTGATGGCCGAAGTTGAAGGTATGTTTGCCCCAGTTCTGCAAGGCGACGTAACGTAGATTGGCCCCCTCACCGACAGCCAGTTCCGTCGCGCCGAGATGCAGTGTTTGGCCCTCCAATGTGGGAGAGGCGCACTCATGCAGATAGGTAGCGCTGGAGTCAGCTTCCAGCACCACTAGGATGTGAGTCCCAGTCATCTCGCCGTGCGGCACATACTCGACACTGTGTAGCGGCAGATCAACATGAACACCACGCGGGATGTAGGCGAATACGCCATGTGTCCACAGCGCCGCATGCAATGCCGCGATCTTGTCCTCGTCGTGCGGGACGATCTCGGTCATCAGGTACTTTCTGACAAGGTCGGGGTGCTCACGCGCAGCGGTAGCGAGGTCATTAAAGATCACCCCCTGGCGGGATAGCTCCTCGGACATCTCGCGGTGCACCAGCCGCCCGCCGGCGAAGACCAGCAGCCCACCCTGTCGGTCGCCGATCAGCGGGGCGTATAAGCCAGCGGGCACATCGCGCAACGAACCTCCGTCAGAGGGAAGCTGCATCGCCTCATCCCAGTGCAGGGCACGGATGTCGGTGCGCCGCCAGGGTTCGTCGCTGAGGGTGGGCATGGGCAACGCCTCAGCGATGCGCCATGCTTCGAGCCGCTTCTCACGCAGCCACCCCGGATCGCCCAGACGTTCCGAGAGAGCGATCACGTCGTCTTCCGTCAAAGGGATCGTTGCTTCCCTAAGAGCCTCTCGCCTTCCCAACGATTTCGCCTCCGCTGAGGTGTGAGTAACACAATTTTATCTAAAGCTAAAGGACGAGGCCATGCCTCGCCCTTCGCGCCGATGCGGATCAGCCAATGGAGCCTTCCATCTGAAGCTGGATCAGGCGATTCAGTTCCAGGGCATATTCCATCGGCAGCTCTTTGACTAGCGGCTCGACGAAGCCATTGACGACCATCGCATTGGCCTGCTCTTCGTTAAGCCCCCGGCTCATCAGGTAGAAGAGCTGTTCCTCGCCAACCCTGCTGACAGTGGCCTCGTGGCCGATGGTCACATCCTGCTCATCGATCTCGATGTAGGGGTAGGTATCCGAGCGGCTCTTGTCGTCCAGCAGCAGCGCGTCACAAACGACATTACTCCTGGACCCCCACGCACCCTCATGGACTTTCAGCAGGCCGCGATAACTGGCCCGTCCCCCGCCCATGCTGATCGACTTGCTGGTAATCTTGCTAGTGGTGTGCGGTGCGCCATGCACTACTTTGCCGCCCGCGTCCTGAACCTGCCCCCTGCCTGCGAAGGCGATGCTCAAGATTTCACCATGTGCCCCTGGCTCGACCATGTAGACCGCCGGGTACTTCATCGTGACCTTGGAGCCTAAATTGGCATCCACCCATTCCATCGTCGCGTCACGGTAAGCCACGGAGCGCTTGGTCACCAAGTTGTAGACGTTGTTTGACCAGTTCTGAATAGTTGTGTAGCGGCAGCGCGCACCGGGCTTGACGATGATTTCAACCACCGCGCTGTGCAGGCTATCGCTGGAGTAGATAGGCGCAGTGCATCCCTCGACATAATGAACGAAAGCACCCTCATCCACGATAATCAGCGTCCGCTCGAACTGGCCCATGTTCTGGGTATTGATGCGGAAGTATGCCTGAAGGGGCATCTCGACACGCACGCCCTTCGGGACGTAGATGAACGATCCACCCGACCACACCGCCGTGTTTAACGCCGCAAACTTGTTGTCGCCGTAGGGGATAACTGTCGAGAAATATTCTTTCACCAGGTCGGGATGGAGCCTCAAGCCATCGTCCATGCTCAGGAAGATGACGCCCTGGCGCTCCAGGTCTTCGCGCACCTTGTGATACACAACCTCACTTTCGTACTGCGCGCCGGCACCGGCCAAAAATCGACGTTCGGCTTCAGGGATGCCCAGCCTGTCAAAGGTCTCCTTGATCTCCGGTGGAACCTCATCCCAGTTGGCTGCGCCCTGGCTGGTGGCCCGGACAAAGTAGTAGATGTCGTCAAAGTCGATCCCGCTCAGGTCCGCACCCCAGGTGGGCATCGGACGTCTGAAGAAGTGTTCGAGCGCTTTGAGCCGTAGGTCTCGCATCCATTCTGGCTCTCCCTTCATCCAGGAGATCTCTTCCACAATGGCGCGATCCAACCCTTTGCGCGCCTTGAACACATAGTTCTCTGGCACGTGGAAGCCATATTTTTCCTGGTAGCCTGCTTTGATACCTTCGAGCTGCCTGGCGTCTTCGTTGGTCATCACTGCCTTCCCTTACCGCTGATGGAGTGCGCGGTGTGTTGCCTCAGGTTGCCGAGCGCGAATGGTTAGCCTTCATCCACCTTCTCGCGCAGCCAGTCGTAGCCCTGTTGCTCAAGATGGAGCGCGAGTTCCGCGCCGCCGCTCTGGACGATCCGGCCATCGAGCAGAATGTGGACAAACTGGGGCTTAATATAGTTGAGGATGCGTTGGTAGTGGGTGATCACCAGCACACCCATGCTTGGCCCAGCCAGTTTATTGACTCCCTCTGAAACAATCCGTAGTGCGTCAATATCTAGCCCAGAGTCGGTCTCGTCCAGCACCGCGATCTTGGGTTCCAACATCGCCATCTGGAGGATTTCTGCGCGCTTCTTCTCACCACCGGAGAAGCCCTCGTTGAGATAGCGCCCAGCGAAGTCATGGCTCATGTGCAGCAAGTCCATTTTCTCTTTGAGCGCCGCCCGGAATTCCGGGATGGGGATGCCTTTATCCTCGGGGTCGGCGGCCTTGCGGCGAGCGTTAATGGCCTGCCGCAGGAAGTTCGCCAAGGTCACACCGGAGATCACAACCGGGTACTGGAAGGCCAGGAACAGCCCAAGCTGGCTGCGCTGGTCGGCCTCTAAATCCAGCAGGTCAACACCGTCGAAGATGATCTGTCCGGCAGTAACTTCATAATCAGGATGACCCATTAGTGTATAGGCCAGCGTGCTCTTGCCAGAGCCATTTGGCCCCATCAGCGCGTGGATCTCACCCTGCCTGACGATCAGATCGACGCCCTTCAAAATAGGCCGGCCTTCCACGTTAACGTGAAGATTCCGGATCTCCAAAGCTGCAACCATTGGCCCAGTGCCTCCTGCGGGGTGGGTTAATGCGTTTAAAGAGTGCAAGTTTGCCATTTGAGGCGACCGGATTATAGCGTGCGGGGATCGTTAAGTCAATAAGGATGATATTTATCTTGATTATTTTGGCTGGCAGATCAGCCCTCCGCCATGCCTGAGCATGGGGAGCAGCATGGGTGCAGAATCGGATGCATACAACCCGCTGCGCGGTACCGATGCGTTGAGGTTGATGGAACGTACGACGGTCGACCAACTGGCGGAGCGGGCCGGGGTGAAAGCCATGGCCTCCGCAACAACACACCACACAACAACCAGAGCGCTTTTGTCAGTTCCGGTATCGCTGCTCAAACACCGCTTACACGTTTCGAAGGGATACGTTACTTGTTCTCATGCGTGCTGCCTCCCCCGGACTGGAAAGCCTGGGTCGGTCTGGCGACAAATTAGAGCAAATTAGTCGTGTGACATTCGTCATGTGCGGTAGTGACATCATGCGCTAACGCCAGTTTGTGAACGAATGTACAATCTGGCCAAACAATCTATTCGCTCATGCGCATAAATACTTGTCCCTAAATATGCAATCAGGCAACCATGAACCGGACACTTCTCCAGGAAATCACGGCCTTACACGCTGAAGTCTGCGCGGGCCTGGCTGACCCAACCCGCATCATGATCCTGTACACGCTGGCTGATAGCGCCAAGAACGTCACTGAGATCGCCACTGCCCTGGGGATGCCTCAGCCGCTCATTTCGCGCCATTTGAAGGTACTGCGAGATCGCGGCATGGTCACATCCACTCGGTATGGCCCGATGGTGGAATACTGCCTGGGTGACCATCGACTGATCGAAGCCCTCGATCTGCTGCGCGCGGTGCTGCGCGACCATCTATCCAACCGGGCTGAGCTGGCTGAGCAGCTCAGTTAAGCGCACGCTCATGATGCTTCCACACGGAGGAATCCCATGAAGTCTGATCCCACCAAGCCCAAGCGTCTGGCCATCATTGCCAGTAAGGGCACGCTGGACTGGGCCTACCCGCCTTTCATCTTGGGCAGCGCTGCTGCCGCGATGGGGTGGGAGGTCAACATTTTCTTTACCTTCTACGGGCTGACGCTGCTGAAAAAGGAAGTCACTGCCGCAGTGACTCCGCTAGGCAACCCGGCCATGCCAATGAAGATGCCCTTTGGTCCCGACCGTTTCCAGGAGATCGAGTGGCCAATCCCAGTTGCCATGATGCCCATCCCTGGCTTTCAGGCAATAGCGACCAGCCTGATGAAGCAAACCTTCAAGAACAAGGGGGTAGCAAGCATCGAAGAGTTACGCCAGACGTGCATGGATCTCGGCGTTCAACTGACCGGCTGTCAGATGACGATGGATGTCTTCGGCTTCGAGTGCGAGGACTTCATCCCCGGCGTCGAGATCGCAGGGGCAGCGGCATTCCTGGAATATGCCGCCGATGCTGATGTGACGCTGTTCGTCTGACCGTCCTGGAACAGGGGGCCGAAGCCCCTCAAGCAGTGCAAGGCCCCCCCAGGAACAGAACCCATCTCAAAGAACAAGGATATCTGAAATGAGCGAAGAACTGAAGGTTGCTGTGACACTGGATATGCGCGGATTGCTGTGCCCTATGCCGGTTGTGAAGATCGCTCAGGCCATCAAGGATGTAGAAGTCGGCGAGCTGATCGAAGCCACGGCCACCGACCCTGGCGTGCTGGCGGACATACCGGCCTGGGCGCGCAGTAGCGGCAAC
>Ga0129299_1000752_pt1 | contig 21284 bp, 15 predicted proteins | sample ConPoolayeCmetaG_FD_94477 | JGI IMG/M metagenome (GOLD analysis project Ga0129299, IMG submission 94477) | Hot spring microbial mat communities from California, USA to study Microbial Dark Matter (Phase II) - Cone Pool mat layer C metaG ...
ACATAGGCGACCGCACCTGGATAGGGGGTGTCGAGCACCACATATTCGTTGGTGAAGAAGCGAACCCGCCAGAACTCATGCACCGTGTTCAGCATCTCCTCGTCGCTGCAGCCGACACGGCGCAGGTCATCGGTGAGGGTGTAGCCCATCGCCGAGAGACCGAGCCGCGCGACGAAGGGGGCGAGCGCCGGATAGCAGGCCGCCGCCTCTTGCAGGATGCGCCAGTTGCGCGGCGCGGTATTAAAGAGGGTCGAGTCGAGATCAAAAATGCAAAGTGGACGTGGCGTCTGCCGGACGAGCGCCGGCATCTCACGAATCGTTACCATCAGTGTCCTCCGGATCCTTTCGGAAGCGCATCACGAATGAGATAGGTAAGAACCATTCCTACCACCGTGGCAGGCAGTATCACGAGCGGCCATGCATGCCACCCGAAGAGATCTATCGCACCCCCGACGAAGATGCCGGCGATTCCGCTTCCCAGATAGACCATTCCGTCAATGAGCCCCGCCGCGGTCGCCGCCGCCTTTCTGCCGCCGAAGTCCATCGAGGATGTCCCCGACAAGAGACCATGGATACCGACGAAGAAAAGTGAAGCACCCAAGGCACAGGCAGTTGCGATCGCCGCCGTATCTGCGAGGAAGAGCCCGACTAAACAGAGGGCGATACCAAGGTAGTAGAGCATCGCGACCGGCGGACGGCGCGACCCGAAGAAGCGGTCAGAGAGCCAACCTGCCGAGATGCCGCCCGCGATGCCGACGAGAAAGAGGCCGATGCCAAAGACATCGAATGGGATCGTTACACCGAAGAGCGGCACCTCGATGGCGCCCTTCCCGTAGCCGTACACCTTGTCCACATACTTGGGGAACCACTGCATGATGCTGTTGCGGATGTAACCGGTGAAGAATTCGGCCGCCGCGATGGTGAGCGTCACGCGGTTTGTGAAAACTTTACGCACTACATAAGCGATACTAACGGGCGTATGGTCTCCCGAGGATGCGTCGCCGGTATCGAAATCATCGAAACCAGCCTGCGAGGGACGATCCTTGACGAGAAAGGCGCCGGCGAGCGTCACGATGAAGATGAGCAGAGACGGCACGATGAAGATGTACATGAGGGGCAGTTTCGCGAGGAGTATCGCGCCGACACCGTAGGCAAGCCAGTAGCCGAACGAGATGAGGACGCCGAAGATGCCGCCGAAGACGCCGCGCTCCCGCACATGGAACCATGCGGCGTTCACCTTGACGATGGAAACGGCACCGAAGCTCTGGAAGTACATATTGAGCGCGTAGAGAAGAGAAAGGGCAAGCACAATCTTCACGGGGAATGAGAAGCCGATGAGAAGCCCGATGATGAGGTTCATGAGAATGGTGCCGCCCGCGCCGATGAGGATGGCACGCTTGCCGCCGACCTTGTCGGTGAGCGGTCCATTGATGAGGAAACTCACCGCATAAGTCCAGAAACCGGCCGTTATCACGATGCCGAACTCGGCGTTGGTGAGACCGTAGGCGTCGCTGATGGCGGTGTTCGCCTTCGAGAGGTTATAGCGGGTCATATAGTAGAACGAGTAGATGAGTCCCAGCGGGAACCAGTTGAAGAAACGCCGCCGCCGGAAGGCGGGGCTGTGAGAGAACAGCGCGCCGCTCACGGCATCATCCATATTGGCGCAGCCACGAGGAATCGACCGTCGCTTTGGTCGGCTCGGGCGACCACATAGGTTGGCAGTTTCACTGTTACCTCATACGCAAAGGAACATTCCATCGTGCCGGGCACAAGAGTGGGTAGCGATGGGAGTCTGGAGGGGATCGTACAATTCCATCATTTCGAGAGTGTCGTTCTCATCAGGATCACTCGCCACTACCGTTGGTTGCCCCGTTTTGCAGATTGTACAGGAGAAAAAGTATATAGGTGCAGTTGCGCTGATGAACAATCGCTTCATGCCGTGCTCCGTGCGGCGAGATTAAGTTTAGTATAGTGGTCCGGCAACAGGAAGTCAAACTGGACGAACGACCCGAATCAAGCCATCTACCATCTTCCCGAACAAACCCGTGTCGAAGCAGTGCACCGCCATCCGCACGCGATAGGCTAAACTGTAATAGAAACGCTCAGACCCCAAAACTAGCAGACCCCAAAACTAGCATGCAAGAAAATCAGACTTTTGCAATCGGCTCTCCTAGTTTTATTTGCCCTCAACCATGAGTGACGTTTCTATTTTTTCACCTTTTTTCGTTGTGGTCGTGGCTGTGACATAAGCCGTGACAGATATAGGCTCGATGACCTTTACTGTTACTATATGACCTGTGGTAGGAGTAACTTCAATCTCCCGGTCTGCCTTCCAGTTTACAACTACATCAGCAGGAAGTTCAAACCATTTACCTCCTGTCTCAACGGTACTCATACCCCGGGCATAAATAACTACTGTCTCACCAACTCCAAGTTTTACACGGTCACGAGCTACGCCCGTCATTTGTTTCGCATCGGTAGTCAGATAAAGGCCACCGAGATCGTACACAGGTGCCTTACCAACTTTTGGTGCCTGTACTTCAGGGACTCCTGCACAACCAACTAATAATGCGATTACAAATAATGTCCCCATTGTTGCTACAATTTTGTTTTTCATGTTTATCTCCTCCTTATTGTGGAGATAATGTTCTAGCACCTGTTTCCCTCCACTGTCAAGACATTTGCTAAAAAAAGTTCCCCCATTTTCACTTGTTTGTTTCGATAGGTCTTTGTTTTTCTTGACCGCTACTTCTAAGCGCCTTGAATTATTGGGGGAAGTCCTAATTTGCTAACGCCTTGCCGAAAATGATTTCGTCGAGACAGTTGTTTTTTTGCCGAAAGAGGACATGGTACCCTCCTCTGCTCGACACCATTGGGGAAGATACTAAATGTCTTGACCACTCTCCTTCCGGGAAGATTTTAGATGTCTTGATTCGGATTCAGCGTAAAAATTGACAGGAGGTTGGCAGCGAGTATTCTCACCCTGTTTTCGGAAGAGGAGCGCCGAGCAGGTACTCCGGCAGAGGAGCGGCCACCGACGAAGCCGGAGGAGGGGTATCGGCGCCGAAGCGACGCGATCGGGCCGCCGGCGCGGGCGTTGGACGACGGGGCTGAATCCCCGCGGCTGTCACGAGTGATCGTGGAGAGCTTCTGAAAAGCACCTACGCTTTTCCGTGTCTCTTTTACCCACTCAGCCCTCTTCGAGATTGAAAAATCGTCACAAGAGGAGGTTTCTCATGCGTGTTCTCAAGTTTGGTGGCACCTCGGTTGGAACGGCCGATGCCATCGCACAAGTCGCAGACATTGTATCCCATGTCGGACACGCCACCGTGGTGGTGTCTGCCTTTTCTGGCGTTACCAATGGCTTAGTGCACCTGCTTTCCCTCATGCGAGGAGGTACCCCCGAGGAAGCCCAGGCAGCCCTCAAGGGACTCGAGATGCGGCACCATGAGATGGTCATCGCGCTGGGCTGTTCGGAAACCACGGCTCGGTTTGTGAAGGAGACCTTCGCATACCTTCGATCGCTGATCCCCGCACTTACCGCACTCGGTGAGATTACTCCCCGGGCGGCCGACACCTTCCTTGCAACGGGTGAAATCCTCTCCTCACGTATTATCTCCGATTTTTTTAGAATTTCCGGGGTGAACGCTACGCACCTCGATGCACGCCGCGTGGTCAAAACCGACGCATCCTTTGGTACTGCGCAACCTGATATGACGCTCATCGAAGAGGCAGCACGCAACGAAATGCTCCCCCTCTTCGCAGAATACGACATCGTGGTCACCGGCGGTTACATCGGATCGACGAGGGAGGGAATAACTACCACGCTCGGCCGCGGCGGATCCGACTACTCGGCGTCCCTTATCGCAGCAGCGATCGGTGCTGAGGAATGTCAGATATGGACCGATGTGGACGGTATCATGACCTGTGACCCGCGTATCATCCCTGCGGCGCGCACAGTTCCGCGGCTCACCTATGACGAAGCGGCGGAATTGGCGTACTTCGGTGCCAAGGTGCTCCATCCGCTCACGATATTCCCGGCGGTGAAACGAGGGATCCCCGTTGTCATTCGCAACACCTTTAACCCATCCCACCCCGGCACAACAGTCCTCGCCGGCACCGGTGAGCGGCGTATCAAGGCGGTCGCTTTTCAGCGCGGTATCACGGTGCTTCACATCCGGAGTAACCGGATGCTTGGTGCCTACGGTTTTCTCGCCGCCGTGTTCGACATCTTTCGCGAGCATCGGACGCCGGTTGATCTTGTAACCACCTCGGAGGTGAGCATCTCGGTCACCATTGACGACACTCGTCACCTCGACGCAATCATCAGTGCTCTGGCGCACCTTGGAGATGTTTCCGTCGAACACGATCGCGCGATTGTCTCTCTCATCGGTGAGGGAATGCGCGAAACAGCCGGTATCGGTGCCCGTTTCTTCGACACCCTGCGCACCATCAATGTTACCATGGTGAGCGTTGGCGCGAGCGAGGTCAACCTTTCAGTGGTTATTGCCGAGAGAGATCTCGAGGAGGCACTCCGGCGCATCCACCGGACATTCTTCGAGGAGGTGCAGTTATGAATGTCATCGGTGGGTGCTCTCTCTACGATCTCGTAGAACGCTTTGGTACGCCACTCTATGTGTACGACGCATCTCGCATCGAACGGAATTGCCGCGCGCTGCGCGACACCTTTCGCCGCTTCTACCCGGCGACTGACTTCTTCTACGCCATCAAGGCGAATCCCAATCCTCACCTCGTTAGACTCATTGCCGCACAGGAATTTGGCGCTGACTGCGCTGCGCCCCTCGAGGTAACGATCGCAGAAAAGGCAGGGATTCCGCGCGAGAAGATCATGTATACCGGGAACTACGAGTCGCGTGACGACCTTGCCGTGTTGCCACGGTGCGGTGCGGTGAACCTCGATGATGTGTCGGCACTAGCCAAGGTTCCGTCGGCTTTCGATGGCATCCTTTCGTTCCGTATTAATCCGGGCGAAGGGAGTGGATCGCATCCCGGCATCGTCACCGGTGGGCCCGACGCCAAGTTCGGCATTCCGCTAGAAAACGCCGCTGTTGCTTACCGCCGCGCGGTGGAACGAAACTACACCCGGTTGGGGATTCACCTCATGGCTGGATCGAACAACCGCGATGCCGCTTTCTTCGGCCGAATGGCCGCCATTCTTCGCCGCACCGCTGAAGAGATATTTCACCCAATCGGCATTGTGCCAGCCTACCTCGACATCGGGGGCGGGTTCGGTATTCCATACCGTGATGATGATGCGCCTCTTGATCTCGAGCAGACAGCACGCCTCATAGCCGAGGCACTCGGCAACACTGGCTACCGGCTCCGGATCGAACCAGGTCGTTTCATCGTTGGCAATGCTGGCTATCTTCTCACCCGCGTCACCGCCGTAAAAGAGGGGGTGCGCCGTTTCGTCGGACTCGACGCCGGGATGAACACGCTCCTGCGTCCCGCGCTCTATGGTGCCCACCACCGGATAACCGTGATGGGGAAAGAGACTCCAGCAGGAACAGCAACGCTTTGTGGCCGCATCTGCGAAAACACCGACATCTTCGCGACCGACATTCCGTTTCCCACCGTCAGCGAAGGAGATATAGTCCTCTTCCATGACGCCGGCGCCTATTGTTCCTCCATGGCCTTCTCCTACAACGGTCGTCTGCGTCCTGCCGAGGTACTTTGCAAAAACGGAGAGGCTTTCCTCATTGGACACGCTGAAGGTGAGGAGGAATTCCTGCGCCGCTATGCAATCGAGTTCCTCAGAGCAAGGTGCACTACTTGAGTGTTGGCAAACGCAACTACCTACAAAAAGATACCCTTCTCCTGAAGAACTGTTTTTATGTGACAGGCCGCTTCGAACGGGTCTGGTTGTGAGGGCAACCAAAGATCGGCGCTGGGGAGCAGGAAGCCACCGCCGATCCATGCTACAAAAATCTGGCCGCGTGGCACCGAGCGCTCGATGAGTGTGAAGTCGCTGTCGGTCAGTTCTATCGCGGTGACGATAAGGATGTGTCCTGCCTCGAGCATGAGATTCGCGAGTTCGCCGAGCCGCCGCATGTGTTCCTCGCGGGTGCCGGACAAGCCCTTGATGTCGGCGTCAACACCATACAGCAGGTTCGCAATGCCCATAAAGAAGACGAGCCGTCCTTCCTCGAACAGGAGCGCTTCCAGTTGGCGCGCTACCGCCTTCTTGCCGACATCTTTCTGGCCAGTGATAAGAACGAGGTATGGTTTGTGTCCGTGCCGTTCTGCCCGGAGGTCGCGATCTATCGTGCCGGAAGCCCAGTGATAGTTGCGCATCATGACTTGCCGGTAGGAATGGCGCGCACCACCGTCCAACGCTTCTCTGATGACGCCACCGCCGCGAATGTCGTATCCGTCAACAATCACAAAGCGCGCCGTCAGTTCGTTCGTCTCGGCAACATCGAAGGCAATGGGACGCGCAGTTTGCAACAGGCACTCCGCTACTTCGTTGCGACCCACCGCCATTCCTCTCTCTTTCGCCTCAAGTGACGATGCGTCGAGGCGGTGGAGAACCTGTTCTACACGTACTGTACAGCGCATCGTCCCGATCTTGAGCAGATATTCCCTGTTCGTTTCAAGCGGACGATCACCTAGCCAGAAGAGCATCGTACGAAAACGGTCACTCACCACCGGCGGTGTTTCGCCAGTCTTTGCCGCAAGTTCACCGCGCGTGACGTATATCTGTTCCGTCATCGTGAAGCCGGCAGATTCCCCTGCTACATACCGCCTCGGCGCAGGACCCGGAAAAGCCTCGAGTGAAGCAACGAACGACCGCTTGAGCGATGGGTAGAATATCACCTCGTCCCCCGGCGCAATGCTTCCCGAAAGCACGGTGCCTGCTACAATACGACGCGGATCGTTGTGACGCGAAAAACGGTAGATGTCCTGTACTGGCATGCGGAAGGCACCCTCAACACAGGGTGTTCCGGTTTCGAATCGGTCGAGTGTTTCGATAATCGTCGGTCCGGCGTACCATGACATCACCGCCGAGCGATGAGCAATGTTGTCGCCCATCAAGGCACTCACCGGAACGAATCCGACCGGCGCAATACCTACCTGCGCGAGGAACGCCCGATAATCGGCAACGATACTGTCGTACACGGATTGATCGTAGGTCACCAGATCCATCTTGTTGACCGCGACGACGATCTGTCGAATGCCGAGAAACGACAAAAGCCACCCGTGGCGCCGCGAGTTCTCGCGCACTCCTTCCGCCGCGTCAACGACCAGTATCGCCGCGTCGGCACGCGCTGCACCGGTTACCATATTGCGTAAAAATTCGATGTGACCCGGCGTGTCGAGTATCACATAGGGCCGTTGCTTCGTTGTGAAGTGGATGCGCGCCGTTTCGATGGTAATGCCTTGTGATCGTTCATCTTTGAGTGCGTCGAGAAGGAACGCATACTCGAACGGTTTTGCATTCCGCTCGCAGTAGTCGCGGATCTCCTCGATCTTACCCTCGGGCAACGTGTTGGTGTCGGCAAGGATCCGCCCGACGAGGGTGCTTTTGCCATGATCAACATGACCGACAACAACGAGACGGAGCGGTACGGTATCCATCACATGTACCCCTCGCGGCGCAGGGTTTCGAGCCCGCCGCCGTCATCCTTGTCCTGTGCCCGTCCCGACCGTTCGGCGATACGTGACAGTTTGCCGCTCCGCAGTTCCTCGACGATTTCGGCAGCAGTCCGCGCCGTTGATGCGATGGGAAAAGTGCATGGCCAGCAGCCGAGTGAACGGTATCGTTTTCCGTTACCACGGTCGTAGTAGAGCGACACGGTCGGAATGTTTTCGCGGGCAATGTATTCCCAGATGTTCAGTTCGCTCCAATCGAGAAGCGGATGGATGCGAACATGGGTCCCCGGCGCGAACTCGGTCTTGAAGTGCTCCCAGAATTCGGGCGGCTGGTCGCCGATGCGCCACTCGCTTCCCTCCCCGCGCGGCGAGAAGTAGCGTTCCTTCGAGCGGGAACCCTCCTCGTCGGCACGGATGCCAGCAATGACACCGGTGAAGGGAACGGGGACTCGTTCCGGCTCGTAACGGCCAGTTTCATGGTTGAAGATCATCCGCCCGTATCCTGCGAGCGTCGCTATCAACGCCTCGGTTTTGAGCGTTCGACAGCAAGCAAGGCGGTCGAGTGTTCCATCGGGGAAACTCCGCTTCTCCCGGATCGCCTCTTCATTCTTTCCGACGATCATGGTAAGCCGCCACTCGCGAGTCAATCGGTCGCGGTATTCGATCATCTCCGGGATTTTGAAGGTGGTGTCTATGTGAACGAGCGGGAATGGGACATGGCCGAAAAAAGCCTTGCGAGCAAGGTAGAGAAGCACGGTGCTGTCCTTGCCGATGGACCAGAGCATACAGAGACTCTTGAAGTTCGCATAGGCTTCACGGAGGATGTGGATACTTGTTCGTTCGAGCCGATCGAGGTGATTCATTTCACCAATCCGCGTTGTTCGAGTAGTCGTATCACTATCGCCGCCGCATCGTCAACTGAAAGTGTTGTCGTGTCAATCATAATTTCTGGTTGCTCCGGCGGTTCGTATGGATCGTCAATGCCGGTAAAGCAAGCAATCTCCCCAGAGCGCGCCTTCCGGTAGAGTCCTTTCGGGTCGCGCCGCTCGCAGATATCCAGCGGCGTCGAGACAAATATCTCGATGAAGTCGCGACACGCCGCGCGCGCCTTGCGCCGCGCTTCTCGGTAGGGAGAAATGAGCGCCGCGATGGCAACGACTCCTTGTTCCTCGACTTTCGCCGCCATCTCGGCAACCCGCGCGATGTGCGCTTCGCGTTCTTTCTTGGAGAAACCGGTAGGAAACCTGCCGCGCAGTTCATCGCCGTCGAGCAGTTCAACCGGAACGCCGCGCGTCGCGAGACGATCGCGCACCGCCGTCGCGATGGTCGTTTTTCCCGCCCCCGATAGCCCGGTAAACCACAGGACGGTCATCGTCTCACCCCAGTAGCGAGAGGTAGAGGGTCCGGAGACTCAGCAAAGAAATGAGAAGCCCGATGAGAACCATGAAAAGTTTGGATGGTATCTTGGCGCAGAGGTATGCCGCGAGCGGCGCCGCGATGACACCGCCGATGATAAGCCCAAGAATGGCGCTCCAGCAGGTGAGACCTATCGCGAGAATGAAGATCGCCGATTCGGCGACCGTCACAAAGAACTCGGCAGTGTTGACCGAACCAATTGTCATGCGCGGGCTCACACCGCGCGCGACGAGCGTCGAGGTGACAATGGGGCCCCAGCCGCCGCCACCGACAGCGTCAAAGAAGCCACCGACAAGTCCCAGTGGAACGACCGTCTTGTCGGGCGCGATTACCCGGGTCTTTCTGAAAGCCCGATAAAGGATGACCAACCCCATCAGGAGCAGATAGCCCGCCATGAACGGTTTTATCCTGTCACCAGGCACCTCAGTAAGGACATAGGCGCCGAGCGCACCACCGGTGACACCGGGAATGGCCAGTCTCTTGAAGAGAGTTTTATCCACATTGCCGAGCCGTATGTGAGACAGCCCCAAAACCGCCGTAGTGAAAAGTTCCGCTGTGTGAATCGTCGCGCTGGCGGCAGCCGGCGGGATGCCGGCGCTCAAAAGGAAAGTGGTCGAGGTGACGCCGTAGGCCATCCCGAGGGTCCCGTCAACCATCTGGGCGAAAAAGCCGATGAGGATGTACACCAAGATATCGTCCATCTCAGACATCGAACTGCCGGTACACGAAGGCGAAGTCGCGCCGTATCTCCTCCGCCGTAAAGCCGAACTCTTCCGGCATATAACGATGTTTCGACGAGAAATCGCCCTGCCGCACCGCCTGTTCGCGCAGAAGCGTCTCTATCTCTGGTGTGACCGGAAGAGCAAGGAAGTCGGCTACCCGGCGCATCGTTCCCTCGAAGTCAGTGAAGAGTTCAGGATACCGGATAACCAGTGTATCAGGTGGGTTTTTCGCCGCTTCGTCACAAAACCGACGGTAGTAGATGAGCGAGGTGCGGTAGAGATTGCGAAAGTAGCGCTTCTGTAGATCGGGTGCTATCCGATCGAAGTCGTTGATACGCCGCTGGACACTGCGTTCGAGAGAACAGAGTGAAACGATCGCCTCGACCGGGTCCCGCACGATGAGGAGAAACTTTGCGCCGGGAAAACGCTTGCGTGCTATCTCAATGTTGAAGAGCAGACAGAACGATTTGCTGAACATCCGCTTGCCGCCCGCGCCGACCGCACGGCGGTAGACCGCGCCGAGGTAGTCCACAAAGTGCTCCTTTTCGACCGTTGCAGCGAGCGCCCGTTCGAGTTCCTCGTCGTTGGGATAGTCGCGCCACGCGTAGAAATATATCCACGAGAGAAGACCATCGAAGTAGCGCATCGAGAGGGCGATGTCGTCGGTCTCCGGCTCGAAAAGCCCTGTTTCGTGGATGTTCGGATCGTAGACCGTGTTGAACGACATCCGGCGCATGATCGGAAGGAAGGGTGTGAGCAACGCCCGCGCCGTGAGAGCCGGGAAGACCATCTCCCACAAAAGAAGCGAGCGAAACGAGGGGAAGATTGCTGTGAGATAGCGGTGCAGGAAAGTGGTGCCGCTCCGCAGGTGACCTATCAGGAAGACAGGCTCTTTGAGTGGTACCATGATGGTGCGCCGGAAAAAGAGATGATCGAGAAAGAGCGTCGCCGCCGTGAAGGAGGTAAGGAAGATACGGAAAAGGAGCAATCCCAGATAGCGCCACCGAAGGCCAAAGAGCGCCATAAGGAAGAAGACAACCCGGAAACTCTTACCCATGCAGGTCCCACTCGTAGAGCGCGGCGCTCATGTAGTAGCCAGCGCCGAACGAGACGATCATCCCTTTGCGCCCCTGTTTACCCGCCGCATCCTCACGAAAGAAACTGTCGAGTACGAACAGGCAACTGGGAGCGCTGAAGTTCCCGTAAAGATTGAAAAATTCTATAGAGCGCGCCATCTGGCGCTCATTCAGGCCGAGCGTGTCGGCCTCGGCAAACTTCGTCACGATCGGCATGCCGCCTTGATGGATCGCCCACTCCTCGATCTCGGCGACGGAAAGTCCGTTGCGCGCGAGCATCGGCTTCAGTACCCTCTCCGAAATGATATGCGGCATCTCATCCTTCAGTTCCTCGCCAAGCACGAGGAAGCCGTCCTTCATGTGGATCGAATCGCCGGGGACGAAGTCGCAGACCACGTCGAGTATCCGCAGGGCAGGGCTTCTGACCACGGAACGCATCGAGCCGGGAATGAGCAGCATCGCCGCAGCGCCGTCGCCGAACAGAAGGCTCGTCCGCAGGTGGTCCTTGAAGTCGGAGCGGCTCATGTCATGGACTGGATTGGCAATCCACGAGCACTGGTCGAAGGTGCACACTACCGCCGCCCGCTCCGCCGTGCGGCAATATCGGACGGCACTCTCGAGGGAGAAAAGACTACCAGCACATCCATAGAAAGCACGTTCCTCCGCCGGATAGTCGAGATGGAGGTTCATCGCCTTCGCCACCCGCGCCGCAACACTTGGCAATACATTGGGATCGGATGAGATATTGTACGCAACGCTCAAGAAACCGATTCGTTCCGCCGGAACGATTACCATGAACTCTTCGATCATGCTTCGGCACCACGCAACCGGATGGTACTCTTCCCGTGCAATGGCATGTACCGGATATCGTGCCGGGTCGAGGATAGAGGCACGATGTTTGATACCAATTCCTTTCGCCGCTTTCTTGGCAAGACGGTTTATCTTCCCCTCGGCGATCGTCGTCGGGTAGAGGAAGTCTATCGCCTCATCAGGATCGAACAGATGGGGAAGCCGTGTCGTCGTCGCCGCCAGGTATACCACCCTGTCCATGGAGTCTTCTCCCGGGTATCGTGACGTAAATATCGACGGGAAGCAAGTTTAGTTAGTTTCGGAGAGAAGTCAATTTGTAGAGAAGAGCATCACGAAAAGTTGCAAACGATATCTCTTCGTGATATGAGGCGTTGCACGAACAACAGCATTTGAAGGAGGCATACATCATGGCACCGAGAATCATGAAAGCTATTGACGGCAATATGGCAGCGACACACGCGAGTTACGCGCTGACCGAAGTCGCAGCAATCTACCCTATCACCCCCAGTTCCAACATGGGCGAGTATGCAGACGAATGGGCCGCCTACGGGCGCGAGAACATTTTCGGTGAGCGGGTCATCGTGACCGAACTGCAGTCGGAAGGCGGCGCATCGGGCGCGGTCCACGGCTCGCTTTCGGCCGGTGCACTCACCACCACCTACACCGCATCACAGGGGCTCCTGCTCATGATTCCCAACCTCTACAAGATCGCGGCCGAACTCCTTCCGGGCGTCTTCCATGTCTCGGCACGCACTGTCGCGAGCCACGCCCTCTCCATCTTCGGCGACCACAGCGATGTGATGGCCTGCCGCCAGACCGGCGCCTGCTTGCTTTCCTCCAACTCAGTCCAAGAGGCACAGGACTTGGGACTTGTCGCCCACCTTTCAGCCATTCGGGCGAGCCTCCCCTTCATTCACTTCTTCGACGGCTTCCGGACAAGCCACGAGGTCAACAAGATCGCGATGATAGACTACGAAGACATCAAGAAGATCGTTGACTACGACGCCATCGCCGCTTTCAAGGAACGCGCCATGCGTCCCGATCGCCCTATCATGAAGGGAACGGCGCAGAACCCCGACATCTTCTTCCAAGCGCGTGAGACCTGCAATCCCTACTACGACGCGGTACCGCAGATCGTACAGGAGGAGATGGACAAGGTCTTTTCGATTACCGGTCGCCGCTACCGCCTCTTCGACTATGTCGGCCACCCCGAGGCAGAACGGGTCATCATTGCGATGGGATCTGGGTGTGAGACCATCGAGGAGACCGTTTGCTATCTTATGGGAAAGGGTGAAAAGGTTGGGCTTATCAAAGTGCGCCTCTACCGTCCCTTCTCGCCGGAACACCTCCTGCAGGCACTACCGCGCACCGTTCGTGCCATTGCGGTCCTTGACCGCACCAAGGAACCGGGCGCTGAAGGCGAGCCGCTCTACAAGGATGTGGCGACCACCCTCTACGAACAGGGCGAAGATATCACTATCGTCGGCGGCCGCTACGGGCTCTCTTCGAAAGAATTCACGCCGGGTATGGTCAAGGCAATCTTCGACAACCTCAAGAGCCGTCAGCCCAAACACAACTTCACGGTCGGCATTACCGACGATGTCTCTTTCACCTCGCTCCCCTACGAGCCGTTCGACACCGTACCCGCCGGTACGACACAGGCAAAGTTCTGGGGCTTCGGATCAGACGGCACCGTCGGGGCAAACAAGGATGCCATCAAGATCATCGGCGACAACACCGATCTCTACGCGCAGGGATACTTCCAGTATGACTCGAAGAAATCGGGTGGCGTCACGATTTCGCACCTGCGCTTCGGCCCCCAGCCGATCCGCTCGACCTACTTGCTCACCGACGCCGACTACATCGCGTGCCACCGGCAGGCCTATGTTTATCTCTACGACCTTACCGAAGGGCTGAAAGAGGGCGGCACCTTCGTCCTCAACACCCAGTGGTCGGAAAAAGAACTCGAAGAAAGACTCCCGGCATCACTCAAGCGCGACATCGCAAAGAAGAAAGCGAAGTTCTACATCATAGATGCCGTCAAGATCGCCGAAGAAGTCGGGCTCGGCGGACGCATCAATATGGTGATGCAAACCGCTTTCTTCAAACTTTCGGGTGTCCTTCCTTTCGACAAGGCGATAACGCTCCTCAAGAAGGCAGTCGAGAAGACCTACGGCAAGAAAGGAGAAGATGTCGTCAAGATGAACTACCTGGCGATAGACAAGGCAGCCGCAGCGCTCCACGAGGTGAAGTACGATGCGAAAAAGTGGGCTGACGCCCCCGACACCGAGATAGACATCAAGAAGGTGCACGAGCCTTACGCTGACGAACATGAGCAGTGGTTCGTCGAGACGGTAGTCGGAAACATCGCCCGCATGAAGGGCGACCGGCTCCCCGCCTCCTGCTTCAACCCCGATGGCTCTTTCCCAACCGGCACATCAAAATTCGAGAAGCGCGGTGTCGCGATCAAACTGCCCAAATGGCACCACGAAAACTGTATCGCCTGCAACCAGTGCTCATTCGTCTGTCCACATGCTGCGATTCGGCCGGTTCTCGTGACGCCGGAAGAGAAGCGCAAGGCGCCCGAGAGTTTCGTCACGATAAAGCCGAAGAACAAGGCGCTCGAGGGCTACGAATACCGCATGCAGGTCTATCCGATGGACTGCCAGGGGTGCGGCAACTGTGCCGATGTCTGCCCGGCACCAAAGAAAGCGCTCGAGATGGTCTTCTTCGATGAGATCGCCGAGGTCGAGGCGGCAAACAACGACTTTTCCATCACTATCCCGGTGCGCGATGAGGTCATGAAGCCAGATACGGTTACCGGCTCGCAGTTCCGCCAACCGCTCTTCGAGTTCTCCGGCGCCTGCGCCGGCTGCGGCGAGACCCCCTACATCAAACTCCTCACCCAACTCTTCGGTGACCGCATGGTCATTTCGAACGCGACCGGCTGCTCCTCCATCTACGGCGGCACTGCCCCGACCTGCCCCTACGCCAAGAATGCCGAAGGGATGGGACCAGCGTGGGCCAACTCACTCTTCGAAGACAACGCCGAACACGGCTATGGTATGGCGCTCGCGATACGGCAGAAACGGGAGCGCATCGAGATGCTCATGAAGAAACTCCTCGAACTCAAGTGCGACTGCGACGATGATTGCGATTGTGGATGTAAGGATGGCGGTGACTGTACTTGCGGATGCGAACTTGCCTCTGAGACCAAGCGTCTCTTCAACGAGTGGATTGCCAACAAGCACGATGCCGATAAAACCCGTGAACTTGCGCCAAAGATCGAAGAGGCGCTCATCCGCGAGTGCTGTGACAGCCCGCTCATCGAAGAACTGCTTGATCTCAAAGATTACCTCGTCAAGAAATCGGTCTGGGTCATCGGCGGCGACGGCTGGGCCTACGACATCGGCTACGGCGGGCTCGACCATGTCCTCGCATCGGGCGAAGACATCAATGTGCTGGTCCTCGACACGGAGGTCTACTCGAATACCGGCGGACAGGCCTCTAAGGCATCGCAGTTTGGACAGGTCGCCCGCTTCGCGACGAGCGGAAAGAAGACACGGAAGAAGGACCTCGGCCTCATGATGATGACCTACGGCTACATCTATGTCGCTTCGGTCGCAATGGGGGCCAATCAGAACCAGACGCTCAAGGCAATGATCGAAGCCGAAAAATACCATGGGCCTTCGATCGTCATCGCCTATTGCCCCTGCATCAACCACGGGATCGACATGAGCCATTCCCAGAAGGAGATGAAACTCGCGGTCGAGACGGGGCTCTGGCCGCTCTACCGCTACAATCCTGCGCTTCGCGGCGAGGGCAAGAATCCCTTCCAGCTCGATATGAAGGAGCCCACGAAGGAAGTGAAGGAGATCATCGAGAACGAGGTTCGCTTCAAGACCCTCCTCAAGCAGTTCCCCGAGGAGGCGGCACGCCTCAACGCGCTCTTGCAAGAGGATGTCAAGTTCCGCTGGGAGCGGCTCAAGAAACTGGCCGAACATGGATTCTAGCAAGTAAAAAGAATGGAGGAAAAATGATGAAACGGAAGGAAACTTCATGGTTCTTCCTCTTTCTCTTTTGGGGGGTAATAGTCATTTCTTGTGGTAGCGGTACGCGAGGAACACCTGACGAGGCGTTACTCGACGATGCTCTCTTCATACCAGATATGACCGACTTATCGAATCTTCCCGATATGGAACAGGTGCATGATGAAGATGATTCGTCTGATGTGGAGGAGGATGGCGCATCCGACGGCGCCGAACCAACCGATGGCGACGAGATTCTCGACGGCGACGAAGGCGGCGGCGATGACGATTTTCCCGACGACATACTCTCCGATGAGGCCGGAGACGACGAACAGACTCAGCCTGACAGCGACACGGCGACGCAACATCTCTTCATGGATCCAGTCGCCTTCTGCGAACCGGTGCTAAGCGACTGTGTCGCACAGGAAAAGGTAAACACGATCTACGCCTCCTACCGCAAGGACTTCTACTACCCCGAATACGAAGAGGGCGATCTTCTCAACCCTCTTCCGGCTCCGGTGAATGGCGGACGCTTCCACATCACGGGGATTGCACAGGCAACCGGTACGGTGACGGCGCTCAAAATAGACGGCGTTCTTGTGGATGATCTCATCGCGCAGAAGAAGATGGTCTGGGCACATCCCTATCCATTTACCGTAACAGCAGGCGAACCAGTCTGGATCGCCTTCCACTCACAAGACACGAAATGGGATGCGCCCGGCGCGACAGGCACTGTGCGCCTCGAGACGACCGGCGGCGTCTCCCTCGACGGCACCTTCCCAGTGGACAAGCCAGCGGTGCCGATTACCTATGTGACGACCACTGCCGACTACAAACGCCTTCTCATCCACCTCCACAATCGCACGACCACCGTCCAGACCCTCAAACGGCTCATCGTAAACGGCCGCGATGTGACCGCTGCCGCTTGCATTCCTTCCACGACGGTCGCCCCCTCCGCAACCGCACTCTGGACGCTCGACCTCTGCCAGCCGCTCGCCCCGGGCAATCTCTGGACAGTCACGATAGAATGGCAGAATGCCGTTCCCTCGACCGCCGGCGGACGGGTAATCCGTGAATTCTATCCCATCGAGACATGGCAAACAACGAGCGACTGTCCGTGGCCCGGCGTGAATCAAGCAAACTACGACAAGCACCGCGCTGCCTCGATAGACACCTTCTACCTCCACGGCGGGAACGCAGAGACCTGTGGTGTCAATCTCAAGACACTCGTGGAAAATACCGCCGCAGCAAACGATTTCTTCGTGCTTGCCACCTACAACGTACTCCGTGATGGACAAACTCCACTCATCGAGAATACCAACCGGGTCGCCGGCTATGCTGCGGGAGACGAACCGGACAGCAAAATCTACCAAGATGACGGTGCCCTGTATGCTACTGTACCGTGGGAGAAATACAAAACCCACACCGAATGGTCATGGAAGAATTATCCCGAGATACCGGTCTTCGTCGGCGGGAGTCGCCACCGTCATAATGGATCCTTCGCTGGATGCACCGACATTCAAGGGTTCGATTTCTACTTCGCCGCCTGCGCACCGCACATCACCGTTATGGATGTCAACCGTCCTGCACCGCGCGTCACCTTCGACATGCTCTACGCAGTGCGTGAAAATCACATGCCGCTTCCGACGTGGCTCTACTCTCAGGCGCTCGGCACGATGTGGGGAACCCCGCCGCTCTCGAACAAAAAGCGGGTTCCCAATGCCGCCGAACAGCGTGTCTCGATGTACATGGTGCTCGCCGCCGGCGCCAAAGGAATGATGCTCTTTCAAACCAACATGGGTCTTGCCGACGAGAATCCAGCCACGTGGGATCAAATCAGTAAAGTAGCGAAAGACATCAAAGCCATGAAAGAACTTCTGCGGACGGCAGACTATGGGCAGCCAATCGTCTCGGGGCCCGACCTCATCGCGACGCTTCTGCGGGCAGAAAAGGCGCTCATCCTCGTCGTCGTGGACATCAAGACCGACAACGTGATAACCGAGGCTGCCTGTCAGATATCGGACCCCCACTGGGTTTTCTCGACGGTTAATCAGGATGTCTCTTTCTTTGTGCCCGCCGATCTCGGCCTCGACGATTACTTCGAGGTGCGCGACGGTGCCATCTATGACCTGCCCGGCGTTTCTATTGATACGTTCAATCGTTCCATTACCGTGCCGGTGTCGCTGAGCAACAGTCAGCCGACCCGCCTGTTCGTCTTCAGCGAAGGAACAACGCTTCGTGACAAAATAAAGAGCGGTTTCTAACGTTACGGAAGGAGAAAAAACCGCGCCCCCGTCGGGCGCCGCGCCAAGAGATCGTAGAGGTGGCGCTCGAGAATATTCTTCGAATCAACTGCCCATAGATTCTCCAGTTTAAGATACAGTTGCAGCGTAACAAAGGCATCCGACAGCGCCCGATGCATTATCCCAAACGGCGCAAGATTGAGTAGATTTTTGAGCGTAGAGAGACGGTAGTTCGGCGCCGTAGGGTAGCGTTTTCGCGCCGCGACGAGCGTGTCATAGTAGGAAAACTCCTTTTCGATACCAGCCTCGGCAAGTGCCTTGCGGAGAAAACTGCTGTCGAAGTCGACATTGTGCATAACCACGGTATCGTCGCCAATGAAAGCGGCAAGTTCTGGCATTGCCTCAGCCGGCGAGGCTGCAGCGGCGACCATCCCATCGGTTATGCCATGCACTCGTGTTACCTCCGCCGGTATGTCTCGCCCCGGATTGATGAGCGCATCATACACGCCGAAGATACCTTGTTCGCGCCACTTGAGTGCCCCGATCTCGACGATTTGATCCCCTTTCGCGACTTCGAGTCCTGTTGTTTCGAAGTCTATAACTGTTACCGCGGATGTCACTCTTTCTTTTCTCCTCTCTGGTATAGCGAATCCTACCTCTTCTTTCCTCAGAGTCAACTTATGTTCATCGCGCAAAATTGTACATCGGAGTTCAGTTTCATGAAATAACCGTTCTTTTTCGATGAAGATTCCTTGACTCTTTTGCTTTTAGTCGTAGGTTTGTCTTGGCTGTGTTGTTCCTTCGTCTGAAAAAAGCGAGGCGTGTCGCTATGCTCGGCATCAGGGAAATTGGTGTCTACATCCCGGAAAGACGTGAAGCAAACTACACCAAGAAAGAAAAATTCGGCATAGACGATTCCTTTCTTCGTGACAAGATAGGCGTCGATCGTCATGCCGCTCGTGACCCGGGTGATGATGCAACCGACATGGGACTCAAGGCATTCCAACATCTCGCTTCGAAGATAGATATCGATCGATCGGAGGTTGACGTTCTCGTCTTTGTGACTCAAAATCCAGACGAGCGGATGCCGCACGCCGGCACCATTTTACACGAAAAAATAGGTCTACCTTATACCTGCGCATCATTCGATATCCCGCTCGGCTGCTCGGGCTATCTCTACGGGCTATCGGTCATCATTGGGTTCATGAAAGAAAACGGCATGAAGCGGGGGCTCCTCATCACTGCTGATCCCTACACCAAGTGCGTCAACCCAGAAGACAAGAACACCTCGCTCCTTTTTGGCGACGCAGCCACAGCAACCTACGTCACCGACGACCCCGTACTTGTGCCGGGGAAATATGTCTTCGGAAACCACAGCGAGAAGTGGCGCGACATCAAACTGGTGGACAACTGGCTTTACATGAATGGGACAGCGGTCGTCAAGTTCGTGGCGAAGTACATCCCGGAAAACATCCTCTGGACGCTCGAGAAGAATGGACTCGCTAAAGAAGACATAGACCGGTGGATACTCCATCAGGCAAGCCGCTTCATCCACCGCATTCTCAGCGAAAACCTCGGCATTCCCCCCGAGAAGATGCCGTGGGATTGCCGCGACTACGGCAATACGGTATCGAGTTCGATCCCCATCATCCTCGAAAAGGAATTGCACGACATACGTTTCAGAACCTTCTTCATCAGTGGGTTCGGTATTGGGCTCTCGTGGGGAAGCACCGTGCTGAAGAGAATATAACCGCACAATCCCCGCCTCATTCGGGGAAAGGGTGGCTACACACCGAGTGAGGGCTTTCAGTACAACAGATACCTTTTCCGTATCTCTCTGAACCTTCGGCAGTCTGCCGCCGCCTCAGTAAGGATATTTTTCACTGCTTCTCCTTTTTTGAGCCGTTTGTCAACACCCTCCCTTCCCATGCTCAACGCAAAGTCGGCGGTCGGCGCAAAATCGGGGAAAAGCATAAAAAGTGTCCGAAGCATCGTCAGCCCTACCCCGAACAGGTCGGCGTTCAAATCATACGCTCTCACCCGGACACCGCCGCACTTTCTTCCGAAGTAACGGTGTGCTGGGTCACGCGGAGTAAAAGCAATTGGGTCAACTGATATTGCCTGGGGAAGGCTCTTTCTTAGGACTGCCGCCAACCTTTCTCCATCAACGAATGGAGCACCATACATGAAAAACGGTTCATCCGTGCCGCGTCCAACCGAGATGTTCGCCGCTTCGAGCCACCCCATTTCTGCATAGAGCACCACCGCTTCGGGAGTCTTGAGGTTCGGTGAGGGTGGTACCCACGGCAGTCCGGTATCGCGCCAGAGCATCGTCCGTTTCCACCCCTTCATCGGAACTACCTCGAGCAATGCCCCAATACCGAAGTGCTCGTTGAAGAGACGCGCTATCTCGCCGATGGTCATACCGTGGCGCGTAGGGATTGGATAGATGCTCGTAAAGCGGCCGGTCAACTCTGCCGGCGGCACGAACCCTGATACGACGATACCCCCTGCTGGATTGGGGCGATCGAGAACTATGACCTTTCTTTGTGCCTCCCTTGCCGCCTCGAGGGTGTATGCAAGGGTCGCAAGGTAGGTGTAGTAGCGAGCGCCGGCATCCTGCAAATCGAAAAGAACCACATCAGCATTGGCAAGCAACTCAGGTCGTGGTCTCGCTTCCTTACCATAGAGTGATACAATGGGGATACCACGATAGACCCCATCGGCAACCGCCCCCTCGGCAGTACCGTCGAAGCCGTGTTCGGGGGCAAAGATACGAGTGACCATCATCTTCTTCCCGTCAAGGAGGAGATCCACGAGGTGTCTTCCAGAAGCGTCACGTGCCGTGTGATTCACAACGAGCGCTACTTTCTTCCCTTCTATGAGATCGAATCCGCGTTCTTTGAGCACATCCAGCCCCGTTTTGATTTGGGAAAAGAGAACACCAGGGATCAAGAGAAAGAAGAACACACCAAGCCGACACACCACCATCTCAAAGACCTTGCGCATACTCGAGAAAAGACGCAGTAAGGACGGGGTCCGACGAAATGAAAAGCACTTCGTCGTTTTCGCTGCAGCCGGCATATGTCCAGTTCATCGAGCCAAAGAGCGTAAAGGAATCCGTCACAAAAACCTTGTGGTGGAACACCATCTCTCCGGCATAGTAGGAAACAGAGGCGCCTGCTGAGACAAGTTCGTCGAAAACCAGTTGGTTGGCGGGTTTTCCGTCACTTCCTTCCCAATCATCCAGAATGGCTGAGAGCGTTACCCCACGTCCGGGAAGTGACAGAAGCGCATTGTACATCAGCACACTGTCAGTGATACCATACATGAGAAGATATGCCTTTTGCGTGGGCATAATACTCTCAAGAAGCG
>Ga0129299_1000753_pt1 | contig 21282 bp, 19 predicted proteins | sample ConPoolayeCmetaG_FD_94477 | JGI IMG/M metagenome (GOLD analysis project Ga0129299, IMG submission 94477) | Hot spring microbial mat communities from California, USA to study Microbial Dark Matter (Phase II) - Cone Pool mat layer C metaG ...
CCGTACTGCTCCCCAAACCCCGAGACGATCGCCCACGATGAAAAGGGCTGCCACGAGGTGGGGGATGCTCTGCGCCACGGCAAGTTGTGGTTCGATGTCGGCAGCGCAGGAGAGCCGGTTGCCGAAGGCGGTAGCAAAAGCATCGGCCATTGCCGCGTCAGGCATCGCGACGAGGGCAGCATCAGCCCTTCCAAAACTAAGCGAATGTCCCACCGTCCCTGCCGAGGTACACACCCCGAGCGGCATCTGTGACGGAGCAATTTCGATGGCGACCCGCTCTGAGAGCGGCGAAGTGCCCGCATACACCCGAAAAAGGATCGGCTCCTCCGCAGATGCCCAGATGTCGCCCCCATTTTCGACCACCACCGACCGGCACCCGTAATGTTCCCGGAGTCGCCGTCCCACTCGCTCTGCAATCGCTCCTGCTACTGCCGCCATCGGGCCAACCCCTGCCGCCTCTCCTGCGGCAATCATGGCACGCACCACCGCAGGCGCCTCAGGCGCCGCAGGAACCGGTGTAAGTGCCGTTAGAAACGATGGATTTTGGTGTGCCCACCCCACCATATCGGCGCGCAGCCGTGAGACGGTCTCGTAGACGAATGTCGTCATGGAACCTCGGTATGAGGCCGGATCTACACCAATCCAGAGGTCGCTTTCACCAACCGTCACCGTGAAGGAGCGGAAGCGCCACTCCCCCATAGTGGCACGGTACCACCGTGGCTCATATCGCATCAGCCGAACCTCAACTCGAAGAGTCGAAGCGGACAGGATTTGAGGCATAGTTCGCATGCCACACACCGTTCGGGGTCGAACCGGAGTTCCCAGTCGGGCGCACCGATGGCGAGGGCACCGGTGAAGCAGGTAGCGGTGCATGCACCACAGTGGACGCATTCCTCGCGACGAAAGAGAATTTTTTTATCAATCGCCTCAATGCTGATGCCGCGCCCGCGGAGGTAGGCAAGTCCTCGCTCTATATCCGCTTCGCTACCCTCGAGTTCAACGAGGAGATCTCCTCCTTTTTCAGGTGATATCGAGGCCTTGAGGATGTTCAGTTTGAGGTGATACTCGGCGATGAGAAGATAGGTAATGGGCTCATCAGCAACCGTGAGGGGGAAGTGGAACACAAATCTCCGTTTCATCTGATACCTCCTTTGCGAATCTCGAGTCCTTTGGTAGCCGCCTGCCGCGGGAGTGGCGTCACCGGCGCGGTGAGTAAAAAGAGGCCGCTGCGAAGACGCTGCGCCAACTCCTCGGCAATGGTACGGGCAACATGGAGGCTCGAAAGCGGCGCCGTTTTTATCTGCCGCCCGCGCACGGTAATGGTCCCCGAACGCAGGTCACGGTAGGTCACCCCGCCGAGCATCGGATGCGCTGGGTCACCATAGTCGAACACCGTTGTCTCAATCTCCTCGTTCCGGATAGCAACGCGTGCCGCAAGATCCTCATCGAGCACCGGGATGGGAATGCCAATGCCAACAAAGAGCGAGACCCCGTAGCGCTCGAAAACGGCTGCTCGTAGAAAGCGGGGATCCATCTGCCTGAGATCACCAATAACCGCGAGGGTTGCTCCGCCGCTTTTGGGAATTCCTTTTTCGTTACGTAGCTTCATCGTATTGAACTGGGTACCCGGGCCCACCACATAGCCTTCGGCGCCACAGAGAAAGATGCGTGTACCAACACCGATCGTTCGCAGATCCGGATCATTGAGAAGCGGTGAAAGTTCACCTGATGTCGCGTAGGTTGCATTGCCGAATTCAGGAAGCAGAATACCCATGTAGGTGTACTTTACCTCTCGGGACGAGTTGGTTGCCACCCCATAGTTTTGATAGGCGTTGCGTGGGTTGAAAAGAAAGATTTCATTGACTGAATCTTTGGTAATAACCGTCTCCACCTCGCGGCGGGGATAGCAGTCGGTCCCCTTGCCGCGGGCACAGAGGAGAACCTCTTTCCCCCTGGCTAGATCCTCGATGACATGGCCGCCGCCGTAGCACGGATTCTGCGGATGCTCACTCGTAGCACCAAGGTACGCATCAACCGCCGCAATGCCACCATACGCTGGCACCCCATTGAGCGTCACCTCCTCCATCCGGATACCAGGGCTCGGATGACCGAAGTTGATGAAGATGCCCGAGGAGCACATCGGCCCAAAGGTGGCGGTCGTCACAACATCAACCTTCCGTGCAATCTCGGCGGGAGACATCTCGGTTGCCATCCGCGAGACCTCTTCAGCCGTCAGCACAACTGCTGTCCCCTTCTTCAGTTTCTCGTTGATCTCTTCATAACTTCGCTTCGTCGCCATGGGCACCTCCATCGCCACATTGCAAAAAAAAGCCGCCGGCGTTCGCCGGCGGCCCTGAAAACTCAAGCATCCGCACCGCTACTTGCCGGTACTCCGCGGGACCCCCTCCCGCCTGCGCATGACCATCACCGAAGAACTTCGCGCCTTTTTATACGACACCGACATTCGTGCGGACTCCTTTCTATTGGTTTTTCCACTGTACAAAAAGATTAAACCATGTCAAGTAATTTTCCAACACACGACATTTCATCCCATCATAAGATACCGCTGGTAGCGCCGCTCAAGCCAATTCCGCGGGTGCTTCCCTGTTGTACCAGCCGCATCGAGCGCCGCAAGGTCGTAGGGTCGCACCGGAAACCAGCGGTAGAACCGCTGCCTGATGGACTGCGAGGAACAATTTCGGCAAGGCGCTCGACCCGCCGCCGTGCCGTCGCAAGAAGGAGCGCCGCGCTGTATTACCCGTTCCCGAGAAAAAAGAGAGGAGAACACGCATAATCACGGAATCGGCTCCATCTCGCAGAGCGACGAGCAACCATCTCCATCGGTTGTGTTGCCATCGTCACAGAGTTCAGAACGATAGAGCGGCAGAAGCGGAAGATTCTCCGGTGCCAGTGCGCGGCCATATATGCGAACTTCGTCAATGGTCCCATTCACCGGAGAAAGGGCACAGCCACCACCAATAGTAAGCGGCCCATTCGAGAGAACAGGAATCTGAGAATAGGCCTGCTCGGCGCGGATCTCCCCGTCAATGACGAGCCGCGCTATCGCCCCATCATAGGTCGCATCAATGCGGTGCCACTGATTGTCGGTCACGGCGATATCGGAGAGGAGGTGAAGCCACTCGGCTGCCTCGATCTGGAAGAGAACCTTGCCAGTTCCCGGCTCCACCCATATCCCATAGTTCCGATTGGCGCAGGAGGTGTCGCTCTTCCCGAGTAGTCGCACCCAATTATTGGGAATGACTGCCGTCTTCAGCCACAACGAAAGAGTCATCGTCGCCCCCAGATTGAGCCACTCACCGTGCGGGATTGTCACTTGCCCTGCAGCGCCATTGAAGGAAAGAGCATTCCCCCACCGTCCACCGACCCACGCGGCACCCATTTGAGTTCCGTTGAGACCATTGCCCGATGTGTCGTACACGACATTGCCGTTTCCCTCATCGAAGTGGAAGCGGACCCGAGCCGCAGCCAGTTCGGCGATCTCAGGAGGAGCAAGCACCCGGTTGTAGATGCGCACCTCATCTATCTCTCCCGGGAACCCATAACCGATGATTACCCCCAGATTGGTATCGGCAGGAACGACATCAACTTGCACCTCGCTGTGAACAACCCCATCCACGAACAGGCGCATTACCGACCCGTCATAGGTTGCCATGAGATGGTGCCAGCGACCATCCACAATCGTGGTTTGGGAGAATGCGCCCTTCCAATCCTCGGGAATCGCGCTCGTGAGCGAGAAAAACGCTTTCCCTTCGTTGCCGGGGTTGTCGGCACCGGCGACAAAGAGCCCATAGTTACGGATTCTATCACCGTCTTTTTGCAGAATTCCAACATAACTTGCTGGCATTGCTGATATTTTTACCCACACCGCCACAGTGAAAACGGTAAGTTTGAGCGAGGGATGCTCCACTACGGACACCATACCGCCTCCCGCGAAGGAAAGGGCCTTTCCGAAGCGTCCTTCGGCCCAAAGCGCACCATTCAGCATCCCATCATTCCCCATCCCCGAAAGGTCGTGCGCCGTCGTCCCTGACCCTTCGTAAAAAGGAAGGTTGAGCACCATCCCCTCCTCGCTCAATCGCGCCCCATCGCCGCACCGGTTGAAGAGACAATTGGCAAGACAGGCATCATGGGAAGAGAGATTGCCATCATCACATTCTTCCCCCGCATCGCGTGTCCCGTTACCGCAGAGCGAAAGGGGTTCATCCTCATCAGGAACAAGGACTTCTTGGTCGGATAGCGGCGTTTCGGCCTCATCGTAGGAAAACTCTGTCTCTTCGACTAGAGATCCTTCATCGGCAATCGAAGCATCACTGTAGTCAACGGGAAAGGTGTCGCTCTCGGTCACACTCGTATCCTCGTCGCGCGGCGCAAGATCGACCGTCGCCGGATCGGCGCAGAAACCATCCTCTCCACAAACCTCCCCTACCGGGCAATCCAACGAGGTAATACAGGCAACCGGCCCCTTTCTTTCGTTCGAACAAGCAACCAGTACCACTGCAAAAAGAACGAGAAAAATCAGACGCATTTTCAATCCCTCCATTTTCCAAACCCTACCCCCGCAGGGTCCCGATGATGAGCAAAAAGACCCCCGCGAGACTCTCACCGGCGATGAGTCCCGAGGCGGCGGGAACGATCTGCTCCTCCCACGACTTTTTCTTCCACGAGATGATAAGCACGATAAGCGCGCCCAGAAACATTGCAAGGCACGAGGAGAAGGGAATCGTGAAGGCGAGCCCGATCCCCATCGCCGAGGGGGTGAAACGGGCAAGTTTCGGCGCAAAACGCTCGATGAGGGGGATGAGAATGCCGAGAAGTGCACCGGCGAGTACTGACCACCGGATCGAGACATCGAGACTCGCGATGCCCTCCGAAAGGAGTTTCGCCACCGACGCCCAAATCTGCGCCGCCGGTGCGGGGAACATCTGTGTCCCGAGCGCCTCGGGCCCCGGCACGAGCACATAGAAGACCGGCACGACGACGAAGGTCCCCGCGAAGACACCGATGAACTGGGCAAGGAACTGTTTGCGCGGGTTGGCACCAAGCAGGTAGCCGCACTTGAGACCGGTCAACAGACCGGCCGAGGCTCCCGCCGCGTCGGCGGTAATCGAGGCGGCCATGAGGTTCGGCACCATCCGTTTCGGCACGAGGATACCGTAGACCAACTGGGTGAGTTTGCCCATCGCCCCGACCGGCGTTGTGTCGGTCTCGCCGGTGGCACGGCAGGCAACCATCGCGAGAAGGAACGAAAGGATGATGGCGACGAGCGACATGAGGATGCCGACATCGAAGACGAAGTACATGATAAGGCAGATGCCAGCCGAGACGACCGCCATGCCGGCGGCAAACCACGAACCAGGTACCTCGATCTGCTCGTAGGCGGTCAACTGCCGTTTCTGCTTACGGAAGACATCGCCGAGCCCCGCAAATGTCCGCATAATGACGCGCCACTGGAAGGCGAAGGCGGTAAGCCCCGCCATGACCATAACCGAGGCACCGAACCAGAGACTCCACTTGACGATGGTGCTGTACGAAAAGGTCCCATCCTCCGCCGGATGGATGATGCCTTCGCCTGCCAGCCACGGCGCGATGACGGCGTAGTTGAGCACGGCGCCGAAGAGGATACTCCACGCAGTACGCCAGCCTATGAGAGCGCCCCCGCCGACCAAGAGGAGACTCGACTCGAGCGATATCGAGAACTTCTGCGCCCACTGTCCGAAGACGAAGTACTCGTAGCGGATCAGCCCCAGCAGATCCTCGCCAAGCATTTTGTTGAGGATGCCGATGCCGGCAGTTGTAAAGAGTACCTTTGCATTGCGTACCCCCTCGACACCGCTCGAGTAAAGGCTCTTAAGGGTTTCTGCCGAGGCAATGCCACTTGGAAAGGGCAGTTTTTCGACATTGATCATCTGCCGCTTGAGTGGAATCGCCATAAAGGTGCCGAGGAGCGCGATGAGCATGATCCAGAGGCCAAGAACGACGATGTTGAGGTGATGTCCTGTCACGAGGAGATAAGCGGCGATCGCCGAGACGAGCGTCCCGCCAGTCGTGTAGCCCGAGGCGGAGGCAAGCGACTGCATGATGTTGTTCTCGAGGAGCGTCATGTTCGAGGTGCGGAAGACCTTTGAAATCACGTTCCATATCGCGAACGAGAGGATGACCGCCGTGATGGCGACACCGAAACCCCAGCCGGTCTTGAGCCCGATGTAGAGGTTGGTGAGCGACATAAAGCCGCCGAGCAAGATACCAGTTACTATCGCACGGAACGTTAACTGTGGTTTATCCCCTTGGTAAATGTGTTCGATCCACCACTTTTCCTCCTCATCGGGAGTACGTTTTCTTTCCGTCACTTCTACAGACACAACTCTCTCCTTGTTCTACAACAAATGGCGGTAGTCTCTCAAAATAAGGGCATATATGTTGACACCAAACCAGAAGCGACCGTACCCATAACATAATGCCGCCACTATCACAAGAAAAACCACAATGAGGCCTACGGTGCGACCGAGTACTTTTTTGCCAGCACGAAGAAGCCGGTCGGAGATCAGTGTTACCCATGTGTTAAGATACCGGTACAGTGGATAGAGGAGACAAACGAGTACCATCATTCCCACGATCGTCGCAGTTGCCACCGAGTACCGGGAACGCACCTCACCAAGCACGATCGTAGAGATAACCCCTGATAGAAGATTCGCCCCCAGTACCGAAAGAACCATCAGGAAAAACTTTGCCATGGCGTTTTCTTTCTCCAAATCAGAGAGTATCAAGCCGTATAATATTTGTTTCCTTTTCTTCTTTCACGATTTCTAAGTCACTGTGAGCGGTCACTACTGTTTGGAGAGGTAAGTCCTTGAGAAGAGCAATAGCCCGCCTCTGAGCGTCGTTGTCCATGAAAGTATATATCTCGTCGGCAATAAAGACAGGTTGTTGATCGGACATCGTAATGAGAAGAGCCTCCGCAATGCGCAGGCAAAAAATACCGAAAGCAATCTCGCCTGAGGAAGAGAGGGACCGCCTCGATGCCCTGTGGAAAGCGATACGTACATCATCGAGGTGAGGTCCATAAAGCGGCACCTGTTTCTCGATTTCCCGACTGATTCTTTCTTGGAGCCTGCGGTATGTTTCTTCCTCACCTTCACTGGGTACTCGTATCTCAACAGACAGATCGAATCCCTCTTTTCTCATAGTCTCCGAAAACTGCACAACAATCTCTTCCGCTGTTCTGAGACGTTGTTCTCGTATCGCCAAAATAAAGGGAACAGCGGCTTTATTGAGGTGAACAATCTCCTTTTCTCTCTTCCTCTTCAATAAGGCTGTTTTCTGTTTAACATACCGTAAGTATTGGGAAAAGATATCTATGTACTCTCGGTTTATACTTGCGCTCACACGATCGAGGAATGTGCGCCGTTTCTTGGGAGGACCGCCTATCATTTCCATGTCGTCGTGAGTACACAAAACGAAGGAAGTACTTCCGAGAAGCAAACGACGGGAGATCAACTCTCCATCCTTGGTAATCTTCCACTGACCATTGCGATCTAGGCCATATGTAATGGTTGACCGATCAAGGCTATTGAACGTTGTCTCCATTCTAATAAAAAAGTACTTTTCTCCTTCACAAATGCACTCCACCAAATTTCCAGTTCGGAAACTCTTACCACAAAGAGCAATGGAACATGCCTCGACAATGGTCGTCTTACCACTCCCGTTTTGCCCGATGATTACATTACGGTACGTGAAAGGGAGAAGAGATAGAGTTTTGAACCTTCTAAAATTCTTTAACTCGAGATTCTCAATGTACATGAAGGCTGCATTATATACGCAGCGGCATCACCATGTGCGTGTAAGTATAATCAGGATGCTTTTCGATAACGGTAAGGGGACGTAGCCCTTCCTCGATGATGATTCTTACACTTTCATCATCTACGACATTGATAACTTCGAGAAAATACCTAGCGTTGAGTCCTATAGAACGATCTGTCTTGAACGCCTTCTCGACGAGAATTTCATCGCTCGAACTTCCACCAACCTCCGAACTGGCACTCATCTTCAGAACGTCACCATAAAACTCGAGTCGAGTTGCTTGTATTTTTTCATCGGTAGAAATAGCAGTTACTCGCTTTACCGCATCAATGAGTTCCTTACGTCGAATAAGAGAAAAATCCTTTTGCTCTATTTGAGTAATGCTTCCTGTTACATTACGGTAATTGGGAAACTCATTCTTGATGAGACGACAGGTAAATGTTATAGGGCCAGAGGTAACAGTGAGTTTTCCCTCCTTGACCGAGAACAGCGCCTCCTCGATTCCAGAGAAAACCTTGACCATTTCAGAAAAGTTCTTCCCCGGTACAACTATCCCCTCCGTGATATCCTTAAGAGGAATTACTACACTGTGAAGCGTTACTATTGATATTCGGTGGATATCTGTCGTTACTAGTTCGACTGCTTCCTTCTTTCCTTCATGAGATGTAGTGATGAGTACACCAGAGTACATCTTATTGTAACTGGGGTCGGTCATAGAAAACTGTATCTTCTTAAAGAAAGGGAGAATTTTTCCTATTGAAACGGGAACTTCATCGCCCTTTTCGTGTGAAATAGCCGGAAATTCGGACACGTCACCACAAGGAAATGTATATGTAGTTTTATCAGACGTAACAGTAAGCATAGTGCGATCTTCGTCGTAATCCAATATGACATCAGCCCCTCTCATTCCGCGACACATTTCATAGAAACTACGCGCTGGTACAGCCATTTTTATCTTTCCCTCTGACTCGCAGGGGACACGAAAAGATACAGAAGTATCTAGGTTTGTTGCCACAAACTGACATTGCTGTTTTGATACTTCAAGAAGAATATGAGAGAGAATAGGCATCGTACTTTTCTTCTCCACCGAACCTAGACAGATTTCGACAGCCCGAATAACCTCATCCTTCCTAAAACTGACTTTTACCATAGTGGTCCCTCCAGCCTGAAAATGTCTATTGATAAGTAATGGTAATATCTTCCTTTGTATGCTGATTGTAAATAGAAAAATAGTAGTAATAAGGATGTTATAACTGTTGAAAAACTTACTACCATTTGATTTTATTTCATTTTTTTATCTATTTTCTGTTGATAGCGGTTGCGTATATCTCGTTGAAAGAAAAGTAAAGAATTTTTTAACATTAGATTGTTCAATGTCTATTCCTTCATATCCTCTATTTCACGATCCAGTTTTTCGATGATTCTTTTAATGTTGGTATCGTTTACAGAGAGTTTTTCGACCCGAGATATTGATGATATTACTGTTGCATGGTTTCTTCCACCAAAATAGTTGCCGATTTCGGAAAGTGTCGTATTCGTATACTTCTTGGAGAGAAACATTGCTATCTGACGGGCGAGAGAGGTTTGTTTCGATCTATCCTGTGAAAGAATGGAATGTACTTTTACTCCCATTACTGCAGCAGTTATCTTGGTAATATCTTCGATGGTCACCTTTCCCTTTGTGTGTAGCATATCACGAAGTCGATCAACGGTAAACTCTTTCGTTATTTCTTTGCGGCCAACGATCTCGGCTGATATTTGAAGTGTTTTGAGAGCTCCCTCTATCTGTCTCACGTTATTTTTGAATTTCTTTGCAATAAAGAAAATAGAATCATCATCAAGTATGATGCCATAGAGATCGCACTTCTTACGAACGATGGCTATACGCGTGTCGAGGTCAGGTGGTCGTATTTCAAGTGTTATGCCGCCATCGAATCGAGACTTGAGACGATCGTCTATTTCTCTGATTTCGCCTGGGTATCTATCTGAGGTAATGACTATCTGTTTTTTTGCCTGATAATACTCGTTGAACATTTGGAAGAACTCTTCCTGGATACCTGGTGTCTTCATGAATTGGATATCATCAACAAGGAGAATATCGTAAGACATGATAGTGTCGTGAAACTTCTGAAAACTCTTTTCGCTCATCGCTTTGTAGAACTCATTGATGAGCCTCTGGGTTGGGATATAACAAGAGGTTCTACGTTTGGTACTCACAAAGTTGTCTATTGCGTGGAGAAGGTGGGTTTTTCCAAGGCCGGTTCCTCCGTAGATAACGAGGGGATTGCGATTGGTTCCCGGGTATTTTGCTACGTAGAGAGCAGTTTCGTACACATCTCTGTTACAAGGACCGGTTACGAAAGTACTGAAGGTGTACTCGCTCTGAAGAGTAGGGCCCCGAGACGATTTTCCTTTCTTTCCCTCTGTTGTTTTTCCCTCCGTGAGAGGTAACACCGATTGAAAGTCGTCGGATTCAGACAACTTCTTGACGACGAAGCGAACGGTAATGGAGGGAGAGACAATTTCACGGGCGAGGTCTGTAATTTTCTGGGTAAGGCGCTGTTTTTCGAGAAGGGTGATAATCTGTTGGCTTGGACACCCTATGACGAGTTCTTCCTCACTTTCCTTTATGGGACGCAACGGGTTGATAAAAGCCTTTATGATGTTGATATTTTCGACGGACGTAAGTCTTTCCTTAATGCGTTTCCACATAGAGTGTCTCTCTAAGGTAAAGTAGAGACATTCTACCCATTAGGAGCCTTTTTTCAAATTCCTTTCGACTTTCGAGTAATCCGCATAGAGGATAGACTGCCCTATCGTGCTTATGGATCCAGAGGAAGTATGCATGAAAATGTATGAAATTTTCGTGTGCGTTGCGTGAGCGGCTCCATGACTACAGCGGTAGAGACAGAGAGAAGGAGGATGAGAAGGATACTCGCTCATCATGGCAATGTTCGTGATTGTGAGCCCAGCAGACACCACTGCCGAGCAGGCGTACACAATCCGGGTGGCAGGGTGAACGAAGCATAGGGCACCCTTCTTTTTTAGTGCTTTTGCTCCACACTGGAGAAAATCGTGGAGATTTCCAAAGAGTTCGTGACGGGCAATGACCCTTTCTGATTTCTTGTCCAGCCGACACGAAGGACAGGGAAAAAACGGAGGGTTGAAGAAAACGATATCATAGTGTTCTGCGGGAAGGGGGAGTGTCCGCAGATCTCCGTAGATGGGAAAGAGGTGAGAAGCGAGATCATTGCGAGCAATGTTATGTTCGAGCAGAGAGAAAAGAGATGGTTCTCGTTCGACACAATCAATGCGGCCACCGAAACCTCGTCGTGCAAGAAGAATGGAAGCAACGCCGCTTCCTGCACCAAGGTCGAGAGCTCGGTTAGCGTTGCGGGGAAGAGATTGGAAAACAAACCAGGAAAGGAGCAGAGCATCAACCGAGAAGCGATACCCGCGCCGGTGCTGGAGGATGTGTGTGTGATCGTCAAAGATGGCGTCGAGGGAAAAAGGAGAATCAATCATAAATTTTTCTGAGGAGATCCTCACGGGGAATAGCCCCCTCTCGCAGTATCTCGATATTGCGGCGATCAACCTTTACAACGGTAGAGGGAACATTGCTTGCCGCGAGGGAGACAGAAGGGTCGCCTTCGTCGAACAGAAGAACCCCATCAATCCGATCTTCAAAGTAAGAAAACACTTCTTCGTATGTCGTTGCCGGCGGTTTCCTCGTTGGATTAGCGCTCGTTGTGATGATGGGATGCCCCACCATATCCACCAACTTGTTAAGACCAGGGTGAGGAGAACAGCGAATACCAATCTCTCCTGTTCCCCCAGTTACGAGGATAGGAACGGTAGAACGTGCCTCATGGACTATGGTAAGAGGACCGGGCCAGTAGAACTTGGCAAGTCGCTGCGCAATGGGACAGAAGGAAGGAACGAGTTCGTTGAGCATGGACATTCGATTCTTTGAGATAAGAACAGAGAGGGGTTTCGTAGAAGGGATGCCTTTGACTTTCTTGAGGCGGGAGATGGCTTCTGTCTCGTAGATGATGGCGCCAAGGCCGTACACTGTCTCAGTGGGATATGCAATGATGCCTCCGTTGCGGAGGTGCCATGCCGCCTCTTCGATCGTCAATATTTCCATACCTTACGCCCCTTTTTGCTCCTGCTTTTGGAGGGAAAGATCTTTTTTCTCGACCTCGGAAGCCATCGTCCTGCGGTACTCTTCGAGGCGTGATGCAAGCGAGGGTTCATGTGTCCCCAAGATAGAAATGGCGAACAACGCCGCATTCTTTGCTCCATCTATCGCCATAGTAGCGACAGGAATGCCGGAAGGCATCTGTACAGTCGAGAGAAGAGAGTCGAACCCGCCGAGGCTTGTCGCATTGAGCGGGACAGCAATCACTGGTTTGACGGTATGTGCGGCGACTACTCCCCCAAGATGTGCGGCGGCGCCGGCTCCGACAATGATACACTCTCCGCGGAAGTTCTGTACAAGGGCAATGGTCCTCGCGGGCGTACGGTGTGCAGACGAAATGTGCACCTCGTAGGAAATACCGAAAGACTCTAGCGTTTCTGCCGCTTTTTTCATCGTTGCCCAATCACTGTCGCTTCCCATGAGGATAAGAACGCGTCCCACGATCTCCTCCATAGTATGGTATCGTTAGTGTGACTTTTTCGGTGAAGCGGGCGTTTTGTTGAACTGTTCGGAAAGGTTCATTATTTTCCCCTCGAGGGTATCGAGACATCCTCGAATCTTTTGGAGATTATCATAGTTTCTATTTCTCGTATAGATACGGACAGAGTCGGAGCAGCGGATCGTTTCATCGAAGAGAAGGAGAATTTCTTTCGTGAAAGGTGTCTGTCCTCCGTGTGTCATAAGAAAGGTTTTCCCGTTACTAAGGGTGCTGTTGACGTTTTCGAGGATACCGAAAAGCGCTTCGTTATCAGTAGCGTTGGCAATGGCAAGGCTCGCCGTTAGGGCAACGAGTCGGTAGGCAAGAGTCATTTCTCCGATAGCAAGCGCATCTATGCGCCGGTGCATCGAAGACCAATCATCTTCGAGACTGAAAAGAGTGTATGTGAGAAAAATCCCCCCTACGACAAGCCACCCTTTTTTCATGAAAACCTCCCTTGTACATGGCAAAGTACCATAGCGAAAAAAAGAGAGTGTGTCAACGCGAAGGGAAAAGACACGGGCGGCAAATACAGAGGTGGACAGAACGTCCTCGGAGGAGGTAAGAAAATCGGATGACAGGGACAGGTAAAAAACCTCGGAAGTTTTCTCCGTAGACAACGACATAACCGCGGGGGGTACAGAGTTTTCGCAAAAGAGGAAGTTCTTTTTCGCCGAGAGCCACAGCACGGGAGATTACGAGGTCGAAACGGGTCGCAAGGGAACGTGCGTCACCTGCAACGACGGAGGTATTCGTAAGGGCAAGCGATGCGGTTGCAACCGTGAGGAATGCTGCTTTTTTTTTGACTCTTTCTATGAGTGTCCAGGAGAGGTCAGGCCTCGCCAGAGCGAGGGGAATTCCCGGGAACCCAGCACCTGAGCCGAGGTCGGCGCACGAGGCGTTTTTCGGGAAGAGATCGGGGATGGTGAGGGGGATAAGTGATTCGGCGAAGTGACGTGTCGCTGCTCGTGCCGGCTCGGTAATACGGGTGAGATTGTGAGTCTTATTCCATGACACGAGAAGTTCGTAGGAATCGGCACAGCGGTGTAGAAAAGGAATATCATACGGGATACGGAGAAACTCGAGGTCCTCTCGAAGGGTCATGAGAAAAGTTTCACGTGAAACATCACTTCCATCCATGCGGAGCCCTCTTTGTCAAATGCAGGTAAAGGATAGCAATCGCTGCTGGCGTAACGCCGGGAATGCGAGAAGCGTCTCGCAAGGTTTCCGGACGATATCTGGCGATCTTTTCTGCAATCTCTCGTGAGATCCCGGGAAGATCGTGAAAAGAGAAATCATGAGGGATGATGACTGCCGCAAGCATTCTTTCCGTGGGAAGAGCATCTCGTGTTTTTGCAAGGTAAGGCTCGTATTTGAGGCGAACGAGAGTCTTTTCCCAAATGACAGTATCTTCTGGAGGAAGAGAAACAACAGGTGCCAGGAGTGAAGGAGAAAGAGAAGGACGCCGGAGGAGTGTAGCATAGGAGGTTGGTTGGGAGAGAGGAGCCTCGCCGATGGCGGCGAGAAAACTGTTGATTTCCTTAGATGGCACTAGGTGTTCCCTTTCGAGACGAGAGGAAAGGGCAAGCACCCGTTCGAGGAGAATACGTTGTTCCTTGTAGAGACGAGGAGAAAGGAGACGATACTTCCATGCTTTCGAGAGGAGACGTTCGGTGGTGTTGTCATCACGGAGGAACAGGCGGTGTTCCGCACGGCTGGAGAACATGCGGTACGGCTCATCTATACCGCGAGTGACAATATCATCGATGAGGACACCTCCGTAGGATTCCTTCCGATCGAGGATAAAAGGCTCTTCCTCGCGGTCGGTTGCAGAGAGGGCTGCATTGACGCCCGCTACAAGTCCTTGAATGGCTGCCTCTTCATAGCCGGAAGTTCCGTTTACCTGTCCTGCGAGAAAGAGCCCCGGTACCTCTTTGCTTTCGAGTGTGTGGCGTAACATGCATGGATTGAACGCGTCGTACTCTATTGCATAGGCAGGGCGAGTGATGATTGCATGCTCAAGTCCACGGATAGTCCTGACGAAGGCCTCCTGTACATCGAGAGGAAGGCTCGTCGAAATGCCGTTTGGGTAGTATTCGAGCCTGTCCCATCCCTCCGGCTCGAGGAAAATTTGGTGCCGGTCGTGGTGGGCAAACTTTACGATTTTGTCTTCGATGGAAGGACAGTAGCGAGGGCCAATGCCTTCGATGCTTTTGTGAGTGCCATACAACGGCGAACGATGCAGGTTGTCACGGATGATAACATGCGTTCGTTCGTTCGTGTAGGTGATGTGGCATGGAATCTGGTGGTGCAGACGCTCTCGTGTCGAAATGGAAAAAGGAGTATAGTCGGTGTCGCCAGGTTGTTCTTCGAGTACGGAAAAGTCTATCGAATCCCCTCTCAGTCGTACGGGGGTACCTGTCTTGAGACGAATCACAGGGTGACCAAGAGAGACGAGGGATTTCGAAAGTTCGTTTGAAGCCGGTTCCCCAAGGCGCCCGCCGGGAGAGGACGAGTCCCCTATAACGATACGTCCCTGTAAGAACGTTCCTGCGGTAACTACGACCGCTCGGCACGAAATGGTAAGTCCGCTTCGTAAAACGACTCCGGAGACGCGGGAGTCATTCGTTGCGATGGCGATGACTTCGTCTTGTTGGAGAGCAAGACGTGGAATAGAAAACAGCATGCTGCGGAGGGCGTTGTGGTACAGTCGGCGATCATTTTGAGAACGAGTTGCACGAACTGCTTCGCCTTTGCTGCGATTGAGAATGCGATACTGAATAGCCGAGAAGTCGGCTGCTCGTCCTATGAGTCCACCAAAGATGTCTACCTCGCGGACGATGTGTCCTTTTGCTTGTCCTCCGATTGCAGGATTGCAGGACATTTCTCCCAGGGAATCTATGCGGAGGGTGAGAAGGAGTGTCGTGGCACCGCACCGCGCCGCTGCTGCTGCTGCCTCGATCCCGGCGTGTCCTCCTCCGATGACGATGACGTCAAAATTGTCCAAGTACTTCCATCCTCCGTACTTTGTCTCTTCCTTCGTATAGATGCACACGCGCATCTATCCTGCGGAATGAGATGATAGGACAAACGGCTTAAAAGTAAAAGGGAAAGGGTTACTTACCAAGGCAGAAAGAGGAAAAAATGCGATCGTAGACATCGAGATTGTCACTTTTGCCAGCGAGTTCTCGTACTAGGCACCGACAGCGCGAGATAGCGGCAGCAAGAATGGCAATATCGCGCTGTTTCATAGCATCGCGACAGGCTTCGATCTCTGTGAGAAACGCCTCAGCAGTGTGGAGACGTTCTTCGTGAAAGATCACGGGTACCTCAGGATTTGGGTACTCAGCGGTAAAACGCTCGGTAATCTTTTCGAGAATCAGGGTGATTCCTTCGCCCGTTCTGGCAGACAGGTATACCGTATCCGAATGGAAGAGAGCAGCGTCTGGATGGCGGGGAAGATCGCTTTTATTGGCGGCAATGATAGGATGTCGGTGTTTTATGATGTCGAAAATAGCATAATCTTCTTCTGTTGGGGGAACTGACCCGTCGAGAAGGAAGAGGATGTGATCTGAAACCTCGGTCAGAGCAAGGCTTCGTGCAACACTGGTTGCTTCAGTGCCCGTTGGAGAAAAACAAACTCCGGCGGTGTCGCAAAGTTCGATATGGTGTCCGAGGGAAGGGAGAAAAAGAGAAGCACTCAGGTAGTCACGGGTGGTACCCGGTTCAGCGGTGACGATAGCCCGTTCGAAACCCACGAGGCGGTTGAAGAGAGAGGACTTCCCCACATTCGGTCGTCCAACGATGACAAGACGTGCCGTGGCAAGGTGTTTCAGCCGCCGAGAATTTCCAACGACGGAGGAAATGAAGTCTGCCGACTCGTCGAGGAGTTTTTCAATCTCTCCGAGGGGAAGGTAATCTGTTACTTGTTCGGGAAAATCAACGGTTGCTACGGCAATCGTTTCAATCTCGTCCCATCGGGAAATCAACCTTTCTATGACGGTATCGAAGTGGGAAAGAAAAGCAGCGCGACGTGCGAAATCGGCGAGAATCCGGTTCTGGGTGCCGATAAGTGTAGGAAGAGCACCGGCTTGCGAAAGAGACATCTTGCCATTGATAACGGCACGAAACGAAAATTCCCCGGGGAGCGCTGGTTGTGCTCCGAGCGTGAGAATGTGAGAAAAGATAGAACCAAGATTTTCCGCCGCACCGTGCACTTGTATTTCGACCATGTCTTCTCCGGTATAACTGGCAGGAGCAGGAAAAGAGATGACAATTCCCTGTTCCGAGAAGAAAGAGGGGCCGAGATCGAGGTGGCAGAGAGTTGCCTTCCGTGGTACGAAGGCAGTGCGCCGGGAGATTCTTTTCGCTATCTCGAGAGAGAGGGGTCCACTCATACGTACAATTCCGATAACGGAACCCGGTGCAGTGGCAATTGCCGCGATAGTGCTTCCGAGACGTTCGATGAGACGCATGTTTTTCTCTCCGTGACTAACGAGAAATTGTAGTAAAGGAGCAAAACGATGCAACAACAACTTGACGGCGGGCTGCGGAGGGGGATGATAAGAGAAAAGGCAGAGGAGAGGAGAAATCCCGTGCTGTTTGATGCCCACCTTCATTTCAGCGAGATTCCTGCCGAGGATCGGGATTTACCGGGCGTAGCACTTTCCTCTCTCCATGGGGCTGATGACCCTCTCCTCATTTCTCATCCGCCACATATTCTCCTCTCGTACGGTATCCACCCGCTGTGCTTGGATGGACCAAACTGCCAGATAAAGACCATAGAGGATCTCGCATCGGAGGGTCTTCTTGCCGCAATTGGGGAGTGTGGCTTTGATTTCTATCAGAAAGATTCACGGGAAGAAAGTGAACGACAGGCTCTTTTTTTCGAGGCGCAGGTCGATATTGCCTTTCGCTGGCGCCTGCCTCTTGTCCTGCACATTCGCCGTGCAATGGCCGAGGTATTTGCACGCGCAACGGTGTTGAAACGTCTCCCTGCCGTTATTTTCCACTGCTATCCTGGTACTGCTGGTGAGGCGAAGGCTCTTCTTTCCCGGGGTATTAACGCCTTTTTCAGTTTTGGTACTCCTCTTCTCAAGGGTTTTCCGGGCAGTGTACGTACGGCGAAAGAAATCCCCCTCGAAAGAATCCTTTTCGAAACCGATGCTCCTTTTCAACCGCCGCGGGGACGGGAAAGAACGCTTCCAGCCGACATTGTTGCCGTCTATGAAAAAGCAGCCAAAATCCTCGAGATAGACAGAGATGTACTCGAGGAGGTGGTGTGGAACACCGTGAGAAAGGTATTTCCTTCTTTGCAAGCGGAAAGTTTCTAGTTGATTTCTAGTTTCCTTTTGGGGCTTTTTTCTTCTGTTCCTCGATAAGCACGAACAGGAGAGTTCCTTGGATGACAAAGAGAGAAGAAACGAGACCCACGAGAAAAGGGGTAATCATGGGGACAAGGATGGATAGCGCCGGCAGCGGGAAGAAAGGAAGGATTTTGCGGTAGTGATCAATGATCCACGAAACAGTACGCTGTATTTCCCAGCCGCGGCGTGCTGGCGTAAGACGGAGTAAGAGGAAAAGGAAAATGATTCCCGAAAGGAAAAGTGCAATGAGAGGACCTACGAGGGGGATGAAAGTAATTGCAAGAGCGGCGGCAGTAAGTCCAAGCGAAAAGATTGCCGCAATAATTCCCTCCTTGATATCCCCTACCATCTCTTCGATGTCGGGGAGCGTCTCGGGAGAAGAAGGTTTCTGGAAAAAAATTTCTTCTGATCTCTCCGAGATAATTTGACAGAACGGACAGATGAGAGGATAGGTACAGAGAAAGGAAAAGAAGAAAGAAAGGGTTTTGAGAGAGAAGGAAAACATCTGCTTCATCAGCAACCAGAGGGAGAAGTACAGGGCGCTGGCATCGGGTGCGGGTTTTTCGATAATGAAATGCACGTTTGCTTCGATTGTTTTGGTAAAAAAAGGAAGTAAGAGAGAAGGGAAAAGGAGGGTGATCAAGAAAATGAAACCACACCAGACGAAGAGGAACCTGTGACCCTGAAGTATACGGAACGCCGCTAGTATTGGTATACGTGAGAGTTCACGCTCTGCGCATGAAATCAATGTATCGTACATCGTCCTCCCTTCTCATGGTAATGTAGATTTCGTAACGCGGGAAGAAACACTCCCACGCTTCCCGAAATCGGGATGCCCATTCAATGATAACGAGACCTCTTCTTTCGTTGAGAGTGTGATAGAAATCAGCGACTTCGAGTTCGGGGAGTGAGGTGACACGGTAAAAGTCCCAGTGAAAGATGGGTATTGCCCCCTCCGTATAGAGTCGCAGGATCACGTAAGTCGGACTTTGAATAAAGGTGCGCGGAACGCCGAGGCCTTCGGCGATAGCAGCGACAAGAGTAGTTTTCCCCGTTCCAAGATCTCCATCTAGGGTGATGAGAAGTCCAGGGAAACTCTGACTGGCAATGTTTTTGCCCACTTGGATGGTTTCTTCTTCGCTGTTCGAGATAAACTGTTGATGAAGAAAAGTCATGAGAGTCCCCTCTCTAGTGTTCGAAGAGCAGTACCAACACAGTCGAGAAAGGTAGAAATGCGATGGAAGCTCGGTGAAAACGAGGTTTCGAGAATGATTCCAGCGCTTCGGTGGAGAAGTGCTCCATTAATTGCCGCTTGTTCTAAGTCTTCCATTCTGGCAGCAAATGAGGCAAGGATGCCGGCGAGAGCATCACCGGTTCCGCCGAACGAGAGTGCTCGGGCGCCGTGGGGAAGAATGAACGTTTTCTGAGTACTGCGGATGAACGAGGCCGTGTTTTTGGCATAGAGAAGATGGTAGCGGGCGAGGGGAAAATGGAACACCTGATCTTCCCACGCTCCTTTAATCCCCATTCTGGACGAGACGCGGGAAAGTTCACCAGGATGGGGAGTAAAAATAACCTCTTTGGTAGAAAGGGAGGAGAGAAATGATATATCCATGTAGTCGAACATTCCAGCGTCGAGAATGAGGCGAGATGAAGTTTTCTTAAGAAAATCAACGAGTTTTGTTGAGAGTTGAGCAAGCCCTGGACCACAAATAACCACATCCCACTGCTCTGGACGAGCCATCGCTTCGTCGGGAGTTGTAAGCATGAGTGCCGGATACTGCCCTGCCAGTTTGAGGAGGGATTTTTCGGGAACTGCGACAGTGGCAAGTCCTCCCCCAGCAGCGAGAAATGCTTCCGCTGCGATGAAGGAGGCACCTATCTTTGGCGAACCGCCGCCAATAACGAGCAATCTTCCATTAATTCGTTTGTGAGCATTCAGAGGAGGTTGGCAGGGAGCAAAATCGCTTTCTTCCAATACTGCTACAGAGAACTCTCGGGGAGGGATGCCGATTCCTCCCCGATGTACCTTCCCCACATGATGTGGTCCTTTGCCGAGGAACAATCCGCTCTTGATGATACCGAGACTTACCGTTATATCGGCTCGGACTGCCTCGGGAAAGGTTTCTCCTGTATCACCGGAAAGACCGGTTGGGACATCAACAGCGATGACTTTCTTGCGGGGATAGTGGTTGATGAACCGTACTGCAGAGAGAAAACTCTTCTTCAACGGTTGGGAGAGACCTGTACCGAGCATTGCGTCAATAAAGAGAATGTTTCCTGAAAGGTGCCGGTAGGCAGGAGATATTTTCACTGTCGGGGGAAGAAGACGATAGTTCGTTGCCGTGTCACCGGAAATCTCGTCGGGTTCGAAGAGAGGAACGAGAATAAGAGGAATACGGCATCCTCGGTCGACAAGAATACGGAGAAGAGCCATTCCGTCGCCCCCGTTTCCTCCTTTTCCCGCGAAGACAACAATAGCGTCAAATGTTTCTTTGGAGCATACCTCTCTCACAGAAAGGTAAAGAGAGAAAGCGGCATTTTCCATGAGAAGGAGTGAAGGGACGCCTTGTTCGACGATTGAAGCATCCATTCGTCGGGCATCTGCTGTTTTCCCGGCAGGAAGCACCTTTCCTCCAGTAGGTAGTAGCAGGTAGATTCTAACTGTTTAGAACAAAAAATAAAGAGAACGAAGCAGAGAGTTTTCGTTGACAGACAAGAAGTGGTTTATACAATGACCCCATTAGTGGTCTTCAGGGAGAAAAACCATGACGGCGAAAATGTACGATATTCCAACAATGCTCACATTCGATGATGTTTTGCTGATACCGGCATACTCGGAGGTTCTGCCGAGCGAGGTGGTTATTACCTCGCGGCTCACCGATCGGATAGTGCTCAATGTACCGTTTATGAGCGCCGCGATGGACACTGTTACCGAGCATCGCATGGCGATTGCCATGGCACGCGAGGGAGGTATAGGCGTCATCCATAAAAACATGTCCATCGAAGATCAGGCACGCGAAGTGAAAGCGGTAAAGAGGTCGGAGAGCGGTATCATTACACAACCAATCACCATAGCACCAGAAAAGACTCTCCTCGATGCGCTCGATCTCATGAAACGCAACAGCATATCGGGCATCCCAGTTACTCAGAAAAACAAACTCGTCGGCATTATCACCAATCGTGACCTGCGCTTCGAGACCGATCTCTCAAAACAGGTAAAGGAGGTAATGACGACCAAACTCGTAACTGTGCAAGATAAGTGCTCGGTGGAAGAGGCGAAACGCCTTATGCACCAGCATCGCATAGAAAAACTGCTGGTGGTAGATAAGAAAGGAGAACTCATTGGGCTCATTACGACCCGCGACCTTGAGAATCAGGAAAAGTTTCCCAACGCGGCAAAGGACGAGTTCGGCAGG
>Ga0129299_1000754_pt1 | contig 21276 bp, 17 predicted proteins | sample ConPoolayeCmetaG_FD_94477 | JGI IMG/M metagenome (GOLD analysis project Ga0129299, IMG submission 94477) | Hot spring microbial mat communities from California, USA to study Microbial Dark Matter (Phase II) - Cone Pool mat layer C metaG ...
CAGGGGCTGCGCGTGGCCGTGTGCAAACCGGCCGGCAGCGGCTGCGTTCACCGCCGCGAGGGGCTGGTCAGCGAGGATGCCGAGTTCCTGGCCCACTGCGCCGACGCCCGCCATCCGCTGGACCTGATCTGTCCCCAGCGCTTTGCCGAGCCGCTGGCCCCGGCCATCGCGGCGCAGCGCGCCGCGACCGAGCTCGACTGGGAGAGCATCGACCGGGCGATCGGGCTGATGTGCCGTGACAGCGACGTGATGGTGGTCGAGGGCGTGGGCGGGCTGATGGTTCCCATGGATGCGAAGCACACATTTCTCGACTTGGCCGCCTGGCTCGCTCTGCCGGCCGTGGTGGTGGCCCGGCCGACGCTGGGGACGATCAACCACACGCTGCTGACGCTGTCGGCACTGCGGGCGCGGGGGGTGAAGGTTGCCGGCGTGGTGATCAACCGCTATCCCACCGATACGCCGGGGGCGGCCGAGGAGACCAATCCGCGGGCGATTGAGAAATGGGGCAGGGTATCCGTGCTGGCGATCGTTCCCGAGGAGCCCCTGCCGCCGCGGGCCGACCCCAACCCCATCCCTCCCGGCATCGCCGCGGCCATCGGCACGGTGGACTGGAAGCTCCTGGCCGGGGTGGAGACGGAGAACTCGGATGATGCGTCCGCCGACACGCCCCGGCGCGCGCGAAGACGGCGGTAATCGGCCGTAGGCGCCCTGGCGCCGGCGGCCGGCCGGCTCAGCGCCATCTACCTGATGGTTCAGCGGATCGGCCTGCAGCAGCCAACGGCCAGGACGCTGGGATTGGAAACGTCGGAAACGTCGTCTTGACCGCAGCATCGTTACGCGGGTATGATTGGCTGTGTCGGGCGATGGAGTTCGCCCTGAACCGCCGGCTGATTCCCGATCACTTCCGATCCAGCGGCCGCGCTGATAACTCCTGCGAACAGTCGTGGGAGTCGGCGCGGTGTGCCTGTGTAATCTCGGCTCCCCCCGTGGATATCGTAAGCGGAGTGAGCCGATGGTGCAGATCGCCAAGTCCCGTTTCCGATGGCTGAATTCGACCGTGCTGGGTATCGGCCTGGCAAGCCTCTGCTCGGACGTTGGCCACGAAATGGCGACGACTTCCATGCCGGCATTGCTGGCCTCTCTGGGAGCCAGTTCGGCCGCTCTGGGCCTCATCGAGGGGCTGGCCGATGGGTTGTCCAGCTTTGCCAAGCTGTTGTCCGGTCTGCACAGCGATCGTCTGCGCCGGCGCAAGCCGCTGGCCGTGGTCGGGTACTTCCTCACCGCGTCCGGCATGGCCAGTTTCGCGCTGGCGACGCAATGGTGGCATGTCCTGCTCGGCCGGGTGGGCGGATGGCTGGGCCGAGGGGCGCGCACGCCTGTGCGCAATGTCCTGCTGACAGAAGCAACCACGCCGGAAACCTACGGCCGGGCGTTCGGCCTGGAGCGGGCCATGGACAGCGCGGGCGCTATCATCGGCCCGTTGCTCGCACTGGCAATTGCGGCCACCCTGGGCACGCGATGGATCTTCGCACTGACCCTCATCCCCGGCATAGGGGCCGCGCTGTTGATTGCGCTGCTCGTCCGGGAGAAGCCGCATGAGCCGCAGCCCCACGCGCGATTGTGGAGCGGGATCGGGGCACTGCCGCACAACTTCCGCAAGTACCTCGTCGGCGTAGGGATTGCCGGTTTGGGCGACTTCTCCAACACGCTGTTGATCCTCTGGGCCACCCAGGCCTGGACAGCGCGTCTGGGCGTCGCGACGGCGGCGACGTTGGCGATGGCATTCTACGTGGGCTACAACGTCGTCTACACACTCTCCTGTTACGTCAGCGGCGGCTTCGCCGACCGCTTCGCTCGCCACAGGGTGCTGGGATTCGGATACAGCATCGGGGTGATTCCAGCATTGGCTCTGATCTGGCCGGGGGATTCATTGGCCAAGTTCGCCATCGTCTTTGGCTTCTCCGGCCTCTACATGGGCGTCTGGGAGACGCTTGAGAACACGACGGCAGCGACAATGCTGCCTGCCGCGGTGCGCGGGACCGGATTCGGGGTGTTGGCGACCGTCAATGGCATCGGCGACCTTCTCTCCAGTGTCCTGGTGGGGTCTTTGTGGATGCTCCACCCCGTGTGGGCGATGGTGTTCGTGATCGCGACGTGTCTTGGCGGATCGGCAGTGATTCTCACGACGCCTGCGGTGTTCAATGGGACTGCGGCGCCCTCGATGCCAGTGGAATTGGTCGATCCGAAGGACGTGCCAGGCGCGGAACCACGTCAGTCGCAGGAGCCAGCAGTATGAACACGACTGGTCAATGTCCCAAGTGCGGATCGAACGACCTGCTCCGCATCCCCCATTTGTCCGGGCCCGAACTGAGCGCGCCGGAAGGAAGCGGATTGTGGCGGCCGGTCCCGCTGGTCCGCCACGGTTGTGGGAGCAGCGGCCACATCGAGGGAGGGGGCGAACACAAGAATGACGCCCTCTTGGCTGATTTCCTGCGGGAGGCCAGCGAGCGGGTCGCTGCGCTGGGCGCGGAGTTCGATGCCGACCGTGGCCGGCTGGACGAGCTGGGAAAGCGGTTGCGGGAGGAGCGCTGCTATCTGGCCGTGCTCGGCCAGTTCAAACGTGGCAAGAGCACGTTGGTCAATGCGCTGCTTGGCGAGGCCGTGCTGCCTTCGGCCATCGTGCCGCTGACCTCGATCCCGACGTTCCTCCACGGTGGGGCGCAATTGACAGCTCGCGTGCTGTTCGACAACGGCAAGGCCGAGGAACGGTTCGATGGACCTGACTCAGCCGCGCTGGCCGAGTTTCTGGCGCGCTTTGTCACCGAGAGCGCCAATCCTCACAATCGGCTGGGTGTCCGGCAGGTCGAAGCGACATATCCGGCGCGGGTGCTGGTTCAAGGCGTGGCGCTGATCGACACCCCCGGCATCGGTTCCACGTTCCGGCACAACACCGAAGCAACGGTCAATTTCCTGCCTCAATGCGACGCCGCGTTATTCGTGGTTTCGGCCGACCCGCCGATTACCGAAGTTGAAGTGGAGTTCCTCAAGTTGGCGCGTCGCAAGCTGGCCCGCCTGTTCTTTGTCCTGAACAAAGTCGATTATCTCGACGACAACGAGCGCCGCACCGCCGTTGCGTTCTTGCAGCAGGTCTTGTGCGAGCAGGCCGGCTTCGCATCGCCACCGCCGATCTTCTGCGCTTCAGCGCGTCAGGGGTTGGCGGCTCGCCGGAACCAGGATGCCGATGCCTGGCAACGCAGCGGTATGGCGGACATCGAACACCAGATCGTGGACTTCCTCGTGACCGAGAAGACGGAGGTGCTGAGCCGGGCCATTTCCCGGCAAGCGGGAGATATCCTGGCCGATGTGCAGCGCCGCCTGGAACTCATGGTGCGCTCCCTGCAAATGCCGCTGGCCGAACTGGACCAGCGTATCGGCCAGTTTGAGCAGAGCATGATCGAGATCGAAGAGCAGCGGATCGTCCTCATGGATCGGGTGGCAGCTGCAGAGGAACACCTGGCCGATTCAGTCAGGAAATACGCCGATCAGTTGTTGCCGAAGAGCATCCATTTCCTGAAGAACATCGTCCGAGAATGCCAGAATCGGGATGGCTCCAGGTGGTCCGAGGAGCCCACGCGCGAGGCGATCGCGGCGGCCATTCCCGCCTTCTTCGAGCGGGAATTCGGCGCGGCGCAGGAGCTGTGCGAGCAGCAGTTGCGCGATGCGTTGGCGCCTCACCGGCGCCGGGCGGAAGCGTTGATCGCCTCAGTCCATCGGCTTGTAGAGCGGCTGTTCGATGTGCCGTTTAAAGCCCAACAACGGGAGATTGCGCTGGTGAAAGCCGAGCAGCCGTACTGGCGCACACACAAGTGGAGATTGGCCGAGATTGGCTCGATTCCCCCTTCGTGGATCGACAGCATACTTCCCCGGCGTCTGCGCCATGCCCGGATTCGGCGGCGGATCATGGAGCAGGTGGAGTACCTTGTGACCCGCAATGTCGGAGACCTGCGATGGAGCATCCTGGAAAACCTGAAGCAGAGCGTTCAGGGTTTTCGCGAAATGCTGAGCGATGGTCTCCAACAAGCGATCCAGGCAACCCGCTGCGCCCTCGACGCGGCCCATCGTCGGCGAACCGAGGACTCCACCACGGTTGCGCCGGAGGTCGCTCGCCTCGCATCGGCCGCGGCCGATCTTCAAGGACTCAGGGAACAGCTTGTTCCGGATCGGCACGGCTCGCTGGCCAACCAGTGACCTAGCCGGCTTGTCCGGCGCATCGCACGTTGTCAACCGCCCTGGCCGACGACACCCCCGGCGCGCCAAGACGGCGGTAATCGGCCTGGCGGGCGGGAGTGCCAGAGGCGCACGCCCTCACGTTTCTCAGCCTTTCGTGTCTACTACCAGTACCAGGAATCCGACTATTCCGAAACCCAGGGGGAGGGAAAGGACATGGCCATGTCTACACGATCGAGCTTCCGCATCGCATCAACCATCGCAGGAATTACCATCATCGCCTCTGTGGCGATGGGACAGGGGCCGCCGGCGACACCCGAGCGCACCGTTTCCATCCCGGTCAAAGTGGTCGTGCTCTTCTCCAGCGGCGTGGGTTACTTCGAGCACATCGGCCCGGTCACAGGCAACGCCAGCACGCAGCTCCGCTTCAAGACCGGACAGATCAACGACATTCTCAAGAGCCTGGTGCTTCAGGATACCAGCGGGCGCGTCGGCGGCATCGTCTATCCCTCCCAGGATCCCCTGGCCAGGACGCTCACCAGCTTCCAGGTGGACATCACGGACAACCCGTCGCTGGGCGAGTTGCTCTATCAGCTTCGCGGCGCCAAGGTTCAGGTGACGGCCGGCGCAGACAGCCTGTCCGGTACCATCCTGGGCATGGAGAGGCGTCCCAAGGCGGTGGAGCATGTCGCGATCCCCGTCGAGGTCTTGAACATCCTCGTTGGCGACACCATCCGCTCCGTCCAACTGGATGGCGTGACCCGGCTCCAGCTTGAGGACGCCCAACTCCAGGAGGAACTCAATAGAGCACTGAGCGCGCTGGCCCAGGCGCGCAACCAGGACAGCAGACCGGTAACAGTCCAGTTCGTGGGCGAGGGCGAGCGACTCGTTCGACTGGGATACGTGGTCGAGACGCCCATCTGGAAAACCAGCTACCGGCTGATCATGGGTGAGCAGCCCCTCCTGCAAGGGTGGGCCATCGTCGAGAACCAGACCGACAGCGACTGGAGCGGGGTACAGCTCTCACTCGTGAGCGGCCGCCCGATCAGCTTCATCCAGGAACTGTATCACCCACTGTATCTGCCCCGGCCAGTGGTGGAGCCGGATCTCTATGCCAGCCTCAAGCCACAGAGCTACGGACAGGGGATGGCACCGTACGACGTGCGGCGCGACGAGGGCGCTCAGGGCGGAGGAGGCTACGGCGGCGGAGGTAGCCGCTATGGGGGAGGCGGTTTTAGCGCAGGACCCGGCTACGGCACCGGCGGAGTACTGGGCAGAATGCGCGGCACGGAGGGCTCGTATGGCGGAGCCGCTTACCCGGCCGCGCCGGACCGCACGGAGCGGCCCGCCCTCGATCCCGCCGCCTCCGTGGCTTCGATCGCCTCCGGCTCACAATTGGGCGAACTCTTCCAGTACACCATCGCCGATGTCTCGCTGCCGCGTCAGCGCTCCGCCATGCTCCCCATCGTCACCGACCCCATCGAAGTGGAGAAGCTTTCGATCTACAACCCTTCCGTCCTGCCTCAGAACCCCCTCAGCGGTGCCCGCGTGAAGAACACCACCGGCAAGCACCTGCTGGCCGGTCCGGTGACGGTGCTGGAGGCCGGAAGCTATGCGGGCGACGCCCGTATCGATGACGTGCCCCCCGGACAGGAACGCCTGCTCAGCTACGGCATCGATCTTCAGATGCTCGTCAATGCCAGCAGGAACACCGAGGAGAGCATCATTACCAGCGCCGGCATCGTCAAGGGCATCCTGCGCCTTCAGCGCAAGCACGTATTCACGCAGGAGTACATCGCCGAGAACAAGGGACCGAAAGACAGGGTGCTGATCATCGAGCACGCCCTCCGCCGGGGTCTAACGCTGGTCGAGCCTTCCAGGCCCATCCAGACCACCAACACCCACTACCGTTTCCGAACGGTCGTCCCGGCCAACAAGCTCAACAGCCTGACCGTCAAAGAGGAACGCACCGTCGCCGAGACGCTGGCCATTCTCCCGATGGAGATCGACACGCTGCTGTTGTACAGCCGCGACGGCCAGATCCCCAGGCCCGTGCGCGACGCCGTGGCCAGGGCGGCTGCGCTGAAGCAGGCCGTAGAGGCGACCGCCCGGCAGATCGAGCAGCAGAGGCAGCAGATCGACCAGATCGCCCAGGAGCAGGTGCGCATCCGCGAGAACCTCAAGGCCGTGACCGAGCAGGGCGATTACCGCGCCACGCTCCTGGGAAAGCTTTCCGCGCAGGAGAAGCAGATCGACGCCATCCAGTCGAGGCTCAAGGAGCTGGAGAACACCCGCGGCCGCCAGATGCGGGAGCTTGAGTCCTACGTCAGCTCGCTGGAGATCGGGGTATAGCGCCGTCACCGCCGGCGGGCGCGGTGGTGGCGTGGATGCGAGGCCGGCACGCCGGGCAGCCAGAGCGCTGGCGAGCCTTGGGCAATGCGCAAGACCAGTATGCGCTCGCAGGGAGTGGTGGCGCTGTTTCTCGCTGAGCCGGAGGAAGGAGGATTCCAAGCTCGACGGCTTCAAGTGGCTGAAGGGTGACTCGCTGGAGGATGCCGATGAGCTTCCGCCGGCGGAGGACCTGGCGACGGAGGCGAGTGGAGACCTGGAGGGGCGGTGGTGGAATTGGAGGCGCTGTTGGGGTTGTTGGAGAATGGAAACGCGGCCGCGACATCGGCTAAAATGTAAAAAGCATGAACGATCGCATCGCCATCAATCCGGACGTGTTGGGGGGCAAGCCCGTGATCAAGGGGACGCGGATGTCCGTCGAGTTTGTCGTCGGCCTGCTGGCCCAGGGGTGGAGCGTGGAGGACGTGCTCGGCGAGTACGACCACATAACGCGTGAGGATGTGCTGGCGTGCCTGGCCTACGCCCACCAGTTGCTGGCTGACGAAAAGCTGTATCCCGTCCCCGCGTGAGACGCGTTCGGTATGCGCTTCCTGGCCAACGAGAACATCCCGCCCAGCGCCATTCGTCGGCTGCGAGAAGCTGGGCATGACGTACTGTCCGCCAGGGAATCGATGGTGGGGAGCGCCGATGACGTGATTCTGAGACGGGCCGCGGCCGACCAGCGGATCCTGTTGACGTTCGACAAGGATTTTGGCGAACTCGCCTTTCGTTCCCGTTTACCGGGAGCCTGCGGCGTGATCCTGTTCCGTTTCACTCTGCGCGGCCGGGAACAGGACGTCGCACATGTGGTGGATGCAGTACAAGGGCGTGAGGACTGGATGGGCGCTTTCTGGACTGTCACCGACGGCGGCCTGCGACGCCGTCCATTGCCGGAGGCGAAACCGTGACGGGAACATCCGCGGCCTTGATTCGTGCTTCGCCATTGGCCACACACACGGTATAGCGCTGACCCGCTCAGGCCGGCGGCCTTCGCCATTCGCGCCCGCCCCATCACCGGTAGAACTCGATGATCAGGTTCATGTTCACCTCAAAGGGAACATCCTCCGGCGTGGGCAGGGCGTTGATCCTGGCCGTGAGCTGGGCGGGGTTGAACTCGATCCAGCCGGGCACGTTGTGGCCGGGGTTCTGCTCCATGTTGTCGCGCAGCAGCTTGTGCGACTTTTCTTTGAAGCTGATGGTGTCTCCGGGCTTGACGCGGAAGCTGGCAATGTCGGTCTTGCGGCCGTTCACCAGCACGTGGCCGTGGGCCACGAGCTGGCGGCAGGCCCAGATGGTCCGCCCAACGCCCATCCGCCGCAGCACGTTGTCCAGCCGCGTCTCCAGGAGCTGTATCATCGTGTTGGCCGTGTTTCCCTTGGATTTCTTGGCCATGGTGAGGAAGCGCCGGAACTGCCTCTCGAGCATGCCATAGTGGAAGCGCAGCTTCTGTTTTTCGGCCAGGCGCACGCCGTATTCGGTGTTGCGTCGGCCGCGGTAGCCGTGCATGCCGGGCAGCGTCAGTTCCTTGCCCGTGTGCTTGGGAATGTCGGCGATGGGAACGCCGACGCGGCGGGAGAGCTTGACTTTGGGACCCAGATAACGGCCCATGGACGATCACTTTCCGCGGGCGCGATGGCCCGCTCAAAACATGCGAGGCGCCGGTCCGCTGCCCGCGATTGGGGCCTGAAACACGCCGGCGGCTTATACGCGATTGGTCCGGGAGCATGGTCTTGAGCATGCGCCGGAATGTTCCCGACCGGCCGATTCGAGACCGGAGCGATCAGGAAAGATCCACATTCTATTCGGCCGAGGCCGGATGACAAGCCGTCCGCGCGGTCCGCGCGATTCGAACACAAGCCGCCGTTCAGGTCGGCTGCTGGGAATAGGGCGCGATCCCGTCGGCGGTGATCAGGAAGAGGCGGTCGGTGACCTGGTGGGGCATGGTCTGGTAGTCCTGGCGGATTTGCCTGCGCATGCGGGCGACGGTTTGGGGGTCGTCGCGGAAGCAGACCAGGATGTTGCGGTTGGGGATCCCCGCGACAAAGGGGCTGCCCAGGTGCTCGCGCAGCCGCTCATGCAGGCTGGGCAACAGGATGCGGCTGGCGTCGTAGCCGTCCATCGTCTGAACGAGGATGAGACTGATGCGGCCGTCCTCGTCCTGCCCGGCGTGGGCCTGGATGCTCTCGCTGCGAACCACCAGGTTCTGGATGGCCCGCTCGTGCAGGCTGTCGAGACTGATGCCCCATTGATCGAAGAGCCGCCGCGGGATGTATGCGATGAACTGGTCGCTGTCGATGGCGTAGGCGACGGCCAGTCCATCGAGGATGTTCTGACTGAGGACGGCGGCACCGAGGGGACCGCCGATCTGGGCGCCGCCGGCGATGACGACGGGCAGGATGCGGTCCTTGACCTGCTCAAAGGGGGCGGACTGGTCGGGGCTGCCCTCGGCGGCGCGGAGCAACTCGGTGATCCAGCGCTCCACGTTGCGGGCCATGTGGTCCGGCTGCTGAAGGGTGAGGCGGTAGAGGTTCTCAAGCGGAGCCCAGTAGCCATTGATGCGGAGCGAGAAGGTGGCATCGCTGCGCTCCAGCCTCACCAGCGGGAAGCGCGCTTCCACGAGGTGGACGACCTGATCGAGAAAATCCATTCGCGAGGGCCTGGCCATCCTTCGTATTGTAGCCGAGACAGGGCCGCAAGTCGCGTGGTGCAAGCCAGCCGCCCGCAAGGGGGCACGGGCAAACACGCTGGCGAGGATGCCCCTGCTACGCGACGGCTCTGTCACACCGCAACCACAGCTCGGATGCGTCCTACTTCATCCCACCCCCCAGGCGCTCCAGCAGCGCGTCCAATAATGTGAACAGGATCAGCGCGAGCAACGAAGGAACTGCGCGAAGGCTGGCGGCCACGGCGCGGGGGTGTTGGTGTCTCACATCGACCTGATCGGCCGCCCGACCGGTCATCTGAGCCGCGCGGCTGCGAAAATGGGCGCTGATGCCACTGGGCCGCGCCCGCAAACGCAAGAAACGCCGGTTACTCCGCCGATAACGGCTAAGAGGACCATCCCGTGCCTGACGACCTTGTCAATTTTGTGCCCGCCGACGTCTCCGCCGCCGTTGCCTGGCTGTTTGCGGGCGGCGCGCTCATCGGCGCCGCCCTGTGGCTCGTCGGAGCGCGCCTGGGCCGCTCCCTGCTCACGCTGCTGATGGTCGGCGCGGGGGCGGCCGTCGGCCTGAGGCTGCCGACGTGGCTGGGACTGCCGATCAGCGCCTGGACGTCGGCCATCGCCCTGGCGCTGTTCCTGGGCATCGTGGCCTTCGCCCTGCACCGGCTGTGGACGGCCGTCGGCCTGGGAATCCTCCTGGCGATCTGGGCCGGCGCCGTGGCAGCACGGCTCTATCCGCCCGATGCGGGCTTCTCCCTCCGCCAACTCCTGGAAGCCGGCTCGCTGGCGGAAACGCTCTGGCGCGCCTGGAGCGCCATGCCCGTCGAGTTGCGCCGGGTGGGCCTCTTCGCCATCGCTGCGGCCATCGCCTGCGGCATCAGCATGGGGCTGATCTGGCCGCGGCTCACGGGCTACGTGTTCTGGAGCCTGGTCGGCGTCAGCGCCATGATCGTGTGCGGCCGGGCGGCGCTGGAGAGCATTAGCCCCGAATTGCTGGCATATCTGCCCAGGCGTCTGACTTCGCAATGCCTGAGCGTGGGCGGCATAGTCCTGTTCGGTGCGCTGGTGCAGTGGCAGACCGCCCCCAGGCCAACTCCCGCCCGCGCCCATGCCCAGACACGGACGACCAACGCAGCCCAGGCCGCCTGCGGCTGAGACCCGAAACGGAAGAGAAGACGTCATGACCAGTCTATTGCTCGCACAGAATGCCTCCACTCTGGCGATCCATCCGCCGACGCGGTTTCCCGCCCAGCACGACCTGCTGACCTTCTGCCAGAATATGGGCATCGGCACCGCTCTGCTGCTTATCCTTCTGGGAGCGGTCTACCTCCTGTACGGATGGTCGGCCTACAAAGTGCTCATTACCCTCAACGTCGCCCTCGTCTGCGGCTACATCGGGGCCATCGTCGGCCAGCAACTGGGCGGATTCGTTCTGGCCGGGGCCTTCGTGGCGGCCGTGGCCTCCGCAGCTTTGGCGTTTCCCCTGATCAAATGGGCGGTGGCCGTGATGGGGGGGCTGTGCGGGTCTGTGGTGGGGGCGAGTCTATGGCTCAGCGCCGATCTCCCCCCGGACCTGGCCTGGGCCGGGGCGATGACGGGCCTTGTGGGATTCGGGCTGTTCGCTTTCATCCTCTTTCGCGGCAGCATTATCATGTACACGAGTATCCAGGGGGCGATGATGGTGATCATTGGCGGGCTGGGCCTGGTCTACAAGTATCAGGAGTTCAGCCCCGCCGTCACACAGGGCATCTCCACCCAACCCTTCATGCTCCCGCTGCTGGTATTCGTCCCGGCCGTGCTGGGGCTTATCTACCAGCAGCTCTACTCCCCAGGCGGCGCGCCCGCGGGCACTGGATCGGCCGACAAGAAAAAGTAGTCTTGCTCTGGATAGCGGCCGCACTCCACTGGCTGCTCTGGCGGACCGGCGGCCGCGCTGTCACCCTGCTGCCAGTGGGACGGCGGTGCCTCCGCCTGCGGCGCGCACGAAGCACCCGCTCAGGTGATCGTCCACCATGCCCACCGCCTGCATGAACGCGTAACAGATCATTGACCCCACAAAGCGAAAACCGCGCCGGCGAAGGTCCTGGCTCATCGCGTCCGACTCGGCCGTCCGCGACGGCACCTGCCTCATGGTCTGCCAGCGGTTGATCCTGGGCCGGCCGCCCACGAATCGCCATACGTAGGCGTCGAAGCTGCCGAACTCCTTCTGGATGGCCAGAAACGCGCGGGCGTTGTCGATGGCCGCGGCGATCTTCAGGCGGTTGCGGACGATGCCGGCATTGCTCAGCAGCCGCCGCCGGCGGCGGGCGTCGAATGCCGCGACCTTCGCCGGATCGAAGCCATCGAACGCCTCTCGATAAGCCTCGCGCTTTTTCAGGATCGTCAACCAGCTCAGCCCCGCCTGGGCCCCCTCCAGGATGAGGAACTCGAACAGCCGCCGCTCATCGTGAACCGGCCGGCCCCATTCGTGGTCGTGATAGGCGATCATCAACTCGCCCCGCGCCCAGGGACAGCGCGGGACGTTGTCGGATGGCGCATCGCTCATGGTCGCCCTGATCATACCCTGCCTACACCCGCCGGCACAGAGCGAGGCGAGTGACCGGATCGTCGGGTGCGGCTCCACGGCGTCCTCCGCAAATCCTTGTATTTACGTGACTTACATGCTCGGCTGGCGACGCGTTGTGCCACCTGGCAGAGCATCCCCTTGTCGGCACGGCTCGGGAATCCCATTTTCACACTTGACTCTTCGCCCCGCGCACTCGATAATATTATTATTGTTGAGATTCGGTGCTGGGCGGGTTCGCCCCAGCCATAGGCGTAACTGCCGCCGGATCTCTTCTTTTTTGCGCGGCGTCCGCAGCTCTCATCACACGCAGGCTCGACTGGTGCAGGGCACCTACCGGCTGTCTGTCGAGCATCCGATAGACCAGCTTCCACAGTGGACCGATTCGCTTTTCCCCCTGCCATCGAAGCGCAACAACCGTTGTCACCAGGTCTGCAAGCTGCAACCCATAGTTGTGTCCCTGTGACGCTGCGAAGAACGGCACCCGGAGAATGCTGTCATACCCGCTGCCAACGGTGCTCTTCACAAAGAAATTCGTGATGGCACGCGCGTTGTGTTCATTTGTGCGATTATCGCGATTATCAAATACCAGTTTTGCGAATCGCCCCGGGAAGGACCGCTTCATATACAGGTCGATCCTGTCGAACAGGTCCCGGAACGTCTGATCCAGCCGTGAGTCATTCCCGCACACAAATGTGTGCAGTCCGGAACGGAAACAGACGACACCGAACACCTTGAATTGCTTGCGGGTCGCGTACTGAAGGATTTCCTCAGCAAGATTCCATTGGTAGGAGTAGCCGTTCTTCTCCAGCACGCGAAACGTCGCCGCCCCGAGCAGTTCCTTACCTTTGATCTCATCGTCAGCGCCAAGGACTCGCCCGTGATACGGCCGCCTCAGATCGAACAGATCCCTCTGAAAAGCGTGAAACTACTCTTCCGGGATGGCGATACCGCTCAACACTCCAAACGGTTGGCGTGTCCGGCGGTGGGCGCGGAAGGACTCGTCGAGGAAGATGAGCATGCCGTGCAGACTACCGCCGAGCCACCGACGACGCCAGCGGATTCGTGATAACGCGCCATTCGGACCTCGACATTGTCTGGGACTTCCCGTCTGGGCGATCGGGTCTCGGGTGCGGACGAGCCGGTCCTGTACCCAAACGCCGAGTCCGCCCGCATCGCAATCCCGCCGCCCCGCGCGCGCCGGGACGCAGGCGGTCTTCTGTCTGCCGCACGCCCGCGGCGGCCCCTACACCGTCCGGCGCGGCGTGTTCGTCTCATCCAGCGCCCCGAAGCGCCGGCTGCGCGATGCGAACGAGCGGATCGCCGCGTGCAGCTCATCCACGCCGAAATCAGGCCACAACACCTGGCTCACGTACAGCTCGGCGTAGCTGATCTGCCACAGAAGATAGTTGCTGATGCGCATTTCGCCGGCCGTGCGGATCAGCAAGTCGGGGTCGGGCATGCCGCTGGTATACAGGTGGCGCGAGATGGTCTGTTCGTCGATGTCGCGAGGCTCCAGCTCGCCGCGCTTCACCCTGGCGGCGATGGTGCGCACGGCGTCGGTGATCTCCGCCCGGCTCCCGTAGTTCAACGCCAGCACCAGCGTCAGCCCCGTGTTGCCACGGGTCTGCTCCAGCGTGCGCTGCATCTCCTCCAGCACCGGCTCGGGCAGGTTCTCCAGTCGGCCGATCTGCCGGAAGCGGATGTTGTTCTGCATCATCGTCGGCCGTTCCTGCCGCAGGTAGTCGACGTACATCTGCATCAGGAACGAGACTTCCTCGCGGGGCCGCTTCCAGTTCTCGAGTGAGAACGAGTAGAGCGTGAGAAAGTCGGGCCCGCCGTGGAGATCGCGCAGGCGTGCGCACTCGGTGACGACGTCGCGCACGCTCTGCGCCCCCTGTTCGTGGCCGCGGATGCGCTCCAGCCCGCGGCGTACCGCCCAGCGCCCGTTGCCATCCATGATGATGGCGATGTGGCGCGGCATCCGTTCGCGAGGCACGTCCAAATCCTTCGACATGAGACCCAGTATAGGGCGGGCCCGGCCGGTTGGGGAGAACTCAGGGTCACGAGGCACGGAAGGGGGAGGGTTCAGGGTTTTGGGTTTTGGGGTTTAGGGTTTAGGGTTCAGGGTTCAGGGTTCAGTGGGGAAACCCGAACGCCGAAGTTCGAAGCCCGAATCAATGACGAATGACAAATGACGAATACCGTACGGAGGGTTCAGGGCTGTTCTGAAAGGGTACAATCGAGAATCGAAAATCGAAAATCGAAAATCGAAAATGCACCTCACCCCACCGCCCGTGCGACCACCAGCGTCTGATCATCCTCCAGCCGCTGGCCAAGCATATGGCGCTCGACGGATCGGCGGATGCGCTCCAGGACCTCGGTGGCAGCCGCCGCGCCGGCCGCAGCTACGGCCCGTTCCAGGCCGCGGACGTCGAACATGGCTCCTTCGCCGTTGACGGCCTCGGTGATGCCGTCGGTGTAGAGCACGAGTGTCTGGCCGGGGGCCAGCGTAACGGTCTGCTGTTCGAAGACGGATTCAGCGCTGAGCCCCAGGGGAAGGTCGCCTGCGCCTTCCAGGTACTCACACCGCGGCGCCGGCGACCATGTGGCCAGCAGCGGCGGCGTCTGCCCGGCGCGCGAATAGGTCAGCGTGCGCTTCAGCGGGTCGTAAAAGGCCAGAAAGGCGGTTGCGAACACCGGCGCTATTCCCTTGTCGCACAGGTGGCGGTTCACGTGCTGAAGCAGTTGCGACGGACCGTCCGGCCGCTGCGGAAACGCGTGCAGGATCGAGTGCAGCATGGCCATGACGATGGCCGCCGACGGCCCGTGTCCCGAAACGTCGCCGATCAGCATCGCCCAGCGGGGGTCGTCACTGGTGCCGGCCGAGCCGCCCAGGGGAACGAAGTCGTAGATGTCCCCGCCCGCCTGGCCCACGGTCTCATAGCTGGCGGCCAGATCCAGCCCCGGGATGCTCGGCAGGGTCGCCGGCAGCAGCGCCCGCTGGATGCGCGCGATCTGCGCGATCTCGCGCTGGACGGCGAGGTTGGCCTCGACCAGGTGCCGCGAGATTTCCAGGTTGCTGGCCATGGTCCCCACCAGGCTGGTGCGCACGATCAGCTCCTCCAGGTCGCCGGCCCCCAGCCCCTGGCGCCGACGGTCCAGAACGATGATCCATTCCTGAAGAGACTGCTCCAGAAACAGGGGCACCGCCATGGCCGAGCGATAGTGCCTGGCCGCGGGCGGCAGCACGCGGTCGTGCCTCAGGTCCAGGTCGTGTACGATCTTCGGGACCGGCGTGTGCGTGAGCACGCCCAGGATGCTGCCGCTCCATTGTTGCGGCGAAGGGGCCGTCTCGCCCTCAAATGACAGCTCACGGCCGTCCTCGGTGCGGAAGCGGCGCAGCCGATACGTTCCCCCTTCGCCGATTCGCACCATAATGCACGCCCGGGCACGGCTGGCCGACGGCAGGCTCGAGGCCAGCGCCGTCAGCACCTCGCTGGGCTCCCCGGCGCGCTCCACCGCCCCGATCAGGTCCATGATGCTCGTGATCCGAGGATTGCCCACAACGTCCATGAATCGCATAGGCCACGCCGCTGAAAGCGGCCATGGGCGATGGCCCACCCCGCATCGCGCGGGTGCCAGACCCGCGCCCGCGCGCACCCGGCGCGCACCGGACTCCCATGAACGCTCATCCCTTCTGTCGGCCAGATAATGCGGCAACTTGCGGGCGGCGGATTCGACGAGCTATTTGCCAGGCCGCACATCCAGCGGGACCATCGACACATCGTCGAACAGCGCCGCCGTTGGCTTCCGCGCCGGCTGGGTCGCGGGGGCAGCGCCGCGGCGGGCGCCCTGGGCGCTGCTCACCGGGAAGCTCAGCCGCGCCACCAGACGCACGCTGCGCGCCTCGGCGGGCACGATCACCGGATACTGAATCTCCAGCCATTTTCCGAACGTCTCATTGACATAGTAGTTGGTCGAGATCCAGTTGCCGTGACGGTTGTCGCGCAGCGGACCGTCCATGTTCAGCTTCTGCCCATCGGCTCCGTACATCTCGATGTCCCACATCACGTGGCCGGTGGTCGAGTCGTCCCAGCCGCCGTCGACCTTGACCCACCCGCGGACCTCGTAACACTTTCCCGGCTCCACCTCGAAGGCGGCGCTGGGGGCGCGGATCGTCTGCCCGGCGCCGGTGAGCCGCAGCGCCCACTCTCCCTTATGCGGCTCACGCACGCGCTCGGCCCCGTCGGGCAACGTCCACCCCTCGGTCGACTCGAAGCCGGCGTTGACGATGCTGGCCGGCCTCTGCGCCGGCTCCGGCAGCGTTTGCGGCCGCACAACCGATGCATTCCACGTCGGATAGGTCGCGATGAAGTCGACCATCGTCTGATACGCCGGACGGCGATAGTCGGCCGCCGCCGACGGCCCGAAGCGGTCGCTGGTGTCGTTGCGGTGGATCAGCGACATGCCATCCTGCATGTAGAAAACGTACCAGAAGATCTTGTCCACCAGCCCGGTTTCCATCGCCTTGCGATAGGCGTACTCGAGGTTGGCCGCCTGCTCCTCGAGGCTCACCGGGGCCGCCTGGTTCTCTCGCGAGACGGTCCATCCCACCTCGGTGATCCAGATCGGCTTGGGGTCGCCATACTTCTCGCTGACCTTGCGCAGATAGAACAGCGGAAACACATAGTCGCCGCGGAAGGCATCGAGCACCGACGGATGCTGCGAGCCGATATAGAAGTGCCAGTTCAGCGCGTCGAAGTAGCCCTTGGCCCCGGCCTTGTACATGTCCTCGACGTAGTACATCGGGTTCTGCCACAGCCCGCCGGCCAGCACGAGCTGATCGGGATCGGCCGCCTTGATCGCCTTATAGCACGCCTGAAGCACCGGCACGTACACCCAGGCGTTGCGCTCGGCGACGTGCGGCCACTGGCCGGCCACATCTTCGTTGTAAATCTCCTGGGCGTCGGCGACGCCCTTGTAGCGGGCGGCCAGGGCGCCAGCGAACCGGGCCATGGCCTCGGGCCGGCCCAGACTTCGCCCGCCTGGCATCATGGCCCAGCCGGGGGTGTGGTAATAGGAGAAATTGATGGCCAGGCCGGCCTCGTCGGCGTTCTTGACGGCATTGTCGAGCCAGGTCCAGTTGATGTTGCCCTCGGTGGGTTCCCAGCGCGCCCAGTCGACCATGATCCTGACCCATCGCGCCCCCGACTCGCGGATCATGCGGCATTCCCTGGGGCCCCAGTCCCAGTTGTTCACGCCATAGGGGCTTTGGCGCGGATCCTTGGGCGCGGGTGTGAGCGGTTCGCCGGCAAAGGCGGCCAGACTCACAGCGAAGACAAGGATGCACGGCAGGGCGATGCGGACCATGATAAACCTCCTGACGCTGAGGACCGCGAGCGCGGCGACGGCACACATATTGCGCTCCCGGCCCCCGGCAAGCCCGGCAAGAGGGCATGGTATCGCGGGCGGTCGGCGGGTCAAACAGAAGGTGACCTCGGGGGAATCTCTGGGGGGGCGTGAAACTTTCTGCGGCCGGTGGTCCGGAATCGCGCCGGCGCACGACGCAGCACGGGTCCTCGCCCGTGCGTGCGACCTTAGCGCCCGGTTGGCACGGACACCGCGCCGCCGCGCGGCGGCCGCGGGGGACCTTGAAGCGGCACCTCATGGCGGTTACCTTCCGCACTTCCGCGGAGCTGTTGATCCCGATTTCAAAGGAAGCCACCCATGTCAACTCAGAAGCACGGCCTCGATACTCGCGCCATTCATGCCGGTCAGGTGCCCGACCCCACCACCCTGGCCCGCGCCGTCCCCATCTACCAGACCACCAGCTATGTCTTCCGCGACACCAATCACGCGGCCGACCTCTTTGCCCTGCGCGACTTCGGCAACATCTACACGCGCATCATGAACCCGACCAGCGATGTGCTGGAGAAGCGCCTGGCCGCGCTGCACGGCGGCAGCGGCGCCGTGGCCACGGCCTCGGGCATGGCCGCCATCTTCTATGCCATCGCCTCGATCACCTCGGCGGGCCAGAATATCGTCTCCACCAGCAACCTCTACGGCGGAACCGTGACCCTCTTCACCTGGACGTTGCGGCGATTCGGCATCGAGGTGCGGTTCGTCGACTCCTCCAATCCGGCCAACTTCGAGAAGGCCATCGACGCCAGGACGCGCCTCCTGTTCACCGAGTCCATCGGCAACCCCAAGGGCAACATCGACGACTTCGACGCCATCGCGGCCATTGCCCACAAGCACCGCATTCCCTTCATCGTCGACAACACGGTCTCGCCGCCGCCCGTCTTCAATCCATTCGAGCACGGCGCGGACGTGGTCGTCTACTCGCTGACCAAGATGGTGGGCGGACACGGCACCTCCATCGGCGGTGCCGTGATTGAGAAAGGCGACTTTGACTGGAAAGCGGCCGGCAAGTTCCCCGAGATTACCGAGCCGGACCCCAGCTACCACGGCGTAAACTTCTGGGACGCCTTTGGCGCTCATCCCAAGGCGGTGGCGCCCGGACTGGCATATGTGCTGAAGATTCGCTGCGGCATGCTCCGCGACACGGGGGCGGCGCTTTCGCCCTTCAACAGTTTCCTGTTCCTCCAGGGCCTGGAGACCCTGCCCCTGCGGGCGCGGCAGCATTGCGCCAATGCCATGAAGGTGGCCGAGTTTCTCGCCAAGCATCCGAAGGTGAAGTGGGTCAACTATCCAGGCCTGCCATCTCATCCGGATCACGCGCGGGCCAAGAAGCTGTTCCCCATCGGCCCCGGCGCTATCCTTGGTTTCGGCATCGAGGGGGGCATCGACGCGGGCCGCAAGTTCATCAACTCGGTAAAGCTGTGCTCGCACCTGGCCAACGTGCTGGATGCCAAGACGCTGGTGATTCATCCGGCCAGCACGACACATCAGCAGCTTTCGCCCGAGGAGCAGGCCAAGGCCGGCGTTACGCCGGACTTTGTGCGGGTCTCGGTTGGTCTGGAAAACGTGGAGGATATCATTGCTGATCTGGACCAGGCCCTGCGGAGCTGACCCGGCGGCTTCAGGCGAATACGTCCTGTAAATCGACTGAACCCTGAACCCTGAACCCTGAACCCCGAACCCTGAACCCTGAACCCTGAACCCTGAACCCTGTCCCTTGCCCCCTGGCCCGTCCATTCCGACCCGCCCGTCGCAACGAGCCCAGCCTCCTGACGGGCCCGATTCGCCCAACTCCGTCGGGTACACCGAGGCGCAGACGATCGAGCTGGCCACTGCCGCCGAGCCTTTTTTGCTGGAAGCCGGGGGACGGATCGGCCCCGTCATCGTCGAGTACGAGACCTACGGCACGCTCTCGCCCGCGAAGGACAATGTCATCCTCATTGCCCACGCCCTTTCCGGTGACGCCCACGCGGCCGGCTGGGACCGCCACGCCCACCGCACGCGCCGGCACTTCCGCAAGAAGGCTCCCGGCTGGTGGGACACGGTGATCGGGCCCGGCAAGCCTATCGACACCAACCGCTATTTCGTGCTCTGCTCCAATGTCCTGGGCAGTTGCTACGGTACCACCGGGCCATCATCCGTCGACCCGGCAACCGGCAGGCCGTATGGTTTGCGCTTTCCGCTGGTGACGGTGGGCGACTGGGTCCGCCTGCAGGCGCGCCTGCTGGATGCGCTTGGCATCGAACGTCTGCACACCGTGGTCGGCGGCTCGCTGGGGGGACAGCAGGCGCTGGAGTGGGCCCTGGCCTTTCCCGACCGAGTCGAGCGCGCCATCATCCTGGCTGCCACGCCGCGACTGTCGGCACAGGGGCTGGCCTTCAACGCCGTCGGACGCCAGGCCATCCTGGCCGATCCCAATTTCAACGGCGGCGACTACTACGGCGGCAAGGCTCCCGAGCAGGGGCTGGCTGTAGCCCGCATGCTCGCCCACATCACGTATCTGTCCGAGGAGGCCATGCACGAGAAGTTCGGCCGGCGGCTGCAGGGCCGCAGCAAGCCCCAGTTCAGCTTCGGCATCGAGTTTCAGGTGGAGAGCTACCTCAACCATCAGGGCAAGTCGTTTGTCGAGCGCTTTGACGCCAACAGCTATCTGTACATCACGCGCGCCATGGACTACTACGACGCGGCCGGGCAATGGGGCGGCGGCGATCTGGTGGAGGCGTGCCGGCGCATCAGATCGCGCGTTACGGTGGTGAGCTTCTCGTCCGACTGGCTCTATCCGCCGGCCCAGTGCCGCGAGTTTGCCCTGGCCATGTGCCGCGCTGGCAAGACGATTACCTACATCGACGTCCCCTCGCGCTATGGCCACGACGCTTTTCTGGTCGAAACCGATCCGGTGGGACGGCTGCTGCGGTCTTCGCTGGCATGGGGTGAGCGATGAAGCAACGGACCCTGGACATCCTCCGGCGGCTTCTGGAGCGCATCGATCCGGCGCTGGCGAGTCTGGATTTGGCGGAGCTGGAGTCGGCGCTTGAAGCGACGGAGCGACGAAGCGACGAAGCGACGGAGGGGGAGGAGGAAGGCACGGAGGCACGGAGGCACGGAGGCACGAAGGGGGCGGAGGGTTCAGGGTTCGGGGTTCAGGGTTCAGGGAAGAATGACGAAGTGCGAAGCCCGAAGCCCGAAAGAATCACGAATGGCGAAATCCGAAGGCTGACTGGCAACTGGCAACTGGCAACTGGCAACGCTCGCCCAATCGAAAATCGAAAATCGAAAATCGAAGATGCCCCGGCCCGGTGGCAGGACACCATCATCGAGTCCGAAATCCCCGCCGGAGCATCGGTGCTCGACCTGGGGTGTGGTGACGGGCAACTGCTGGCCCGGCTTATCCAGGAAAAGCGCGTGCGGGGCCAGGGGATCGAGCTGGACGCTGCCTCGGTCTTCGAGTGCATCGCCCGCGGCGTGCCCGTGCTCCAGTCCGACCTGGACGCCGGTCTGAAGGGCTTCGCCGACCAGAGCTTCGACTACGTGGTCCTCGAGGAAACGCTCCAGACCCTGCATCGCCCCGCCGACGTGCTGGCCGAAATGCTCCGCGTCGGACGGACGGGCATCGTGTCGTTTCCGAACTTCGCCCACCTTCGCGTGCGTCTGAGTCTGGCTCTGACGGGCCGCATGCCCCTCACGCCCACGCTGCCGTACAAGTGGTATGACACGCCCAACATCCACCTGCTGAGCCTCAGCGACTTTCTCGACTGGGCCCAGGAACACGGCGCGACCGTGGTGCGGGGCTACGCCCTGGCCGACGGCCGGGTCCGCCCCCTGGCGGCCGACGACAACCTGCACGCCGAAGAAGTGCTGCTTGTCGTCCAGCGCCGATGAGCGCGGGGCGGCCTGGCCACGCTCGCCATGCGCCGCATCTTCCAGTAACATCTCCGCAGTGTCTGCACTGGCAACGCCGAACTGTTGACGGGCAAAGTGCCTGGCCACGGCGCGTGGTTGGCTGGGCCGGCCG
>Ga0129299_1000755_pt1 | contig 21259 bp, 17 predicted proteins | sample ConPoolayeCmetaG_FD_94477 | JGI IMG/M metagenome (GOLD analysis project Ga0129299, IMG submission 94477) | Hot spring microbial mat communities from California, USA to study Microbial Dark Matter (Phase II) - Cone Pool mat layer C metaG ...
GTGCGACGCTGGGCTTCGGCCAGCTCCTCGACACGCTGCTCGGTGCGACGCTGGGCTTCGGCCAGCTCCTCGACACGCTGCTCGGTGCGACGCTGGGCTTCGGCCAGCTCCTCGACACGCTGCTCGGTGCGACGCTGGGCTTCGGATAATTGCTGCACTGTTTCAGCCAGCTCATCGAGTCGCTGCTCGGTGCGACGCTGGGCTTCGGCCAACTCCTCGACGCGCTGTTCGGTGCGACGCTGCGCCTCAGCCAATTGCTGCACTGTTTCAGTCAGCTCATCCAGTCGCTGCTCGGTGCGACGCTGCGCCTCAGCCAGCTCCTCGACTATACGCGACAGGTTCTTGACTGTCTCAGGCAAGGCAAGCAGGTCTTCCGAAAGCAGAAGCCGTCGCAACTCGGCCCGCCATTCCGGATTTTGTGTTAGTATGGTCACCAGGTCATGGTAATCCCTGACAGTAAATACCAAGTCTCACCTCAGCTTCTAACGCCCAATCTCCCACCAAGAGTAATTGTATGTTATTCTGCACAATAAGTCAAACTTGTTGAGGTTATGGGTGCATCCAGAATTTTAGGCAAGTGTAGCAGAAGCGTCAACCGCGTCATGCTGAGCAGTCCCAATGGCGCGGCCAGGCGACGGGCCTCGCAGCTCGATGACCGTGGCATGGTGCGGGCAGTTGAGACGCAGCGGCAACGTCTCACCGAGGCCGCGGCTTACATGGAGCGCAGCGCCACCGCGCCGCGTGAGACCAACGGCCATTTTTCGCCCAATGCTGCAGCGGGTCAGCAACGGGCCGATCCCTGGCAGATCAATCTGACCGCCGTGCGTGTGCCCAGACAGGGTCAGGACGACGCCGGCCAGGGCGGCCCAGGGGTAGATGTCCGGGTTGTGGGAGAGCAAGACCACGGGCAGTCCAGCCGAAGCGCCATCCAACGCACGGTTGATGTTGGGCTCACCCAGCATCATGTCATCGATGCCGGCCAGCCAAATCCGGCACTCGCCGACCTGTACCAAATGTCTTTCGTTGTTCAACGTGGTGACGCCTGCTTCGCGCGCCCGTTCCTCCAGTTCCCCCAGGTAGCCGACGATGGGGATGTGCACGGCCAGACCCATCCGCTTGATGGTGTGGATGTTGACAATGTTTTCCAGCCAGGAGTAGTGGTGATAGTCGTGGTTGCCCAGCACGGTGAAGGCCGGGCGGCCGGCGGCGACTTCCTGCAAGAAAGACACGGCCGGGCCGATACCGGCATAATTGTCCAGCAGGTCGCCGGAGTGAGCTACCAGGTCATATTCCAATCGCCTGATCTGGCTCGCGTAGCGGCGGAGAAGCCACCGCCCGAAAATGCTGCCATTGGCGTGCAGGTCGGAGATGTGTAGGATGCGCACCCGGCAGCCGGGCGGCAACTTATCCGACACGATCACCTGCCGGTCAATCTGCAGACGCACTCTTTCGACACATGACAGGTAAGCGAGGACAGCAACGATTGCCAGAAGCAACCCGACCAACAACGGCAGGCTCAGGAATTCAGGCCAGACCATCGAGGCCATACTAGAAAACATCGAACCAAATCAATACGCCCATGACCACAAACAGGCCAGCGGCAATTTTACGGAGGATTTGAGTGGGAATGACGCTGGCAAGCAGCTCACCGAAGACCGCGCCCAGCAAGGTCACCACAACCAACGCCAGGGCCGCTCCGATAAAAACGGTGAGCGGCTGGCGGGTCTTGGCTGTCATGCAAATCACCGCCAGTTGCGTCTTGTCGCCCAACTCGGCGACAAACAACAGACCCAGAGTGCTCAATAAGATTTTCCAGTCCATATATGCTCCTGACAGGGGTTCAGATTTTGCAATTTACCAGGTCGAGATTTTGAACAGGGCACGGATTCGCGGCTGAAGCAAATAGATGATGATCGCCGCCCCGATCACCGTGCCCAAAGGGAAGTTGAACAGGGTCAACGCCGCCAGAATGATCGCCCCCCAACGCCCCCACGGATGATACGCCAACAGGCCCAGTCCTACCGCCGCGGCGACCAGAGCGTACAGCAGGCCGGAGCTCACCAGCGTCGCCAGGGCAATGGGCGGGGACAACCAGCGCAACATGCCGCACAGCCGCGCCAGCAGGCCGGCCTCCTTGACGCCGAACAAAAAGCTGTAGAACGCGCCGAGCAGGGCCAGCCCGGCGGTGACAAAGAAGTAAATGATGATCACCTTCAAGCCATCGGGTCGCTTCATGCCAGCTCCTTGATTTCGGTTGCCAGGCTAAAGTCCCGCCATGATAGGCTTTCCCGCCAGACGAAGAAGAAGCCCAGCAGGGTGATGGGCAACCACAGCGCCACGTGGAGCACCAGGGTATAGCTGGTGGCTACGGCCCGGTCAATGCCGAAACCTTCCAGCACTTTGATGCCGGGCGCGTCGAACGTGCCGACATACCCCGGGCTGGAGGGGATAGTCGTTGCCAGATTGACCACGCCGTTCATCAGCATCAGGACGTAGAACGGCGCTTCAAAGTTGAAGCTATGCATGACAAACCAATACTTGACCGTTTCGGCCAGCCAGATGACCAGCGAGGTGACAAAAATCATGGCGACGTCGGCCGGGCTGCGCAGCGAATGCAATCCTTCCATGAAGCGGTCGAGGAAGCCAATCGCCGGGCGGCGCAACCGTTCTGGCAGAAAGCGGGCAATGGCCCATACATAGATGCGCTGAGCCAGACGCGGGCTGGCCGCCAGGATCAGAAAGAAAGCCAGCGCGGTGAAAAACAGCGCGCTGCCGGCAATCACCACCTGTCGCAGCCAGTCGGGCATGGGCGTGAAGGGCAGCGAAAAGAACACGAAGAGCAGCATCACCACGCCATCGAACACGCGTTCGACCAACACGGTCGCCAGCGATGAGCTGATGCTGACGTTCTCACGCTTGCGCAGCACATAGGCACGCAGCAGTTCGCCGATGCGGGCCGGATAGACGTTGTTGCCCATGTAGCCGATGACCACCACCGGGAACAGGTCGGCCAGCGGAATGCGTTTGATGGGCCGCAGCATATAGTGCCAGCGCCAGGTGCGCGCCCAGACGGCGACAAAGTAGACCAGCACGCCGGGGGCGATCCACTCATAGTTGGCATTGCGGGCCACATCCCAGGCCTTGGCCATGTTCAGGCCCTTTAAGGCCAGGTACAGGAACACGGCGCTGATAACCATTCCCAACCAAAACTGCCATTTCTTCAGCATCATTCTCCTCGACAAGCAACAAGACACAAAAAAAGTGGGCATCGGCCCGGCGACCCGACCGCGGCCAACGCCCACCGCCCGCACAAATTACTTTTCGACGGCGGCCGGCTCAGTGTTTCCGGCGGATACGGGGATCATCCCGCGCAGGATGCGTTCCAACGTCATGGTATGGCTGCACAGACCGCGTTTTTGGAAGAACAGACAGCCGCACTGCCATTTGCCGTTTCGATAGGAAACCTCATACGTATCGTGATCTCCCTTGAAACTTACGGCCAGCTCCTTGAACGAAATCCGCTCCGGCTCGTTCGCGTACCGCATGGCCTTCTCAATCTTACCAATCATCGCTGAATCCATCCGCTTCCTCCTGAATTATAGACTAAGGGGCCGATAAAAACAAAAAGAACACCAAGCATCGAGAGCTCAGTGTCCTCCGGGGCGCTGCCCTGTCAGGTTGGCTCGACCACACACGCCTTGTCGCACTCGCCATGACCTCCATCCATCTTCAGTATATCCCTTTTTGGGAGCTTTGTCAACTTGCCAAAAGGCTCAAAGTGTGCTAGAATAGATTATTGAAGCCCCCGTAGCTCAGAGGATAGAGCACCGGCCTCCGGAGCCGGGTGCAGGCGTTCGAGTCGCCTCGGGGGTATTTTTTGTGCACCTGTCCATGTGGCCTGTATGTGGAGTTGTCGAACGGGGAAGTGACGCCGTTTTTGCGCCTATCAGCCTCTGAGCCTCCAGCTTCACCAACTCGGGCAATACGGCACGATATACCTGACAGTAGCGGTCATGAACCTCCGTCCCCCAAAGCAGCGGACACCCGCCCGCACATATTGTTCGCCACGAACAATCACGACAAACGGGACGTGCCTGAACCGGCAGGAAAACCTCCGCTCCCTGTTCGCGTATCTCACCAAGAGGGTCGTCTGAGCTCAGACTGCTCCATGGGAAGCCCAGCAACATTTGACACGGGGAAATTTGTCCCTGCTGATTCACCACCAAATAATCATGTCCTGCAGAACATGGCCGTTCATGAGGCACATCGAGCCGAAGCCGGTCCAAGATGCCCGTCAGAGGGAACTGATAGGCGGGATATGAGGCAATAACCCTGAATACGGCCTTCAAGGCATCAATCAATTCCCCTGCGGAGGGCATTAGCATTTGATTGGCAGGGATTGTGGATACCACACCTGCCTCTCGGGCGCCCGAACGTCGTGCATAAAAGGTCCCTTCCAAACGTTTCACAGCCGGCGGCAGACGTTCCCGATAGAAATTCAGATTGAATGGCAGACCATACCTGAGGGCCAGGTCCGCAGCGAGGTCTATTTCTCTTAAGTTCAATGTGGTTAGGGTGACCGACAGCTCAGGTAAAAGCCCATGACCAATGGCCCGCTCGATGGTTTCAATGATCCGCTGATATGTGCCATTCCCATCCACAGAAACACGCACGGAATCGTGCGCCGCAGGGCCGCCATCGAGGGAAATCATAAGCCGCACCCCCTCCTGGGCGGCGAAGTTCAGGGCCTCATCGCTGATGAGCGTCCCGTTCGTCAAGATAACCTCATGGAGCTTCACGCCAGCACGCCGGGATAAACGGACGGCTTTCTCATGGGCTGCGCGTACGGCGCCCTGATTGAGAAACGGCTCGCCACCGGCATACTTCAGTTGTACGGCAGCATAGCCGTGAGCTTCAGCCAAGCTCAAAAGGCGGGCAACCAAGCCTGCAGCCTGCTCGGGAGACATCGCCAGGCCGCGCTTTTCAACATAGCAATATGGACAGTTCAAATTGCAGGCATCTGTCACGTGCAGCCAGACCGACAGCATAGAGCGGTGTTTAGTCTCGACCATACGGTTTGGAACCGGCCGGATCAGCCCTGCACGCGCCAGCTCCGCGATGGCCTGCCGCCAAGTTTCTCTATGCATTACCTCCGTTTGTTCCAACACGGATGACAGGCTCGCAGGTGGCGCAAACGCACGCCACAGGGCGCGCATCGGCTGATTGAGGACGCATACCACTACCGGCCCAGCGGGGTTGACCACCGCCTGCCAGTTCGCGTCTACAGCTTCAGACAGCCCAACGGGCACCGCAGACCAGACTCCCTCCGAAACCTCAGGGGCGGGCACGGCAACCAATGTCTCAGGTGAACAAGCGCAATCACAGTCACATTGGCCTACGTGCGGCAACATCGAACGGGGATAGAGAAGTTGTGGTTTCAGAACGTCGTCTCTTGTTACATCCACAGCTCTGCCTCCCCGTACAAACTGCTCAGAAACCGCTGGAAACGTGTCGGCTGTACGAGCCCTCGTTTTTTCGCGAAAGCCCACGCATGGCGATACAGCTCAGCCATCTCCTCGGGCTTGAGGCCCATCATTCGCTTGTGGAGGCCCTGCTCGCCTCTGGTTATACTGGCCTCCTTCCCAATGGACAACTCGTCATACGCCAGCGACAGTGTAATGTGCTCTGCCGCCTTTTCAAAATCACGCTCATCCCAGGCCATATATGCCCGCAGCATTTCTGCCTTGCCCAGGTTATTCCACAATGGCAATCGCGCTTTGAGGCGGCCGCTGCCCCGGGCGATGGGCGGTTCTGGACTGTGTTCGGAGAACAGATATTCCTGCGGTGTGATCTGATAGACCTTATCGAGGGTTTTCTCTATCTTTTCCTTCTGCTTGGTGTAGTAATAGAGCCAGGCCAGGTTAGCGTAGGCGAGGGTGCGATAGGACGGCCAGCCGCTCTCCTCGGCCAGGCGGTCGGCTTCCAGAAAGTCAGCTTCGCTCTTGCGCGCGAACTCCTCGGCCCGAGCTCTGTGAACGGCATAGTCGCGGGCGTTGGGGTCATCCAACAACTTCTGATCGTAATATTCGCGGGCTGCTTCCCGGTAGACCGGCCCGCGGCCGACCGCCAGGGCTTCGATCCTGTCAGCCGGATCGCTTCTGAGCAATTGCACTGCCGGATCGGCATCTTCTTCTAAAACCTTGTCCCAATATGCAGGATGCTCGGCTCTCTTCCTGTCTGCTGACAGTAACTTCCACATATACCGTGATGCCCTGGCTCGGCTCAGATGTGCCAGCCCTCTGAGCCGGGGGCTCTCTATCTCTTTAGCGATTTCTAACGATTGTGTCGCATGGCGATATGCTGTGAGCGGATGGCTGTGCAAGAGTTCGACCAGCGCCCGGGCATTCAGCGCGGCGGCCAAGGCGTGATAACCGCCGCCGTGCCGGGCGCGCCCCTCCGCCTCCCTGGCGACCATGAGGGCGTGGTCAAACCGGCCGGTCAGGGCCAGTGCATAGGCCAGATTGGTCAGTGCCGAAGCAAGAGCCCGGCTATTGGACTGGCGCTGCCATAGTATAGACTGCTGATAGCAGTGTACCGCCTCATGGAAGCGGCCATCCCGCCGCGCCAGATAGCCCTGGTAGTTCAGGCAGGCGCCACGCATGACCTTCAACCTCAACGCCAGGCCTTCATACTTGTCCCTTTCTTCGTACCGCATGGAACTCAATTGCTCTTCGCCCGGCAGGCGGCACTGTAGTTCGGCCATGATGCCATCAGCCTGATCGAGCAAGCGTTGCGCCGTATTCCAATCCCCTTCGTGCGCCCTTCGGATCAACACAATGGCTCCATACAGATAGAGTAACGCTTTAGACAGCCCTATTTTCTCTGTTTCGATTCGCCTCCAGCTTTGGACAGCGTCCAAAACCTTCAGAGCTTGGTCCACATCGTTTTGGAAGAACAATATCCTTATCCCCCAGCGGGCGGCGATGTCAAGATCTATTTCCTCGACCAGCAGGGCAGCCTGCGGGTTCTTTTTCAGGTCAGCCAGCGCCATCAAAAGCTCTGCCCGGAGTTGGGCGTCGAATTCGGCATCCCGCTTGCCCAATGCATCCTCAGCCAGCCAGAAATATCGGGCGAAGCCCAGCGGTGGGTGGTGCCGTAGCAGGAAAGCCATTTCCTCCAAGAACGCTTGGTTCAGATCGTTTCTGAGCAATACGGATGTACCTGGAGACCGTCGAACTCTTTCTTCAATAGCTTCGATGGTTTCCTGATAGTATCTTCTGGCCCCTTCTGAGACACGTCTCTTCTCTTTCTCTTCCACCTCGCTGAAGACATATTCTTCCAGCAGGCGGTACATCTCGTCGTGGAGGAAGACTCTCTGGTCCCCTGGCCGGGTCTTGACCAGGGTGAGTTGGCGGACCTGGTTCAGGTTGTCCTCCATTGCCCTGATATCCTCATCGTGCCCTGCACCCATGGTATAGCTCAGCAACTTCGCCGTCGCCCCCCGCCGGAACCACCCCAGTTCCCGCAGGGTCTCGCCCACCGGCGAGGGGCTCTCCTGGATTCGGATGACCAGCGATTTCTCCATGTCAGGAAGCACATCCTGCAGGTTAAGTTGTTGCGCCTCCTGCAAAGAAAGGTTGAAAGCCGATGGATAGCGCCAGTTGTGGCCGACCAAATCGGCCAGAATGGCCAGCCGGATCGGCTTGCCATCCGTCAGGAAATGGGCAATTTCCAGCCTTTCTTGCACAAAACGGCGTAGCAGTTTGGCCGAATCGGAATTGCCCTGCCGTTCTTCCTCGTCGGCGACACCCGACAGGTAGAGTCGAGTTTCCTCCTGATTAAACCCGCTCAGTAGTTGCTGAAAAAACTGGATATGAGCAGCCGACCGGCGCGTTGTCAATTGTTTCTTGATCCTGTCATCAACGTTGCTGGGGCGAGCAGACAACAGCAAGACCACATTGCCGCTCAAATTCGGGATAAATTGCTCAAAGAGCCATTTTTCGACATCGAGCAAAGGCAAGGAAACTGGCATTACTTTTCGTTGGAATTCATCCCGCTCGTGTTCCAACAGTTCCAGGGTATCCATTGCCAGGACAATGCATCGAGGTAGCAACGGACTTCCCTGCGGTGGGTCGGATAGACGCCGAAATTCATCTGCAAAAACCTGAAGCAGGTTCTCGGTCTGCTTCAGCACGTCCGCCGCCTCGCCCCTTTCACGGGCCTTATCAATCGCCTCGGCCTGCTTCCGGCTCTTACCGAACCACTCCGGGCTGAAAACTCCGATGATCCGGCGGATCAACCCTTCGGGGGTATGCACATCCAGGTGGTAAAAATCTACGATTTCTTCAGCGGTGAGCGTCTGCCGCAAGTCTTCTCTGCACCGCTGCAGGATGTGTTCGATCAACATGGTCTTGCCAAAGCCACCTGCACCTTCGTAGAAGATGACGTGAGCCCCACCCTTTTTGATACGCTTCAGTGCGTCTTCCACCAAGGGCTGCCGGCCGATGAAAGGAATTCGGCTGGCGCCAGTGAAATCAGACAACCTCCCCATATCTACAGACTCCCTTCGCTGTCATATCGGGCCGGACGGCCGCGCCCTCCGACCAGTTCAAGGGTTATTTGATTCTCACAAGTTCGGAAAACAGAACAGGGTTTCTCCCCTCCAGAAGCCGCCGCGCCGCATGGCCGACGGCCGGTGTCAGCGTGAACACCGAAGATGTCCCTGGCCTCACATGGGCCAGGCCCAGGCTGAAAAGATTGTTCCGCACCCACGCCACGTTGGGACGCCTGGCGAAAGTACCAGGATAATATGTTTCATATATGGCAATAGCCTGTTCGACCCTCGAGTCCAGAGCATCCAATGTGCACACTGCTGCCAATAGGTGACGCATCTCAACCCGCGCAGGAGGCGACACCCTGCCGAGACAATAAGTGATAAAGGACTCAAAGGCTTCCTCTTGGGGCCGGCTCGCCAGCAGAAAGTTTAACAATGGATTACCCTGCCCCTCGGCTGCAATGTCGGATGGAGATGGGCTTCCTGCCGGCAAACCGGCGGGGAATAGTCGAGAAAGTTGCGCGCGAGTAGCATTATGATCGAATGGCTCCAGACCGAGGGGCTCAACGGCCCGCAGCGCTGGGTCGCTCCAGCAGACCCTGTGAGTGTGTTCCATGCACATTACAATCATGGCGTTACGATTGTGAAACTGTGGTGCAAGTATCGTCCGCTCCAGGTCCTCTAAGAAACGGTCATTCTGCGGGGGAACACCGTCGAGTAGAATAAGAAGGCACTGCCCTTCTGCGCTGACCTTACCTATTTCTGCCTGGGCAGCCCTTGAAAAATCCGCCGGGGTCGGATACCGTCCCCGCAGGGTTAGGTCGAAGTAGACGCCAATGCTGCCGTACTCTGTCAATAATTGCTGAAGCAGCCAACTCTTGCCGATACCTCGCTCACCTCGAAAACCGAAAAGCCGGTAGGCAGGGGACACCGGCCCATGAGCCCAGTGAGCAATTTTGGGAGCAAGCCAGTTCAGGGCGTTTTCCCGGTTGACGAACAGGTGCCCGCTATAGGGAGGAGCGGTTGGCACGTGACACATGGCATTCCTCAGTCTTGCTGAAAAATCCGCAACACTTCTGCCAAATCAGAGTCCGATATGCCGTTTTTGTCCCCGTGGACGGCCAACAGGCGGTTGCCCATGGCAACCAGCCGGGCCGGGGTCCCATTGGCAGCTTTGACCAGCTTTTCGACTGCCTGGTCATCGAGTCCCAGGTCTTCAAGGGCATTCCCTTCGGCGGGCAGAGGGGTTGGCCTCACACACCTCACCCGGTGTCTGAGCAAGTCCAACAGGTTCTTCTCTGACCAGTCGACCAGTATGGGCGTGACAGGGACTCTGGATGGGAGTTTGTTAATGAAGACCTTGGGGACAATCTGGCAGGTAGACAGGTCGGGCAGCCAACGGTCGAACAACAATTCCAGCAATTGCTCGACCTGCGTCACATCATCACTGAGGAAATCAATAAGCAAAAAAGTCTGCTGCGTGCCACTCAAAGCCAGGGGGGGCAATCGCTGTACCCTGTGGCCAGGGCGGGCCTCGCCAGAGCCGACTGCCTCCTTCAGGGTCTCGACCAGCAAGTCGCCGTCCGGCTCATCCGTGGACAGGCCAAACTGCCGTAGCTTGGCGAGGAGTGCGGGCATGTTACCAGATACATCGAGCATAAATTCGGCCAGCCTGAACTGCGCCGCCGGATCCAGGCCGAGGAAATTATAGGGGTCCGCGGCCAGGGCGCAACACAGGGCGTCAAGAGCGCGTCCGGCGATAGACTTCAAAACCTCTTCGCCAGACGCCAAGGCGGCAAGGGGGACGAAGACCGGGAACACGGTAGCCAACGGGGTTCCAATCAGGCCGCACCTGTGACGAACCATCCAGATAAGCGCGCTGCGCCCTCCGCCCGGCCCGACCCCGATAACGCTTGGCTGCGGAGCTATCACGTCGTCCCAAATGTCCGCGCGTTCCCAAAATAAAGAATTTTCGAAAAGCCCACGATCATATTCGGCCTTTTCAGGGCCGAAGGGATTGGCCGTCCAGCCAACGTTTGCCCAGCCTTTCCTGACTCTTTCAGCTTCGCCGCGCTTTTGGGGCCAGAGCATGCCAGGACCTTGCTCGGCGTAGAACTGTCGCCATCTGTCTGTTTGCCATTCCTGCAACCACTCTTTGACCTTCGGGTTTCGTTCTGCCCATCGCCCCAACAGGTAACGGCCTGCCACGCCGCCCCCAAACAACTCCACCCGGACGGTCTGCTTATTTTGTGACAGGGCTGGTTCAGGATAGGCTTGTTCGAGCCAGTTGACGACTGGTTCGGCCGCTTCCAACCCGACCGTGCGGAGGCCATCCACCATTTTCCGCAGTGATTCGCTGCCGAATGATCTATCGGCCCTTTGGCCTGACGCCGGCGGCACGAAGCAAGCCAAAAACTCCTCGACCATGTCGGCCGACTGCTTGCCTTTCGCTTTCTCCCATTCTTCGCGGTTGGCTTTAAATCGCCTGGAGGCCTCTTGCGCATCCCTGGCCAGGTATCTCGCCACATCACGGCGCAAGGCGGGAAACCACTCGGCCCTGAAGGCCGATTTCAGCTCCAGGCGGATATTCGCCAGGTGTTCTCCCAAAAGGTCTTTGGGTTCACTCAGCTCTTCTTTGAGCGACAGGTACGCCCGGAACGCTTTGTCCACGGACGGCTCGTCTTGCAACGCGCTTATTTTCTGCCGTAGCTGCCTTAGTGCTTCTTTTTCTTTCTCTTTGCGTTCCTCGGCCTGCCTTTCGGCCTCAATTCGTCTGTTTCTCGCCTCTTCAAATGCTTTTATCAGCAAGAAAACAGCGCCCCAAGCAGAAAAGATAGTCTGGAGGGGGCCCGGGTCGAAAGCTGTATCGAAAAAATGTCGCCAGAACGCTGCGCCCCTGGCCTCCGGGCTGACTGTCGCCTGCGACGGGGCTGGCTCGGAACTCAATTGGACACGCTTCTGTGTCGCATCTGCAACATATACGGCAAAAGTTATCGAAACAGGCGCAATCTCATCATCGGCCGGTGCACGGCGCACATAAAGAACTGCTGGCCGGGCCGAGCCTTCAGTCGGGCCGGGGACGATGGATACTGATGGCGGGACGACCTGCCCATCCTGGTCGGTGAAGTCCAGCCCCTGTCCCAGCGGGCCGACCTCCACCGAATGGGAAACAGGCGAGGTCAGGGTCAGGGCGCTGGAGCAGGTAATGTTTTCATTGTACTCCGACGTTCCGGTGTACCACATCCGCAGGGTGATAGGACGCCCTGGCTTGCCCGGAGGCTCAAGCGGGACTGTAGCGGGGTATTCGACCAATAGTTTGCACGAATCCCCTACCGCCAATTCAGTGGCCTTCTGCCAGGTCAATGACCTCACGGCGGAAAAAGCGTGGTAGGAGACGAACCCCACCAGATAAACTATTACAACAACAATAAAAAATATGGTTGTACAACCCCACCCGAACACAAATTGACGGTGGGTGGCAGGTCTCAACATATTGGATTGCGATTGAGAGGACAACCCTTTATCCTCTGCCATAGGCGCGCCCTCACGCAATGGACATGGCAGCAACCAGCGGACAGCGAAACACAATCCATCGGGCCAAAGCCGAGTTCAACGACGCGGGCAGGGGGCTCAAGCCTGGTGGTTCATTTAACAACATTATTATACCACACAGCATTTAATATGTCAAGTTTTTCGGCAGATTTCGAAAGAGATCACAGATGCCCCCTGTTTTCGGCGTGAAAAACAGCCTCCCAGGCGCCATTGTCTGGGAGGCTGGTATGCAACAGACCGAAATCTGTTACAGTCTAGTAGAAGATCTTCGCCAGCTCGAGCAGGTCGGCCGGGGCTTTGCGGTTGTAAGCTACAGCGTCCTTTAGCGGCACGGCCACAATGCGATTGCCCTGCAGGGCGGCCATCATGCCGAATTTGCCATCGCGGACCAGTTCCACCGCGAAGACGCCCAGCCGCGTCGCCAGCAGACGGTCGAACACGGTCGGCGACCCGCCGCGCTGGACGTGGCCCAGGTTGACTGAGCGCGTTTCCATGCCGGTGCGCCGTTCGATTTCGCGGGCCAGCGTCTCGCCGATGCCTCGCAGGTCCAGCCGCACATGCCCGAAGGCGTCGGTCTTGCCTTCCAGGGCAGCATCGGCCGGCACGATTTCTTCAATATCGGCCCCCTCGGCCACGACGATAATGCTGAAGCTCTTGCCCATCGCCCGGCGGCGTTCCAGGTGTTTACACACGTCCGAGATGCTTTGCTTCACCTCCGGCGCGAAGATGTAATCTGCGCCACCGGCCAGCCCGCCGACAATCGCCACCCAGCCGGCGTCGCGCCCCATGACCTCCACCACAATGACGCGGTGATGCGCACTGGCCGTGGTGTGCAGCTTGTCCAGCGCGTCGGTCACAGTGGTCACCGCCGTATCGAAGCCGATGCAGTAGTCCGTTTCGGCGACATCGTTGTCCATCGTCTTGGGTACGCCGACGGTCTTGGCGCCGGCCTCGTACATCTTCAGGGCCACGCCCAACGTGTCATCCCCGCCGATGGCAACCAGGGCGTCCAGGCCCATCTTGTCTATGCCCTCCAGGGCACGTTCGATGCCTTTCTCCTGCTTGGCCGGATTGGTCCGCGAAGAGCCCAAGATGGTCCCCCCGACGTGCAAAATGCCGGACACGTTGGCCGGCGTCAGTTCCATGTAGTTGGCCTCCAGCACACCGGCCCAGCCGTTCTTGATGCCGACCACGTCCCAACCCAACGTGAAGGCCCGTCGCGACACGGCGCGGATAGCCGCGTTCAGGCCGGGCACGTCGCCGCCGCCTGTCAAAACACCTATTTTCATGATGATTTCCTCCTGATCATCTCAAGTGATGAAGCCATGTAAGAGATTCTGTTTGAGCACACAGCAAAAGAGACAGGGCCTTGCCAGACTGCCCTGTCTCTCGCTGCGATGTATTATACCACGATTGCACCAGCGCGCAAGGCCTATTCTTCCGCTCCGCCCAGGTGCACGCTGCGGTGCTGCGTCGGCGGGCTGACAAAGCCGCCCGACGAGCTGATCCGCCCGTTCGACCGGAAGAGGCGTATCTTCTCCCGCACGCGCTCCTTCACGTTGTCGCGGCCGATGGCCAGCCATTTGCGGGGGTCAACGTTGTGCGGGTCTTGCTCGATGCCCTTCTTGATGCCCTCCACGAAGCCCTGGTTGAGATAGGTCGCCACGTTGATTTTGACCACGCCGTTCTCGATAGCGGCGACCAGGCTGGCGTCGGTCACGCCGGAGGAGCCGTGCAACACCAGCGGGGCGTGGGTCGCGTCGCGGATGGCCCGGATGCGGTCAATGTCCAGTTCCGCGGCCTGCGACTCCATGGCATGGACCGAGCCAACCGCTACGGCCAGCGAAAACGCGCCCGTCAGCTCCAGGAATTTCCTGGCCTCATCCGGGTCGGTCATCGCCTTCCTGACATCCTCGGGCGTGACGTTGTCTTTGGCCTGCAGCACCTTGCCCAGCTCGGCTTCTACCGGAATGTCGCAGCAATTGGCGATTTCGCAAATTTTCCTGGTGATAGCCACGTTTTCATCGAACGGCAGCTTCGAGCCATCGAACATGAGCGAGGTGAAGCCTTCGCGCAGACAGCGGACATTTTGCTCGAAATCGGTGCCGTGGTCGAGGTGCAGGACGACTGGCACATCAACCAGGCTGGCGGCGATCTTGACCATACCGGCCGCCATGCTCAAACCGCAGTAGCGGATGGCACCCTGGCTGACCTGCAAAATGACCGGCGCCCGTTCCTCTTGGGCCGTCTCGACAATGGCCTGTACCTGCTCCATGTTGTTGGCGTTGAACGCTCCCACGGCGAACCGGTCGGCCATGGCCTGTTTGAACAATTCTTTGCTTGTGACGAGTGGCATGATTCCCTTCCTCCTAAACCTTTAGCTCACATATAGATTGGATTGATATGTATTCCCGGCACATGGCTTTACCATGTCCGCTGGAAAACCACCTCGTAGGAATAGTGATACAACGAGTTAGCCGTCATCATGTCTTCGCACGGCTCGTCGACCGGGATGTCTGGCGTGATGCCGGTCGCTACCTCGCTTTTGAAGCCCTTGATCTCGACCGTGTGCGTGCCTTTGTACATCGGGAAGTCGGCCGATCCGGGCCCTCGTTCCGGCTTGGTGCCGGACATCAGCTCCACGCCATCCGGCCCCCAGGAGACCCAGATCGGGATGCCTGGCAGGCCGTTGCCGTCTTTGTCCAACACGTCAATGTAGATGTTGTGTCCGCCCCTGTTTTCACAGGCGGTCAGGCGGCGGACTTTGACCAGCTTGAAGTCCACTGCCGGCGTTGGCGTCGCCGTCGGCGCTTCGGGCGCGGGCGTGTCTGTCGGCAGCACCGGCTTAGGGCGCGGCGTCGCCGTATCGGTCGGCAGAGGCGTGTTGGTCGGCGGCACCGGCGTAAACGTGCCGGTGGGGGTTGGCGTGTCGGTGGGCGTCGGCGTATCGGTCGGCGTCGGGGTGATGGTCATGGTGGGCGTCGGGATAGGTGTGTCGGTCGCCGTCGGGGTGATGGTTTGCAAGAAGGCCATGTTGCTCAGCCTGACGTCGTTGTTCGAAAAAGCCGATATGACCGTGGCCGGTGCACTGATGCCGCACAGCCAGACGAACAACAAGAGCACGCCAATCAATTGCAGCTTCGTTGCCGCGCTGCGAGTGGCGAACCAGACGCCGGCTGCGCCGACTCCGTCGCCGATACGCCGGCCCAGGCTTACCTTCTCTTTGGCCGGTTTATCGCCAGCCTTCTTCCTGGCCGCCGGGCGCGCCTGCTTGGGAGATTCCTGCTGCTGCCTGGCGGCCGCACGGCGCGAGGCGTCAGCCGCTTTGCCCACCTGGGTTGTTTTCGGCGCCGGCCGGGCGACTTTGGCCGGGCCTGCGGTCGCCCTGTCTCTGGCCGTCATCGTGCGCGCGGGCAACGCTTTGGGCGCAGCCGCAGCCGCCGGCGCCGACACCGCCGGACGCACAGGCGCACTATGGCCGTTCAACATCATTTCACGGGTGCGGGTCAGCCGTTCGGACAGGACACGCCCGATGCCAATCGCCAACTGGGGGTATTTGTGCATCAGCTCGTCCAGGTCTTTCTTGTACAGCGCGAGCAGGTCAACCTCGCTGACCGCCTGGGCCAGGGCCGAGCGCAGGTTGCCGGTGAGCAGGGCCATCTCGCCGAAAAACTCACCGCGTCCCAGCACCGCCAGCGTGGTGAGTTTCTGGTCCTTGCGGGCGGCAATCCGCACCTGGCCGGACTCGATGAAATACATCACTTCGCCCGGCGTGTCCTGGGCAAAGATCAGCTCGCCTGGCCGGTAACGCACGGCCCGCACGCGGTTGGCAACGTCGCTCAATTCGGGCCGCGACAGGCTGCTGAGCACGGGCACGCGCCCCAGGTGGCGGTCCACAAACCCTTGCCCGGCCTCATTGAGGCGTTGGCTGAGCGTCCTGCTCAACGCTGAACTCAGAGAGGGATAACGCAGCAGCAGCTCATCAAAATCGGAGCGATAGAGGACCAGCAGATTGGCATTGGTTACGGCGCGGCTGGCCGTCGTGCGCGTCTTGCCGGTCAACAGCGCCATCTCACCAAAGGACTCGCCCTGGTGCAGGTGGGCGACCACCTCGGCGTTCAGCCCGCTGTCCGAGTAGATTTTCACTTCGCCCGACTTGATGATGTACAAAGCGTCGCCTGGGTCGCCCTCGGTATAGATGAACTCACCCAGTGGCGCATGGAGCAACACCAACCGTCCGGCCACCGCCTGCAACGTTTCCGCGGGCAGCTCGGCGAAAATCTGAATCTTCTGAAGCATCTGCACGGCCAACGAGCGGTCCTGCGGCCCCAAGCGGGAGCGCAGGTGGCGGCTCATCGTCACCCGGATGGACGGGTACCGGTCGGCCAGCTCTTCAAATTCGGAGGAGTCCAGCACCCAGGCAATTGCCGCATCGGTCGCGTAGGCCGCCACCGCGTAGCTTGTCCCCGTGAGCAGAGCCACTTCGCCGAACGCATCGCCGGGATTTAACTCGGTGAACTCCTCTTCTTCGGCAGAACTGTCCACCAGACGTATCGGGCCGGACTCGACGATGTACATCGCGTTGGCGGTCTGTCCGGCCTGGAACACAAACGCGCCCTTGCGAAATTCTTTCAAATAGAGATGGTCCGCCAGCGCGTTGAGCTCTTCTTCCCGCAAATCGGCCAGAAAGGGCAACGGTTTGAGCCGTTTCTCAACCAGGTAGCCGCGCAATTGGGCCACACGGCGCCCAAAGGCCATGCTCAAACTGAGGCCCAGGTCGGGGTAGCCGTAAATCAGAGACTCCAGGTTGTGGCCCGACAGCGACAACAGCTCCACTTCCGACGAGGCTCTGGCCTCCAGGGTTCTGTTGCGTCCCAGGAACAGGTCGGTCTCCCCCACCAGGCTGCCGGGGCCAAGGTTGGCGATGGTCGAGCCGCTGTCGGACACCAGTCGCACCCAGCCTGACTGGATCAAATACAGCGCGCGGCTGGGCTCGCCCCTGACGAAGATGATTTCGTCACGGTGATATTGTTCGAGGCGCATCTTTGACGCCAAAAGTTGCTGCTCCTCCGGCGAAAGGGCCGCAAAGAGCGGTGCGTCTCGCATCAAGAAATCAACATTCACTTTTTGTATCAGTCCCCTATCCGGGCAGGAAGCGGGCACAAACCCTTTTCCTGCCTGGAATCACATCGGATTTATGGACGAGATTTCAGGCAGCCTGTCCGATCAAGGCTCTGCTCTCGCCCGGAAAACGACCTGCCAGACAGGCAAGGTTGGCTCAGAGGTCTGGCCAGCGCAATCCTCGTCGCGGAAGGAAAGCGTCACCGGTTCGCTCGCCCGATCAACGACGGCAAGCGTATATTCTTGCCCCGGTTGCATCTCAAAATCGGCATAGCCGATGCCTTGTTCCGGCTTCAGGCCCGTGTAAAACGTGTCCTGATTATCGTCCCAGACCACGGATAACGCAACGCCTGGCTGCTCCTGTCCGTCCTTCCCCTCGACTCGCACCTCGAGCAGGCCGCTCTTGCCCGCCTGCCCAACCTGGCGACAAGAAAAAAGCGTCTCGGCCGCTTTATAGATGGGCAAAGTAATGGTGGGCGTCGCGGTTGCAGTATGGGTTGGCGCGGCAGCAATTGCTGGAGTCTCGGACAGGTCGCCCTCTATCGGCGTGGCCGTCGCCGTAGGCGGCAACGTCGGAATCAAAGGCGTGTGCGTCGCGGTTGGGGTCGCGGTCGGCGTAGCCGTGTCAGTCGGCGTGGGAGTCACTGTCGGCGTAGGGGTGATGACGAAAACCATGACCTGACTATCCCTCGCCCCCAACGCATACGCCAACTTAGCCAGGCTGCGCACCCATGTCATGTCAGTGCCAGAAGTGGCATATTTTTTTGTCAAGCCGGCCAGCGCGCGTGAAGCGGTCTCATCATCGAAACCCAACCAACCGAGCCGCTTTTGCATCTGGTCCCAGTCTTCCGTCAAGGCGTAAGACGAACTGATCAACAGCAGGTACTCCTGCTTGAGTTCCGCCCGCAGGTCGACCGGGTCGGTATCAAAGTATTCGACCGGCCAAATCTCCCAGGTCAACAGCAAGCCGCTGGCAAGTCCCAGCGCAACTCCCATCGTCGCCGCAAGCCCCGGCCAACAGCCTTTCGCGGTTCTCGGCTGTGCGCTGCGGGTCACGGCGCCACCGTCTCCTGGAATGTCAACAAGAAACAGGTGTGGTCTTTCCCTCCCTTGGCGAAGCCCAAGCCCAGCCCCACTATGCGGTCACTTGGCGCATCGCCCGCCACGTAGACGGTGTATGACCCCAGTGTACCATTCATCGGGAAGTTGATCAAATACTCGGAATCGGGCTTTGGCTCAGCCTGCACGACGAGCTTGCCGCCGTTTTCAACCACGATCGGCTGTGCAATGGGTACCCCATCCTTGTTCAGCACGTTGGCAAAGATGTGGTATTTGTCGTGCCCCTCTTCTGGCGTCTGCCAATAGGCGCGGATCAGACGCCAGTAGGTCTGGCCCGACTGCACCTCAGCCGGAATCCATTTGACCGGCGGTTCCAGTTTCGCGCTCAAACGGATGTCCCAATCCAGCGGCGGCAGGCCACCGGCGCCGGGGATCGCCTGCGGCTGAGCCGGCACGGCGGTAGGTGTTGCGACATAAGGCAGCAGGCTGGCCCGTTCCGCGCCCAAAGCCCGCGCCAGGGTGGCCAGGTCAACCACCAACACATCACCGCGCCCTTCCTGCAGGAATCGTTCGGCCAGATCAGCCACTGCCGCGCCCGCGTCGGGCAGGCCCAGGCCGGCCAGCCGTGCCCTGGCACGGTCAATGTCGCCATCTACTGCATACAGGCCACTGACCAGGACAATGTAATCTTCTGACGTGATAGTCGGCGCCTGCGCTGGCAAATGGCCCATCTGTCGCCCAGCGCCCGGCGCAGCTCGCAGCGCATGACCGTCGCTGGCGGCAAAGCCAGTCGCAAGGCCAGGCTGCAGGGCCGCCAGCAGGGTAATCAACAGCGCCAGGCACATTGCCGCTGATGCCAGCCCCATTTGCCAACGAATCTTGTGGCTCATCCGATTGCCCCTCTCTTTACCACTGCCGCCTGAAGACGAGCTCATAAGAATAATGGCCCGTGCACAGCTCATTGTTGTCCCTGAGCCGTTCACACTCGGCGCGGCTGATGCCTTCGCAATAGCCTGCCGCCAACAGGTCGTCAACTGGCGGGTAACTGGTGCGCAACATGCGGCTGCGCTCACCGGTCATCTTCTCGCCGTTCACATTACCCATCACTTCGACGTAATAGTCCCCTGTCCAGGCGGCGGCCTCGGCGGTGCCCGGCCCCTTCGAGCCCGTCACCACCGGCGGGAACTCGCCGCCGTCCCAAAACACCCTGAAAATAATGCCGTCCACCGGTTTGCCCGCCGGGTCAATCGTCTTGATGTAAATGACCGACGGCGCCTCGCAGCCGCCGGTCTGCGCCTTATGTAACATGCGTTGGCTGACAATGGTGAAGTCTTTGCGGGGCGTCACCGTCGCTTCCGGTGCAGCCGGCGACGGGCTGGCTTCACCCGTCGGCTCGACCGTGCCCGTGCTCGTAAACGTCGGCGTAGGGTTCAAAGCGCCCCAATCTATCAGCGGGCCGGGCGCAACTGTCGGCGTGAGCGTAAGCGTCGCGGCTCTGGTCGGCGCTTGGGTTGGAACGGGCGTATCGGTTGCCGCGAGTGTTGGCGTGGCTCTCTCAGTTGGACTCGCCGTCGGAACCGGGGTCGCTGTAGATGTCACAGTCGGCGTAGACATGAGGATGTATTGGGCCATCTCTCGGGTATCCACGCGCAGGCCCTGGGCCAGATTAACCAGTGACCTCAGCTTCTCCGGCGGTTCACCCGCCGCCATTTTGCTTTGAATCAAGGCCACCACGCGCTGCTCCACGCGCGGCTCCGACAGATAGGACAGCCGCCGCTCCGCCTGGGCCAGGTTGCCATCAAGCAGATAGGCATCGCTGACCATCAAGATGTAATCGTCCTGGTAACCGGCCCGTAAGTCTACGATGTCCGTATCCACGTAATTGACCGGCCACACAAACCAGCCGATCAGCACCCCAATAATGGTGCCTCCGATCAGGCCTATCAGCAGCCAGGCCAAACTCCACAGACAACTGCTTCTCTTGCTCATCCTCCCGACCTTGCCACAAGCGGACGGTCTGGCTTTGAAACACAAAAGGTGCTATAATGAGCAGGCTCGATATCTACGTACTGCCAAGATGAAAAACCAGCGCCGATTGGTCGCATACTTGACCTGCACACACCGAAAGGTGCCGAAGGTGGGACTCGAACCCACATGAGGTCTGCCCTCAACGGTTTTTGAGACCGCCGCGTCTGCCTGTTCCGCCACTTCGGCACATCTGAAAGTGATGTTTCGATAAACCGACAGCCAGTGTCACTGGCCTGCATTTTGCAGTATAATCGAACAGCGGAATTAAGTCAAATCAGTCCAGCAGCGGGGAGCAACCATGGACGAAAAGGCGGCCATCGGTGCCGCTCAGCAGGGGGACGTGCAAGCCTTTAATACGCTGGTGCTGCACTATCAGAGCATGGCCTTCAACGTCGCCTATCGCGTGCTCGGCGACGCGGATATGGCGGCCGACGCCTGCCAGGAGGCCTTTCTGTCGGCCTATCGCAACATTCGCCACCTGAGAGGTGAGTCCTTCAAGGCCTGGCTGCTCCGCATCGTCACCAACGCTTGCTACGATCAGCTCCGATACAGGAAACGCCGGCCGGCCGACTCCCTCGACGAGCTGATGGATGAGTCGGAGCACGGCCCGTCGGTCGCCGATCCATCGCCGCAGCCCGAACAACAGGCGCTCCGCCGCGAATTGGAAGATGCCATCATCGCCGGCATTCAAACCCTGCCGGAAGATCAGCGGGTCACCCTGGTGCTGGCCGATGTGCAGGGGCTGTCGTATGAGGAAATTGCCGGGGTGACCGGGGCCTCGCTTGGGACAGTCAAATCGCGCCTGAGCCGCGCACGGTGCAAGCTGCGCGACTATTTGATCGAACAAGGGGAACTTTTGCCCGGCCCCTATCGTCCTAAAGATAACAGCGAGGCGCAACATGCCCCGCCCGGAGCGTCAACATGGCCGTGAAAACCGACAACACA
>Ga0129299_1000757_pt1 | contig 21200 bp, 15 predicted proteins | sample ConPoolayeCmetaG_FD_94477 | JGI IMG/M metagenome (GOLD analysis project Ga0129299, IMG submission 94477) | Hot spring microbial mat communities from California, USA to study Microbial Dark Matter (Phase II) - Cone Pool mat layer C metaG ...
CCATGGCAAAGACCATGTTGCCATAGGGGTTGTAATGGCCGAACACCTGGGCGCCTGCCCGTTCCACATAGAGCTTCTCACAGAACTTCTCAACCGAGCCTTTATACATCTTCGCTTCCGCGGCGATGGCGGGCAGAGTGTCAATGAAGGGATACTTGCGCTCCTTCAGAAAATCCACGAATTCGGCATCAAACCGGGTGCCCTTCTTGACGTATGTCTGGACGGTCGGGACATCGTAACTGAGCATCAGCATTAGTCTGCGACCGTTGGCGCTGCACCACTTGTGAAACGTGTCCACCACCCACATCGTTGATCGGATGCCGTAGGCAATGTGAAGCTTCTTCGCGTCTCTCTGCCGCGTCCGCGGGTTGCGCAAGTTTACCTTTACGCCAAGGGCTTCCGCCAGCTTTTCCGACTCCTCAACGGGAGCAATGCCTCCCTCGCGCAGGCAATACAGCTGGGCAACCTGGTCGTCCTTGAACGCATTGTAGTAGTTTTCCCCGCCCACGAGTTTAAGCAGGTCGGTTACCTGCCGGCACATGCCGGGCCGCTCCACCCATTTGCCCTGGCTGACATCATAGCGGATGTGGGCCCAGGGAAATCCATGCACCGGATAGCCGTCCGTCCGGCCGCGCGGGAGGTCGCGGCACATCCAGGCGACGCGCACCCATCTGGCCGCGTCCAGGTTTCGCATATAATCGTCGTCCCAGATGTTCAGAATGATGTTTTCCGCAGCAAACTCTTTCTGCGCCTCCATGCGCATTGCGCGACGGTAGGCCTGGTAAACGCCATAGCCGCCGACGCCGAAATTGCGGATAGGTTCGCGGAAATTGGCGGCCAGTATCTCCTGCCATGTTTCTCCGTCGCTCACCTGAGCGCACTGAGTGTAACTGTCGCCGTAAGTGTTGATACGGCAGGGCCGGTCGGCGTAGTTGATCATCCTGCGGTGCTTGCCGACAGGATGGTAGGTGCCCTCCGTGATGGCGTGATCCATGCCGTCCATCATGCAATGGTTCCGATGCAGGTATCCCAGTTCGGGGTCGAACTCGAGAATGGCTGGATTCTTCGGGTCCAGATACCGTTCAATCTCAACCTGATGATATGCCGCCTGATAAAGGAGTTGTCTCAAATCCTTCAGTTCGCTCATTTGCACCTCCCCAAGGCCAGTGTTCGCCGGAAACATCTCCGCGGCCGCGATGACCTTTTGTGCTCCGCGGCTGGAACCAAGCGACGGGACCAAGGTGGCCCCGCCCTTGTGAAGAGACCGCAAATGTCTATCACTCCAGTCATGCCTTGTCCATCAAGAACCGGCAGTGGAATCGGCACGCAAGCCATGATTCGCCGACAGGCCGGTGCGGAGCAGATGCGAGCGCTGTACCTCCAGTCGCCTCGCAACAAAGCAGAAGGCGCATGCCAGGCCAATCCCTCCCGGTTTCAGATCTCCGTTCGGTGTATTCATCTTTCTGTGTTTGATCGTGGAAGGCATGATGTGCACGAACACCGCTTCTTTTCAGGCAGCTCAATCCGGTCCGGCCAGTTCTCAAACGCAAAATCTTGGTCATAAAGGAAGTGGGACGCTTGCATTGTTGCAGTCATCAAGAACGACAGTTGTCCTAATACAATGGACTGCAATGGGTTATGCAACCAAGGCATTCGCGGATGGAAAATCAAGGGTCATTGTCGAGCGCGGATGGCAACCATTAGCACCGCGACATCTGCAGGCGTGATGCCAGGAATGCGCGATGCCTGGCCCAAAGTCCGGGGCTGAATACGGGTCAACTTCTCCTTTGCCTCTGTGCTCAGGGATATCACGGTTCGAAAGTCCATGCCTTCCGGAATACGGACGTTGTCCAGCTCGGAAATTTTTCTTGCCTGTTTCTCCTCCTGGGCAAGGTAACCGGCATATTTGATTTGGATTTCGATTTGTTCGATGACTTCTGCCGGCAGCGATGTATCGGCGCCCTCCAAGTCCTGATATTTCATACCGGGTCTGGCAAGGATCTGAACCAGCGGAATACCGCAGCTTCTCGTTTGCGCCAGACGCAGCATTTCATGTTCGATCATTGCGGCGAATCGCCGGGTTTCCTCCAGAAACTCGGGATTGGCCACGCCCAGTTCCGAAGCGTGTTTGTACAGCCTGAAGCGCGCATTGTCCTGCCGTAGAAGAAGCCTGCGTTCTGCGCGTGAGGTGAACATCCGATACGGTTCATTAACGCCCTTGGTTACCAGGTCATCCACCAGGATGCCAACATAGGCCTCGTCCCGGCGCAAAATCAAGGGCGGCCGGCCAAGGATTTTCAATGCGGCATTTACTCCTGCCATGAATCCCAAAGCCGCGGCCTCCTCGTAACCGGTTGTTCCATTTATCTGGCCTGCCAGGAACAAGTTATCAACAGCCTTGCATTCCAGAGTGGGATGAAGCTGGGTGGGATCCACGTAATCGTATTCTATGGCATATCCAAACAGGGCGACCTGGGCATGCTCCAATGCCGGAATTGATTGCAGCATAATCAGTTGTACATCTTCAGGCAGGCTGTTTGAGATGCCATTGGGATAGATATACGGTGAATTCAAGCCCATCGGCTCCAGGAAGACGTGATGAGCATCCTTGTCAGGGAATTTCACAACTTTATCTTCAAGTGATGGGCAGTACCTGACCCCTGTCCCTTTTATCAAACCGCCATATAGGGCACTGTTGTTCAGATTGCTTCGCACAATATCATGGGTTTTTTCTGTAGTATGAGTCAGAAAGCAGCTCACCTGAATTAGGCCAGGAACATCTCCCAAACATCGCTTTGTTTTGGATTGTTCCACGTGGAACATTTTTGAGGCTCTTCTTGCCCCCTCCCACGAGAATAATGGTGGAGGCCTGTCGCCGTCCTGCCTCACTGCTTTTGAAAAATCAATCGTTCCAGAATAGAGCCGTGGCGGTGTTCCTGTCTTAAGTCGGTCCATACTCAGGCCTAGGCCTGCTAAGGACTCGGCCAATTCATTTGCAGCCGCTTCCCCGATTCTGCCGCCCTCGATCTGTTTCTTACCAATGAATATTCGTCCCCTCAAAAACGTGCCTGGCGCCAATATGACTGCCCGTGCTGGAAGCCTGCCTGATTTGGTGAGGACTCCGACGCAACGCCGGCCATTTTCGATCAGCAGTCCTGTTACCATGTCTTCAATCACAAAGCATCGTTCCTGCGAGAAGAGCACATCTCGCATGCGCTCAGAATACCGCTGAGCGTCGCATTGGGCCCTGGTAGCCCTTACGGCAGGTCCTTTGCGCATGTTCAGTGTTCTGAACTGGATTCCTGAAAAATCGGCATTTCTGGCTATCTCTCCACCCAAGGCATCAAGCTCATACACAAGGTGCGATTTCGCTATACCGCCGACAGATGGATTGCAGGACATCCGGGCGATGGCCTCCCTCTTGATTGTTACCAAGGCAGCTCTGAGCCCCATGCGGGCCGCTGCAAGCACGGCCTCACATCCTGCATGGCCAGCACCTACGACGATAAGGTCAAAAGAATCCGGCAGTCTTGCCCCATTCATCTCCACCAAGCATCCTTTCAATAGGCTGTTCTGTCAGAAGGGCCTGAGCCAATGGGTTTGTATGAAAATGCGAGAAACTCACTTGCCCACACAGAATCGGCTGAATATCTGGTCCAATACGTCCTCTGAGACATCTCTTCCTGTGATCTGTCCCATTTTTTCCAAAGCCCCCCGAAGATCACACGCACAGAGTACCAGAGCCTGTTCCTCGCCGGTTTTAAGCAGATCTGTCGCCTTCTTGATAAATGAGCAAGCCTCATCAAGAAGAACTTTATGCCGATGTGATACCACAAACTGCGTCTCGACCGAAGCCTTCAGGCTCAGCAGATTGGCAAGATGGTCTCGGAGTTCCTGAAAACCTGCCCCAGTGATCAGGCAGCAGGGAAAACACCTGAACTTCGAAAGGTCTGACTCTGACACATTGCGGCCAATATCTATTTTGCTGAGAACAACCAGGACTCTGTCTGATCCGATCACGTTCAACGAGTTAACATCTTCCTCGTGAAGACCTTGCGATGAGTCAATCACATAAAGCACGATATCCGCGCATTTGATTTGCTCCCAGGCTCTCCGGATCCCCTCTCTTTCAATTTTGCAGTCAGTGGTTCTGAGCCCAGCCGTGTCTACCAGTCTTGCCTGTATGCCTGCCACGATGATGCTTTCTTCTATCGTATCTCTTGTGGTGCCGGGAAGTTCGGTAACAATCGATCGATCCCTGCCCAAGAGTCGGTTCATCAGGGTTGATTTGCCGGCATTTGGGCGGCCTGCAATTGTGATCCTGACACCGTCGCGCAGGGCGCGACCGATATTCCATGTTTCGGCAAGTTGCGTAACTTCTTGGTATATAAGATGTAACGACTCAGCAACGCCTTTTGCTACAGAGAGCGGCAATTCACCCTCGTCAAAGTCCAGCATCGCTTCAATATCGCCTGCAATGCAGGCCAGACGCTCGTACAGATTGTTGACGGCTTGTCCCAAATGTCCTCTGATCTGCTCCACGGCAATAGCAGCGGCCTTTTCGGATTGCGCCTTAACCAGATCGGCAACAGCCTCAGCTTGCGTGAGATCTATTCTGCCGTTCAGGAATGCCCTGAGGGTGAATTCACCTGGCCGGGCCGGCCTCGCGCCGGCTTTCAGGACCTCTTCCAACAGCCGCCGTGTGCAGGCGGCTCCGCCGTGGCCCTGCATCTCCACCACGTCATCCCGTGTGTAGCTGTGAGGGGCGCGGTAAACAAGGAGAACCACTTCGTCAATGATGCTGCCGTCGCGAATGGATCGCGCAAATCCGTGCGCAAATGTTCCGGCGCGCATTTTCGACGGCACCCTGCGGCCCTGAAAAATCATGTCGGCTATTTCCAGACTGCGGGGGCCGGCGATCCTCACAATGGAGATTCCGCCTTCGCCAAGAGGCGTTGCCACGGCTGCTATGGTGTCGGTTTCATCTGTCATTTGTCGGTCACACAATGGCGCTGAACATACTCGAGGACGCTGAAAGGTGAAAGACGGAATTTGTTCGAGCCCGGGCGTTGCATTCGGGAAATGGCCGGGTTGTATAACCTGCGGACCCGGAGAAGGCGGGACGATTTTCCGAACAGCGCGGGATTGGCAGGAGGGCGGCGTCTGCATTGTTGGGCGGCGCTTGCAACATCGGCGCAAAGCTGCGCCTCTCGCGTCGCATCTGTCGCACCCGGGCCAAATCGCAAAAATTGGGTTGAAAGTGAACCATCGTTCATATAAGCTGCAATCCTGATTTTGCGTTTGAATCCGGGTTCAGGCACGATACGGGTTGGCGAGGCAAACAGTTGTGGCTCTGTCAGTCCCCTGGCGGAGACTCTTCCGGTTGTGAACCGGCGGAACTGCGCAGGGTGAACAGGGAGGATAACGATATTGCGGGAGAGGAAAATGGAACAAAGACCAGGCACAGGCCCGGCCTGAGTGTGTGTTGGAACACAGCAAAAAGTCGGGCCGGCAGGGTGGAGGAAAAGCATGCCAAGATATGTTGACATAAAGGATAAAGCGCGGCGGCTTCAGAGTTTCGTCAGGTCAAAGAACAGGGCGCCCGGTTACAAGGAAATGCTGGAACTGTTCGGATATCGCTCGAAGAACGCGGTGCATGGTCTGCTGCGCAAACTCGAACAACATGGTTACATCCGACTTGACCGCGGCCGCATCGCGATAGGCGACAGGCTCCAGAACAGCGTCAGACTTCTTGGGACAGTGCAGGCGGGTTTCCCTTCGCCCGCGGAAGAGGAACTGCTGGAAACGGTCAACCTTGAGCAGTTTCTGGTGCGCAAGCCCGAAGCCACTTTCATGCTGCGGGTTTCCGGCGACTCGATGATAGATGCCGGAATCCACCCCGGCGATCTCGTGCTGGTGGAACGGGGCGCAACGCCGAAACAGAATGACATTGTCATCGCGCAGGTGGACGGAGAATGGACGATGAAATTCTTCATGCGCGACAGACAAGGCGTTCGTCTGGATCCTGCAAACAGGAAATATCGTTCAATACGGCCCAAACAATCTCTTGAGATTGCCGGAGTTGTGCGCACGGTAATACGAAAATACGACTGACACCGGATGTTGCCGCTGCATTCGCGCCGGCCGCGTGACACGGCCAAATGCAGAATCAGGATTCAGTGTGATGTCGAATCGCATTGCCATCAGCGGTGTTCGTGATAAACCCGGATTTTGCGTTTGAGAAAAAGCGGAGATTGGATAATCTAGCGTAAGAGCATGGCGTTCAGGTACAATACGAGTTGAGTGTGCCGGCGAGAAAAATCGAACAGTAAGAATGAAAGGAAAACGGCCGTTTCCCAAACCGGGGGCATTGGGAACCGGCGCCGGCTGAGGGTCAGAATCAAAGAAAATCATGGGCGGAGAAGTTATGAGAGAACTGGAAGAAGGCGATCAACTGAGACTTGATTTCCGGAAAATTGCCAAGGTCGCGGCTTCGTGTCCGGATGTCATTCCTGTGGCGGTTCAGAATGCCGACACTGGAGAAGTGATACTGGTCGCGTACACCAATGAACTCGCCATGCACAGGACACTGCAGAGCGGAACATTGACGCTCTGGAGCACATCGAGAAACGAGCTTTGGGAAAAGGGGAAGGAGTCAGGCAATACGTTTGAAATTGTGGAGGCTCGCGTAAACTGCGAACAGAACGCTCTGCTTTACAGGGTCAGGCCGCGCAAAGGCAACATATGTCACACGAAAAATCGCAGCGGGGCGGCCCGCAACTGTTTCTACAGGCGGGTTGATCGGACCGGGACGAAGCTGGAAAACCTGGATCCGTAAGACGGGGGGGAAGAGTTCGCCGTTCGGGCTGCGGAGATTCCACGGTGAAACTCATATGTGGCTACTGCAGAAAGGAAATAACGGCCGATGCCAAGCCGCGGCTGTGCCCGCATTGCGGACGCATTGTGATAATGCCTGGGCTGCTTGATCCGCCCGGGATTCAATCCGGCTCCGGCTCAAGACGCCGGCCGGGGCGCGAAAGGGCCAGGAGAGCAGTGGCTGTGAATCTGAGCGAATTCATTTCCGAACGAAGGCCGGTCATAGCGCTGGGACTCCTCGGCCTGATGCTTGCGGCAAGCGGCATTTTCATGGCGCGTTTCTCGTTTCCAACCAGCCAGATGACCATAGTTCAGAGACGCTTCCAGACTGCACAGAACGAATTGACCGTTCTGCGCATTGCGCTGGAGAGGTTTCGAAGGGACTGCGGACGATACCCCCGCACATCCGAGGGGCTTCTTGCCCTGGTGAACGATCCCGGAGTTGAAGGGTGGGGGGGCTACTACATCACGCATCTGCGGCCTGACCCGTGGCGAACGCGCTATGTTTACAGGTCCGACGGCCAGACCTTCGCCTTGTTCTCCTGCGGCCCTGACGGAGAAGAGGGAACCGAAGACGACATATCTCCTCCAGATCTTTCGGCTGCGGAACTGGCTGCGTATTTGTCGTCGGACAAGCCTGGAGCGGAGACTCGCGCAGGGCCTCAACCTGCGTCGCCTTGAAAACTTGAGGAAAAGGTCCGCCCGAATGATTGAGCCGGGGTTTGCCGGTGAGAAAATATATTATTGTCAGGGGCCAGGCATGGTTTGCTCTTGATAAAGGAACTTGGCTGAAGATAGAATGCCAGCATGAGGCTAGAGGCGCAAATTCCTGCCATTGTGTTCGTATGCCTTGCAACATTTCATGCCGTGGACATGCAGGCCGCTGGCGTGCAGACCTATGATTTTTCCAGATACTCGGTGATCCTGGAGCGGCGTCCGTTCGGGGAGCCGCCGCCTGAGCCTTCCTCGACAAACGGGCCGGCTGCTCCGTTGATTCCCTACCAGGCGTTCAAGGATATAAGGCTGGTGCTTGTGACAAAAACACCGGGTTTCGGAGTGAGAGTGGGGCTGGTGGATCTTGCAAGCAAGAAACAGTATTTTTTGCCTGTCGGCGGGGCAGAGGACGGCCTGACTGTGGTTGACGCTGATTATGAGAAAGGCTGCGCATTGGTGCGAAAGGGCGCCGAAGAATGCTGGATAGATATGAATGGACAGATAAACGGTCCGTCCAGCAAACCGGCAGCATCAACCGGCGTGACGGTGCCGGTGGAAGTCACTGTGACCGCACCAGGCGCCACGGGCGGATTGACGAGGGTCTCGTATGTGGAACGGCTGCGGCTGCGCCGCGAGGCGCGAGAGGCTCGGCTGATGAAACAACTGGAAGAGAGCAAGAAAATTTCGCCCGAAGAGCTGGAGCAGCAGTTGAAGGAATACCAGATGGAGATAATTCGCTCCGGAGAGGCTCCGCCCCTGCCGATTCCTCTGACAAAGGAGATGGACGATCAACTCGTGCAGGAGGGCGTTTTGCCTCCGCTGGACGAAGCAGCGGGGCAGGGCGAGGCAGCTCCGGAACCTGGCGCAGGCGGCGAATAGAAGACGTTTTTTGAGCGCAATTTGAGTCGTCCGACAGGCCGGTTATGCTACATACAGGATGGCGAAGTTCGACTATCATGGGGATGGGGATTTGGTGACGACATTGGCACATGATCTGCTGCTGGAGTAGGGCAAGCAGCTCATGTGAATAATAACGAAAAAAAATTTTTTCATTTGACGGGACAGGCTGTTGGATATAGAGTATGGACAGAATAAGAGAGACAACCAGAGTGCAAGGGGGTGCCCGAATGAAGACGAAACTCATCGGCGTTAGCACAGTCATCCTGCTTGTTGCCGGGCTCGCGATGGCTCAGACAAGCGAAGTCAGCAGCGTTAACGTGGTGGGGTATATTAAAGTGCCCCTGGTGGCGAACCGTGTGAAGCTGATTGGGATTCAATTCGATTCAATGACAACCACCAATCCTACAGTTGCTGACGTTTTTGGTTCTGAAGGGTTACCAGATGGGACGGTCGTCTATCTCTTCCGCGGCAATCGGTATGTGGCAGAAGAGTATTATGATGGCTTTGGTTGGTTCCCAGGAACTAATCTTCTGGATAGAGGAGAAGGTTGCTGGATAAAAAGTCCTCAAAATTACGACTTGACACTGCTTGGTGAGGTGCCGGGTGAAGATACGACTGTGTACTTGAGAGCGGGTGCCCAGATCATGAGTTATCCATTTCCAGTCTCTATTGGAGTTACGAGTACGGTTCTCAATGTAAATGCTCCGGACGGGAGTGTGGTTTATCTTCACGATGGGACCAACTACCAAGCCTACGAATACTATGAGGGCTTTGGTTGGTTCCCGGATACACTGAGGTGGAAAGAAGGCGAGGGCTGTTGGTTTATGAGCCCCGCTGCCACAAGCATGGTAGAAACAGTGCCTTATAGTTTGTAGTTCCCAGTTAGAGTAAAGGGGGAGAGATAATGAAGACGCGTGTCCTAGTGATGATGGGGATGTTTACAATGATGTTTGCACAAAGGGGGTTGTGCGAAGTTACGGTCAAGTATACCATGGCATCTGTGGCCATTTATGACCATCTCTCTGTGGCCCTAGCCGCACATAGTCTCTTCTTGGCATTCTATTCCCCTGACAATAGCACGAGTGGCTTTAACTTGGCCGATCCTACAGCGCCAACCGGGGGCGATGAGCTTCTGGGCGCATATGACTTGAACAAGACTGGGTTCCCCGCCATACCAGGAAGAATCACTGGATACAGTGCTGAGACATATGGGTCTGGTGAACTGAAATACGGAGGAGGGTATCTTTATATTGCGGCTTTTGAGCTTCCGTACAGTTCATATTCTGGCCCTGGAAGCATCCCAAATGGGACGTACTGTGGCGTTGGTCCCACGATGAAACTGACAGAGGCCTACGGGGTATCTCCTCCACCGGCTCCAGACGATTATGGAGCGCTCATTGTAGCGAATCCCATTTATACTACAGCCACGGTCCCTGAGCCGTCCACGCTGGGGTTGCTTGGCGTTGGATTGGTGACGGCAGGTGCTTGCGCTGTGCGCAGGAAGAGAGCAGCCTGAGAGGGTGACACACGCTCTCTAATCCTCGCAGGAGTCTATTGCAGCAGCAGGCGTTTAGCTTGGCACTATCTCTCGAGGATTTCCTGTGCTCGCGGGTGTCATTGTCTCCTCTGGGAACCCTCCGGTGTTCTGAACCCGCATTGGGTCTGAACGCCATGTTCTTTCGACAGGTGAGGCGCCCCCGGCCATTTCTCAAAAGCCAAGATTCGGGCTCAGCCTGAATCGCATCGGCTGCGATGCGTTTGGGACGCCAAGCTGGTGTTTCGGTGCGCTGATTTCAGCTCCGTAAGCTATTCGGAATCCCTTTGGCAGGGAAATAACACCGTCAGGGGTTCGTTTTCTTGCCCGGGGGCTGGGATGATGGGAGATTCCTGGCTTCTCGCTTCATGCGAACCGCAGGCGGAACGCGTCGGATGATCTCCAAGCTGTGCTCTTTTGCCCGCTTGACAAACTCATCCTTCCAAGGAGGACTGAAATTCAGCCCCATGCGGTCGAGGTCTTCGAGACTTGTGTAAGGCCGCGTGACACAGAATGGGTCAGGACATGGCGCAAGCCCAAGTATAAATGCTGCCGCTCGCATGGTCTGGCGGACCAAGCGTTTCGAGAAGATGTCGGGGTCATCATGACGAAGGGCCGGGACGTTGATGGCGGCGATAAGGGTATTGGTGTCGAAAAACAGGTGGGCCGGCGATTGATTGGTTGGGTTGCCCATCGCAATGACGCCGACTACTGCCTCGGAGCGGTAGGTTTTGGCCCAGGCCATGATGTCAGGAAGGGTTGCTCCTGATGTGGACTCCACTGTGGCGGCGCGTACGGGCACGGAGAGCTCGTCCTCCGCGAAGGCCCGGATGGATTCCAGCATATTTGTGGGGATGACTTGTGGATTGAGAAGAAGCAGGACGCGGCTGACTGGCGCGGGAGATCCACCGGCAGAAGAGGTCCGGGGATGGCAAGCAGAGAAGAGAATTGCCAGACTCCACGGCAAGATTCGCCAACGGAGAGAGTTGCGGAGAATGCGGCACGTTTTCATATTGTCAGCACCCCTTCCGATTGTGTAACAAGAAACACATGCTCCACCTTATGAAACATCGCCTGGGCGAGCAAGGAGAAAGACTTTTGGTCGCTCTTCTGGCGGCGGTGGTTTATGGCCTGACGTTAAGCAGAGGAGCGTATCCGGGGCCGTCTGCGGAACTGATCGCCAGGTACAGCGGTTTGCTGTCGCGTCCATCGCCAGAGCATCCGCTGTGGGGCGCGGTGGCCTGGCTCCTGTCGCGTGGGGATGCCGCAGGATGGGTAGCGCGCCTGAATCTTTTGAGCCTCGTATGTGCCGCCGGCTCGGTGTACTTTTTTTATGGCGTTCTTGCATGGGGAGCGGATCGTTTCTGCGCAGGAACGACGCCAAAGGCGGACACCTGGGCAGGTCGCCTGGCAGGCTTGGCGGGCGGTTTGTGCCTCGCTTTTTGCATTCCATTCTGGATTGCCGCCACGCGTGCTCATTTTGCCGCTTTCGACATTCTGCTGGCGATCTATACCACCTGGCGCTTCTGCCGGTATCTGGAACGCCCGACCCCACTGCGCCTGTCAGTATTCGGCGCATTGTACGGCATGCTGATGGTGGAATTCGCAACGGCCATCGTGTGGCTGCCTTGTTTTGTTCTCTTTTATGTGCTGGATGCGTACAGACGCGAGGCTCTCAATGTTGGCGGGTTGGTCAGGCTGGGACTTGCCATCGGCGCCGGGAGCCTGCTTTACCTGATCGCCGCATGGTTGTTCGTCGGAACGGACGGTTTCCTGTTCCGCGAATACAAGGGATTCTGGCATGTTCTATGGATCTATTGGCGGGACCAGGTTCTGCTGATCGGACACAGTCTGCCGAATGTGGGGTGGGCCTTGATAGGGATGAGCACCGTGGTCCCGGCCATGGTTTGTCTTGCGGTGGGAAGGAGGGGCCTGCAGGGCGATTTGGACTGGACCATGGTGCTGCTCCATATCGTCCTCACGGCTGTTACCGTTGCTGTTCTCTTCAACGCTCCTTTTGCGCCATGGCCGCTATTGGGATGGGCTCTCTTCCTCGTAACGCCCTATGTGCTGTCCGCGGCTGCATATGGATATCTGACGGCCTATTGGTACCGCTTTTTCAGCCAGCCGTTTTTGGAAGAAGAGCCTGTTGCGCTGCGCAGGTTTCGCGGAGCGGCTCGGCTTGGAGCGGTGGTAGCGGCGCTTGCCGCAGTCGGTGTGGCCGCATGGCAGAACGCGCCTACGGCGGATGGCCGCGACGCGGCAGGCATCAACGCCTATGCGCGGGCTGTTGTCCAGAGTCTTGATGGCAGAACATGGCTGCTCAGCGACGGCGTTTTTGATAATCTGATCCTGATTGCTGCCCGTGAGAGAGGCGTGCCGCTTCGCGTTGTCAATCTGAGGGCCGCAGACGATGTGTACTATAGGAACGAACTGGCTTCGTGGTTTGATGATGTCTCCGTGAAAGCTCTGGCGCCAGTGGGTTTGATGCCGATGGTTCGTGAATGGTTTCAGAGAGATCCCTGTGTGAAGGATAAAGCGGCGGTTTATGAGCCTGCCGATTTTTGGGGGTATGCTGGCGCGACTGCCCTGCCGCGTGGCGCAGTTTTCCTTGGGGCTTCACCGGAGGACGCTGCTGAAAAAGTACCAGCCGCGGGAGCTGTCCACGAGGAAATCTGGCAGCGCACCGTGGCGCAGGTCGCGCCCGCTGCCCGGGCATGCCGTGACAAGCTGCTTGACCCTTATTATCGTCAGGCCATTCGGCATCTTGGCCTGGTTGAGAACAATTATGGGGTCTTGCTCGACGAGAACGGCCATTCGGAGGCGGCGTATGAAGCCTATCATAAGGCGCGAGATGCGGATCCTCAGAATCTCAGCGCCGCGCTGAATATGTTCAACCTGTTGCGGCAGAAACGAGTTTCTGGCGACGAATCCGCAATACGCAGGGAAATTGAGAATCTCATTTCCTCCAGGAAGCCCGCCCCTCCCATCTGGTATCTTTCCCAGTATTACGGCTATGTCAGGATGCCGGAAGCTGCGGCCGAAATGGGATGGCTGTGGGCAGTGACCGGCCGCAAGGATCTGGCGGCTCGGGCGCTGCGTTCAGCTGTCGATCAGGTGAGCCGTATTCATGACGGAGGAACAAAACGCATCTTGGCCTCGGCTCTCGCCGCGTCAGGACAGCATGAAAGCGGGGCGCTGTACGAAGAGTTGCTGATGGAGAATCCTGAGGACGTTGAAGCGCTATTGGGCCTGGCGCAAGCCTCGGCGTCTGCCGGAGAGGAGGAAAGAGCGCAGGAATTGCTGGATCGGGCGGAGCGGGCGCAGGCGCCGTCCTGGCAAGTGGGGCTGATGCGTGCGCGGCTGGCTTTGCAGAAGAGCCGTTGGGATGAAGCGCGAAAGCTGCTCGATAAGGTCATCCATGATGCCCCGGATTGTGTGCCGGCCTGGCGGTTGCTTGTTAGATTGCTCGAGAGTCGCGGAGACCGAGAGGGGCTCGCGCAGGTGGTGCGTCAGATTAAGGAAAATGCCGCACTTCAGTCCACACCCGTGGGGGCGCTTGCCGAGGGCTATCTGGCGTTTGCCCAGGATGACTATGAGCGCGCATGCCTATGGTTCGAAAAGGTGCTGGACCGGTGGCCGGAGGAGGGTGGCGAATTGCGGGAGAGGCTGTTGGCCCTGGAACTGGCGCTGGGCCGCCGTGAGGGCGTGGATAAGACGGCGAGGGGCATTCTTCAGACCGACCCGGATCATGCGTTGGCCAACTATGCCATGGGAACAATCTTGTGGGATCGGGGCGATGCTCTTTTGGCCGAAGAATACTTCCGCCGCAGTCTCCGTACTGCCCAGCACCCGGCGGCCTGCAATGATCTGGCATGGCTGTTGCTCAAGAAGGGCGTTTATGAGGAGGCGGAGATGTGGGTCAGGCGCGCGCTCCAGCTCCATCCCCGCATGTCTCAGGCGTGGGATACCCTGGGAGTACTCTTTGCCAGGACGGGACGATGGAATGAAGCTGCTGACGCTTTCAACAAGGCAGTGGCTAACGGCCAGGGATCTCCAGGGCCGCTGCTTCATTGGGCCCTGCTGGCTGCACGGAGAGGAGATTTGGCGCAGGCGCGAAAGCTGTTGAGCATGATTGGAGAGCGTGAATTCATGCTTTCAGGCGAAGACCGTTTGGCCTTGATCGAGCTTCAGAGACAGTTGGCGTATTGACTGTTCCGGGACGGAGAGCAGCGCTTTTTCGAACCTGACAAGCCTGGAGAGATGAGATCATGACGAAAGAGGATCTGAAAACACGGCTTCAGGCCATGGGCCAGGAGCATCTGTTGAAATTCTGGGACGAACTGTCGGAGGATGGGAAGAGGGCGCTGGCCGCGCAGATCGCTTCGCTGGACTGGGCTGTGCTCGAACGAATGAAGTCGCTCGTGAAGGAGCGGTCTTCGGCGCCGGCAGCCGAAATCCAGCCTGCGCCGGTTGAAAATCCTTCCGAAGCGGAACGGAACCTGGCAAGAGCAGAAGGAGAAGCCGCCATCCGCAGGGGCGAAGTGGGTGTGATACTCGTGGCTGGCGGGCAGGGGTCGCGTCTGGGATTCGACGGCCCCAAAGGCTGTCTGCCGATCGGTCCGATCAGCGGCGCATCGCTGTTTTCCATCCATGCGCGCAAGGTCCTTGCGCTCGAACGCAAATACGGATCGAAAATTCCTTTCTACATAATGACAAGCCTGTCCAACGATGGGGCCACAAAAAAGTTTTTTGAGCAAAACTCGTTCTTCGGCCTTGATCCGTCCAGGGTGGTGTTCTTTGTGCAGGGAATGTGGCCTGCGCTCGACGAAGAAGGCCGGCTCATTCTGGAGACAAAGGGCAGCCTTTTCATGGGTCCCGACGGCCACGGCGGAATACTGGCTGCCATGAGGAAGAACGGCGTGTTGGATGATATGGCGAAACGCGGGCTTGCGACGCTTTTCTACTTCCAGGTTGACAATCCGCTTGTTGAGATAGCCGACCCGGTCTTCATCGGACTGCACCGAATGAAGCGCGCGGATATGTCCGTGAAGGTGTGCGCCAAGCGGGATCCGGAGGAGGGACTTGGCGTTGTGGTTGTAAGGAACGGCCGTCACGCGATTGTTGAATACACGGAACTCACCCCCGAACAGAAGCATGAGCGCCTGCTGGACGGAAGGCTCAAATTCCTTTACGGCAGCGTGGCCATCCATGTGTTCTCCCTGGATTTTCTCAGGCAGGAAGCTGACCGCGAGCTTCCAATCCACGTGGCGCACAAGAAGGTCCCGTTCTGCGACGCAAACGGCAGGATTGTGAAACCCGACAGGCCGAATGCATACAAGTTCGAAAAATTCATATTCGACGCGCTGCCGGACGCCAGGACTGTGGTGAATCATGTGTTCAGGCGCGAGGACGAGTTTTCGCCGGTTAAAAACAGCGAAGGACCGGATTCTCCCGCCACGGCGCAGGCAGACATGATCGCAAAATTCGCCCGTTGGCTTGGCGCCGCAGGCTACAGAGTCCCGCGCGGCCCTGACGGCAAGCCCTCGGTGAAAATAGAGATAGATCCCTGTTTTGCCGACGGCCCTGAGGAGCTCAGGCGCAGGCTGGGCTCATCATGGACCGTCAAGGGCGATACGCTGCTGGTCTGAGCGGACGGGTGTCAGGGGAGGCCGACCACGAGACGGAAGCCCAGAGCTTCGTCCCTGGTCTGGGGCCTGTCAAAGCCGCGGCAGTCTATCCGAAGACTTGATCTGTCGTCAAAATCCCAGCTTCCGCCATGCCTGACGCGATAGGTCTTTTTCGTGTCGAACCAGTCGTCGCACCATTCCCAAACATTGCCAGCCAGTCCGTAAATGCCCATCTCGTTCGCTCCACTCATCTGCACGGGGCAGGAGACGACGAAACCGTCGTCATATCCGCTTATTCCCCGCCAGAAGGAAAGCTTCTGGCGCGCGCTCAAGTCCGAGAAGTTTCCATACGGCGGCGGCCATTGCGTTCCCCACGGATAGGGCCGGTTGTCTCCGCACCGCGCAGCAAGCACCCATTCAATTTCGGTGGGAAGTCGGAACACGAATCCCTTCGGTATGCGGCCTGAGAAATTCTCGTTCAGCCACCTGCAGTAGGCGGCCGCATCATACCAGCTGACCATCACGACCGGCTGGTCATCCCCGTCGAGAGAAAAGCCTTCCCTTGCTCCGCTGGAGTGATCCCGGCGAAATCGGCGATATTGTCCGTTGGTAACCTCGTATTTTCCGATCCAGCAGCGCCCTATGTCGAGCCATACAAATTCAAGCGTCTGGCCGAATCCTATTGGCACGGTGAGAATCCTTGTGAATTTCCGTTCCGACTGAGGCTGGAGCGTCTGTGCTGAAGGCTCCGCGGCATTGGTCCCGGCTGCGGCCGGCGCCTCGGTTTCCTCAGGCGCGCCGGATTCCGCCTGGGCCTGTTCAGGCAAGGCCGCCTCGGGCGGGGATTCATCGGCAGTGGGGGGAGCTTCATCGAACTCGCGGCTCACCATGTGAAAGGCCAGAAGTATTTCGGCTTGTTCTGCCTTGTTCATCACCGCCCAGTGAAGCGGCATGAAACCGCTGGCGGTGGCATTTGTAAGGTCTGCGCCGGCCCTTATCAGGAGCTTGATTGCTTCCATTGCGTTCTTGCCGGCGGCCCAATGGAGCGGAGTGATGCCCCTGGCCGACTTTGCGTTGACATCCGCGCCGGCCTGAATGAGCATTTTCATGGCCTCGACGGCATTTCTGCCGGCCGCCCAATGGAGCGGAGTGAAGCCGGCTGGCGTGCGCGCGTTCGCGTCGGCTCCGGCCGCGAAGAGAAGGCCCACCGTCACGGGCTGGTTGAGAGAGGCGGCAAGGTGCATGGGCGTGACGCCCTGCGCGAAAACCGCGCCGGCCGCGTTCGTTCCCTCCTGTTCGATGATTCCGGCGATTGCGGATACGTCGTTGGACAGGATGGCTCGATAGAGCGCGTCGCCGGCAGTCTCGGCCCTGGTCAGGGATGAGAAGGCCAGCAGCGCGACCGCCGCTGGAAGCATTGAGCGGAGCTTTTCCTCAAGTTTTTTCTGCCCCCATTTCTCGCACTCGCGGAGATACGCAAGATACACGTCGCAAAGATTTATCACGTAGATCAACATTGAGAATCCAAGCAGCCAGAGGATCGGTCCGAACGGAGGGGCCGGCGGCATTGCTCCTTCAGAAGTCATCCACCGGCTCATGTCGCGGTAATAGGCGAAGACCCATCGGACCGCTGCGCCGGCCAGCGCAACGAAACTGAGAATGAAAAGCGCGCCGAAAAAAATGCCCGCCGCGAATCTTTTCTGGACCAGTTGGCCCGCTCCAGGCATGAGAACCGCCGAAAGGAAGATCGGCGTTCGAGATGGACGGCCGGAATCCAGGCTAGGGGCTTCTGTCATATGCCAGTCCCGCGTGAAAAGCCTCGATATTGATTTTGAGCAGGCTGTCGTCCTTTCCGACAAAGGCGGAACGAATTTCGGATTCGACATCTTCCACTGGAATCAATTTCTTGCGCCTCAGATAAACCCCAAGCAGGATCATGTTTGCCGCCCTTATGCTGCCGAGAGATTCCGCCATTTCTGTCGCCGGCACGCTGATGGCCGCGGCCGCACCAGGTGGCCGTCCGCAAAGCGTGCTGTTCTCGATCATCAGGCCGCCCCGAACAAGCATTTTCCGGTAACGCTCCATGCTCGGCTGGTTCATCACGATCATCGAATCCACGCGGGAGGGAAGAGGAGAATGTATTTCGTCCGTGGAAAGAACGGTCTGGCAGTTCGATGTTCCTCCTCTGACTTCGGCTCCGTAGGAGGGAAAAAACGTGACGTGTGGCACGCTTCTCATGGCTGCGGATGCGACAATGCGTCCGGCCAGTATGACTCCCTGGCCGCCTGATCCGGCGATGAGCAATCTTTCAAGCATTGACCGCTTTTCCCTCTTCTCTGAAGACCCTCACGGGGAACTGCGAGGCCATCTCGCCTCCGACAAATTTCAGCGCCTGCGCAGGGCTGAGTCTCTGATGCGTCGGGCAGGAGGCAAGAATCTCGACGAAGGAGTACCCCTTGTTCTCCAACTGTGCCCTGAAAGCCTTCATCAGGGCGTTTCTGGCCTTCCTCACTCCAGCCGGGCCGTCGAGAGCGACGCGCTCTATGTGATATGGACTTGGCAGAGTGTTCAGCAGTTCGCACATGCGGAGCGGAGGCCCCATGGTGGGGGCATCTCTTCCATCGGGAGTCGTGGATGTCTTCTGCCCCACGAGCGTCGTGGGCGCCATCTGTCCCCCGGTCATTCCATAGACCGTGTTGTTGACAAAGACCACTGTGATGTTTTCGCCCCTGTTGGCGGCATGAATCGTCTCGGCCAGTCCAATCGCGGCCAGATCGCCGTCGCCCTGATATGAGAAGACGATCCGGTCCGGCAACACCCTCTTGATTCCTGTGGCCACCGCCGCGCATCGGCCATGAGCGGCCTCCGTGACGTCAAAGTTGAAATAAAAATACGCAAGAACCGCGCACCCGACAGGCGCAATGCCGATCGTCCTTTCCCTGATGTCGAGGCCGTCAACTACCTCCGCAATCAGCCTGTGAACAATTCCATGTCCGCAGCCCGGACAATAATGGGTCGGAACGCTGGTCAACGACTTCGGACGTTTGTAGAGGACTGTTTTCATTCTGCACCATGACTTCGTCTGCGCGTGGTTTTTGCCAGAGCGCGCAGCCGGCGGAGAACCTCTCCCTCCTCAGGGACCCCGCCTCCCATTCTTCCCAGGAAGAAAACAGGCGCCATGCCGGCGACAGCCAGGCGCACATCCTCCAGCATCTGTCCCGCACTCATTTCTATCACCAGCACGCATCTGGCTGACGAGGCGGCGCGGCGCATGGGTCGGGACGGAAAAGGCCAGAGGGATATGGGCCTGAACAGCCCGGCTTTCAGTCCGAAGTCCGCAGCCGCTGCGGCGCATCCCCTGGCAATCCGGGCGCAAGTGCCGTAGGCGACGATGAGCACGTCGCAGTTGCGTGCATTCCGTTCTTCCCAGCGCTGTTCGGACCGGCTGATCCGGGCGTACTTCCTCTGCAATCGCAAATTGTGTCTCTCGAGTTCGCCTTCCCCGAGCAGAAGGGATCTGATCAGGTTGGGTTTCCTGCCGCGGGCACCCGTGAGCGCCCATGGCTTGGGCGGCGGGCGGCTGCGCACTTCATGGAGTGTCACCGGCTCCATCATCTGACCCAGTCGTCCGTCGGCGAGTACCATCACCGGATTCCTGTACCGATCGGCGAGATCAAAAGCCAGCGCCGTCAGGTCGTACATCTCCTGCACCGAATCCGGGGCAAGGACTATCTGATGATAATCGCCGTGGCCTCCGCCCTTGACTGCCTGGAAATAATCGCTCTGCGACGGCGCAATGTTTCCGAGTCCGGGCCCCCCGCGCTGGACGTTCACTATAACCGCGGGCAATTCGGCTCCGGCCAGATATGATATGCCCTCCTGTTTCAGGCTGACGCCCGGAGAAGAGGAGCTGGTCATGGCCCGCCTTCCTGCGACAGCCGTTCCGAATACCATGTTGATCGCCGCCAGTTCGCTTTCCGCCTGAATGAACACGCCTCCCCGCGCGGGCATGTGGCGCGCCATGTAATTGGCTATTTCATTCTGGGGCGTGATTGGATAGCCGTAATATGCGTCGCAGCCGGCGCGGATGGCCGCCTCGGCAATGGCGTCGTTTCCAGTCATGAGGACTCGTTCAGGCATCTGGTCCGGAAATTTCCTTTTCAACTTCGATTGCGGCATCAGGGCATATTTCGGCGCATCGGCAGCAGCCTATGCACTCCTCGGGCCGGATTGCTTCAACATAATGAATGCCGAATTTGTTCAGCTCTTTGCTGAGAGAAAGCACTCCCTTCGGGCAAACGCTCACGCACAACCCGCACCCTTTGCAGAACTGTCTGTTCACCTGTACAAGACATCTCATAGCCTGAAAGCTTGGCCTTAGCCGCCTGTTTGTCCAGCGAAAAACCCAAGGATTGGCCCCATCCAGAATCAGCGCGCGGTCCGCGAGGGGCCGGCGTCCGGATTCGCGGCAGCCAGCGAGTCCGCGGGAATCCAGCCGCCGCGTCTGTTCCAAATCACCCTGACCCATTCTTCATGCCTCTCTGCTATCCTGACCTGAGTGCCCGCCGGTATCGGAAAAAGGGCTTCCGCTCCCCTGCGGGGCGCGAAAAGGGCCTGTTCCCTCCGGGTCACAGTGGCGAGCGCCTTTTCCATCCGGCGCGCATGAATGGCCATGGCAATGCAGCCGGCGGCGGCCAAGGCGCACATCCTGGCGGTCAGCGCGGCTGCGGCGGACAGACCGGGCTTTGATTTTCGCGAGAGAGAGGCTAACATGGCCGCGATGATGCCTGAGGCCGCGGCAGCGCTGACCGCCCACTCCCAGAACCGCCGCGATGTCGAAAAGAGTCTTGCCGACCTGCGCTCCGAGCAGGCCGCTGCGGATGAATGAGCCGGCGGCGTGTAGGCATGAATGACGAGAGCCTGACCTGTCGGTTCGACGAACTGAAGCTCGAACGGCCCCTTTGAAAGCGTGACGTACTTCTCCATGGCAGGATTGAAGAATGTGAACGAAACAGACGGAATTGTTCGAACGTCGGAGCTTTGGGGAACGACATCGCATTCGAATACCGCTTCCTGCGCATTCGAGAAGGAGAGCCGCGGATCATATATCCTGAGATGTGGCGCAGTCGGTATTGCCGGCGGCTTCGCTCCGGCGAGGTATCCGCTTCCGGTTATTCGCGACACCACCTTCACAAGCGAGCCGGGGGCGACATTGGTGGAGGAAAGTTTCACATCGAGCGTGAAATCTCCGACAGCGCCTGAAAAGATTACGTTGTCAGGAGGAGGCGGCAGGTTCCGGCACTCGATGCTGCACGGAACCACTGCCACCTCGTAAGGGGCGTATGTCTCCTCTTCAGGAAAGAAAACGCTGCCGGGAAATCGCCTCGTCACCACCAGCACGCGAAGCATGGGCTTGAGTTCGATTCTGCCGGCAGCCGGCGCCCGTGCCGAACACTTCGATCTTCGGATCTCCATCACCGAACCTCCGACAATTTTGCGTTCCACCGGCAGTTCCTCGAACGGGCCCAACTCGAGGGTGTTCGGGC
>Ga0129299_1000760_pt1 | contig 21189 bp, 10 predicted proteins | sample ConPoolayeCmetaG_FD_94477 | JGI IMG/M metagenome (GOLD analysis project Ga0129299, IMG submission 94477) | Hot spring microbial mat communities from California, USA to study Microbial Dark Matter (Phase II) - Cone Pool mat layer C metaG ...
CAGGGCGATCAGGCGACTGTTCTGGCCGGGCTGCGCCGGCAACTGGCCGACGACCCGGAGGCCCTGGCCGGTATCGGCGAGCTGGAGCAACTGGTTGCCGCGCTCAGCGACGCCGGCGTGCCGGCGGAGAACTACCAGGTTGATTTCGCCATGGTGCGCGGGCTGGAATATTACACCGGGCCCATCTTCGAGACGGTGGTCGAAGAGCCCAAGATCGGCAGCATCACCGGCGGCGGCCGCTACGACGGCCTGGTGGGGCTGTTCAGCAAGCAGAGCCTGCCCGCCACCGGCACGACCATCGGCATCGAACGCATCATCTTGGTCATGGATGAGCTGGGGATGTATCCGCCGCAACTGGGCAAAACGGTCAGCCAGGTGCTGATGACCATCTTCAGCGAGGAGATGTTGGGCGAGTCGCTGAAGCTGGCGAGCGAGCTCCGCCGCGCGGGCCTGAAAGTCGAACAATACATGGGCAACAAGGGCATCGGCGACCAGATCCGCTACGCGCTCAAGCGGGGCATCCCGTATGTAGCCATCGTCGGCCCGGATGAGGCAGCGGCTGGCCGCGTCGTCCTCCGCCGCCTGGACCAGAACGTCCAACTGGAGGTGGCTCGCGACCAGGCCGCGGCGCAGATCAGGCGTTGGATGGCCGGCGATCAGCCGGCCGGGCCGGTGGGAGTCTGAACAATGAATGCTACGGTCATTCTGCCGACCTACAACGAGCGGGAGAATATCCCGCTCCTGATCAAGGGGATCGTGGCCCACGTCAGGCCCACGCCGGAGATCCTGGTCGTGGATGACAACTCGCCAGACGGGACGTGGCAGGTGGTCGAGTCGTTGGCGCAGACCTATCCGACCATCCGCCTGATCAGGCGGCTGAACGAACGGGGGCTGACCTCGGCCCTACAGCGGGGCATCGCCGAAGCGCGCGGCGACGTGGTCGTCTGGATGGACACCGACCTCTCCATGCCGCCGGACAAAATCCCCGACCTGCTGGCCCTGCTGCCCGAATACGACCTGGCCGTGGGCTCACGCTACGTCAAAGGGGGGCGGGACAGCGGGCATTCTTTCGTGGCGCGGGCCTTTAGCCGCACCATCAATTTCTTCGCCGGGCTCTTTTTGGGCTTTGCCATCATGGACTATACCAGCGGCTTCGTCGCCGCCAAGAAAGAGGTCTTCGACCACATCACCCTGCGCGGGGACTACGGCGAGTATTGCATTGACCTGTTGTACCGCGCCCAGGTGATGGGCTATCGTATTATAGAAGTGCCTTATGATTGCGTGGAAAGACACGCGGGCGAATCCAAAACCGCAACAAACGTCATCGGATTTTTCACTCGCGGCCTGAACTACGTGATAACCATCTTGAGATTGCGGTTATCTGGCTGATGGAACTGGAAGAATACTGTAAAATGTATGAGCTGGAGGACTGCCACTGGTGGTTCCTCGGCAAACGCAGAATTGTGCGGAAAATGCTCGCCAAATATGTCAGGCTCAGCCCTCACGACCTGATTTTGGACGTGGGGTGTGGGACGGGCGGCATGATGACCGTGTTGCAGCAATTTGGCGATGCATTTGGTCTGGACATCAGCAGCACGGGCCTGGAGTTCGCCTGTAAAAGAGGATTTAATACTCTGACGCAGGCGTCTGTTTTGTCTTTGCCTTTCGCCGACAACACCTTTGCTTTGGTCACCAGCTTCGATGTGCTCTACCATGAGGCCGTTGGCGATGACCTGTTGGCGTTGAAGGAATTCTACCGGGTCTGTCGTCCGGGCGGCTACCTGTTGATCACCGACTCGGCCCTGTCCATTTTGCAGAGTCAGCACGACCGCGCCTACCACGCCATACGCCGCTATACGAGGCGCTCGCTTGGGCGCAAGGTAGCTCAGGCCGGTTTCCACATCCTCAAGCTGTCCTATACCAGTTCTTTCCTTTTCCCTTTTATCCTGGCGGTCAGGTTGTGGAAACGTTATGTCTATAGCAACGGCACGCCTTCTTCCGACCTGTGGGCTTTGCCGCCTGTCTTTAATTCTGCCCTCTACGCCATCTATGGCCTGGAGGCCTCACTACTGCCTCACTTCAACCTGCCGCTCGGCTCCTCGGTGCTCTGTGTGGCCCGCAAGGACTTCGCGCCCTCGTCAGGAGCGTGAACATGAACGTGAACGAAGCCGCCGCCCCCTCTGCCGCCTACAGACCGTTGATGAAATGGGCCAAGACGCTGGCATTTGGCGCTATCGGCCTGTTTGTGCTGTATCGGGGACACCTGGCCCAGCCGTCTCAGTATCTGGGCGCAGGAAGATGGCTCTATCTCGCGGTCGGCGGCCTGGCCTTGCTCGCCGCCGTGCTGTGCGCCCGCGACAGGTTGCCCAACAGCGCGCAAAGCGTGCTGCTGAGCGGCCTGATCAGCGCGCTGTTTCTTGACCTGGTCTTCTCGCAGGTTGATTTCGCGCGCATGTGGGAGGCTTTCGTCGGCCTGAGCTATGTCTATTTCATCCCTTCCACCGTTCTGTTGCTGCTGAGCTCGGTGATTCGCGCGTATCGGTGGAAGTGGTTCTTTCCTACCGATGTCCGGTCTTCGTTTTGGAGTCGTCTGTCCGCGTTGAGCATCGGCGTGGCCGCCAACCAGGTCCTGCCGGCCAGGGCTGGCGAATTCATCCGCGCGTATGTCTTCGGGCGCCGCACGCAGATGAGCAAGACGACGGTTTTCGCCACCGTTGTGTTGGAGCGCGTGTTCGATGGCTTGAACGTGCTGTTTTTCCTGGTGGTGGTCGCGCTGCTGATTGGCGTCCACAGCCCTGAGATTCAGTATATGGGTCTGGCTGGCGCGGGTTTCTACATCGGCGCCATCGCCCTTCTGGTCACTATACACTTCCGTAAAACGTGGCTGGAAGGACAAGTCCGACGTTGGCTGCCCGGCGTGGCGAGCCAGAAAGCGCTGGGGCTATTGCGGGCTTTCGCCGACGGCCTGTCGGTCATTCGCAGCGCGCGCCAACTGACAGCCGTCGCGGCCCTGTCGCTGCTGTGCTGGCTGGTCATCGCCGCCTCGTTCTGGCCGATCCTGTCCGCTTTCAATTTTGGCGCGCCGGTCCCGCTCTACACTCCGCTGCTGCTGGTCGCCGCTTTGGGGCTGGGGTTGATGTTGCCGGCCGCGCCGGCAGGGGTAGGCATCTTTCAATATGCGTGCGTGCTGACCCTGCAGGTGGTTTTCGCGCCGTATCACGGCAGCCTGGCGGCGGATTTCGCCGAACAGGCCGCCGCCTTTGCGCTGGTGGTTCATGCGGCACAGGTGACCCCCGAGATACTGTTGGGCGTGATTTGCTTCCTGGCCGAAGGACTGAGCTGGCGAGAGGTGAGCGTGAGCGGTGAGCGCGCATGATGAAACCCCCGCCCCACAGGTCGGATGCGTCACCCGGCGGCGCGTGCACCCGTTGCTGTGGCTGCTGGGCCTCGCCCTCCTGGTGCGGGTCATCGCTGCTCTGTTCCTGACGCAGCCGGGCTACATGGATGCATACTACTACTACAACGCCGCCGAAAGCCTGGCCCGCGGCCAGGGCCTCACCGACCACGTGCTGTGGAACTATCTCAACAACCCGCCAGCTCTGCCACAGCCAGCCTGCCTGTATTGGATGCCGCTGACGGCATTGGTGATCTCCCCCTTCTTGTGGCTGTTGGGGAATTCGTTTCGCGCTGCTCAGGTGCCCCTTGTCGTGCTCTCAGTGGCTTTGGTGTGGCTGACCTACCGGGTGAGCCTGGACTTCTTTGCGCACCGACCAGGTGAGTCGCCCGCAGCGGGCGAGCCTCTGCCGTCAGGCAAGACGTGCGCTGTGCTTGCGGCGATTTGGGCCATCTTCGCCGGCTTCTACACCGCATTTTGGGCCACGACCGATAGCTTCGCCCTGTTCGCCCTGACCGCGGGCCTGGCATTGTATGCCATCGGCAGGGGATTGCGCAATCCGCGCCCTTTATGGTTCGTGCTGGCTGGCGGTTTCGCCGGGCTGGCCCACCTCACCCGCGCCGACGGGCTGCTCGCCCTGATCGCCGCGCTGCTGGCGCTGGGCCTCCTGGCCTGGAGGCGTCCACACGAACGCGCCAGGCTGGCTTCGATGGGCCTGTATGCCGTGCTTCTCTATCTGGCAGTTATGGCGCCGTGGTTTTACCGCAACTGGCGTGAGACCGGTGGGCTGCTGGGCGGCGGTTTGCAGACCCTCTTCCTGCGCGATTATGACGAATTGTTCAGCTATGGCCGCGAGCTGTCGTTCGCTTCTTATCTGGAGTGGGGTGGGGCGGCGATCCTGCAATCGAAACTACAGGCCCTGTGGTTCGGCGTGCAAAACCTGATCGCCGTCAACCTGATGATTTTCCTGACACCATTCGCCGTCTGTGGCCTGTGGGCACGGCGCAAACGGGTTGAATTGCTGCCGTTTGCCCTCTACGCGGTGTTGCTCTATGTGACGATGACGCTGTTGTTCACCTTCCCTGGTATGCGCGGCGGCCTGTTTCATTCCAGCACGGCGTTGTTGCCCTGGCTCTTCGCCGCGGCTGCGTGCGGTTTGCGCGAGTTCGTGCGCTTCATGTCCGCCCGGCGGGCGAGCTGGGATACGGTTAGTGCCTATCGTTTTTTCGCCGTGGCCTACGTCTTGCTGGCGGCCTGTCTGAGTGGCGTCCTGTTTTGGAACAAGGTGGCCGGACGCAGCGGGCCGGATGGGCCCTGGAATGAGCAGAATGTCGTATACAACGAAGTGGGCGATTGGCTGGCGCAGCACGGCCAGGACGGCGCGCCGGTGCTGGTCAACAACGCGCCAGCCTTCTATTACTTCGTCCACCGCCCGGCTCTGAGCATACCGAACGAAGCCCCGGATACAGTCGTCGAGGCCGGCCGCAGGTACGGCGCAGGCTTCCTGATCCTGGAAGCGGACCATCCCAGGCCCTTGCGCGGCCTGTATCGGGGGCAGGAAGCCGTCGCCGGCCTGGAGCTTGTCCATGAGCTGAAGTCCGCCCATTCGTCAGGTTCCGGTGGATCTGTCAAGGTCTATCGCCTGGAGCAAAGCCGATGAAAGCACGGGCCTGGCGGTGGCCGCTTATCCTGCTGTGCGGCGTCGGCCTGTCGGCTGCGCTATATCTGGGTGCGTCAGGCTGGACGGGCGGCCTGTTGGGCTTTCCGCTGGATGACGCCTGGATTCACCAGACGTATGCCCGCAATCTGGTCCAAGAAGGACGATGGAGCTACGAATCCGGCCGGCCGAGTTCCGGCTCGACTTCGCCGCTGTGGACGCTGGCCCTGACGCCGGCCTACATGCTGGGCGTAGACCATCGCCTGTGGACTTACGCCTTGGGTGCGGCGACGCTGGCCTGGCTGTCGTGGCTGGCGTGGCGGATGGCCGTGCGGCTGTTCGGTGACTCGACGCCGGTGCCGTGGCTGGCTGCGCTGTTCTGCGCTTTCGAGTGGCACCTGGTCTGGGCCGCCTTTTCCGGCATGGAGACCCTGTTGTTCGCCGCCCTGGTCTTAATGTGCTTCAACCTGTACCTGGCCTTTGAGTCGCAGGCCCGCCCTCCGGGCCGGGGAGTTCACCGGGCGGCTCTGTCCGGCCTGGGCATGGGCTGCTGTGCCGCGCTGCTGGTCTTCACCCGGCCCGAAGGCCTGCTCGCGCTGGCGTTGATGGCCCTCGCCTTCGTAGCCGTCCGATTGCGACGCGGAGTGACGCGCTACGAGGCCGTGTGGGCGATGGCGGCAGCCCTGAGCTGCCTGGCCCTGATCGTCCCGTATGTGGCCTTCAACCTGCACACCGGTGGCTTTGTTTTCCCCTCCACGTTCTACGCCAAGCAGGCCGAGTATCGCATCATGATCGACAGCCTGAGTTTGCCCGTGCGGTGGGGCCGCCTGCTGTTGGCCGTGTGGGCTGGCCCACAGTTGCTGCTGGTCTCCGGCTTCGCCTTCAGTCTGGTGGCCGGCCTGAGAGGGCGGCGAGTTGACATCCTCCTGCTGTGGGCCTGGTGGCTGGGCGCCATCGGCATCTACGCCCTGCGCCTGCCGGTCGCCTATCAGCACGGCCGCTACCTGATGCCGACCATTCCGGTCACCGTGATTCTGGGCCTGTGGGGCGTGTGGGAAATTGTGCGCTGGCTGGATGGCAAAAGGTGGGGCTGGGCCATTGGGCGGGCCTGGCTGGGCGCGCTGGCTGTCGTGTCACTGCTGTTTTGGGCCATTGGCGCGCGGGCCTATGCCACCGACGTCAGTTTTGTGGAGGGCGAGATGGGCGTGGTGGCCGCCTGGTTGGACGAAAACGTCCCGCCCGATGCGCGCCTGGCGGTACACGACATCGGCCTGGTCGGCTATCGCCTGCGGCGGCCGTTCCTGGACCTGGCCGGCCTGGTCACGCCGGAGGTCATCCCCTTCATTGACGACGCCGACCGCCTGATCGACTTCATGCGGGCGCAGGGGGTCGAATACCTGGTCGTCTTCCCCGATTGGTCGCCGGCCTATCGGCGCATGGTCAGCGACCCACGCCTGACGCTGGTCTACGACAGCGGCTATGCCTGGACGCGGGCAGCCGGCCACGAGAACCTGTCGGTTTATCGCGCAGACTGGTCTGCTGAATGAACAACTTTCGGTCGTCCGCGAATAGGTGAACGGTATACAGAGAGCAGATGCCTACGCTATTTTCGATAGCCGTCTAATGGCTTTGACCGTCATGGTGAGCTGCCCCACGGCGCGTGGTCGCGCCGCTCATTGGGGAAGAAACGCCGCCCCCTCCCGTCATGCTTCGCTTCGCTCAGCATGACGTAGTTGAGGTTTCTGCTAGCTCGCCTAAAATTCTGGGTGCACCCGTCGCCTGATAGTTATTTGACTTCCGAAGTGTTTCTGTCTAAGATGTTGTTGTGAGAGGGCTTTGCCGAACAATCTGAAATGAGGCGACAGTTGGACCAGCAAGAGACAGACCGGAACAACCCTATCCCTGATGGTCACGGTGAATTGGACGAGCCGCGGCAGGCACTTGTGCCTGACGAACGTCCTGAGCTGCGTGAAGAGATGGAGCGGGCCTTGGGCGACAATTCGCAGGGAGAGTTTGATCGGCTGGTCCAGCTCCAGCGGCAGGCGGAAGGCCAGCCTCATCTGTGGCCTGCCGTGGTGGAGGGCTGGGAGCGCTTCCTGGCGCACCCCGCCGTCGCCGAAGGTTCGCCGCTCCGGCCGCCCGCCATCGGCAACCTTGCAAATGCCTGCATTCGCCTTTACGAGGTGACCGGCCAGGATGCCTGGGCGCAGCGGGCACAATTGCTTTTGGATGACGTTCTCTTGCAACTTACCCGCAGCGCACACCCGCAGGAATGGGCGACCGTACAGCACAATCTGGGCCTCCTGTATCGGATGCGCTATGAGCGTTCGGGCGACGAGGCCCAGGCTGCGGCGGCTGAGCGGCACTACCGCGCCGCGCTGGAGGAATATCGGCGCGAGGCGGCCCCGGCGCGGTGGGCGGCCGTACAGCACGGTCTTGGCGCCTTGTATACCCGGCGCTATGAGCGTTCGGGCGACGAGGCCCAGGCTGCGGCGGCTGAGCGGCACTACCGCGCCGCGCTGGAGGTTCGGCAGCGCGAGGCGGCCCCGGCCGATTGGGCCATGACCCAGCACAGTCTGGGCAACCTGTATGCCCGGCGCTATGAGCGTTCGGGCGACGAGGCCCAGGCTGCGGCGGCTGAGCGGCACTACCGCGCCGCGCTGGAGGCATATCGGCGCGAGGCGGCCCCGGCGCAGTGGGCGACCGTACAGCACAGTTTGGGCGTCCTGTATGCCCTGTGCTATGAGCGTTCGGGCGACGAGACCCAGGCCAAGAAGGCCGTTGATGCCTGCGAGCAGTCGCTGGCCATTGCCCGCGATATCGGCGACCGGCGCAGCGAAGGGCTTACGTATAACAACCTGGCACGAATCCATCTCAGACAGGGAGACCTCGACCGCGCGCTGGCTTTCTCACAGGAGTCCCTCGCGCTTCTGCGGGCGAGTGGAGCGGCGGAGTTCGGGACAGCCCAGAACACCTATGCTCGAGTCGCTTATGAACTCGGCAAGGAATATATCGCGCAGGGTCGTTGGTATGCTGCTGTGGATTTGCTTGAGCAGAGCCTGGCTGTTTACCGCCAGGGCGACGATTTGAATGCCCGGGCGGGCGTCATCTATCAACTGGCCCGTGTCCATGCGCTGCTGGGCAACGTAGAAAAGGCCCGTGTACATTATCGCGATGCCTTGCGCCTTTACGAACACACACAAAATGAGGCCGGCCGTGCCGCCTGTAAAACCGGACTGGGACGGCTGATGATTCACTTGGGCTTTATAGATGAGGCGATCAGTGAACTGGAAGAGGCCAGGCAGATTTACCGTGATTTGGGCGATGAAGAGCAAATTGCAATTGTGGAGGACATGCTCCGAGTGGCGAGCGGCATCAAGGAGAAGGAGATTGCATGAGCGAAGCTGACCGCATTTTCGACGAGTTGAGCAAAACCTTGTCGCGCTGGGGGCTGGCTGAAATCCCTTTTTCCGAGAGCGCCTCTTTCCTGAGCCACTCACAGCTCCGCGAGGTTTTTACCGGCCGCACACAGGAACTGCGCCAGGTTTTGCCCCTGTTCCAGGGCCGCGAGCGCAAGCGTATCTTGGTCTACGGTCGGATCGGGATTGGCAAGACGGCTTTCGTTCTCGAAGTGCTCGGCGTTTTGCAGCGCAAGGCCAAAGATACTCTGGCTGCCTACATCAGCCTGCCGCCCAATGCCGATTTGGGCACGGCGGCTTTGATTGCCCTGGCCCGCAAGATGCCAGACGACGAATGGGCGCAACACCAATTGAACTTGATGGGCCTTTGCCCCAAGAAACGAGCTGTTCGCAAAGCTGGCAAAGTGCGGGCGGGCATTGCAGGTATCGGCCTGGAAGCGGAAGAAGATACAGTCCCTGTGACTTCACCCCAGTTTCCCTCGCTCAGTTTTGAGGACCTGCTCGACAGAGCGCTACAGAAGTATGAGCGTGTAGTCATCGCCATTGACGACCTGGACAAGCAGGACCCGGCGCGCGTTCGAGAACTGCTTCGTGACGCCCAGGGCATGTTGAAAGGCGGGGCCTGGTTCATTCTGACCGGCCATCCCTCCGGCTTGACGCGCGACATCATCACGCGTGAACTAGGCCTGTTTGATTTAGCGATTGAGCTTAAAGAGCTCGATCAACCCACGACCTACCAGATGTTGCTCAACTATTTGAATAGCGTCAGGCAGAAAAATGAGCGGCGTCAAATCAACGACCCCCTGGCGTTTCATCCTTTTACGCCTCAAACAGCCGACACGCTGTGCCAACGCTCGGACGGTGTGCCGCGCTGGCTGAATCGGCTTGGCAGTTACGTGCTGATAAAAGCCGCCGACCTCGGAGCCAATGCGATTACTCCCGATGTGCTCCAGCACGGTTTCGAGTACGCCGATGAACAACTGCGCGGCCAACCCGGTTTGACCCCTGAAGATTACTATGTGCTTGAGCTTGTCCTGGAAAAAAGCGTGGTGTCTGATAAAACCGTGACGTTGCCGGACCTGGAAAAACTGCGGGCCAGAGAGTTCAGTGAGATACTGCCCATCCTGGACAAGCTGGTACAATACGACTTATTGCGCCGCCTCCCTATAGAGAATGAGACAGCGTATAAAGCAACTCCGCTGGTCTTGGGAAAGCGCAGCGGGCAGGGAGAATCAGAATAGTCCGCTCGCCCTTCATTGACGACGCCGGCCGCCTGCTCGACTTCATGCAGGCGGCGCCCTAATCGTAGCGGAAGGTGAACAACGTCTCCCACGGACTGTAGTTGCCGGCTACGTCGCAAGCGCGGACGCGCAGGTAATAGACGCCCGGCGTGACCGGGCCAGGGTCGTATACTGGCGCTTCAGTCCAGTTGGAAGCGGCGCCCTCGGTGTTGCGGCCCCAGTAAACTTCGTAGCCAGCGATGCCGGAAACCAGGTCGGTTGCCTCGCCCCACTCGAACCGCGGGTCATTGATTTCGCTCTGAGGGATGTCGTTGAGCACACCGTGTAGCTCCCTGGCCGGCTGCGGACGGGTGGGCGGAAAAGGGTCGTAGCCCAGCCAGCCCTGGCTGAGAAACACCTCGTTGCCGCGCCCATCCCACGCTCGCACGCAAATCATGTGGATGCCTGTACCGGCTTCCTCCAGCGACGTGCTGCCCTGCTCCTGACGGTAAGCCGGGGGCATGCCGCCGGGGTCGCGGTCCCACGCCCAATTGTAGCCTTTGACGCCAGATCCGCCCTCATCGCTGATCGTCCAGGTGATCTGTTGATTCGTGTTGTGCCAGGCATTCAGCCGCGGCAACCTGAAACGAATGGTCGGCGGGGTCTCGTCTTCATCGGGGTGGCTGGGTGGGTCGGAGGTCCAGAGCTGGGCAGGGCCCATCAGCCCGCTGGCATGAGCGTTTGGCTGAGGGTATCGGCGCGACCGCGCGTACAGATCATAAGGGTCCACTGGTCGGCCGTTGCGCAGCACTTGAAAGTGCAAATGGACGCACGGCGGCGGACAGCGGTCCCAGCTCCGGTCTCCGGCCACGCCGATTGTCGCGCCGCGCGCCACGTGGACCCGGTCGGGACAGGCGGGGATGTCTGCTGCTACCGCGACCAGATGGACGTAATGGGTCTCATAGCGGACGCCATCCACGTCGTGACGGATGACCACGGCCTGGCCGGGGTCGTGGCCGCCGCCGTACTTCCAGCAAGCCTCGCCCGGCGCCGCCGCCAGCACGTCGAAGCGGGACCAGTCGGCTCGTTTGGAAGAATCGCTTTTGACATAGTCTATCGCCCCGTGCAAATCGCCATCGTCGTATTCCCAGCCGGCGACCAGGCGCATCGCTTCATTCCAGTGGAAGGGATAAGTCAAGAAGCCGCTGCCGGCCGCCTCAGAGGGACATAGCAAAGGCAGCCGACAAACGGCCAGGCCTACAATCAGCGCCACGCTCCCCAACGCCAGGGCCGGTGTGCATCCCAGGCAACACCGAAGCGTTATGGAACGCCCGAATATGCGACATGCGTGCATCATGGCATGATCTCAACCAGTGGTAGTCTGATAATACAATGTTAAACCAAAAGGACCACGCCAATATCTTAGCACGTCATAGGGCAGAGGTCAATTCAGGGTTTAACCGCTTCGCCCCGCAACTGGCGGATTCTCATGGTCACATTACCATATTCAGTATACTACAGGTTTCCCATAGCCGCCACACCGCCCCTGCGTCGGATGCACACAATCGGGTGGCCGATTTGACGCACCCGACAAGAAAGACTAAAATCATTTTTGAAGTAGTGTGAACACGAATTGCTTTTCCAGGACATGAGAACGTCATGATAGTTCTACATACACATTGGCAACCGCCCGATTCGCCCGCGGAGGATGGCGCGGTGTTTTTTTGGGCTGAAACCTCCGAAGCTCCGCCTCCATCCCGGCGGAAAGGCAAACCGGCCGGCCAGGCCACGACCCGAAGGCATCCATTTTGCTCGCCGCCGCTCGAATGGGGCTACATCACTGGCCTGAGCGAGCGTTTGATCGAGGCGTATACCGGCCAGACCATACTGCTGTTGCCCACCATGTCCGGCGGGCCGCAACCCTCGCCGGGCTTGTTGCACGATTGGAAGTTAACGGAAGAAAGTCCAACCGTTTTGGCTCCCTGGCGGCTCAATGGGCTGCGCCTGCCGGCCGATGTAGCTTTGGAGAGGCTGATCGGTTTGCCAGATTCTGAAAGTCTGGCGCCGCGTGTTGTCTTGTCCGCGGAAACAGTGTATTGGCGTGCGGTCGCGGGGCTGGTTTTGGAGATATTGACCGCGCAAAAGTTCATGCCCGCGCTGGTATCCGCCGATGCCAAAGGGCAGGCTGTTTACGCCCGGTGGCGGCCTGTGCTGGACAGCCCGCAGGATGCGGCGCGGCTGGCTCGTCTGGCGGCGGCCATGCCGCCCGTCTGCCAGGCGAGCGCCGCCCAACCGGACGCTGCCCCGGCTCCGCGCGAGTTGCTCGACACGTTTCTCGGCGCGATGACGGATGCATCTGCCCGGCGTTGGGGACGGGTTGCTTGGCCCGAGCTACGCCGTCAATTGCTCTACTCGTGTGACCATGACAGTCCGGCCTGGAAGTGGCTGGCCGCTCTGTTCGATGACAATGCACGGCTTGATGCTTCTCCTGCTCAGTTGGACGCTCTGCTGCGCAGCTATCGGGCCTGGTTGCGCAACCTGCACATGTCTGGAGACGCTCACTCATGCGTGGCTTTCCGGCTGGAAGCCCCGCTGCAACAGGTTGATGCCATGACGGACGGCGGCTTTGGTTCAGATCAAGCCCTTCAATGGCAACTCCATTACTTCCTGCAAGCCAGAGATGACCCAAACCTGCTGGTGCCGGCTGGCATTGTCTGGGACACCAAGGGCAGTGTGCTTCAACAACTCGGACGCCGCTTCGAGCAGCCTCAGGAGAGGCTTTTAGCAGGTTTGGGCTATGCGGCCCGTTTCTTTCCTCCCATTGCAGAGAGCCTCAAAACGGCGCGTCCCACCTCTACCTCATTAGATACTCAGGCGGCCTATACTTTCTTGCGTGAGGCGGCACCGCTTCTGGCGCAGGCGGGCTTTGGCCTGTTGGTGCCGCCGTGGTGGAACAAACCCGGCGCGAGGCTTGGCGTCCGTTTGCGCTTGCGCCCTGCCCACAGAGGCCAGGAGGACGCCAACTCGCAGAGCAGGCTGAGCCTGGAAAAACTGGCCTGTTATGAATGGGAAGTGTCGTTGGGCGATACGGCCCTCACTCAGCAGGAATTTGAGGCATTGGTTGCCCTTAAGTCGCCCTTGGTGCAGATCAGAGGGCAATGGGTGCAATTGGATACCGAGCAGATCGAAGCCGCCATTCGCTTTTGGGAGGAACAACACCAAAGCGGCGAATTTGGCTGGCAAGAAGTGCTGAGCTGGGGATTGAATCCACAAGAGGACTTCAACGGTTTGCCGGTGAACGAAGTAGTCATCGAAGATTGGCTATCCGATTGGCTGAATCGCCTGACCGATCACGACAGGCTGGTCGAATTGCCGCAACCTGCCACCCTGCAAGCCCAGCTTCGACCTTACCAACGGCTGGGGTATTCGTGGCTGCATTTTCTGCGGCGGTGGGGTTTGGGCGCGTGCCTGGCCGATGACATGGGGCTGGGCAAGACCATCCAGGCGCTGTCCCTTTTGCTGCGAGAGAAGGAAGAAAACGGCGCGTTGCCAGCCCCCACCTTGTTGGTCTGTCCGACCTCTGTGGTGACCAATTGGGAGCGAGAGGTCCGCCGTTTCGCTCCGGCGCTGACCACCCTGGTTCACCAGGGCGGCAATCGCCTGAGGGACGAAGAGTTCATTCAGGCCGTTCGGTCGGTCGATCTGGTTCTGACCAGCTACGCGGTCGTGCGCCGCGATGCCGAGGTCATGCGAAAAATGGCCTGGCATGGTATCATCCTCGACGAGGCGCAGAATATCAAGAATCCGTCGGCCAAACAGAGCCAAATTGTGCACCAACTCGCCTCAAACTTCCGTGTGGCCCTCACAGGTACGCCGGTAGAAAACCGGCTGACCGAATTGTGGTCTATTATGAACTTCCTTAACCCTGGTTATCTGGGGTCGCGCCAGACGTTTCGAGAAAACTTTGCTTTGCCCATTGAACGGTACAACGATGAACGGGCTGTACAAAGCCTGAAGAAACTGGTCACCCCTTTCGTCTTGCGTCGCGTCAAGACCGACCCACGGGTCATCCGCGATTTGCCCCAGAAGGTGGAAACCAAAGAGTATTGCCATCTAACCGAGGAACAGGCGGTGCTCTATGAATCTGTGGTGCAGAATTCGCTGCGTGAGATTGAGCAAAACGAGGGCATCAAACGGCGAGGACTGGTATTGAGCATGTTGATGCAGCTCAAACAGATTTGCAATCACCCAGTCCAGTATCTGCACCAAATTGATTCTGCGGGACGTGAGTTGGCCGAGCTGGCCGGGCGCAGCGGCAAACTGGCCCGACTGACCGAAATGCTGGAGGAAATTATCGCGGTCGGCGACCGGGTGTTGATCTTCACACAGTTTGCCGAGATGGGCCATGCTTTGCGTGGTTACCTGCCTCTGGCGGTTGGCTGTCCGACCCTCTTTTTGCACGGCGGCGTGCCGACGGCCCAGCGGGATCAAATGGTCAAACAGTTTCAAGAAGATGGTCACGGTTCAATCGTTTTTATTCTGTCGCTTAAGGCGGGCGGGACAGGCTTGAACCTGACTCGCGCCAACCACGTTTTCCATTTTGACCGTTGGTGGAATCCGGCAGTGGAAGATCAGGCCACAGACCGGGCCTTCCGCATTGGCCAGACGCGGAACGTCCAGGTCCATAAGTTTGTCACAGTAGGCACTTTGGAAGAGATGATTGATGAGATGATTGAAAGCAAGAAAGCGCTGGCCCAGGCGGTAATCGGCAGCGGCGAGGAGTGGCTGACTGAACTGTCTACGGATGATCTGCGCGAATTGGTCCGCTTGCGCCGATAAGCGGGGGAGGTACGTGATGGGCAGACGGCGAAATGACGACTACGATGAGGACGATTTCTACGGTGGGTATTACTTCGCGCCTTCTAAACCGCGACGGAGCAAAGAAGGGATCAAAGCGCGCAGCCAGAAGGGAAATTTTGCCAGAAACTGGTGGGCCAATCGGTGGATTGCGGCCATGGAGCAGCTTGTGGACGCAGCGCGACTGGGGCGGGGGCGAAACTATGCCCGACAGGGGCAGGTGCTCTCGATCGAGGAAACCGCAGATGGCGTGAAGGCCAAAGTCCAGGGGTCGCGGCGAACCCCCTACGCGATTAAGATTAAAGTGTCGCCGTTGAGCGACACGCAGTGGGAACAGGTGATAGACGTGCTGGCCTCGAAAGCCCTTTTCACGGCGCAATTGCTGGCGGGCGAGATGCCGATGGATATCGAGGAAGCCTTCACCGCGGCCGGCAGCAGCCTGTTCCCCGACAAACCAGGTGAGCTGGTGACCGAATGCTCCTGCCCGGATTGGTCGAATCCCTGCAAGCACGTTGCCGCCACCCACTACATTCTGGCCGAGCGATTCGATGAAGACCCTTTCTTGCTGTTTCGTTTGCGTGGACGGACGCAGGAACAGATTCTGGCCGCATTGCGCCAACGTCGGAGTGGGCAGGAACCTGTTGAAGTCAAAGAACAAGAGCAGAGCTACGAGCACTCAGCTTCCCTGGAGACCGCACTCGCCCACTTTTGGGAGATGCGTGAGCCTTTGGAGCCTTTTGCCGTGAGCATCAAGCCGCCGACGATTGAATTGCCCGTCTTGAAACGGCTTGGTGAGCCGTCTTTTTGGAGCGATGGTTCATTGGAGAGCCGCCTGACGCCAGCTTATCAGGCCATTACCCGCGCAGCCTTAGACCTCGCCTTTGGCGGCGATGAGCCGCCGGCTGACGAGCCGTCAAATGGCGCACAGCACTTTACAGACCTCGCCGCGAAGTGACCGCAGCCCGGCTTGAGGCTGAACCTGTGGGCCAAAGGGTGCATCCAGAATTTTAGGCGAGTCAGCAGAAGCCTCAACCACGTCATGCTGAGCGCAGCGAAGCGACCTCCGGGTTGGCGGACGTAGCACAGGGCCTGGTGCCCGTTTAGACACCCACAAGGGCTATGCTACCCCGTCATTCTGAGCTCCCCCACGGCGCGTGGGCGCGCCGCTCATTGGGGAAGAAACGCCGCCCGCTCCCGTCATGCTGAGCCGCAGGCGAAGCATGACGGCCAGCCCCACCGGGCCAGCTTATTGGATGCGCACCGAGCCGATTTCGTAGCGCTGGTTGTTTATGTAGAGCACGAACGTGTACGTGCCAGGCGCAAGACTGGAGTGGCCTTCGCCGATCACCCACTCCCAGGTGACACCGGAAGACTGCCAGAACTGATTCTGGCCCTGCTGGAACAATTGCCCATCGTGGTACCATTCGAACTTATAGGGCAATCCTGCGGGGAAGTCTTGGTACGGCCATGACACCCAGACCATGAGCGTCCCGACGGGGAACACCTGACCGACATTGCTGGGCTGCCTGGTTGACTCGTCGAAATCACTGCTGAATGTGAACGGGCCCATCTTTGCCTGAGTGGCGGGCTGTGGCGCAGCCTGCGGCGGCTGATACGGGTCGGTGGTCGGCGGTGCAGCCTCGTGCGAGGCTGCCGGCGGCTGCGCCACGCGCACGCCGGTCCAGTCGCCATAGTCTACCGCGTCGCCATAGCCCCACTTCCCGGACCAGCTCTGTTTATCCTGCGCCAGCGTGAAGATGAAGCGTCCGGCGTCGTTGGGAGGCTGGAAGCTGGGCGCTTCTGCCCATGTCCCTTCCAGCGTCCAGCCGTCCGGCGAGAGCGTCCCCTGCAGCCGCCCCTGGTCGTGGGGGTAGCTGCCGGTTACCTGATTCCCGTTGACCTGTAGAGTCACCACACCCCAATCGGTTTGCCACGCCCCGGCCCAATCCGCCCCTACAGACACCGGTTCGGGGCTAGGGAGAGGGGCGGCGCCGGTCACCCGCACGGTCGCCGTGGCGGTCGCCAGCCATTTGTCCCCCTGTGGTGACAGCAGGCCCAGCACGAATGTGACCTCGCTCCCGATATCGCCTTGAATGGGGACATCCATCGAGTCGCTTGCGTTGAGGTGGTCGCTGCTCTCTGGCTTCGGTTGTCCCGCGGCGTCGAGGCGGAACAGGTGCGGTTGACCGCCGGAGGTCTGCCAGGACAGCGTGACCCATTCGCCGGGTTGCGCTTCGAGCGTCGAGGCACTGAACGCGGCGATGCCCGGCTGATCTCCCGGCAGCGGCAGGGCGACCGTCGGCGTGGGCGGGATGAGGGGCTCGCCCTGCGCTGTGGGCTGCACCATGGGGCCACTTTGCGCTGTGGGTTGACTCGACGGCGGCTCGGGTGTCGCGTCGCCGCCGAAGAACCCGCCCGCCTCCGTCGTAGGCGACGGCTGCGCCGCCGGGGTAGCATCAGCGCCAAAGAAGCCGCTCCACTGCGCATCCGGCGACGGCCCTGCCTCGACCGGGCCGGCAGGGCGTTCTGCGGGCGACTCAGCCCCGCCGACCCACACGGCCTTGCCATCGCAGACCACCCACAGTGCGCCGGTGGTCGGGCTGAAGCGGATAGGGCCTGGCTTGGGCAGGCCGCTGACGACTGGCGTGAGCGCGCCGTTGGCTTCGATGCGCAGGATTTCGCCGCTGTCGGTCTCGCTGACATACAGGCCGGGGGCGAAGGGTCCACCCGGGCTCACCGCCAGCCCGCCGAAGTTCACCGAGGCGCGCGGTGTGGCGATCAGCTCAACCCGGCCATCGCCGGTGAGTCGGTAAACTCCGGCCTGGCCGCCGAAGGGCCAGTCTCCCGTCCAGTTCAGGGCGTACAACGCGCCGCTGGTTCCGTCGAGGGCCAGGGCGCCGACGCCGGGTAGCATGTTCTCTGGGGCGATGAGCTGTTGTTCGGGCTGACCCTCGGCCGATACGTACCAGACACCGTCGTTCTCGAAGTCGGCCAGGTACGCGCCTCCGCCCGGCGCGGCGATGAGTTCAGCGATGCCGCCGTGATTGGCGGACAGCTTCCATTCACTGAAGCTGCCGTCTGGTGACAGCCAGAACAGGCCGCCGAACGGGTTCCCGCTCTCTGGCCAATAATCCAAGCCGACGAGCACCCGTCCGCCGACCCAGGCGCCGCCCTTGCGGTTGATGCCGGCCAGGAGCTCGCTGCGGGCGTATGGGCGCGCCTCGCCGTCGGGCGTGACGGCCAACAGCGTCTGCCTGCCTTTATCTTTCGAGAAAACATACGCCATGCCGTCCGGCCCGAAGAACAGGTTGTCCAGACCGAACGGCGCGGTGAGCCATTGGGTGCGCATTCCGGCCGGGAATTGAATCTCGGCGGGCGGACTTACGGCCGACAGCACACTGCATGTCGCCGGCGCCCAGTCCGTGCCGAACGGCGATTCGTCCGCAGTGATCTGCTCGACAGTCCAGCGGACCTGCACCGCACTGGGCGTCTTGTCCCAGTCGTTGCCGGCGCCCAGCACCAGGTACATCGGGCCGGAGAGGACCGCTTCATAGTCCGTCATCGGAACCCAGCCGCAGTCCACCCAGCGGTAGGTCGTGACGCGGTCGTTCTGGCGGGCGATGCGCAGACGGGTGGTGTCGTAGGGCGGCTGTCGTCTCTCGCCCAGCCAGCCGCCGTCGCGCATGAGGTTGGTTACCAGGGTGCTCTGCACGCTGTCGTTTTCCAGCAGCAACGCCACCGCGATCTGCTTCTCGTCGGCGGTTTTGGCACCGAGCTGCACATACCGCGATTCGCCCGGCTGCTGCGGCGGTGAGACGTCGAAGCGGGCCACCACATCGAAGTCGCCGGTGAGCGGCACAGCGCTGTGCAGGCCTGTAAAGCCGATGGCCGAGCCATCCATTGAGACGGCGAGCGTGCGGTCGTCTTCCGCAAACGCGCTACCATCCGATGAGATCGCGTCCCAGCCCGGCCCGGGCAGCTCGCCGCGCGGGCCGGTGGTCAGGCGCATATCGCGCAGGGTGGCGATTGCCGGCTGGTCATGTAGCCCGTCCCAGGCCATGCGCTTCACCAGCCAGCCCACCCAGACCGTGTCTGGCGCGGCCAGTTCCTCGCGCCACGACAGAATCCATGTCGCGCCGCCGTCGCGGCTCCAATAGGTCTTCCACAGGTCGCCGCGCCGCGTCAGGCGCAGGCGGACAAAGCCTTCGGCGGGAGCGTCCACGCTGTTCTGCCACGACTGACCAAGCCGCAGCAGCTTGTTCATGGCGGCGCCGCGATACCAACCGCCGCCGATGATGCGGTAGTTGGCGGCAAGGCTGTCTCCGCGCATTTGCTGCGCCAGGTCGCCATACGCAGAGCCTGGCGAATAGAGCAAGAACTCCAGCGATGACATGTCTGTGCCGGCGCAGTCCAGGCGAACCTCGGCCTGCAAGTCGAAGTCGCCGGTGACCTTGTGGAGCAGGCGCGGCGCCTGAGCGCGGTTATCCCACAGGTCATTGTTGTCGGGCACAGTCAGGCGCAGCGCGCCCGGCTCGGGCGTCTCGACCTGCACGTCGTTGCCGGGATCTTGCCAGGCCCAATCGGCGGGAATCTTGCCGTCGGCGAACTGGACGACCCGCGCCCCGTAGGGCTCGGGTTCGTCATCGTCGGTGAGAATCTGGCTCAGCGGCAGCCCGGCCACCAGGCCGGCGTCCGCAGGTTCGGCGGAGGCATCGTAGGGCGTGACCACGCCGCCCGGCCATTGCCCGCGCTGGCCCGCCTGGATGAGGGTCGCCTCGCCGCCCGTTTGCGGAGACACGCTGACCGCCCCATCAATCACGTTAATCGTCTCACCCTCATCGGTGACCAGCACCTCGAACTCAGTCCCGACGGGCGTAGCGACCCTGTCGCCCAGTTTGACTTTCAGCCCGTGCACGCCGCGGGGCGGCCGCTGGAGGCGGAATCCGCCGCGGGTGACATGGACCTGAATGACACCCGGTTCGGGACTGGAAAAGGTCAGGGTGCTGTTGGGTTTGACCAGCAGCCTGGAGCAGTCGGGCAGTTGAACCACGACCTCGCCACCTGGGCCGGTGATGAGCTGGTCGCCGGGCTGGAGACGGTCGTCTGGGCGGGCGGGGTTCTCCGGCTTGATGGCTACTACGGACACCTGGGCCGAATAGGACTGGTCGAAACAGCCGCCAAACAACGGCCCGGAGCCGCTCGGGGGGCCAATGGTGATCCACATGCGGCCCGGCCCGGACCAATCGGCTGTGCCCTTCAGGTGGCTGTCCTCCATCTGTCCGGACAGCGTCAGGAGTTTGTCGCCCGGCCGGTAGCCCTGGCCGACTTTAGGCTGGAAGTATACCCCGAGCGAAGTGTTGCCGTTATACAGGCTCCACACGTTCGGGACAGGCGGGTCACCGTCCACCGTGCCTGAGATCGTGCCACTGCCCGCTACCTCGAAAGGGCCGAACTGCTTTCCTGGCCCGCACGGGGCGTCCGGGTCTTTCGGCACGACAAACGCCCCAGACGTGCTGACCAGCACCTGGGGTTTGGCGATGGCCCCGCCGCGCGATGGCGTCGCCTGGTTTAGCGTGGCGTCGCGCGCTGAGATGATGCGCCCCAGTTGGCCGTCGCCGACGGAGAGCTTGCAGGGGGTCGGGCTTCTTGCATACAACTCTTCGAGGAATTTAGCGAGGTCCTCCGGTGTGCCACGGTAAGTCAGCCACAGGATATGTTTGATGGTCTCATCGGTGAAGAGGATGCCGTCGGCGCGCAGGCGTGCGGCCCAGTCGTCGTAGGCAGCCAGCAGGCTGCCCATCAGGCGGTAGTACGCGGCGGGGTCTTTCGCCTTGAGCTCCCGGTTGTCGCCCAATGCGCTGATCCAGTCTCCGCCGGGCAGCAGCGGAATGTCGTTGGCCTCGACCCAACGCTCCATGTCGGCGACGCGCTCCTGCATCTTATCGGCCTCCAGGCGGCCGATCATGTACTCGCGCAGCTTCTGGCGGATCTGGTCGTCGGTGAGGTTCGCATCGTCCATGCGCAGGCTCTTGGCGAACTCGCGGATGCCGCCGGCGTAGTAGCCGAGGATGGACTGAGTGTCGAGGAGGTCGCGCAGAGTGGTCTCCGATGGGTTCGCTTTGTAGGCAGCGTAGAGCGCGTCCAGGACGCTGTTCTTATACTCGCCGGCGGCATAGTTGATCAGGCCGGCGGCGACCAGCCCGACCAGCTCGGCGATCTGGGCCGGCGGGTAGCCAAGCTGCAACAGCTCGATGAACGTGCGTCCTGCGGCGTGGGCGATGCCTGTTGCCGTGCCCTGCTTCGCGCCTTCGGTATAGGAGCTGTGGATGGCCCAGGCGGAGAACGCCGCGCTGAGGCCCGTGCCCAGGATGCGGCCCACGCTCACGCCCGAGGTTTCGGCGGCTTCTTCCGCGCCGTGCAGGATGGCCCGTTGGGCGTCGCTCAGCTTGTCGTAGGGCTTGCCGAAGTACTTCATGGCCTGCTCGTTGAAGTATTCGATGCCGAAGCGTGCCGCGCTGACCCGCTCGCCGAAGGCCTGGGCGATCTTGTTGATCTCGTTCCACTCAGCCTTTCCGAGCTTTTGGGTCACTGCCTCCTCGACCAGGCCCCTGTACTTGGGCATGTTGGCGATGGCCGCGGCCA
>Ga0129299_1000761_pt1 | contig 21183 bp, 15 predicted proteins | sample ConPoolayeCmetaG_FD_94477 | JGI IMG/M metagenome (GOLD analysis project Ga0129299, IMG submission 94477) | Hot spring microbial mat communities from California, USA to study Microbial Dark Matter (Phase II) - Cone Pool mat layer C metaG ...
GTGATGCGGAAAGGAAAAATTTCCGAGCAGGGTTCGCATCAGGCTCTTTTGAAAAAGGGCGGTGATTACTATAGGCTTTTTACGTTGCAGGCAGGGGGATATAAATAGAATTTTCTTTTTTATTGAGATTGTTTTTTGATATAATAAGAAAAGAGAGAGTTTTGGGGGCCGGGTTAGCTCAGTGGTAGAGCGAAGGACTGAAAATCCTTGCGTCCCCAGTTCGATTCTGGGACCCGGCATTGAAAGAGGTTCGACTTCGAAGACAAAGAGGTCGAACTTCTATTATTCGCAAGTCCCGCATAGGCAGGAAAGACGGGTGAAGGTTTTTATTCTCCGACCGAAGCGGAGAAGCACATTAACGAAGTTCTCGACTATGCTCAAATAGTAAAGATTGAAGTAGTTCTCCACAGGGTCGAACAATAAATTTTATTCTTTGGGTGGAAACTATAAATCTCCACTTCAATACTTCATTGATAATTTCATTAAGATCCCCAAAAAGTCTAAGATGTTATGGGCTCATACATTTTCTTGATTTTTTTCTGGGCTGTGGTATGATTTTATAAGACAATCAGTTTTTATTTTTGTTTCGGCAAAATCAAAAGTTTAAAAGGAAGAATGGAAGAGAGCCATAAAATTAAATTAAAAAAATTTGATCCTTCGGTTTTTGCCGGCGGGGCTAAAGCTTCGATTATGAATCCCGAGAAGGTGCTGGAGGCAATTGGGATTGAAGAAGGCCAAAAGGTCGCTGATTTTGGTTCGGGAGTCGGTTTTTTTGCCCTTCCCGCCGCAGCAATTGTCGGCAAAGAAGGACAAGTATTCGCCATTGATGTTAATGCCAGCTTTTTAGGGGCCTTGGCCAGCAAAGCCAGAGATCATGGATTTTTTAATCTCAAGACAATTTTGGCAAACCTGGAATTGCCTGAGGGGTCGAAGCTCGATGTTGATAGCATTGATTGGGTGATGATGTTTAATATCCTTCATCAATCGTCAAAAAAAGAAGAGATCATAAAAGAGGCAAAAAGAATTCTTCGTCCCGGCGGCGGATTGGTGATTATTGAGTGGAAAAAAGAAGAAAGTGTTTTAGGTCCGGATTTGAAAATCAGGATTTCGCCAGAGGAGATTAAAAACATCATCTCGCCGTTTGGTTTTGAGTTCAAAAAAGAAATCCCGACAGATATGTTTCATTATGGTTTAGTTTTTCAAAAACATTAAGAAGAGTTTATGATTTTTAATTTCAATATCAAAAGTTTTTTTAAGCCGGCCTATCTTTTTAATCCTTATCCCGGCACAAACTTTGGTTATTATCTGGCAAGCGTTGTTGTTTTTGGTTTGCTTTTGGTTTGCGGTATCACTCTTTTGGTTATAGCCTTAAGAATTGATAAGAAGAATCCCAAGAGAAAACTCTTTAAGAAATTTTCAGATTTGGGATTTACAATTGGAATCATTGGGTTTATACTTTTATTCTTCAGGTATGAAAATGTTGCCTATCTTTCTTCCCGTTTCCTCCTCTTGTTGCTCTTGATTATCGTTTTGGTTTGGCTTAGTTTCATCATTTTTTACATTCTTAGGAGGTATCCGAAAGAAAGAGTAAAGTACCAAGAATATCTTCGGATTAGTAAATATTTAAAAAAGTCAAGATAGAGAGGGGTTTATGCCAATAAAAATTTCTGGGAGGGGAGACATTGAAGAATCACTTAAAAAGGCCGCTGAAGAAGTGAATGCTTTTAGATTTGGTGATGTTGTTGAAGCGGTTATTGTTTCTATTGATAAAAGCAAAATTTGGGTGGATATCGGGGGAAAGTCGTTAGGAGTAATTTCCGGAAAAGAAATCCCTGGAGGGTTGGAAAAGATTAATGTCGGTGAGAAAATTTTAGCCTATGTTGCTATTCCTGAAGATGAGGATGGTTATGCGGTTTTATCCCTGAAAAAGGCCGATCGGGAACGCGGCTGGAGAACTTTAAAGAAAATCTATGAGACAAAAGAAGATATTGAAGTTAAAGTAGTTGAGGCCAATCGCGGAGGGTTGATGGTTGATGCTAACGGGACAAGAGGCTTCTTGCCAGTTTCCCAGCTTTTACCAGAAAATTATCCCAAAGTGACTGGCGGCGACAAGGAAGAGATTCTCGCGAAGCTTAAAAGCCTGATTGGCAAGAACTTGAAGACGCGGATTATTACATTTGACCGGGCAGAGAATAAATTAATTTTTTCTGAGCGAGCGACACGCGAGAAAATTATTGACGATCGATTTAAGATTGGTGATGTGGTAGAGGGGACGATTTCTGGTGTGGTGGACTTCGGCTTCTTTGTAAATTTTGGTGTTAGCAAGGAAAATCCCCAAGGGTTTGAGGGCTTAGTGCATATTTCCGAGATTAGCTGGGGAAGAGTTGAAAAACCCGCTGATTTTGCCAAGGCCGGCGATAGAGTCAAGGCTCAGATAATTGGAATTGACGACGGGAAGATTTCCTTAAGTGTCAAAAGGTTGACCAGCGATCCCTGGCTCGAGACAATTGAGAAATACAAAGTAGGCCAAATCGTTGAGGGAGAAGTAACAAGGCTCGCTCCTTTTGGCGCTTTTGTGAGGCTGGAAGAAAATGTTGACGGACTGGTGCATATTTCAGAGCTTTCCGATAAAAGAATTCTAGATGCCAAGGAAGTGGTGAAAGAAGGAGAGAAATATCAATTTAAAATAATTTCAATAGAGCCCGAACAGCATCGTTTGGGATTGAGTTTAAAACAATTGGTTTCTGCCCCGGCGACAGCATCCGACCTTTTACCATCTAGCGAGATTGAAAAGATTAAAGAAATTAGTGACTCGGTTCGGAAAAAGTTGGAAGCGGCGGGGATTAAAACAATTGCAGAACTGAAAACCAAAAGCATTAAGGACTTGATGCAAATTGAAGGAATTGGCGAGGTGACCGCTGAAAAAATTGTCAAGGCGGCGCTTTCTTACTAAAATTATTTCAGCATTCTAGCGCACTAACATTTTAACATTACATCAATGTTCTTTTCCGCTTCGGTCAAAGGATAAGAAGAATAAGTCCGTGGCAAACCTATTGAAGGGTTGCGCTTCAATTGACTATGAAAAATATAAAACTCAGAACTTGTGTTGGTTGCCGTAAAATAAAAGAGAAAACTTCGCTTTTGCGGATTGCTAAGCCAGAAACTCATTTAATTATTGATGAAGATCAAAAATTGCCGGGTCGAGGGGTTTATCTTTGCAAAGAAAAGCTTACTTGCTTTGAAGAAGCGCTTAAAAGAAAAGCGATTGAGAGGAGTTTAAAAAAGGAAATCAGCGAGGAAGATAAAGAATTAATCAGAAACTTTTATCAAGGGAGGAAGAATGGAAATTAAGTGGCATGGCCAAGCTTGTTTTAGTATAAAAACCAAGGATAAAAGCATAGTCATTGATCCTTATGAGGATCTTGGGTGGGGGATCCCAAAATTAAGAGGTGATTTAATTTTGGTGACTCATGATCATAGAGATCACAACAATATAAAAGCTGTGGCTAAAACTTCGGAGGAGGTAAACCAGTTTGTGATTAATGGCCCGGGAGAATACGAGATTGGCGGAGTTTTTATAACAGGAATAAGTGCTAGCCACGATTCAAAGGGTGGTGAAGAAAGGGGGATGACAACGCTTTATAGCATAAATGCCGACAATGTCACGATTTGCCATCTTGGTGATCTAGGAACTCAGCTTTCAAACGAACAGCTTGACGCCTTGGATGGCGTTGATGTTCTCCTTATTCCAGTTGGCGGAACTTTTACAATCGATGCTGGGGAGGCAGTAAAAGTAGTTTCTCAAATTGAGCCAAGGATTGTTATTCCGATGCATTATGCTTTGCCAAATCTAAAACATAAACTCGACAGTGTGGAAAAATTTATAAAAGAATTGGGACTCGCACCAGAAGAGACAGAGACTTTTAAATTTCAGGTTTCCGACCTTCCGGCCGAAGAAACCAAACTTGTAATTCTGAAAGCTTTTTGTAAATGATCAAGAAAGAATTAATTTCAAAATTCAATTCTTTGCTTGCTTCAAGCAAGCAAATTTTGGTTCTATCGCATAAAAGTCCCGATGGAGACGCTGTGGGGGTGATGTTGGCTGCAGGCAGGATGCTTGAAGAATTAGGTAAAAGAGTTGACCTTGTTTTTAGCGAACGGCTCGCTTCAAGCTACAATTTTTTGAAAGGGATTGAAAAACTTAGTTCTGAAATGCCAGAGAGCGACCCTGATTTAATATTGATTTTGGATTGCGGCAATCCCAAAAGGACAGGGTTTTTTGAGAGCCATCCAGAGATTTTCTCTGGAAGAATCCCAATGGTTGTGATCGATCATCATATTTCCGAAGCAAATTTTGATTTTCCGAAAAATTCTTTAAAGATCACAAACTTTGAAGCTTCTTCTACTTCTGAGATTATGTACGATGTAATTTGCGCCTCAGGATTTTTAATTGATAAAGAGATAGCCATGAGTTTGCTTACCGGAATTTATTTTGATACCGGCAGTTTTCAGCATTCAAATACAAGTGAACGAACTCTCAAAATAGCCAGCGAGCTGGTGGCGCGTGGGGCGAGGGTTTCCAAAATTTCAAAACATCTTTTTAACACCAAGAACGTTTCTTCCCTTAGGCTTTGGGGGAGAGTGTTGCTTAGAATCCGACAGGACCGAAGATTTGGGATTGTTACTTCAATCGTGACGCTTAAAGATTTAATTGAGTGCGAGGCGACAATCGAGGATTTGGGGGATGTAGTGAATTTAATTAATAGTATTCCCGGGGCGAGGGCCTCGATTTTGCTTTCCGAGCGAGAGAAAGAGGAAATAAAGGGGAGTATTCGGGTGGGGGCAGATGGTGATGTGGATGCAACGCGTCTCGCGGCAATCTTTGGCGGCGGTGGACATGTCAAAGCGGCTGGTTTTTCTGTAAAGGGCAGATTCGAAGAAGACAGCAGTGGCTGGAAGGTGGTAAGATAAGTTAAAAGCCTGTCCCGAGTCAGGACGAGGAGCCGAAATTTTAAAAACCAACTCATCGAGGATGAAATTTAAAAAGAAAGGGCTAGTGGCGGAACTGGTATACGCGACGGACTTAAAATCCGTTGGGAGAAATCCCTTGTGGGTTCGAGTCCCACCTAGCCCATTATAAAAAATTGTACTAAGTCTTACTGTAGTATTTTAAACGAAACACGGATGAGCAATCTGAGCGGAATATCGAGAGAGAAGAAGGATAAATCGGCCTTTTTTGTTGGCCAGCTTCGATTAGATGTCGGGTCTAGGTGGACAGAAGGGTAACTTTTATTAGTGGGCGCGATGTCGTTCTTTGTTTTTTCAACTTATTACATTAAGACTTAGTTAGAATTAGAAAATTGATAGCAAAAATTACAATTTTTCTTTAGCAAAGCTCGCTTTGGTGTTAAATCAAAAATCATGCCAAGAAAAGTTTTTAAAATTTTTAAAAAAAGATTTGTATTTTTTCTGGACTCTGCCAAGGGCTTGGTAAGGTTTTTATTAAATTATAAGAGGACAATAATTGTTGGTATTATTGCCTATACTATTATTTCTTTTGGGTTGGGGATAGCAGGTGGTTATTTTTTAACTAAGGGCGGGTTGTTCGAATTTGATGAGATAACTCCGGAAGATAGAATTTTGATTATCGCCCCCCATATTGATGACGAAGCAATATGTACGGGGGGAATTATTCAAGAGGCAGTAGAAAAAGAGGCAAATATAAGAGTAGTTTTTTTAACTAATGGCGATGATAATATCGGTTCGGCAATAGCCGAAGGGAAGAAACTAGAACCTAACGAGTTTATAGTAATGGGCGAGCAAAGAATGCAAGAAGGGAGGAATTCTGCTGCTGTATTGGGCCTAGCGCAAGACAATGTAATATTTTTAGGATATCCAGACGGAGGCTTATACCATATGCTTAGCGTTAATTTTGGTTTAGACAATCCCTATATTTCTCGCTCTACCAAGTTTAGCTATAATCCATACAGAGGTACTTACAGGGAAGAACAAAAGTATGCCGGCGAAAACTTAGTAAGCGATTTAAAAAATATAATAGATGATTTTCAGCCGACAATTGTTTTTCTCCCTCATATTCGAGATAAACATCCTGACCATCGTGCCGCCCATCTTTTCCTAGAAAAAGCAATTAATGGCGGAGATTACAGCCATGTTCGTTTTTTTTCTTATTTAGTGCACTACAAACTATATCCTCCAAAGAAAAGACTACTTCCTTTGCATTTTATGTATCCTCCAAAAAGCCTTTTTGCGCAAGAGGGATGGTATAGTTTTAATCTTTCGGAAGAGCAACAAAAGAAGAAAGAAGAAGCAATTTATGAAAATTATTCTCAAGTCAAGCCGGCTTTGGTTGGTAGTTTGAAAAATTTTTTACTTAGCTTTGTAAAGCGGAATGAAATTTTTGAAAAGATAGAGTTCTGATTCGTCTTTTATTTTATAAAGATCTGTGTTTATGCTACAATGCCCTCAGTAAGTCAAATTTAAAAAATGAGAGCCTTTTTAATAATGCCTCTTTGTTTCATTATCAGATCAGGCTAAATAGTATCAAACTACTTCGTTTTTCCTGTAAAGGCTCCAAGTGGAAAAGATCCTACGTTCCTGTAAAGTGGCGTCCGAGACCAGAGTGGGGCATTTGAATAAATTATGCCTTGTCCTTTTAGAGTATTCCGAATGCCTGCCTGCTTCTGGGTGGAGCATAGATGAACTCGCTCGCCTTCGAGTTACCGAGGGCAAGTCGGGCGGTAATCTGAAGGGAATATCGAGAGGATAGAAGGATGAGTTTCTCTTCGCTAAAGCCTTGCGGGGCAAGTCGACTCTTCATAGCGGATAAATTTAAGAATTTTATGATAAAAAACATCGAAGAGTTGTAAATTCACGTAGGGAAGAAATATAAATAAAGAAAAATAAAGTGAATGGATTTTTTTAGCACAGAAACCCTAATTGAAATAATAAAAATTGTTGGCTATCTTGGCATATCCTGTATTGTTTTTGCCGAGTCAGGGCTTTTAATTGGTTTTTTCTTGCCAGGGGATAGTCTGCTTTTTGCGACGGGCATAGTAGCATCACAAGGTTATTTAAATATTTATTTTTTAATTCCAATTATTTTTATCAGCGCTGTTCTTGGTGATAATTTTGGTTATGGTTTTGGTAAAAGGTTTGGTCCAAGGGTATTTAACAAAGAAAAATCTTTATTCTTTAATAAAGAAAATCTAGAAAAAGCAAAAGTTTTTTACAGAAGGCATGGCCCGCTAACAATTGTTTTGGCTCGTTTTATGCCGGTGATTCGTACTTTTGTTCCAATTTTAGCTGGTGTAGGGAAAATGAATTATAAGGTTTTCCTTTTTTACAATTTTTTGGGCGCTTTTTTATGGTCGATGAGTTTAGTTCCGGCTGGATTTTATCTCGGGAGCATTGTTCCAAACATTGATATTTATATTCTGCCTATTGTTATCGGGATAGTTCTATTCTCCATACTCCCTTCCCTCGTTTATATTATAAAAAATCATCTTAAAAGAATTAAAAAATGATATATAATCTGTTTGTAGCGAAATACACTAATTTCACCTATTCCACCTACGCGGTGGGATCGGGGCGAAGACGCCGTGGAGGTGGTGGGGGTTAAGGCATAGGGGGTTATTTATGAACAAAAACGATAAGAAAATTCAGATATATTTTTTTGCCGCCTTCTTCTTGGCCGTTATAGTTTTGACGGTTTTTATTTTTCTCCCATTTTTCTTACCACTTTCGATTGCCACAGTTCTGGCGATTCTCTGTCGCTCATTTTATGAACGTGTGTTAAGGCTGACCGGTGGTCGCGAAGGCTTATCAGCGTTTTTGACTATTATTGTGGTGGTCTTTGTTGTTTTTGTGCCACTGACAATTATTGGCACGACAGTGTTTCAGGAGGCGCGGGAGCTTTCTATGAAAATAAGTAATAGAAACGAAGACGGCATCGGACGCTTTGTGGGGTTTGTTGAAGAGCGGATCGCTCTCTTCTTTCCTGGATTTTCATTTAATTTTAGCGAGTACGTACGGCGAGGCGCTAACTGGCTGGTTCAAAATTTTGGAATGATTTTTGCGGAGGTTGGTCGGGTTTTGCTCGGTTTTTTTCTGAGTCTTATGGCGTTTTATTATCTTCTCAAAGATGGCAAGAAGTTAGCGTATGCTGTTATTGCGCTTAGTCCTTTGCCGGATACTTATGATCGCAAAATTTTAACTCAACTTGCGGCAGCGATCAAATCTGTTATCAGGAGTTCGCTTACTATTGCCATAATTCAAGGGATTTTAACAGGTGTCGGATTGGCTTTATTCGGTGTTCCCAACCCAACACTTTTAGGAAGCATAGCAGCAGTTGCGGCACTGGTTCCGGGTGTTGGGGTTGGTTTGGTGCTCCTGCCGGCAATTATATATCTTTTTATAGCCGGTTCAATCGGTTCGGCCGTCGGGCTTATTGTTTGGGGAGTTGTTGCAGTGGGGCTTATTGATAATGTGTTGGGGCCAAGGCTTATAGGACGGGAAATCCCCATTCACCCATTTTTGATTCTTCTTTCAGTTATCGGAGGTTTGGGGTTTTTTGGTCCGATTGGTTTTTTGCTCGGTCCTCTTATTCTTAGTTTGCTTTTTGCTCTTATCGAGATTTATCGTATTTTAATGTGGCCGGGTCAGGAAGATTCTTCATCGCCATGAATGCAAATTTGATTATTCTAGGGTTTATCCTGCCGCTTGGAGTAGGATATTAAGGGTAGTTTTGCTTTCACGCTGCTATCCTCAAAACAATCTCAGGAAATTTGTCTGGACGAAAGATGAACTTTTTGCGTAGCATTGTTTAGGGCATAATTAGATGATAAAAAAAGAAGAAAAAATTTTTTGGCACAATCTTTCGCCGAGTCAAGCGCTTGATAAATTAGACAGTTCGCTTTCTGGTCTTAGCTGGCGAGAAGCTGAAAAAAGACAGAAAAAATATGGATTAAATAAATTACCGGAAAAACCACCGGTCACTGCTTTTAGTGTATTTTTAAGACAGTTTTTAAATCCTTTAATTCCTGTGTTGATAATTGCTTTAGCGATCAGTGCTTTTTTGAGAGAATATATTGATTTTTTGGTGATTGCTTTGGCCATTTTGGTTAATACTGTTATTGGATTCATTCAGGAATATAAGGCAGATCGAGCGCTTGAGGCGCTTAAAAAAATAATAAGGCGTAAGGCTTTTGTGATTCGAGATGGTGGGGAGACTGAAATTGATGCCGAGCTTGTGGTGCCAGGCGATATTGTAGTATTGGAAGAGGGATTTTATGTGCCGGCGGACTTGCGGCTTATTGAGGCACACAATCTTCAAGTTTCGGAAGCGTTTTTGACCGGGGAGTCAATGCCATCAGAAAAAAAGATCAGTGTGCTTCCGGAAAATACGATTGTTTCAGATCGAGAAAACATGGTTTTTATGGGGTCGATTGTTTTGCGAGGTCGAGGTAAAGGCATAGTTGTTGTTACAGGCATGAGGGCACAGATCGGGAAAATTGTGAAATCATTAAAGGAGGTGGAAGAAGAAGCAACCCCATTACAGCAAAAACTAGACAGATTTGGTCTTTGGCTAAGTCTGTTTTTTGTAATGGTCACAATAGCAATTATGGTTATCGGACTTTTGTCCGGCAAGCCTTTATATGAGATGCTTTTGATTGCTGTGGCAGTAGCAGTGGCTGCTATTCCCGAAGGATTGATGTTGGCAGTGACAGTAGCAATGACAATTGGGATGAGGAATATATTAATCTCCAATGGGTTAATAAGGCGGTTGGTGGCGGCAGAAACATTGGGTGGTGTAACGGTGATTTGCGCTGATAAAACCGGAACAATGACCGAAGGGAGACTCTCGGTTTCTCATATTATTACGCCAACCGAAGAGTTTGACAAAGAAAAAATTAATGATGTTGGATTCGAAAAAGACCCTGGGCATTTATTGGTTTTGAAGATCGGACTTTTGTGCAATAATGCGGTAATCGAAAATCCAAAAGATGAATTAAGGGACTGGATTTTGCTGGGTGATCCTTTGGATCAGGCTTTAATTATGGCTGCTACCGGCGCGGGGCTTGAAAAAAGCAGACAAGAAGAGAAATTCCCAAGAATCGATGAAATTCCCTTTGAGGCCGAAAAAAAATTTATGGCCACGCTTCATGGTGGCGATAAAGAGAATTTCATTTTTGTTAAAGGCGCTCCAGAAGTTATCATTGGAAAAAGCCGGTTTTTTGAATCAGACCAGAAAATTTTAAATTTTGATGAACGCGACAGGCAAAAAACTATTAAGGATTATGAGAGTTTAGCAGGAAGGGGGTTGAGAGTTATTGCTTTTGGCTACAAAAAAGTAGACAGTCAGGTGAGGATATCTGATGGTGATATTTCTGATTTGATATTTGTGGGTTTGGTTGGGTTTAAAGACCCACTGCGACCAGAAGTGAAAGAATTGATTGTTCAAAGCCTGCGGGCAGGAATTAGGACTATTATGATTACTGGCGATCATCGATTGACTGCCTTGGCAATAGCGCAAGAAGCAGGGATAAATATAAAAGATGAAAAAATAGAAGTAATGGAGGGTTTGGAGCTTGATGAGATTGATTTGTTAGAACTTGAGAAGAGAATTAGAAAAATAAAAGTTTTTGCCAGGACTTTACCCGTTCAGAAACTAAAAATTGTGCAAGCTTTGCAGGATTTGGGAGAAGTAGTGGCGATGACGGGAGATGGCGTAAATGATGCTCTGGCCATAAAAAAAGCAGATATTGGGATTGCTCTTGGGTCAGCTACCGATGTAGCCAAGGAAACATCAGATTTGGTGTTGCTAGATAACAGATTTCAGACAATAGTTTTGGCGATTCGTCAGGGCCGGGCGATTCTTAGCAATATCAGAAAAATTATTACATATCTTTTAGCAAATAGTTTTACGGAGATGATTTTAATTGGGGGCAGTTTGATGCTGGGGTTACCATTGCCTGTCTTGCCAGCACAGATTTTATGGGTTAATCTAATTGGAGATGGTCCGCCCAATTTTGCTCTTGCTTTTGAGCCACCAGAGCCAGGAGTGATGAGAGACCCGCCGGTGTCAAAAAAAGCTCCGATTTTAGACCGAGAAATGAAATATATAATTTTTGCTATTGGCATTATGACAGATTTAATTTTGTTTGCGCTTTTCTGGTATTTGCTGAAAGCCGGTGTTCAGATGGCAGAGCTGCGAACATTCATTTTTGCGGCGCTGGCGATATGCTCTCTGCTCTTTGTGTTTTCCTGCAGAAGCCTTAAATACAGTATTTTTGAAAAAAGATTTTTTGAAAATAAATATTTAATTTTGTCAGTATTAGCCGGGTTGTTATTATTAGTTGGCGCAATTTATTTAGCGCCGCTTCAGGCATTGCTTAGAACCGTTCCTTTGACGCTCGGCGAATGGGGGCTGGCCCTTGGATTCGGAATGCTTAATGTGTTTTTGATTGAGATAGTGAAGTTGGCGTTTAGGCTTAAGAACAGACAAAAAAGCAATGTTAATTAGTTTGTGGTATCGTGTTTTTTAATGTTTAATAAATTAAGTTAATTCAAATTCGAAACACGAAACAACCACTAGGATTCCTTTTGTTTTATTCGCTTTTGCCATTTTTTCTATTGTCGCTGCAAAGACCAGAGAGGCGTTGGCCTCAAAAACTCCAGCAAAATACTAGCGGGATATTCGTGCGAATACTATCAACAGCTAATAACAAAAAATTATCTAGAAAAAAATACCTCCCGGTGGGAGTGTCTTTGGTGAGAAACATAGGTAACGTTTCAGGCATAATAGATGAAATGGGAGGCAAAGGCTAAGCCTCTGCTAAAAGCAGAGGCTTAGCCTTGAAACACTTGAAGCCCAAGAGGTTTCCTATAACAGAAATTTGACAACCAATCATTTTTGGTTTATTTTTAGCAAAGAGGAATCTTTTCAAAAGGAGGGTCTAGGGGGGGGTGCCGAAATTTTGGAAAGATTTTATTTTTTAAAAAAAAGGCTTCTTGGGCCGAAAACCTGTTGACAGATAATTAATTTTATAATATATTAAAATATTCACGAACCTTTATTTTTAAAAAAGCAAAAATTTTCAAAGGGGGGTGATTACTTTGAGAAAGGTAGTCATAGTCACCTTGCTTATGTTTGTCGCGGTTTCGACGGCCATTTCTTCGGCGGCGACGCTCGATGAAATGCAGGGGAAATTGCTTTCCGACAAAAAGGCTTTCGGTGAAATACTGGGAAAGATTTTCAGATTCAACGTTGCCACCGAAAACTCCAGCTCCAGCACCGAAACTGAAGCCAATATCGCGGTTTCCACCGGCATCGACAGCGAAAAAGTGGTAATCGGGATAGGCGTAGTGGCCGCGATCGTCGCCATTGCCAATTCCAACAAAGGCGGCACAGCAACAATCTCGTCGGCTGACGAAGATTTGCCGCAGGGCCAGTTTCCGGACGACCCGCCCGAAACTCCGCCGACACCGCAGACATTCTTACCGCTCGATATCGGCGGCGGCATGAGGCTCCCACTCAACTTTTTACTCTGCGGATTTACCTCCCAGATTAATGGTTGCGGGCTCGGAATCAGCGAGACCTTCGGCCCGGAAAACAACAAGAAAATTTCAGCGGGGATCGTCGGCAATATGCTTGCCATTGGGGTGAGCATCCGATTCTGACCGACAAACTAAAGCAAAAAGCTAGGCCCAAAACAAAAAACAAAAATTTTTCGTTTTGGGCCTTTATTTTATTAACATTTATTAATATCGTCCCTCGACCCGTTTGACTACGCTCAGGGTAAACTTTGAGGATCGCTCGGGATATAAGCTGTATTGTGGGAAGGGTTATTAATGATTAAAACTATCAAAAAAATATTTACCCAAATAGTGATTATTATTTTGGCAATAAACATTTTTCTGCCGGCAAATTTTCCAGTGGCGGCAGCTTCGGCAATTGATTTTTCATTAAAGGTTGCCAATGTAACTCAAGGCGATGTCACTTGGGCTAATTCCAATGTGGCAAGCCCTAATGAGACTGTGAAATTTCTTTTGACAATCAGAAATACCACCAGCCAAGGTTTGGAGAATACAATTTTAAAAATTTCTCTTCCCGCTGGAATTTTTTATGTTCCCGGCTCAACCTATGCTTACTCTAAAACCGGAAAATATCTCCAGCCCGATGGGATTACAACTTCAGGGATTAACATGGGCCGGCTGGCCGCAGATATTACCCAGTACCTGACAATCACTGCCCGGATTTCGGAGAATGCCTCGGGGAACTTGACTGCTTCAGCCACAGCAAAAGCTGATGGCGCGAATTTAGTTTCGGCAAGCGCTGTAATCAATATTACCGGAGTTACCCCGCCGCCGGACCTTGGTCAAGATCTTTCAATCACGGCAAAACTTGCCAATGTCAGCCGCGGCGATTTCAATTGGGAAGATATTGTTACCGCTAGCCCCACTCAGGATCTAAAACTGCTTTTAAGTTTGAGGAATAATAGCGTAAGTTCTGTCGAAAACACAATTTTGCATGTAACATTGCCAGCGGGACTGACCTATATTCCGGGGTCAACTTTTGCTTATGGGGCTTCCGGGAAATATCTTCAGCCCGATGGAATTACGACCACAGGAATTAATATGGGAAGACTTGCTTCTGATATTACCCAATACGTGACCCTCTCTTTTCGGGTTAATCAAAATGCTCCCGGTGGCGATTTAGTAGTTTTGGGTTCAATCAAAGCAGATAATCAGGCAGAAAAAACAGATACAGCAAAAATCGTGATTGCCTCAGCTGGTTCTTTTGAGCTGGTTAGCGGCAACACCACGGTGGTCGCTGATGGCGTTTCAAGCACGACATTGGTAATAAAAATGAAAGATTCCGCAGGGCAAATCCTTCCGGGCCAGCCAGTTAATTTTTCGGTTTTTTCAGGCGGTGGTTCTGTGAATCCTGCTTCGGCCACGACAAACAGCAATGGCCAAGTTTCCTTTACATACACCGCGAACACTGTTTCAGGCACAGCAGTAATCAAAATTCAGGCCAATGGATTTTCGGGCAACATCGATATCACTAAAATCAGTGGGCCAACTTCAGCCAGCAAGTCCACGATTTCTGTCAGTCAGAGCTCAATCGCTGTTTCTGGTTTTATAAGTGTTCAAGTGGTGCTTCGCGATAAGTATAATAATTTAGTCACCGGTTCCCAGGTGCGGCTTTATTCCTCGCGCGGCAGCAGTATTGATACAATAAGCCCCGAGACAGCAAACAGCGGCTCACCCGGCTATCATGAGGGGATTGCCAATTTTGTTATTACTTCCAGCACAATTGGGCAAGCCACACTTACTGCTAAGGATTTAACAAATAATGTCACACTCAGTACTTCGGAAACTATTACTTTTACCGCGGGGAATGCTGTAACATTGGAAAAAGTTTCCGGAGACAACCAAATTGGCTATGCCGGCACAGCTTTGGTTTCGCCTTTTGTTGTCAGAGCAAAAGATGCTTTTGGCAATCCTGTTTCCGGCCAAGAGATTAATTTTACAATCAAGGCCGGCAATGGTTCGCTTTTGCCAAATTCCGCTACCACCAATTCTTCAGGCGAGGCCGGCACTATCTTAACTTTGGGGAGAACACCCGGGAATAACAAGGTCTGGGCAAGTTCCGGCAGTTTAGAAACCATTGAATTTAATGCCACAGGAATTGTTGGTCCACCCGCCGAAATGACTTATGTCTCCGGCAACTCGCAATCCGATAAAGTCGGCACAACCATTTCTGATTTGATTGTCAGAATAACCGATCAATACTCAAATGCTGTTTCTGGCGTGAGGGTGAACTTTAGCATTAGTTCTCGTCCGGCAGGCGATAGCACCGCAAGGCTTTCCGCAAGTTCAGCAATTAGTGACAGCACCGGTCTTGCAAGAATCACTTTTACTCTTGGTTCAAAGCCCGGAATTTATCGAGTCCAGGCCAATGTTTCTGGTTTATCAGGCTCACCGGTCACATTTGAAAGCGAGGCCCTAGTGGGTGATCCGGCAAATCTTGAAAAATTAGCTGGCGATAATCAATCAGCGATGATTTTGAATTTACTCGCCAATCCTTTAAAGGTTAAAGTTACTGATATTTTTGGAAATCCAATTAAAAATTCTTCAATCACCTTTAGCTTTTCTTCGGTGCCTGCGGGCGCTTCTGGTCAGGCATTTCAGCCTTCGGCCACAGTTTTTTCCAATTCTTCCGGCGAGGCAGAGGTAAATGTTAAATTAGGCGATAAAGGCGGTGTTTACATAGTTTCTGCCGCTGTTTCGGGCGCAAGCCTCGTAACTTTTACAGAAACCGCCAACGCTTTGGATCATTATAATATCGCCATTGATTCTTTGGAGCAGGCGGCAGGCGTTGGTTTTACAGCAATTGTTACTGCAAGAACCGCGACCAATGATGTTTTGGTGCTGGAAAATGGCGTGATTGATATTGCCACCAGCGGCAGTTTAAAATCCTACACTGATGATACTTACGCCACAGAAACAACCACCGCAACCTTGGTAAGCGGCGCTGCTACTATCTATTTAAAAGATTTAGTGGCGGAAGTTGTGACAGTCACTGTGACCAAGCGGGGTTCGACCGAGAGAGGGACGAGTGCCAATATTACGATTGTGCCGGCAGAAAGGAGGATTATCACAAAAATTTCTGGAGACAATCAAACCGGCGATTCTCTTTTGCCGCTCGGAGAAGATTTTGTGGTGGAGGTGAAAGATATTTATGGCAATAATGTTTTAAATGGAACCGAAGTTAATTTTTCAGTGACGAGCGCACCTCTCGGCGCCGCGGATTACGCGCTTAATCCCGAGAATGCTTTGACTTCCGGCGGCCGGGCAACTTCGAGATTAACGCTTGGCAATATCGCGGGGAATTATATTGTCACAGTTTCTGCCAGCGGCGCGGACAGCGTGATATTTTCTGCTGTTGCCGAGCCCCAGCTTTCCCTGAGGTTGGTTTCAGGCTTGGCTTTAGTTTATAGCGCCGAGCCGGGATTTAGCGATGATACCAAAGAAACTGTGATAAATATTAAGTCCAACGCCACAGGCTATGTTTTGAACGTCCAAGTCGATCAATTGCTTTCCAAACTTGGCGATCCGACTAAAAAAATTGACGGTGACCCCGATACCCAAAGCGCTGGTTTTGGCTGGAGCAACGATGATGGTATCGAGTATTCTGCTTTTACAACCTCGCCGGCGATGGCAATCGGTCCGGGGGTGGAAAACAGCACCAATACTTATACTAATCCTACTCCGGTAGGCGGCAAAGATTATCGTATTCGCTATAAACTCAAGACCGACTGGACTATTATTGGTGCAAACTATTCCAACCATATTTTATATACATTAGTGCCGAGCTTTTAGCTCCCTTGATTTTTCTCGCTGACGTTCGGAAACAAGTCGCTGGGGCAAGAAATTTAACAATTAGCAATAAAACAACTTAACAATTTAATTATTATTTGCCAATCACTTGTTAACTTTCCCTTCCTTTAGGCGAGGGTTGGTCTGAAAAGTCCCCAGACCGGAAAAAAAGGCTTGGTCGATAAGATGTGATGGTATTAGGTGCTAGGTGTGCGGTGTTGAAAAGCATTTTTCCTTGATTCCGCAATCACCAATGCCCTACACCTAGCATCGAAACATCTATTAAAAACTTATTTAGAAAGGAGTAAACTTATGAAAAACGCATTTAAAAAAGCGCTAGTTGCTTTGACGGTATTGAGTCTCTGTATGATTGCAGTTCCTGCTTCAGCCGCTGCAGTGGCCGTGAGCAACGCTCCATCTACAGCTTCAGCCAGTACAGCCACTGATATTAATGTCAGCTTTATTGCTGGCGCGGAATTTGCAGCAGACGATACCGTTACCATCCGCGTGCCCGCAGCAGTTACTTTAGCTAACGGCACTACCCCAACTACTGATGCTGATGGTGATACCACGGTTGATGGCGCCGGAGTGGTTGTTGGCACAGATTATACTTACACTTTCACTGCCGCCACAACTGTTGCCTCGACCACAGGCGTAACCTTCCAGATCAATATCACTGCTCCAGCCGGAAACTATTTTGTTTCTGTGTTTTCCTCAAAGGGTGATTTTGGCGGCGCAATGGTTTATGTGGGAAACGCCAATGTTGTTCCTGTGACAGTTAATGTTATGGGCGCAATGGAATTTTCCATTGGTGGGGAAACAACCCTTACCTACAATCTTGATCCCGTGATCGCGTCAAGCGACGAAACCAAGGTGACTACTTTATCTGTAAGGACGAACGCGGCAAGCGGTTTTACGGTTACGATGACCACAGCTGGATTGCCTGTTTCTAACAAAATTTATGGCGCCGCACCAGACAAAGGTTTCTATGTCACAAGCAGTGATTTGGGTGATAAAATAAGCGGTCAGATAGTATTTGATGGTTTGGGTTTGAACAACACCGCCGAAACAGCGAATATCACCAATAAAATCATGATTGACTGGACAGTTCCCGCAGGGAGTTATACCGGCGGGACAATTACCTACACTGTTGTGCCCTTATTCTAGTAATTTCTAGATCCGGGGTTCTTTTCTGGGGACCAGAAGAGAGCCTCGATCTGGAAGGTATATCGAGAGCAAATCCGAGGCCCGAAATCCGAAACCCGAAACAATAATTAATGCTTAAACCCAATAATGACAAACAGTTTAAAAAAATTGCAATCTCGAGTTTAGAATTTACTTAGAAACTATACAATCAAGATTTAAATTATAGAGGAGATGATGAAAAAAATTTTAATCACAATTTTGATCACAATACTTGTTTTCGCGGGAATTCTCGCGGCTTTTCCTGCTCTGGCAGCTGGCACCTTGACTAATGTTTATGATTCCCCCGGCAGTTCTTATTCTGGTGATACTTCCACCCATGTGGTGGAATTTACCACCTCGACTTTTGGCAATGGTACTGAAAAAGGCATACCTTTGGATGGCAAAATCGTAATTGATTTTGGCGATTTTGATATTTCAGCTGTTGGCGCAGGAGACGTATTGCCCTATGACAGTTCAATTGATTGGAGTTTTAATGTAAATGTGGCGGGTTCGATGCTTACGCTTACCCGGACAAGTGGGACTGTAGTTTCGGAGAATAAATTTGTAAGAATTAAAATTTCTGATGTCACAAATCCTGCGGCGGGGAATTACACAATAAGCGTGACAACCAAAAACGCTCTTGACGCAATAATTGACGGTCCCGGAACATCGGCAAACATTTCAATTGTTGATCCATCTGGGCCCAACCCCGATCCTAATATCGAAGGCGTTGGTGTGGTGACAAATGTGATTCCCACCATAATTTTGAATACCGCGCCAACCGGCGAAAATTTTATTATGCCCGTGAATGGTGATCAGGGTACTACAAAATGGAGCGATTTTTCTATAGTGATCAAAAGCAACGCTGTTTATAGTATCAAAATCGAACTTTCAGACCATTTGAAAAGCGGGGCAAACACTATTTTTACTGACGATCCCGACCCCGATCCCTGTCCGCCCGCTCCTGTGACAGAGGGATTACAGAATTTCACATGGAAATTGTCCGGCGGTTCATATGCTTTATTCTCAAAAGTTGGAGGAATAGGCACAGCCGATACCGTAGTTTCAGGCGCAGGCCCCACTTCAAATTTAGGCGCAGGATATACCGTGCGAGTAAAATGCTACATTCCGCTTGATGCCGCAGATGGCGATTACTCGACAAATATAATTTTTACAGCAATTGCAAATATCTAAGATAATTCTTTCCCTGCAAGGAATCGTGATTTTCCTCTGTTTTACAGGATCTTGCGCTTTATAATCCTTAATAAACAAGAATCTTATTGTTTAAAGGCAAAGGTGGTATAATGGAAAAAAATAAATTTTTTTTAAAGGAGGGAGATTTAATGAAAATTTTTAAAATTTGGGCAAGTTTTCTTGCGATTTTTTTGATTTTAGGGGCAGGAAGAATGCTTTTGGCGCAGGAAGGCGGGATTTCTTTGGGGATCGCGCCCGTTCGAGTGGAGGCAGAGCTAAACAGAGGAGACAGCATTGAGCGAAAAATCAGGGTTTCCAACAAAGGCGATCAAAAGTTGCGGATGCGGGCCTACACTGAAAATTTTGTTCCTAAAGACGAATTCGGCGAGGCGGAGCTGACTAAAGAGGCTGATCCAAGAATCGCTGCCGCCACCTGGATTTCTTTTGCAGAATCTGAATTTGATCTTGGGGCCAATTCTACCAAGGAAGTTGCCTTCAAAATCAGCGTCCCCAAAGAGGCTACTCCCGGCGCTCACTGGGCAGCAATGGTTTTTGAGCCCGTGACTGCGCCCCAGCAGGCCGTGACAGTCAGCGGCAGGATTGCTTCGCTTGTGATTATCAATGTTGCTGGTGAGGTGGTGGAATCAGGAGAGATTTCGGCTTTCAAAGTGGGCTTTTTTGATAGTAAGGCCAAAAAGTTTTATGCCAAAGGGTCTTTTAAGGATTTTCCAGTGGCTTTCGATATTTATTTTAAAAACACCGGGACTGTTTATTACAAACCCAAGGGGACAATTGAGATTTCCAGATTCGGTAAAAAAGTGGCAGTGGTTAATGTCACCGAAGAAAATGTTTTGCCGGGCAGCACCCGCCAGCTTATTACTTCTTGGCCGGGCATTGGTTGGATTGGGAAATATAACGCTAAAGCAACCTTGACTTACGGAAAAACAGGCAAGCAAGCAGTTGCCAATCTTTCTTTTTACATTATCCCTTGGGATAAAATTTTGATAATCTTGCTTATTATTTTGGTGATTGTTTTTATGATTTGGTTTTTTGGAATTAGATACAAAAATATCTTAAAGAAAAAACTTTTAGCCGAGATTGAAGCCCAAAAAAATCTTTCTAGAGCAGAAGAGAAAGGAGAAGACAATGTTTAAAAAAATTTTTATCACCCTTTTAGTTTTGGGCCTCGTTTTTTCTTTAGAGGGAAAAATTTTACCGGTTCAAGCCGCGCCAGAATGGAGCTATCAATATATTTCCCAGTCTTCTTACCCGACTTTGGCGCCGGGAGAAAAGATTTCACTGGAACTTGTAATTAAAAATACTGGCTGGCGGTATTGGTATAATGCCGGAACGCGGCCAACACATTTAGGCACAGATCATAATCGCGACCGAGTATCTGTTTTTTTTACTCCAGGCAGTTGGCTGTCTGAAAACCGGATTAATATGATGGAGAAGCGGGTTTTGCCGGGAGAGCTGGCTCATTTTTCTTTTACTATTACAGCGCCAACCAAAGCAGGGGTTTATAAAGAGTATTTTACTCCGGTGATCGAGAATGTTACTTGGATGGCCGATATTGGAATTTATTGGGAAATTACTGTTGGTGAAGGAGGGGAGCAGCGGGGAGGCGGAGAGGGGATAACTTCCAGCAACCCGGCCGATTATAGCTTTGAATATGTTTCTCAAAGCGCCTATCCGACGCTTGCTCCAAATGGAACAACTTCTTTAAGTCTGACCATCAAAAATAATGGTCGGGCGGTTTGGCACCAAGACGGCTCTAACCCGCCTTTAAGATTGGGGACCAGTCATCCTAATGATCGACCGAGTTCTTTTTTTGATAGCTCCAGCTGGCTTTCTGCAAACAGGATAAAGGCTGACCAACATCAGGTTGGCGTTGGCGAAAACGCTACTTTTACCTTTGTGGTCAAGGCGCCAAGCAAAGCAGGGGTTTATAAAGAGTATTTTACACCGGTGATTGATGGCGTAACCTGGATGAAGGATATTGGAATTTTTTGGCAGATTACTGTGAGCGAAATAGCACCGGCACAAATTCTCAATTCCTTGGTGATTAGTCCAGCTTCCAAGACTCTGGAAGCCGGAGCTAGCCAGCAATTTATCGCTACCGCTTATGACATAAATGGCAATGTTATTTCCGGAGTTTCGGTAAGCTGGAGTGTTGTAGCTGGCGGGGGGACAATTACAAGTAATGGGCTTTTTACCGCGGGATCGGCAACAGGGACTTTTCCAAACACAATCAAAGCAGAAATAAATTATGGCGGGATTTCTAAAACCGCAAACGCGACAATTACAGTCTTAAGCCCGCAGCAGTCAGGCGGAGGAGGAGGCGGGGGAGCAATTCCGACGGCATTTAGTCTCGGAACGTTGAGTTCTTCAACGCATCCA
>Ga0129299_1000762_pt1 | contig 21176 bp, 10 predicted proteins | sample ConPoolayeCmetaG_FD_94477 | JGI IMG/M metagenome (GOLD analysis project Ga0129299, IMG submission 94477) | Hot spring microbial mat communities from California, USA to study Microbial Dark Matter (Phase II) - Cone Pool mat layer C metaG ...
ACGCCGCGTCTGGGGAATATCACGCCTCACGCAGCGCCTCGCCATCTTCGCGCCGAGCGAGGAGGGGCGCCCACCCATTGTTCGCGTCGCGGGGACGACCGAAGCGCGGTCGTTTCATCAGGCCGAAGGCCTGGCAAACGGCGTTGCGAAGCTTTCTTCAGGCCGAAGGCCTGGAAGTCAGCAGCCGGCGGCAACGCCGCCGGTTCGCGGCCGACACACATCCTCTTCACAAGACTGAAAGCCCTGCACCTCCGATGTGTTGCCTGCCCGAATACTGCCACATGAATGACATCCTCGAACCTCGCACGGATTCATCGCCACGGCCGCCTCCCGGCAGGCCACGGTCCACCGCCCGGGCCGCGGATTTCGCCGGCCCCGGGCCGGGGATCGGCGCGGTCAGGAGACGCAGAAGGCCTCCAGCATCTGCCCAAGCAGCTCAACGGGCAGCCCGACCACGTTGCTGAAGCTGCCCTCGCAACGCACCACGAACCGGTCGGCCGAGTCCTGAATGCCGTAAGCCCCGGCCTTGCCCTCCCACTCTCCGCTGTCCAGGTAGGTCTGCAGTTCCTGGTCGGTCATCTTCCGCATGGTCACGTGGGTGGTGTCGTGAGCGATCAGCCGGCGGCCCGACACCGATTCGCAGAGCGTCACCCCGGTGATGACCTGCTGCGTCGTCCCGCACAGGACCCTCAGGATCCGCTCGGCATCCGCACGGTCCGCCGGCTTGCCGAACAGCCGACCCCGGACCGCCACCACGGTATCGGCTCCGAGAACCACACGCCCGGGGTACTCCTCGGCCACGCTGCGGGCCTTGAAGTAGCTGGCCGAAGTGGCGAAGGCCTCCGGGCTGAAGGGCCACTGGCCGTGGGGAGGCTCCTGATAACGCGGGGGGACCACCTCGAAGTCGATCCCGGCCTCACGCAGGAGGGCTGCGCGACGGGGGCTGGTCGAGGCCAGGATGATCGGGGCATGAGGGCTCATCGCTGCGTACGACGGCCTCCCCGGCCCTCGCCCGGCAGGCCGGCGGGGTGATCACGGGGCGCCGAACCGTCTGTAGGGGCTTCGGGCGCAGGAATCAAGCCCTCAACCGCCTGGCCGCGGGCCGGTCCGGGGTCAGCCGCCCGGAGTGCGGAAAAAAGTTACCGGCCTCGCCGAATCCGAGGCCGATCGCCCCTTCCCCGAGCGAAAGCCTCAATAGAGGACCGCAAAGGCCGATCGGACACGGCAGACCAGGAGTTGTTCAGGAGGTGCCCCCGTGGTTGCCAACCGCCTGTTCCCGAGAGGCCAGGGCCGTCTTCGGAGCGTGCCGGTGTGTTTCTCTGAGCCGACCGAGGCTCAGCTTGCCCGGCTGAGCGAGGCTGACAGGTTTCTGCTGGCCTTCATCCGGTCAAACCCGGCCGAATACGTCGATCACCCCATCTTCAGTCAACCGGACGCTGAGACCATCCTTTTCGGGGGCGAGGCCCGGCTTGGACCGGGTTCGACCTGGTTCCAGGAAACCGCCCGATGGCTGGTTCCGGCCCCCGCCCACCGCTCGGCCAACCGGGATCGAGAACCGCTGGACTTCCAGCGATATAACTTCTGCCGGCTACAGGTTTTCCGGATCGTCGAGGCCTTCCGGAACCGTCGTCTTCCGGTCGCGGAACTGCGTCTGCTGCTGGCCTGGGCTCACCGTGCCCAGATGCTTCGCGGCCAGATCGCCCAGGGAAACCTCGGCCTGGTCAACGCCATGGTGGGCAAGGCCCGGGCTTCCGCCCTGGACCAGGACGAGGCCGTCAGCGTCGGCAACCTGGCGCTGCTGCGGAGCATCGACCGCTTCGACTGCGCATTAGGTTACCGCTTCAGCACTTACGCCTGCCAGGCGATCCTGCAGCACATCATCGTGGCCGCCCGCAAGGCCACCTGCTACCGGTCCCGTTTCGGGACCGAGTACGACGAAACGCTGGAGCGGGATCATTCCGTCGAATACAGGCACGAGCGGGCGGAGTCTGAATGGCTCGCGGTACTGCGGGAGGTCTTCGCCGAGAACCGGGCCCACCTGAACGAGGCCGAAAGGACGGTAATCCGTCGCAGGTTTGCCTTGGGTTCCTACGATTCGGACCAGATGCCCATGACGCTCAAGCAGATCGGTGAAACCATGGGTCTGACCAAAGAAACCGTTCGCCAGATACAGAATCGGGCCCTGTCCAAGCTGCGGTCAGCCATGGAACGGGAGGCTGAGGTGGCTTGAAGGGACTTGACTATTGCATGGTACGGCAATAAGAATCTTTCGGTACGATAGGGCAATCTAAGCCAGACTCATGGATCGGCGCCCTGCCATCCTGACCGGGCGAACAGGCGCAGGCTGAACCTTCAGGGAGCAGCGGAAGGGCTTTCTGGCCTCATGCCTTGGGAGAGGCCCCTCTTTCCTTCTGGGTGAAAGTCGGTCGGTCGTCGAGAGACGGCAGACCGACTTTCCTTTTGTTGGGCTGCCCCACCGAAAGTGGCTCGGAGGGATCGACTGGCGGATATACGTCTCGCGCCCCTTCTGAGTAACAGCGGCAGGCCAAGGGGCTCCAGGCGAAACACGCGGCACCGCTGAGCCGCACTTCCCGCCTCGGTCAGCCGGCAAGGACGCGGGCGCGGACGGCCTTGCGGCGTCGCGTCTTGGGGCTCATGAAACCCCGCTGCCGGAAGCCATTGCGGATGGTTCACCGGCCGTACGACCCGGCATCTGACGGGCAAACGCTGCGACTTGCCTGGCAAGGTATACCCCTTCGGCCGCGATTCCATCGGCCGACCGGCCTGTCTGATCAACCCGAAGCGATGTGTCCGATAAAAACTGGAAAATGGCGCACTGGGTGATTTGAATCACTCGGTGTGCGTTGACCGGCGGGCAAAAACCGCCTCGCTTTCCGGCTGATCCGGACGACCGCCGGCCTTGGCGGAAGTATAATCTGACGGGGTTTCGTCCTGCGACGCTCGGGATCCGCAGCCTGAATGGACCATTCGTCGCTCGGGCGACACACGACCGTGCCAGGAATCCGGCCGGTTTATTCAAGTGTCTATTTAATTCCTGGCTGGCGCTTTCCGCAAGATGATGAGTACCCACCACAGGCTGGGACTGCTGCTGGCTTGGGCGATCACGGGCACCCCGGCTGCGCGGGGCGAGCCGGGGGACGTGCTGGCCGCGTACCGGGCTGCGTTGGGCAGTCTGCCGGAGCTGCAGGGCTGGGTTCAGGAGGGCCAGTGTCTGCTGAGCATCTGCCCGGATCAGCTGGGTTCCTGGACCTGCTGGTGGCAGGGGTCGCGGGACAAGAACACCGACGGCATCATGGACAACAACTGCTATCCGGGCACGGGCTGCCATCTGCCCCAGGAGCATTACAACGCCCCCAGCGCCCACCTTGAATACGGTTTCACATGTTCCTACACCGAGTGGCTCGCGTTTGACAACGGGCAGCCCGGCGGCGGGGCGATTCGCCCGCTGCACATTCCCGACGCGGCCAACGGGACGGTGTCGGTGCGCGTCGTGCAGACCCCCCCGATCATCGGCGGGGGCATACCCGGCGCGCCGGTGGGGTACTGGCCGCTGCGGCTGTCGACCGGCAGCGGGTCGGACCTCGGGCGGGTGCTCCCGACCGAGCCGGGCAACAACCGCAACGGCGGTCGGATCCTGGTCGCCAGGCCGTTCGGGCAGCCCGGCGGGCAGGTGCCGGTGACGGTGGTGTTCCGCGGGGCCTTCGGTCCCTGGGCCAACGCTCCGCAGCAGGAGTTCCTGCTGCTGCGGGTTGCCAGCCAGATTCCCGGACGCCATTGGCGTTTCGGGCTGAACCTCGACAACGTCAGTGGTGCTCCTGGTCCGGCGAGGATCGGCGTATCCAACGGCGACGGGGTGATGGTGACGGGGTGGCCGGTGCAGGGGGTGGAGTGCCGGCGCTACGACCCCCAGACGGAATCCTGGTACGGCGGCCGTTTTCACACCGTGCGGCTGACGGCCCGGCCGGACGGCTCGTTCGTGCTGTGGTTCGACGAGAATCCGGAGATGCCTTTCGGCGGCACGCTGGGCATGCCGGGGATGGATGACTGGCCCGGTGAGGTGCAGGATCTGGCCTGGGGAATGCTGGACCTGGCCGGCGGGGCCGACTGCACCTACGGCTGCGGCAAGACGCTGTGGGTCGATGAGGTGCTGCTTCTGGAGGGCGAGCTGCCGCCGTCGGGCTGTCCGGTTCCGGTCTTCGACTTCAACCGCGACCAGCGCGTGGATGAGCAAGACCGGCTGCATCTGGAGGCCTGTGCCACCGGCCCGGCGACCCCGCTGCACGTCTTCGAGAGCCTTCCGTGGCCGTGTCGCTGCCTGGACGTCAATGCGGACCGGTCGATCGATCAGGTCGATTTCGCGGCGTTTCAGCGCTGCCTGACCGCCGAGGGGTTCCCACCGGTTCCCGACTGCCAGGATTGATGATCCTTCCACCACGACGCTGAACGTCCGGCGGGACGGCAACCGCCCCAGGCCGCCGCGACTCTCCGATGAAAACATGGAAATCCGGCGCGCGGCGCCGGCGGCGTGTTGGCATGAGCCTGGCGGCAACGGGCAGGCGCGCCGGCATCGCGTGGCGTTTCCCGGCCTGCGTCACGGCCCGGCCGGGGGCACCGTCCGCGGAGACGGGCAACGAAAAGATTCTTAGAAAAAACGTTCTAAAAGGTATTGACAAAAACCGGTTCGGATAATAATCTCAGCCTGTCTGAAGCCAGGGCGTGAAGCACAGGGCGTCGAGGTCAGCCACTGCAGATCCGGTTGCACATCTCGTGGAGAGGGTGGCGACAACGACAGGCAGGTTGAGGCGGGCACGTGCGTGTTCGTGAAGGTGTGCCCGTCTGTGGCCTGCCAGGAGTGAGATCGGTCCCGGAAGTGTTGCGCTGTGAGGTCGCCCGACCGTAGAAGGAGGGTGCACGAGTTTCCCGTGAGCCGGGTGTTCAGTGGCTGACAGCCAGGTCGGGGGAGTTTGTGCCGGTGCAGCCGCAACCGCCTGCCGGTGTTGGATGTCATCGCGATATCCTGCTGCGGCGATGGGGCCGTTTCTTTCTGCTTCTTTCTGCTGAACCAGCCGCCGCGTGAGGTCCTTTCGGCGGCATGGATCTGATGTCTGGCGATTGAGTCATAAGGCGACGGAAGGCGCCGAAGGGAGGAGTGCGCCTCGTTCCGGAGGTCGGGCGAGACCGTGCGGCCGCTTCTGTATGCGCGGGCATTCAGGGAGGCCGAGTCCCGGGGTCGTCATGGAGGACTTGCTGTCGGGCGCCACTTCCCGGGCGGATGATCGTTCCCGGGCGGATGATCGAGTGCTGCGGCTGATTCCGCCCGGGCGGAACCCGAATCGCGATGTGCGGCGCGTGCGCGGTGAATCCTCCAGGAATACAGTCAGGTCGTGGCCCTCTTTCACATCAAAGGAGAATCCGATGAGGCAGGATGGCAGTCGCAGCGGAAGCAAGCCGGCCTGGGCGGCGGCATCGGTGCTGATCTTCAGTGCCGCCGCCTTCGGGCAATCGTGGTCCAGCGCGCAATTGCTGAATGATCCATCGCTTGCCGGGACCGATGTCAAGGGCGCGCGGGTCGTGGCCTCCAGGAACGGGGGCTTCCACGCGATCTATTCCGCCGGCCCCCTCTACTACCGCCGTTACACCGGCACGCTTGGGCCGCAGAAGTCGATTTTCAGCCCGATGAACTTCAATGCGGACATCACCGAAGCTCCCAACGGGCATCTCCACGTGGTCTGGGAGAACTGGGCAGGCAACGGCCCCGAGGTCGGCTGGACGCGATCGACCGATGCCGGCAACACCTTCAGTTCGCCGGTCAACATCTCCTCCTCGTCGTTCAATGCCAAGTGGCCGCAGATCGCCGGTTTCGGCTTGGGCAGCAGCGACGACGTGCTCATGAGCTACTGGAACGCCCTCACCCGGGAGATCCGGTCCAACTTCTACAACGGCTCGGCCTGGAGCGGCGACATCGGTCTGAACGTCTATGGCAACAGCCAGTATGAGGTGACCGGCATGGATCGCTCGCCGGCGGACGGCAGCGTCTTCCGCGCCTACGACAACGGCCCGTGGCTGGGCATCCAGCGGTATAGCGGGACCTGGAACAGCTTCATCGGCCTGGAGAACGTCGGCTTCAATGTCCGGATCCAGTGCGCCGTGAACGACTCCGGCCAGGTGATGGTGCTCTGGGATACGGAGAATAAATTCTGGTCGATCCTGTACACCCCGGGCTCAGGCGCCGGCCCCAAGATGATGGTCACCAGCGAGGGCTCCTGGGGCACCTCGCTGTGCGCCATCCCCGGCACCAACGACTTCTACACCGCCTATGCCAAGAACGGCCCGGGGCGTCTGTACGGCAGGCGGTTCTCCGGAGGCGGCTGGCTGGCGGAGGAGCAGATCTCCTCGGGGCTGGGCGACGCCTTCACCGTGGGGCCGGATGTCAGCGCCGATCCGCTGGGCTCCGGCACGCTCTACTGCGTCTGGGAGTGGTGGGGCAACGGCAAGCCCCAGCAGTACTACGCCGTCAAGCAGGGCGTGCTGGGCGACACCGGCTTCATCAGCGGCACGGTCAGGGATCAGTACAACGTCGGAGTCGCCGGTGCGATCGTCACCGTCCCGGGCAAGGGCTCGACGGTGACCACGACCGGAGGGAGCTACACCCTCCGGGTCGCCGTGGGCACGCACAGCGTCAGCTGCAACAAGAACTATTACACCGGTCAGACGGCCGGCAACGTCGCCGTCGCCAAGGATCAGACGACGACGGTCAATTTCACCATCAACGCTCAGACGCCGAATCCCATCTCCAACCTGACCAGCCGGGGATTCGACGGGCGGGTGGTGCTGACGTGGGTGAACCCCGGCGAGGGCAATCACACCCTGACCCGGGTGATGCGCAAGGTCGGCAGCTTCCCGACCGGTCCCAACGACGGCACGCTGGTGGCCGAGATCCCCTCTTCGCAATCGCTGTGCGCGGACACGGGACTGACCAACGGATCGACCTACCATTACGCCGCCTACGCCTGCTTCGCCGATGCCAGCCGGCATTACGCCGCCGGGCGGACGGTGACCGGCGTTCCCGTGGCCGCACCCAAGGTCAACAAGCTGGTCAACGGCGGGATGGACGGCTTTACCAGCGGCGTGGCCACGGGCTGGACGGCCTACAAGGTCTACGACCCCAACAACGGGGTCTCCTTCGCGGCCGACAGTCAGAATGTCATGACCAGCCCGGCGCAGGCCGTGACGGGGCTGGACCACTGGAGCCTGCCCTCCTCCGGTCTGACCTCCGCGGGTCTGTATCAGACCGTCGGCGGCCTGACGCCCGGGAAGGTATATCAGTTCGTCGGCTACCAGGACATCTACACTTCCGATTTCGGAGCCGACGGCCGGCGCTACGTCCTGAACTTCGGGATCAACCCTGCCGGCGGAACGAGCGTCGGAACGCAGCGCTTTGACGGAACCATCGACAACGTGAAGTGGATGGGCGCCGATCAGGCCCTGTACAACAACAGTGCCGGCAGCCCGGTGCGGTTCGGCAGCTACCACCGCAGCTGGGCGGCCTACCCCGCCACATCCAGCACCATCACCGTGTGGACCGGCGTGACGATCGACAACACCGGCGTGAAGGACAACGTTCCGGCCAAATGGAACACCGATCTGCTGTGGCTCTTCGAGTGGGATGTCCCGGCCAACTCGGGCCTGCAGAACGGCAACTTCGAGGGCCCGGTGGTCGATCTGCAGAACGTCGATCCGTGGTATGGCGGAGGCGATGTGATTCCGCAGAGCTGGGTTCCGGCGGGCGGCTCCTGCGGACAGTGGAGCGCCCTGCTCTGCGAGGCGGACGGGGCACGTTCCGGTTCGCGGGGCGTCCGCGTGGCCAACCGCCGCGGCACGGTCAACGGAGGCCTGCTGCAGCGGATCGCCTGCACCAACGGCTACTACCAGACGTTCACCGCCTGGGCGAAGACCAGCGGGCAGGACGGCACGGTCGGGGCCATCGGCATCGATCCTGCCGGCGGGACCGACATCACCAGTCCGAACATCTACTGGACCACGACGTCGTCGGCGGACTGGACGCAGCTGACCGTCAACGCCACGGCCCAGGGGTCGGCCATCACCGTGTTCCTGCGGTCGCTGAACACCACGGCCGGGGGAACGGGCGGCTATCACTTCACCTATTTCGACGACTGCGCCTGGAGCCAGCAGGCGACGGCTCCGACGCCCGGCTGGATCGAAGGGACGGTCGTGGACGCCTGCGGCACGCGGGTTTCCGGTGCCACGGTCACGACCAATCCCACCGGCTATAACACCCAGACCAGCGGCAACGGAACCTACCGGATCAGCGGCGTCATGCCGGGGACCTACACTGTGACGGCCAGCCGCAGCGGCTACACCAACGTGCAGCAGGCCGGCGTGGTGGTGTCCGACGGCCAGGGAGTGACGGTCAACCTGACCTTCGCCAACACCAAGGGGCAGCTGGCCGGCGTCGTCACCGACCAGTGCGGCATTCCGATCGGCGGGGCGACCGTGTCCACGAACACGGGCGGTTACTCGGCCCAGACGGGCGCGGACGGCTCGTACCTGATCCCGCTGGTCAACGCGGGAACCTACAGCCTGACCGTCTCCAAGAGCGGGTTCTTCACTCAGACCGCCAGCGGCAGGTCCGTCACCGCGTGCTCCACCACCTACACGGACTTCCAGATGCCGCCGGCCACGAACCAGCAGGTCCTGGCCAACGGCAATATGGAGGGCGGTTTCTACGGCTTCTGGGGCGGGGCCATGCCCAACGAGTGGGGCGCCACCTGGCGCGGCACGTTCGCCACGGGAACCTGGAGCGAGGTCAACGTCGGCGGCAGCCAGGGACGCGTCCTGCAGCTGTCCGGCCTGGCCAGCGGCTTTGAAATGGGCGTGGTCCAGCGGGTCACGGGCCTGACGCCCGGGGCGAGGTTCACGTTCTCCGCCCAGGCCTACCAGTTCGACCAGGGCACGAACGTCTGGATCGCGGCCGATCCCAACGGCGGCACCGTCCTGCCGCAGCGGCAGACCTCCTTCGAGAACGTCACCGGCCGGTGGAATACCAGTTCGGTCACCGGCACGGTCGGGGCCGGAGGGACGGTCTCGGTGTTCCTCTGGGCCTATCGCCAGTGGGGAGCCGGAGCGGCCGTCCAGATCGACAACGCCAGCCTGGTTGTGGAGGGCGTCGGCACGGTGAGCGGCACGATCAGCGGGACGGTCCGCAGCGCCAGCGGAACGCCGATCGCCGGGGCCCGGGTTCAGGCGTCGCCGGGCAGCTACTCGGCGACCACCGGCACGGACGGCACCTACACCATCACCGACGTCGTGCCGGGCAGCTACGACCTCTCGGCGACGGCGACCAACTTCACCGGCCAGACGGTCGCCGGAGCGGTCGTGGCCAGCTGCCAGACCACGACGGTCAACTTCAGCCTCCAGCCGGCCACCGGCGGCAACGAGCGGCTGGCCAACGGCAACATGGAGGGAGGTTTCTGGGCGACCGGCTGGGGCGGCGGAAGCGCCATCCCGAACCAGTGGGACGGCTGGTTCAATCCCGGCGATTTCAACTGCTATGCCGAGACCGGCATCCGGCGCGGGGGCTCCTATTCCGCCCGGACGACCATCTCCGCCGGCGGCGACGGCGGCTCCGGCGGCTTCAAGCGCACCATCCACCAGAACGTGAATGTCGGGCCGTACGCGACCTTCACCATCACCGTCTGGGCCCGCCACACCAACGGCAACTGCCCGTCGATCATGTGCTGGAACCCCGACGGCGACGCCAACCCCCAGAACGCCGCGGCGGCCGGCCGCTACAAGTGGGTGACCACCGACAACTGGGGGCAGCTGAACACCTGGGTGTCCAACACGCTGAGCGGCACGGCGCCGGCCAGCGGGATCATCACCGTGATGGTCGGCGGTGCGCATCACGGCGGCGGCGGCGCCGGCACCGTCTACATCGATGACTGCAGCGTGACCGCCCAGACCGGCTCGACGGTCGGCACGCTGAACGGTTACGTCCGGGACGCCAGCAACAACGCCATCTCGGGCGCGACCGTAAGCACGAACACCGGGGGTTACAGCGCCACCACCAACGCCAGCGGGTTCTACCAGATCACGGGGGTAGCCAGCGGCGTGTATACGGTCACGGCCTCCAGGACCGGCTTCAACAGCCAGAGCCACGAGGGCGTGACGGTCCCCGCCGGCGGGACGACCAGCGTCGACTTCACGCTGACCGCCGCCAGCAGCGAAAAGATGGTCCACGGCAACATGGAAGGCGGCTTCTGGGATACCGGCTGGGGCGGCGGCAGCGCCATCCCCAACGGCTGGCAGGGATGGTACAACCCCGGCGACTTCAACTGCTATGCCGAGACCGGCATCCGGCACGGCGGGTCCTATTCCGCCCGGACGGTGCTCTCGGCCGGCGGCGACGGCGGTTCCGGCGGCTTCAAGCGCACCATCCACCAGAACGTGTACGTCGGTCCCCATGCCAACTTCACCATCACCGTCTGGGCCCTGCACACCAACGGCAACTGCCCGTCGATCATGTGCTGGAACCCCGACGGTGACGCCAATCCCGCCAACGCCGCGGCGGCCGGCCGCTACAAGTGGGTGACCACCGACAACTGGGGGCAGCTGAACACCTGGGTGTCCAACACGCTGTCCGGCACCGCGCCGGCCAGCGGCAACATCACCGTGATGGTCGGCGGTGCGCACCACGGCGGCGGCGGCGCCGGCACCGTCTACATCGACGACTGCAGCGTGACCGCCTCCCCGTAAGCGGAGGCCCTCACGGAGGAACGTGAAACCGGCGGCGGAGGCCCGGACGATCGGACGATCTCCGGGCCTCTGCTGTCCGGAAAACCGGCAACGAGAAAGGAGCCCGATCATGAGGCAGGCACTTGCGGGAACGGCCCTCTGGGTCCTGATCGCGGCGGTTCCGCCGGCGTTCGGACAGAAGCTGGCGACGCACTTCTTCTACTGGTACGACGCGCCGAACAACAATGTCAACGGGGCGCTCATGCCCTTTCATCCGCCGGGCCTGACGACGCCCTACAACGGAACCTGGTACAGCTCGCTCTCGACCGCCTGGTACCAGTGGCAGCTGGCCGACCTGAAAGCCGCCGGCTTCGACTACATCTTTCCCGTCTCGTGGGGCGAGCGCTATCAGAGCCCCTGGTTCAGGCAGAGCGTCCTGACCCGCCTGGTGGACGCCGTCCGCACGACCGGCTCGCCGATCAAGATCGGGCTGTACGACGACACGCAGTCCCAGGCGGCCGAATGGAACGCCGACAGCGGCCGCGGATACGTCAATTCGACGACCGACCCGAACCTGCAGCTGTCGCTGGCCGCCCCCGGAACCCCGTGGTACTTCTATGACTCCAAGATCAAGCCCTTCTTCCAGATGATTCCGCGGGACCTGTGGGCGACGCACAACGGCCTGCCGGTGTCCAACGGCGGCCGGCCGATGATCGCCCTGTTCACCATCTACTACTACAAGGACCATGCGGCGGCCGGAAGCATGTGGCAGGCGGTCAAGAACGCCTTTGCGGCCGACTTCGGCGTCCAGCCGTGGCTGATGCCCGACTTCAGCTGGTGGTACTTCGGCGGAAACATCGCATCGGTCGGCGACGGCCAGGTCGTGTACGGCGCCGCCTGCAGCTCCGGCACGCTCACCTACACGACCCCCAACGGCTACAAGGTCAGCAACCTCGGCCCGGGCTGCGATGCCCGGCTCATCGGCCGGCCGGACGATTACGTGCCCCGCTGGGCCGACGGCGACGGATCGAACGACGGACTCGACGATCAGTGGCTGCGCGACAACTTCCGCAAGGTGCCGACGGACGTGAATCTCATTCTGCTGGAAAGCTGGAACGAGCTGTGGGAGGGCACGTCCGTCTCGCGCTGTTTCGACTTCCCCCGCCGCACCGGAGGCCTGCTGGCCGACACCTTCTACATGGACAAAACCCGTGACCTGATGCGCGAACTGCGCGACCGCACCGCCTCGCCGGCCACGCTGCAGAACGGCGGCATGGAAGGCGCCTTCAGCAACGGCGTGGCCGCGTCCTGGACGCCGTTCTGGGTCTACGGCGACGTGGCGTTCGCCCAGGAGAACACCGACAGGCGCGGGGGAACCAGGGCCCAGAAGATCCACTCGAGCTGGTGGACGCACCTGGCCGGGCTCCATCAGCGGGTGGCGGCCACGCCGGGGGCCACCTACACCTTCTCGGCCTGGACGTTCCGCCACGATTCATGGAACAACGGCAGCAACAACGAGGAGACCTGGGTCGGCATCGACCCGACCGGCGGCGTGGATCCGACCTCTCCGGCCATCGTGTGGAGCGGCAGCCTGTATTCCTACCGCACGTGGACCCAGCAGTCGGTGACCGCCACCGCCTCGGCGAACCGGATCACCGTCTTCCTGCGGGCCCGGGCCAACTACGGCGGCGGAGACATGCGGGCGGTGTTCGACGACTGCACCCTCACCCAGCAGCAGGGCGGCACCATCGCCGGAACGGTCAGCTCCAGCGCCGGCGGAACGATCACCGGCGCGACCGTCACGGCCAGCCCCGGATCCTACAGCACGACGACCGGCGCCGGCGGCCAGTACAGCCTCATCGGCATCCCCGCCGGCACCTACACGGTCACGGCCTCGGCCGCCGGCCACAACCCCTCGACGCAGAACAACGTGGCCGTCAGCAACAACCAGACCACGACGGTCCATTTCACGCTTCAGAGCAACGCACCGGTCGAGAAGATGCTCAACGGCGGCATGGAAGGCGGTTTCTGGTCCACCGGCTGGGGCGGCGGCAGCGCCATCCCGAACAGCTGGCACGGGTGGTACAACCCCGGGGACTTCAACTGCTTCCCCGAGACCGGTATCCGGCGAAGCGGAGCGTACTCGGCGCGCACGACGATCTCCTCCGGCGGAAGCCCCGGCACCGGCGGCTTCAAACGCAGCATCCATCAGAACGTGTATGTCGGTCCCCATGCCAACTTCACCATCCGGGTCTGGGCCCGCCATACCAACGGCAACTGCCCGTCGATCATGTGCTGGAACCCCGACGGCGACGGCAACCCCCAGAACGCCGCCAATGCCGGCCGCTACAAGTGGGTGACCACCGACAACTGGGGGCAGCTGAACACCTGGGTGTCCAACACGCTGACCGGCACCGCGCCGGCCAGCGGGAACATCACCGTGATGGTCGGCGGGGCGCACCACGGGGGCGGAGGTACGGGCACCGTCTACATCGACGACTGCAGCGTCACCGTGCCGTGAACGGCACGCTGCCGAGGGCACAGAGGGCGCACAAATCCGACCGTCCTCCGGGGGACCGGCCGGGGCCTGCTGGCCCGGGGCCGGCCCCCTGTGCGCGCCGTGAACACCCGGCCTGCGCGACGCCGACGGGCGGAGGGAACCATGGTTCTGCCGGGCGCTACTCCTTCCGGACCGCCTGGGTGATTGAACGCCGCTCCGGCTGCAGGCTATGCTGTCGGCGTCCCGAATCCGGCGGGCCCCCGGGTCCGCCTGAGCGGTGCAGGACCGCCAGAGACGGGTCATTGGAGTCCAAGGTGACGACGGGCGACGGACTGCCAGAACTCCGGCGGAGAGATGTGCTGAAGCTGATCGGGGCGGCAGGTGCGGGCCTGAACGTGCCGGCCTGCGGCCCGCGGTCGTGCGAGACGCATCCTCCGGCGGCCGGCCCAGGTCGCAGAGACCTCGTCCATATGGTGAATTATCCGGAAGTGGAGGATTTCGAGCTCCTGGCACAACGGGGTATCAACACCGTGCTGATCGAGCTCGAGGCGGACGGAACGGACTGGGAGGCGACGTATGCGGCCGCCATCCGGCACGGCCTTCGCGTCATCCCGCTCATCTGGGACCCCCAGGCGGATCAGTCGATCTGGCGCTGGGACGACCACAGAAACGAATGGCAGCTGGATCCGGACGACTATCCGCAGTCGGCCGGCGCGGCGTTTCTGCGTTTCCTGAAGGACCGTCCGGCGTATTTCGAGCAGACGTTCGCCATCTACTCATTCCATGAGCCCCTCTGGCACCCCGAGAGAACCGGGCCGGCGCGTATGAAGGTCTTCTATCGTCAGATCACGGAAGAGATCTTCCCCGGCGGGAGCGTCCGCGTTTACGGGGAGGACATCACCATGGGATGGCCGCAGTCGGACGAGTGCCTGACAGGGGTGCTCGACTACGAGACGCACAACGTCTATCCCTTCGTCGACACCCCGCAAGGCCGTTACCGTCCCTTCGATGTCGACTGCAACTGTTATGGCGAGCCGACGAACGACCGCAGCGCCACGATCCGGGCGGAACTGGACTGCCTCGACGAGCGGCTGCGCCGCTATGCCTCCGCCGAGCCGGCCGCGACGGGGCGAAGGCCGCAACCCATCGTTCTGCTTCAGACTTTTGTGGACGGTGATTATACCGACCTCTGGAATCGCATGCCGTCGGCGGAGGAAATGGAAGCCTTCGCCTCCGTGCTTCTCGACTCGCGGCGCGACCGGCTGACGGGTCTGGGCTGGTATCCGTACCGGCTCGTGTCGGACAACTACCAGGCCTGCCTGCACACGCACCGTTTCGATGAGTCCAACGCCGATCGGTGGGAGGTGCTGCGCAGCATCTCGACCAGGTTCTTCCGGCAGGAGAGGGGTTCTCGGCTGTGAGGGTTGCTTCTCCGGAAGCGCCCACCCCCAGCCATGCATGACCGTCCGACCGGCGGGTCAGGCCCGGCCGGCGCTGCGACGGGCCGCGTTCCGGGCGGCGGTACGCCCGTTGCCGTTGCCGTTCTCAGCGGAACCGCCGTGACCGTGCGTGCCGGCGGCGGACGAGGCGGAAGCCCGGCTCTCGGACTTGCCCGCGGAAAGGCGATCGAAGAAGCCGCCCATGCGGCGCAGCCGCTCGTATCGCCGCTTGAGCAGCGTATCGATGCGGACGCGCTTGAGTTCGCGGAGCTTTTCGACCAGGTAGCGCTCCAGCGTGCCGGCCATGGCGCCGGGGTCGCGATGGCCGCCGCCCAGGGGTTCCGGCAGGATGTCGTCCACCAGCCCAAGCCGCTTGAGTTCCGCGCTGGTCAGCCGCAAAGCCTTGGCCGCGTCGGGGGCCCGCTCGGCGCTCTTGAACAGGATGGCGGCGCAGCCTTCCGGCGTGATCACCGAATAGTAGGCGTGCTCGAACATCGCCAGGCAGTCGCCCACGCCGATGCCCAGGGCCCCCCCGCTGCCGCCCTCGCCGATCACCACGCAGCAGATCGGCACGCGCAGGCGGGACATCTCCATGAGGTTCACGGCGATGGCCTGGGCGATGCCTCGCTCCTCGGCCTTGTCGCCGGGATAGGCGCCCTGGGTGTCGATCAGGCAGACCACCGGGAGGCGGAACTTCTCGGCCAGTTTCATCTTCCGAAGGGCCTTGCGGTAGCCTTCGGGGTGGGCGCAGCCGAAATGTCGCTCGATTTTCTCGCGGGTCTCGCGGCCCTTGTCGTGGCCGATGAGCATGACCTTCTGGCCGCCGATGCGGCCGAAACCGGTGACGATCGCCCGGTCGTCGCCGAAACAGCGATCCCCGTGCAGCTCGCAGAAATCCCGCACGAACCGCTCGATGTAGTCCTGCAGCACCGGCCGCCGGGGATGCCGGGCGACCAGCACCGTCTCCCAGGGGGTCAGCCGGGCATAGGTGCGGCGGGTCATCTGATCGAGCCGCTGGCGCAGAGCACGGATGTCCTCGGCGAGGTTGCGGCCGGAGCGGCTCTGGGTAAGCTCCAGCTCGGCGATCTCCCGCTCGATGCGGACGAGCGGCTTCTCGAATTCCAGGATGACTCCCGGGCCCGTCAGGCCGTTGCCGACGGGTCGGGTCTCAGGTTGCGTCGCCAATGTCCTTGCTCCCGGTGGGCCTGAATCCGTTGCCGGCTCCACCTTTGCGCGCCATTCCGGGGGCGGCACGGATTGCTTGATCCATCAGGATACCAACTGGAGCGGCGGAGGCAAGAACATTTTGTGGCGGCGGATTTGACGGCCGGTCGGCGGCGGGGTTACAGTACCGGCGTCCCCGGGCGATCCGAAAATGCATAAAGATTTTGATATCAATAGTTTAAAGCGAATCTGCATCGTCGGTGCAGGCCTTCTGGGCGGGTCGATCGGACTGGCGCTGCGGGCCGCCGGTTTCGTGGGCACACGGGTCGGGCTGGGCCGCCGGGCGATATCGCTGGAGAAGGCTCTGGCCTGCGAGGCGGTGGATGAAGTCACACTTGAACCGGCGGAGGGTGTCCGGGGAGCCGACCTGGTGGTGCTGTGCACCCCGATCGGGCACTTCGAGGGCCTGCTGGATGCGATGCGGGCCCACCTGGAGCCCGGGGCCCTGGTGACGGACATTGCCAGCACCAAGGTCCAGGTGGTGCGGCTGTGCGAGCGGAAGCTGCCGCGGACGGTTCAGTTTGTCGGCTCGCACCCGATGGCCGGCTCGGAGAAGACCGGCGTGGAGTTCGCACGGGCCGACCTGTTCGAGCTGGCCCTGTGCATCGTGACCCCCACGCCGCGCACGGCCGAGTCCGCGGTCGTCCGGGTCCGGCGGTTCTGGGAGACGCTGGGGGCGTACACCATGACGCTGAGCCCCGGCAAGCATGACCGGCTGCTGGCCCGGGTCAGCCATCTGCCCCACGCCCTGGCCACCGCTCTGGTGACGATGTCGCTGACTGAAGACGCGATCGATCTGGCCGGGCCGGGCTTCGCGGACGTGACCCGGCTGGCCAGCGGCGACCCGGCGATGTGGGTCGATATCCTGCGGACCAACCGCCGCGGTGTGCTCTCGGCCATCGACCGGCTCACCGCCGAGCTTCAGCGGCTGCGCCGGCGGCTGGAGCGGGACGATGCGGCCGGCTTGCACAAGTGGCTGGCCGGTGCCAAGGCCGCCAGGGACGCCTGGATTTCCAGCCGATATCGCAAGAGGATCCTGCCTTCATGACTGGTTTCGACGACGCCGGCCGGGTTCTGTGGCGGATCCGGGTCGACCCCGTCCGGGCGGACGTGGATGCCCAGGGCGCGGCGGTCCTGCGGAGCATTCACGAGCTCGGGCTGACCGGAGTGACCCGGGCGGCCTTCAGCCGGCTCTACCTGCTGGAGGGTCCGCTGCCGGAGGCTCAGGTCCGGCGGATCGCCGGAGAACTGCTGACCGATCCGATCACCGAGTGTTTCAGCCTGCTTCAGGGCGGCGACGACCGGGGCCTTCCGGGCGAAGGTTTTGACGGCTGCATCGAGGTGCACCTCAAGGGCGGGGTGATGGACCCCGTGGCGGCCTCGGCGCTGGCGGCGATCGCGGACCTGGGCATCCCGGCCGAGGGGCTGGCGCTCTCGACGGCGCGGCTCTACCGGCTGGCGGGGCTGCAGTCGGCGGAGCAGGCCGAGACGGTCGCCCGCCGCCTGCTGTGCAACGACTGCATCGAGGTGCCCTACATCAGCGGTTTCGGCCGGCACGACGCCCGGCCGGCGCGTCTGCCGGCGGCGCCGCAGCGCGACCTGGAGCTGCGTCATGTGGCCCTTCGCGACCTGGACGAAGCCGCGCTGGTGAAGCTTTCCCGCGACGCCCACCTGTTCCTTTCGGCCGAGGAGATGATCGCGATCCGCGACCATTACCGCCGGCAGGGCCGCGAGCCGACGGACCTGGAGCTGGAGACTTTCGCCCAGACCTGGAGCGAACACTGCGTGCACAAGACGCTCCGCAGCGCGGTGCGCTATGTCGGCGATCCGATGCCGCCGGGATCGGCGGTCGCCGGTGAGCCGCTCGGCGACGGCACGGTGCGGATCGACTACGCGAATCTGCTGGCCGACACCATCGCCCGGGCGACACGCACCCTGCAGGCCGAAGGCCGGGCGGACGGATGCCTGTCGGTGTTCAAGGACAACGCCGGGGTCATCGCCTTCGACGAAGACTACGGGCTGGCCTTCAAAGTCGAGACCCACAACCGCCCGTCGGCGATCGAACCCTATGGCGGAGCGGCCACCGGCATCGGCGGAGTGATCCGCGACGTCATGGGCTGCGGGCTGGGGGCCCGGCCGATCGCCAACACCGATGTGTTCTGCGTGGCCGGGACCGACTTTCCGGCCGACCGGCTGCCCCGGGGGGTGATGCACCCGCGGCGGGTTCTGCAGGGCGTGGTGGCCGGGGTCCGCGACTACGGCAACCGCATGGGCATTCCGACGGTCAACGGGGCGGTGCTGTTCGACGACCGCTACCTGGGCAACCCCCTGGTGTTCTGCGGCTGCCTGGGGTTGATCCCGCGGCGCTGCATCGCCAAGGAGCCCCGCGCCGGGGACCTGGTGGTGGTGATCGGCGGGCGCACGGGGCTGGACGGGATTCACGGGGCGACGTTCTCCTCGGCCGAGCTGACCGACACGCACGCCGACGAGTTCGCCCACGCCGTCCAGATCGGCAATGCGATCACCGAAAAGCAGGTGCTGGACGCGATGCTGGCGGCCCGGGACCACCCCGACGGCTGCCTGTACACCGCGGTCACCGACTGCGGCGCCGGCGGGCTGAGCAGCGCCGTGGGGGAGATGGCCGAGACGCTCGGCGCGGTGGTGGACCTCGAGCGGGTGCCGCTGAAGTATGCCGGGCTGCGCTATGACGAGATCTGGATCAGCGAGGCCCAGGAACGGATGGTCCTGGCCGTGCCGCCGGACCGCTGGGAAGCCCTGCAGGCGATCTGCCGGGCGGAGAACGTCGAGGCCACGGCTATCGGCGTGTTCGGCAATGCCGGCCGGCTGCAGCTGCGTTACCGGGGCCGGACCGTGGGCGACCTGGACACCGACTTCCTGCATCACGGCCTGCCCGCGCGGTGCCGGCACGCCGGGTGGAAGGCCTCCGACGCACCGACGACTGCCGGCCGGGGGATGGCGGCGTTGCGCCCGGCGAAAACGGCCGGACCGGCGGATGCCGCCGCGGCCCTGCTGGAACGGCTGTCGGCCCCGGACACCGCCAGCAAGGAGTGGATCATCCGGCAATACGATCACGAGGTGCAGGGATCCAGCGTGATCAAGCCGCTGACCGGGCCGGGCCAGGGGCCCTCGGACGCGGCGGTGATCCGGCCGCGGCTGGACGGTCCGCGGGGCGTGGCCCTGGGGTGCGGTCTGTGCCCGCGGATGAGCGACGCGGACCCCTACTGGATGGCCGTGAGCGCGATCGACGAGGCGGTGCGCAACGTCGTCTGCGTCGGCGGCGATTTGGACCGCACGGCGATCCTGGACAACTTCTGCTGGGGCAACTGCGACGACCCGCGCGAGCTGGGGGGCCTGGTGCGGGCCTGCCAGGGCTGCCACGACGCGGCGGTGGCCTACGGGGTCCCGTTCATCTCCGGCAAGGACTCGCTGAACAACGCCTTCGCCCTGGACCCCGGCGACGCGGCCGCACTGGCCGGACGGCTGCCGATCCGCAACGGGCGGATCGTGATCCCCGGAACGCTGCTGATCAGCGCCGTCAGCGTGATCGAGGACGTCGCGCGGTGCGTGACCATGGACGCCAAACCCGCAGATGGCGTCTTCCTGCTGGTGCGGATGCGAGCGTCCGACTGGTCGGATATCGGCGTGACGGCGCCGGTCCGGCTGCACCGGGCGGTGGCCGGCTGGATCTCGGCCGGCCTGGTCCAGGCGGCGCACGACTGCGGCGGCGAGGGCGTGCTGGTGACGCTGGCGGAAATGGCCTTGGCCGGCCGCTGCGGCATGGACGTCACGTGCGAGCCGTTCGAGGGGCTGACGGATGTGCCCTGCGGCTATGTGCTGCAGGTGGCCGCGGACGCGGTCGAGCGGATCGGGCGGGAGGCCGGGGCCTTGGCGGGTGCGGCCTGCATTTCGGTGGGACGGACGCGGAAGGATGAGCAGTTCGTGGTCAACGCGCCTGACGGGGGTGGCGGTTTCAACCTCGAGGTCGCCGATCTGGACCGGGCCTGGCGCGGCGGACCGGCCTGGTAGCCATCTTGCGCCAGGCGCGGCCGAGGCGTTCCCGCGTCGCATCCTTGTCCGCATTTGCCAGCCGCAACCTTGTCGGGAAGCCCTGTCCGTCGGCGACGGCCGGCACGGAGGCCGGCCGCTACGGCGCTTCGCGGCGACGATGTGCGGCCATCCAAGGCGCCGGGCGGTGCGGACGCCAGGCGGGGTGTGCAGGAAGCGCCACCTGCCGGAATCGGGGAATCAGGCCTTTGGATCGCCAAGAAAGAACGACGGGCCTGACGTCGCCGTCAGACCCGCCGTTATCTGGCGATCATGTGGTGGTCGGCCCTGTGGAGGCTTTCCACCGCTGTGTGGCCGTCATCTCAGCGACGACGACGCAGGAACAGGCCACCGAGGCCCAGCAGCAGAGCGCTAACCGGCTCGGGAACCACGGTGATGACACCCCGATCCGTGACGATCATTTGCCAACTCTCCTGGGCATGAGTGTAATACGACGGCCAGCCTTCCGGGAAGTAGATCTCGTCAGCCCAATCAAACGCGATAGCCGCAACCTGGTACACGGCACCCGGCAACGACGCCGGAACCGAGATATACAGCTTGCTGCAGATCCAGCCGTCGACGAGCTGCGGGTTATCGCCAAGCGAGAAGATCTTGTTCTCGAAGATTCCGCCGCCCTGATCGTAATTGCCGGGCCCGGTGTTGTCCTGATTCCAGGTGGGAGTCAGCTGCGGCAGCGCGTTTACCAATGTGGCAGCGCTGCTCGGGGGATCCATCTGATAGTACATCTGAATGGCGGTAGATGTCTGGTCCGGCGGACAGGTGAGGAGGACATCCAGCTCCACGACCGTCGGGGTCGCCGCCGCATCGATCACGATGTCCGAAATGTTCACCGTGATGACGCCCATCGGCATTTCCTGCCCGTAGGCGGCACCGCTCAGAGCCAACATCACAAGGACTGCAATCTTCTTCATAACTCTTTCCTCCTTCGTCAAGAAAGAACTCCAGAAAAACACTCGCCCACCATTCTTCTTGCAGCACCGGACCGAAACGTTCGGGCCGGATCAGCAACCCTTATCGCTTACCTTGTCATCAGCACCAGGCAGTTGCCCGGATTGGTCCCGTTGTTCTTGGAGATAGACACGTCCGTACCGTCCACAAGGCTGTTCTTGTTGAAGTCGTACTCATCCCACACGAGGGCACGGTTACCGGGG
>Ga0129299_1000766_pt1 | contig 21154 bp, 15 predicted proteins | sample ConPoolayeCmetaG_FD_94477 | JGI IMG/M metagenome (GOLD analysis project Ga0129299, IMG submission 94477) | Hot spring microbial mat communities from California, USA to study Microbial Dark Matter (Phase II) - Cone Pool mat layer C metaG ...
ATGCTAACGAGTTCGGAGCGTCGTCACCCGGGCTGGAAGCGGGTATTTTAGTTCACCGCCCTCGTGGTCGATGGGCCTTGATGGCGAGGGGTCGGGGGGCGCGCGTGGGGTACAAATCGCGATGCACCTCGTAAGGGCTTAAGTTCCGTTCAACCAGAGGTAAAGTCACATTCAGTTGGAAAGGAGTCTGGTATGAAGTGTCGGGCGATTACGGTTTGGTCGGCCTGTGGACTGCTGGCGGCCATCCTCGGGGCGGCGGGCTGCAGCCATGGCAATGGGAAGAAGGATAGTACGGGTCCCGGAAAGGAAACGGTGCGGGTCACGCTCACCTACGTCACCAAGCCGTCCACGGAATTGCCAAAAGGTCTGAACACCCTGGCCGTTCTCGATTCGGAGACCACGGACGACACGGAGAAGAAGTGGTCGGGCATCGCCGCGAACATGATCTCGGGCCTGCTGGATGAGGCGGCCCGCAGGGGCGGGGCGAAGCTGACGGTCGCGGATCGGCAGAACGTGAGCAAGATCATGAAGGAAAAGGACATGGCAATGGCCGGTATCGTCGAGGGCGCCAAGGCGGCCGAGGCGGCCAAGCTGCTGAATGTCCAGGGCATGATCGCCAGCACGATCACGGTCAAAGTTGAGAAGCACGCCGGCAAGGGTCGGACGATCAGCGCGGCCAACGTGATCGCCTGGTCCCGCGGTGGCGGCGGGGGGGTGGAAACTGAAGAGATCGAGAAGGTCAGCCGCAACATTACGGTCCAGTGCCGCTTCGCCCTGATCGATGCGGCTACGGGCAAGGTCCTGATAGATCACGTCAGCCCGACGCTCCGCAAGACGGACAAAACCAAGACCAGCCCCTTCTTCGGTGCCAGCAAGACCGAGGCCGAACTCACCCCGCGAGACGAGATCATCGGCGAGCTGGTCGAGAAGGAGGTCCGCAAGTTTATCGGTCGGTTCATGCCATGCCAGGTGGAAGAGACCATCGAGGTCAGGCCGAGCAAGAACGAGGCGTGCAAGGCCGGCGTGAGGTTGCTGGCGGCGGGGGAGTATGACCAGGCGATCAAGATGTTCGAGGACGCCATCGCCGCCAGCGAGGAGGGCAAGGACAAGTACGCCGTGTTCGGGTTGGGGGTGGCCTACGAGGCCAAGGGAGACCTCGAAAAGGCCCTGAAGACCTATCGCGACGCGGTCGTTTTGGATTCCCCAGGTGCCGAGCAGGCCATGCAGAGGGTCAAGGCGCGGATGGCTGCTGCCGGCGGAGAAGCGAAGTAGCCGCAGCGACGTGGAAACCGACTAACCCCAAACGGCGATAGGTGTCTGAAAGAGTGTCGGTCGCCGAACAAGGCGGGATGGAAAGGGTGGAACGCAGTGGCGTGAGCGCCAGATAAGGAGAACCAAAGGATGAGATCGAGGTTTTTGCTTGTACTGTGGGCGAGTGGATCCTGGGTGGCCAGTTTGGGCACCCCCACGCTGGGCGAAACGACCGAGGCGCAGAACAAGTTGCTCGCCAAACGGGCCGCCGAGGCGGACGCCTATCGCAAGATCGCCGAAGCCGTCAAGGGTCTGCAAATCAACTCCACGACCTATGTGCGCGACTTCGTGACCGAGTCGGACATCATCCGGTCGGAGCTGGACGCGTTCATCCGCGGCGTGCGGTTGGGCAAGCCCCGGTGGTTCGACGACGGGACGTGCGAGGTGGAGGCCGAGGTGACCATCGCCGAGATCATCACCACGCTGAAGGAACTGCATACCCGGCACTACAAGGGGGACCGCATCAAGGCGGTCGATTTCGAACAGATGACCCAGCAAGTTAAGACGGACAAGATCCGCGTGGTCGGCCAGGGCGCCCCGCGTCCGGACCTGCCACCGGACTTGCCGGAAGGCGTGGTCGACAAGCTCGGAGGGCCGCCAGTCCCGCCAAGCCCGCCGCTTCCGAAGATCTGGAAGCCCGTTCCGCCGAACCAGCGTCTGATGGCCAAACGCGCCGCCGAACTCGACGCCAAGCGCCAGCTTCTCGAGCGGATCAAGGGGCTGCGGATCGACAGCCGGACCCAGGTCCGCGACTTCGTGACCGAGTCGGATACGATCAACACCGAAGCGATGGGTCGTCTGACGGGCGCCCGGGTGATCCGCGAGTACTTCCATGATGACGAGTTGATCGTCGAGGTGACCGTCGAGGTGCCGGTGGAGTGGGTCATCGAGACGGTCAAGCAGCTCAGCGTCCGGAGCTGGCAGGGCGACCACCTCAAGGCGCTCGACTTCGAGCAGATCCTGCGTCAGCAGATCAAGCAGAACTTCCAGGCCACCGGCATGGGGACGTTGCCCAAGCCGACCGTTCAGAAGCTCGCTCCGCAGGTTCAGGTGCCCGATTGGCCTGAGGTGATCCGGGCCACGGGACAGGGGACCGATCCGGAGATCAAGACGCCTCAGGGCAAGCTCAAAGCCGCCCGCGCGGCCGAACTCGACGCCAAGCGGAAGCTGGCCGAACAGATCTGGGGGCTCCGCATCGACTCGACCACCCTGGTGAGAGACTTCGTCACCGAGCGGGATGATATTCGCAGTCAGGTGCAGGCCGTCCTGGTCGGCTCCTATGTCGAGGCGACGAAGTTCAACGACGACGGTACGGTCGAGGTGACGGTGGCGATCCCCTCGGCTCAGATCTGGACGATCATTTATAAGGAGCTGCGGATCGTCCAGCGCGCCAAGGGCAGGTGAACCGGCCTCGCTTAGAGGGTGTACCAAGGATTGGGGACCGTCGGTTCTGTCCGGGCCGACGGTCCCTGTGCGTCTTGCTGGTGCGGGAGGAAAGGCGTCATCCGAGCCTGCCAGATCACAGCGGCCAAGGCCGTGCGCGTGATTGATCTGCCCCCAGCCTCGCCCGGGCCGGGTAACATATTGCTGCGGGTCGAGGCGGTGGCCATCTGCGGCAGCGACCTGCACATCTACAACACGGGGAGCAGCGGCGGGGAGCCGTTGACCGAACCGTTGGTTCCGGGGCATGAGGTCGGTGCCGTTGTGGAACGCGGCGACGAGTCGCTGCCGGTCGGAACGCGCGTCGCCGTCGAACCCACCATTTCCTGCATGACGTGCGAGTTTTGCATGCGGGGCGATCCCAACCTTTGCCCCCGTCACCGTTTCCTCGGCCTGCCGGGAACGCCGGGGGCCATGCAGGAGATGATCGCACACCCGCGACGGCTCGTTGTCCCGGTGCCCCCCTCGATGCCGCCGACGGTGGTGCCCCTGCTGGAACCCCTGGCGGTAGCGGTCCACGTGGCCGATCTGACCCATGCGCGGGTGGATCGGACCGTCGCCGTGTTCGGACTGGGTGCGATCGGCCTGATGGTCTTGCAGGTGATGCGATTGATGGGTTGTCGGGTGGTAGGGTGCGATCCGGTGCCCGAACGGGTCCGGATGGCTGAGCGCTTCGGACCGGAGGCCGTCTTCAACACGCAGGGGCCACCGTCCGTGGAAACCGTCCGGCGATGGACGAACGGCAGGGGGGTTGATGTCGCCATCGAGGTCGCCGGTCCGAATCAGGCGGTTCGAGACGCCGTGGACGCCGCGGCCCCCGGCGCGAGGGTGTTGATCGTGGGGATTCAACCGGACGACCAGATCGCCTTTCGCGCCGTCACCGCTCGCCGCAAGGGCCTGACGATCGTCATGGTCCGCCGCTCGCGGAACACCCTCCATCGGGCCATCGAGCTGTACCGAACCGGGCGCGTCCAACTTGATCCGCTGGCGACGCACGCGTTTCCGCTCGAGCGTGCCGCCGAAGCCTTCGCCCTCGCGGCCGCCTACGCGGACGGTGCCATCCGAACAATCCTTCGCCCAAGCTGAATTCGCCTACCGGGATCCAAGTGCGCGGAGCACCGACTCAACGCCTGCTCCACTCTTGGAGACGCTTGCGGACGGCCTCGGCGTTGAAGTGGGCGGGGGGAGTTTTGTCCAAGCCCGCCTGAAGGTCTTCCAACGTCGGTGTCTTGGAGGGCACGCCCTCGGGCGGGACCTCGGCACCGGCAACCCAGACGATGGCGTTCAGAACGAGCTTGCGGAAGTCGTCGTGGGCCCAGTTCCACTGAGAGTGCCCGCCCGTAAAGCCGAAGCCGCGCCCGCCGCCCGCGCGCTCGAATGCCCAGGCAAGATGCTCCGCCTGTCCCATTCGTGCGCGGACATGCGGATTGCCGCTATGAGGCCCGTCCGGGCGCCGGCGGGTGTCGTCCGGAGGTGTGGCGGTGAGAATCGGCGTCACCCCCTTCATGTCCGAGACGAATCGCATGTGGTAGTACCACTCGTCGTCGATCGCGAACGGCCTGACGCCGCGTGTAATCGGGTGGTCCGGCAGCGTTTTGAACTCGGCCTTCCAGTGCGGGTTGACCGACCAGTGCTGCTCGTAGTACCCGCCGATCCATCGCAGGTAGTGTTCACCGGGCTTGCCCTTGGGGACATCCAGGGCATAGTGAAGCACGGTCAGTCCCACACCCCTGCTCAGAACCTTGTCGAGTGATTCCAGATGAGGCAGAACCATGTTCCCCGCGCCCCCGTCCCCATACAGAACCACGGCGTTCGCGTTGTCGAACGCCGTCGGGTCCTTGGGCCAACCGTTGCGGTAGACCGCGGCGTGCACCGCAAGACCGCTCTCGTTCAGGGCCTTGGCCAGGAGTTCACAGCCGGCGTTGTGTTCGTGATCCCCATAGCCGTGACTCGGTCCGCCGGCGACGAAGACGATCTTCCTGGTGTCGTCCATCGGCAGGCGCTTCAGGCGGATGTTTCGGAACTGGATCTTCATCGGAGGTCCGACGTGGAGCTGGAGCGCCAACAGTCCGCCTCGCCGGCGGACCTGTGCGTCCTGGTCTTCGGCCTCGATCATGACCTGACCGTTGATCTTCTGAACGAACCGGTAACCCTTGGCGATGATGTGATAGCTGTTCCAGTCCCCCTTCTTGATGGCCGCCGTAAGGGCATCTGCGTCGCCGACCTTGCCGACGACCTTCTTCTTGTGGTCGTCGCCGATGACGACCTTCTCGCCGCGCTCGGCGAGGATGCCCCGGTACCGCTCACCGTAGAGAATGCCGGTAAACCGGTCGGTGGCGTCGATGTCGGCTTGATAGCCGCCGATGACCCACCGGCCCCACTCCTTGGGCTTCTCGAAGCTGCGGAACTGAATGCCGCTGTTCCCCTTGTCGCCGCTGAGGAGGCGGTATTCCAGCGTCAGCTCAAAGTCGTCCACCTCGCCCAGCCGCCAGATGAGGAACGTGTTGACCTTCAGCGGCTTGTCGGTGGTGGTTTCACCGGTGATCGCCCCGTCCTCGACGCGCCACAGCGCCGGATCGCCGTCCCATCCGTTCAGCGTCTCGCCGTCGAAAATCGGCTTGAAACCGTCGTCCCCGCTTGCTGCGACGGTCACGGTAGAGGAGGCCCCAAGGAAGATCAACAGGACAACACCAACCATCGGCATTCGGTTGGACATAGGGTTGCTCCCTGAACTCCAATGGGTGGGTCCCACGGGAATCACGTAGGCAGAAAGGGGCCGCGCCCGCTTTGTTGCCCCCGCCATCATTGTCGCCGGTCTACTTGCGGCGGATCCCCAACAAACCACCCAACGCAAGAACCGCGAGGGTGACGGGCTCGGGAATCAACGTGTAGCCCTCAGGCAGTGTAAACGACACCTCCTGGACGGCCTCGGAATCGTCGCTGTGAGGGCTCCCCTCTACACGGATCTCGACGAATACGTCGAAGAAGCTTTCGACGGGAAGGACGACCGGCACGGTAGACGGCCCCTTGTAAACGGCATGCCAACCCGTGCCAACATCGAAGAACACGTCAAAGAAGCTCTGGGCGTAGACACCGCTCCCGCTCAACGCCCCATTCCCCGCAAGCGTGGCCGAACCCGAGGCCAAGGGGATCCCATCGGCCTCGAAGTCCAGGGCAACGGTCGTTGTAGCCAAGGCGTCTTTGACGACGAGTTCCACTGGGCCAATGAGCACGCCCCCCGTGACCGTCTCCCCGGGGCCATGGATAATGTCGGTGCCGCCCCGGCCATAGCCCGTAGCGGTGGCACTGGCCTGGGTGGTCTCCCCGACCACTGCGATATACCCGTCCACGTCCGTATAAAGTGAGACACCCCCTTGGACGGTTCGGTCAGCGGAGGCTTGGGCGGAAGACCACGTTCCCGACGGCCAGGAGGCGTAGGACGAACAGGCCGCGTGGTTGAGCCCCTCGTCCGAATCCTGATCGCTGTTGAATTCCGTGTTGTTGTTCCGGGCCACCTGGGCCCACGTCCAGGTTGAGACGGCCCAGCAGGGGGCCGTTACCCAGAAGACAACAACCCCAACAGTCCACATCCTTCTCGTGTTCATCGTACTCCCTACCTTTCTCAGCCCTGCCCCCCGGTATCCCCCACGAGGTTCGTAGGTCGGGCCTTCCAACCCGACACCTCATTCCACATGACACGGGGGTGTTGGATTCCCTCGCCCGACCTACGACGCCCCTCTTAGAATGTGGCTTGGTTATGGAAGTGTTGGGGTGCGACCCGACCCTTGGTGGGAAACGTCCTTTTTCCGGTAGCACCCTCCGTAGCTAACTCATTGAACCCGCAAACATGCTCCATCTGGGGGGAGGATCGGCTCGCCCCTCACACATCTTCTCCTCTCCGTTCTTCTCGACTTCTTGTGAAGTTCCAAATGCGTCGAGAAAAAGCCCCTTCCTCAGTCCAATAACGTTAGATTACCACCGCTTCACGGAATCGTCAAGCAGAAACAGAAAATCTTCAGGACGACGTTGAAGGCTTTAACAGCAAGCGTCGCAATGGGTTACCTTGAAATCGGCTCATGCCGTATTGATGACGGTGCGTTACTGCAAACGAGACCAAATTTACGATTCCCGCTTGGTTCAATCCCCTGCCCTCGGACCAGGGAGAACAGAAGCCGAGCGGCGCCAGCTGCCGGTCTTCGCTCCACCCCCTGAACCATGCCCGTTTGCCCGATCCGCGGGATTCATTCCACGCGGCGCAAATCCAAACCGATCAGGGACAGCCGATCGTTACCGAAGAGCGGGACGCTCGCGAGGTGTGGGATGCCTGCCGTCGTGGCGAGGGCAATCATGCTCGTTTTTCCGCGTCCCCGTGAATCGATCCGCGTCCGGGCCGATGCCGTCACTTGCCGGTCCAGTAGTCCACGACCAGCACCTTCTCCAAGTGAGGGCCGAGGCGCTTGCCGAACGCCTTGTGCTCCGGATGAGGCAGATAGATCGCCCGGTCCTCTTCGCTCAGGAACGTCAGGAGGAAGCAGTGCGTGTAGCCCTGGCTGTGGTTCTCGACGCTCACGTTCGTGCCCCACTCCAAGTCGTGGATCGCGGGGATCTTCGCCGGGAGCGCCCGGAAGGCGTCCTCGATGGCCTTGATCTGCTCCGGCGTGGTCCCTTCCTTAAACTTGAAGAGCACGACGTGCCGCAGGACCTTCCGATCCTTGGCTTGCGGTGCTTGCCGCGGACCTCCCATCTTGCCGCTCTGGTCCGCGCACCCCGTCCACAGGGACACCATCAGACCCATGCAGAGTCCGGTCGTCGCCGCACGTGTCACCATTGCTCGATTCCTCCTTTATATAACAAGTCGACAGCGATTAGACCTTCCCCGCGTCGATTTCCTCAATCGTCGGCAGGCGTTTGTCGGCCGGCGGGAGGTTCTTGTACCAAAGCCGGATCATCCCTCCCAAGGACACCAGGAAAATCGCCAGCGTGATCGCGAAGGACCGCCAGTCGCGGATGATCGCCTGCATGGGCAACAAGAAGAGGGTGATCTGCCACATCAGCGCGAACGGCAGCGCCGCCAGGTCGTAGAAGTGTTCGCGCTCCATGGCCCGGCGAGTGTCGGGATGGAGTTTGCTCTTGAGGGGACCCCAGAATCCGAACGGCCGGGTCGTCTTGTAAAAGTGCTCGACGACCTTCGGGTCCGCCGGCTTGGTCAGATAGGTCCCCACGATCGCGCCGACCAGGGCGATGCTCGTGCTCAGGATGAACTTGTAGTAGGGGTTCAAGTCGGGATTGACGGCGTGCTGGGCGATGGCCCAGACCAATCCGACGAACGTGCCGATGACGACGCCACCGGGGTTGAACCGCCACCAGTACAGACGGAGAAACCCGGGGACGGCCAGTCCGGCGCCCAAACCCATGATGATCCAGTCCCAGATCTGATTGATGCTCGCCGTCGAGTAGGCCATTGCGAATCCGCCGACCGTCAGGACGACACCGAACAACCAGCTCGCGGCGATCATTTCCCGGTTGTGGGCCTTCGGGCGAAGGTACGCCTGATAGATGTCCCGCGTGAACAAGGCCGTGGTACTGTTCACGGTCGGGGAAAACGTGGACATCGCCGCGGCGATCAGCGAAACCAGCAACAGGCCCCGCAGCCCCATCGGAATCCGCATGAGGATGACGGCGGGCAGGATCCGCTCGGGGTTGATGATGCCCTCGTAACCCACCAGGTCCAGCTTGCTCTCCCAGCGGTCCTCGCCCAGGACGCTCTTGAGCGACCTGATCAGCTCCGGGTGCCGATCCTGATTCTGGATGACATCCGTGATGGCGCTTTCCCATCGGCTCTTGGGAATGACAGAGCGGACCTTGTCTGCATCGTTGACGGCACCGGCATCATTGGGGAAGGCCTGCTGGAGGTGGTGCTGCTTGATCAGCCGGGCCGTTTCCTCGATCGCTCCTTTTGAGGGAAACAGCTCGTGGACCAGGAAGACGCCCATGACGGCGAACCCCATCATCATCGGCCAGCGGAACGTCATGAGCCACGTCCAGAAGAAGCTGAGCAGCCCGCACTCCCGCTCGCTGCGGGCACCGAAGAAGCGCGGGTCGCCGCCGGTACCGAGCCCTGCCACCATGTTGCGGAAGAAGTAGAAGAACATCACGATGAACAGCGGGTTGAATTCCTTGTACCCGTTGGGCATCTCGACGTGCCAGTGCGGCAGGGTGCTGGTCCACTGCGTCAGACCGGTCACCTGGTGCCCGAGCGAGTCCAAGTCCCCACCGTAGTTGCCCACCTGCACGGCGGCCATGATGGAAATCACCACCACCGCGATCAGGATGATGAACGACTGGAAGAGGTCCGTGTACACGACGCCGTAGAACCCGGACATCAGCGTGTACACGACCGTGGCGAGGATCATCAGCAGCGCGCAGAGGAAAGGCGACCAGGGCAGGAACATCGACAGGAACAGACCGGCCCCTTTGATCAGATACGCCAGCATCCCGAACGTGCTGATCATGCCGGCGATCGCGGCGATCAGACGGGCCGCCTTCGCCCCCGGCCCGGTGCCGAATCGGTACACGTACCACTCCGCACCGGTCATCACCTGCGAACGGTAGTGCCACTTGCCCGTCCAGAGCGTCATGAACGCCAGGCACAAGACGGCGCCGCCGCGGAACTCGATGTAGATCCCGCGCGGTCCGAGCATGTAAAGGAAGGAGACGATGACCATCGTCCCCGTCATGTCGAGGAAGTGCAACATGCCGGACACCCCGAGTGCCCACCAGGGGAGCTGCTTGCCGGCCAGAAAGTAGTCCTCCAGGCTGCGAGAGGCGCGGCGTCGCAGGTAGACGCCGATCCCCACAACGATCACCGTGTAGAGGACGATGACGCCCAGATCAACGGCGTTCAGATGCTTCAACGCAAGACCGGGCGAACTCGAAGACATCACACCGCGTCTCCCAAAGCGCTCGAGCAGGCACGAAGAGTTGCGACTCTCACGATGGGCAGAACGGTACTGGGCGGCACGCCCCGCCGTCAAGCCGTCGTGCCCTTGATGAACCATTCCGGGACCGGTAAAAGAGGTCCTTCATTCTCGTCGGGCCTCTAGGGCCATGCACGGGTCAGTTAATTCATCGGGAGATCGCCGATGAGGCAGAATCCGACTCCCCGAATGGACGTAAACGGCGATGGGTACTCTGGCATCATCACAGGCGGCCGGTAGGGTGAGAAGTTCCTGGGGTATAGGGCGTAGGGCATAGCCGGGCGAACATTGAGGCGGGTCGCGTAATGTCGGGTTCCACAACACTGCAATCCGCGGACTACGTTGTTCTGGTGGGCTACTTCCTCCTGATGCTGGCCATCGGCGGGTACTTCTATCGGTACATGAAGGGGATGAAGGACTATTTCAGCGGCGGCAACCGGATCCCCTGGTGGCTGAGCGGCGTGTCGTTCTACATGACCAGCTTTAGCGCGTTTGCATTCGTCTTCTACTCCGCGCTGGCGTATCAGTACGGGTGGGTCGCTGTGACGCTCTTTTGGGTGACCATCCCGGCCACGTTCGTCAGCGTGACGTTCTTTGCCGCCCGGTGGCGACGGGCACGGATCGACAGCCCCGTCGAGTACATCGAAACGCGGTACAGTCACCTGTTGCGGCAGATCTTCGCCTGGCAGGGCGTTCCCGTCAAAATCATCGACGACGCCCTCAAGTTGATCGCCACGGGGATCTTCGTCTCCGTCGGGTTGGGACTGGACATGAGTCAGAGCATGTTCTGGTCCGGCGTGATCATCCTCGCGTACACGTTCATGGGCGGGTTGTGGGCGGTGGCGGTGACGGACTTCATTCAGTTCGTGGTGATGGCGGCGGCCATCATGGTGGTCTTTCCGCTCTCCATCGCCAAGGTCGGAGGCTTCAGCGGGCTTGTTCAGAACGCACCGCCCGGCTTCTTCAGGATCACAAACCCCGCCTACAGTTGGGCCTATGTGGTCTCGAACATCACGTTGTTCTGCATCAGTTACAGCAGCACGGCGTGGTCGCTGATTCAACGATACTACTGCGTGCCGAACGAACGCGAAGCGAAGAAGGTGGGTTGGTTGGTGATCCTCCTCTACATCGTTACCCCGCCGCTCATGTTTGTGCCGGCGATGGCCGCGCGGCAATACTTGCCGTCGCTCGCCCACACCGATCAGGTGTACCCGATGTTGTGTGCCACGCTCCTACCGGCAGGCATGTTGGGCCTGATCGTCGCGGCCATGTTCTCAGCCACGATGTCCACACTCAGCGCCGATTACAACATCTGCGCCAACGTGTTGACGAACGATCTGTACAAGCGACTGATTCGGCCGAAGGCGTCGGAGAGGGAACTCGTCTTCTTCGGTCGGCTGATGACGTTCATCGTGGGCATCGTCGCCCTGGGGCTGGCCTTCCTGATGGCACGAGGCCGCGGCGAGCAGCAGTTCCGAAATATGGTCACGTTGTTCAGCATCGCCACCGCACCCGTGGGCCTGCCGATGATCCTGGGATTGCTGTGGAAGCGGATCACCAACCGCGGTGCTGTCGCGGGTTTCCTCATCGGCGTCGCCGTGGGGTTGGTTCTGTTTTACCGGTTTCCCGACGAAACCCAATTCCTCGGCGCGACCTGGAAGCGCGAGAACGTGATCCTGTTCGGCACGGCCGTCACGACGCTGGTCGTCATCATCGCCGTGAGCTTCCTGTTGCCTCAACCGGCGGACGAGAAGCGGCGGACGGAGGCGTTCCTGAAGAAACTGTCCGTGCCCATCGGTGAGATGGAGGAGGATTACGAGGCGGTCCGACCTGCGGGCAAGGACGTGATCTCGCCGTTCCGCGTCGTGGGCGTGACGACGGGTCTCATTGGTATCCTGATGCTGGTGATTCTGCCCTGGGTGGGCAGTGGAATGGCGTTCAAATTGGATCTATGGATCGGTGGTGGCCTGCTGATCGTCGGGAGTCTGATGACTTGGCGGAGTCGCCAACCCGCGGCAGCACGCGGGGCGGGTTTCACCCGCCAATCTTCAGGTGGCGGGTAGAACCGACTTTCCACCGGTCAGGAGAGTGTGGCGTGGGTGACATCGGTATTGGACTCATCGGGTCGGGATTCATGGGGCGGACATATTCGGAGACGGTCTCCAAGTACTGTCGGGGCGCCCGGATCAGGGCTGTCACGGGTGGCCGTCGCGCCGAGCAACTCGCGAAGGACTACGGGTTGGCGCTCGAGCCCTCGGTCGAGGCCCTCGTCCATCGGCGGGACATCTCGGCCGTGTTCATCGCCTCGCCGCACAACGTCCACGCGGAGCATGCGATCGCCGCCGCCAAGGCGGGCAAGCACATCCTGCTCGAAAAGCCGATGGCCTGCACCGTCGCCGACTGCGACGCGATCCTCCGGGCCTGCGACGCCGCCAAGGTCCGTTGCTCGATCAGCTTTTCGCAACGGACCCGCAAGTGCAATCGCCGGGCCAAGCAGCTCATCGACGAGGGCATCATCGGCCCCATCCTGCAGATGCAGGAGTTCGCGCTGGTGCCGACGGGGCTGAGCGGACTGCCCACGTGGCAGAGCGACCCGGCGAACCTTGGGACGCTGTTCGGGCATGCGATCCACAACTTCGACCGCGTCCGTTGGTTCACCGGTAAGGAGATCAAGACCGTCTATGCCAAGTGCGGATCGCTCACGCCGGGGGCCCGGGTTGAAGGCACGTCGATGGTCCTGATGACGATGACGGACGGAACGGCGGTAAGCCTATGGGCGTCGTTCGAGGTGCCCAAGCCTTCGTTCCCGCGGTCGCAGTTCACCGCATGGATCATCGGTCGGAAGGGGCTGATCGACCTGGACGCCTACGGTGAGCTCCGCGTCTGCACCGACGATCAGTGGAAGGTCGTCGAGACGCAGGACCCCATCGACTGGGCCGGCAAGGGGTTTCTCGACCCGGTTCGTTTGGAGTCGTACCAGTTGGAGGTCCAGGACTTCATCGACGCGGTCGCTCAGGACCGCCCGCCGTCGGTGACGGGTTGGGACGGCCGGCAGGCGGTGGCCGCCGCCCTGGCGGCCTATGAATCCTCAAGGACAGGTAAGGAGATCGTTCTGTCATCATGAGATTCGACACGTCTCGCGAACTGTATGACCGCGCGTGCCGGACGTGCCCCGGCGGGATTCACAGCAACGTCCGCAAGAACTGGAAGCCGCATCCGATGTTCTACGACCGCGGCCGGGGCGCGCGCATCTGGGACGTTGACGGGAACGAATTCATCGACTACGTGCTCGCGCGCGGTCCGCTTCTGCTCGGGCACTCGCCCGGTCCGGTCATCGAGGCCGTCAAGAAGCAGCTCGACCGCGGCCTGATGTATGCGGGTCAACACGAACTGGAGATCGAGGCCGCCGAGAAGGTGTGCGCGCTCGTACCGTGCGCGGAGAGGGTTCGCTTCAGCAGCTCGGGCAGCGAAGCGGTGCACGGCGCGATGCGACTGGCACGCGGGGTGACGGGCCGACCGAAGGTACTGCGGTTCGAGGGCCAGTACAATGGCTGGTTCGACAGCATGTTTTGGAATTACGCCCCGCCGCTGGAGGCGGCCGGTCCGCGCGAGGATCCCGTGCCGATTCCCGTAAGCAAGGGTCAGGTGACGACCGAGTCCCAGAACCTGGTCATCCGCCCGTGGAACGACCTGAAACTCGTCGAGGAGGCCTTCGCGCGATTTCCCGGGCAGATCGCCGCCGTCCTGACCGAACCGATCATGTGTAACAACGGCGGGATCATGCCGCAGCCCGGTTTTCTTGAGGGGCTCCGCGAACTGTGCACGAAGCACGGGGCGCTGCTGATCTTCGACGAGGTGATCACGGGCTTTCGCGTCCGTCTGGGTGGGGCACAGCAGTACTTCGGTGTCACGCCCGACCTGGCCACGTTCGCCAAGGCGATGGCGGGCGGGTTTCCGGTCAGCGCGATTGCGGGCAGGAAGGAGTACATGGAGGCCTTCGGGGACCTGTCGATCACGCACTCGGGGACGTACAACTCGAACGGACCCTGCATGGCCGCCACGGCGGCGGCGCTGAACATGCTCTCGGAGAACGACGGGGCGCTGCTCCGTCACGCCCACGCGATGGGCACGCAGTTGATGACCGGTATCAATGACGCGGCGAAGAAAGCGGGCAAGAAGGTGAGCGTTCGGGGCGTCCCGACGGCGTTTCACGTGTCGTTCAACGAGCCCGGGCCGGTGACGGACTATCGCACGTTTGCCCTCCGGGACAAGGAGGCGTACGCACGGTTTTGGGCGGCGCTTCAGGAACGCGGCATCCGCGGGATCCCCGACGGTCTGTGGTTCGTCTCGACGGCCCATCAACAAAAGGACATCGACCAGACGCTTGATGCCGTTGCCGAAGCGATGAAGGAGGTTTGAACCGATGCGCGATACAGGTTCTCCCGCGGCGTGTCTTGCCATTTTCTTGGCGGGGTTCGGCAGTGCGGTGTGCGCCCAGGACGCCAGGCAGAAGGCGTTCGAGCGGGTGTTCGGTGATGCCGTCAGGTTGGATCCGAACATCGTCGCCAAGGTGAAGACGAAGAAACCTTACGAATACGTCTTCGTCGACCGCACCGGCGACGGCAGGAACGACGAGGTCTGGTTCATCGACCCGAGTCCACGCCACATGCCCCATACCCGCCCGGTACTGGTCCGCGCGATCGACGAGGACGGCGACCTGGACCAGGACCATGGGCCCGATCTCGACAGCGACCTCTATGTGGTCGACTGGAAGGCCGACGGCGTCGTCGATGTCGTCCTCGACTATCAGGACAACGACGGCGACAACGATCTCGACGAGATGGCCTTTTATTTCTTCACGTCCGCGCATCCCTTCTTCGGTAAGGACGTGTTGTACGTCTGGTGGGGCCGCGACGACGGGGACGACAATCTGCTGTGGTACGACGTGAGCTACACCTACAATCAGACGCTGTGCCAATACCGGTGCCACTTCAGCGGCGCGGAACAGTTGGTCGCGTTCGGTCTGCGGGACGGGGAGAATCAGTGGACGCCGGCCTTCGAGAACCCCTTTACGTTCTACGATCCCGACGACGACCTCTGCAGCGAGGTGGTGATTCGCTACGAAGGCAGGGGCAATCGCGTCCAGTCCGTGCGTTATAGCTTTGACGCGGACGACGACGCCCACGGCCGCCGGACGCACGACTACGATTTTTCGATCACGTCGATCGCGCCCGGCACGAAGTGGATCAAGAAGGACAACCCCGAGATCTCGGACTTGGTGCTCCCGGAGGAGATGACCGAATCCACGAAGCTCCGCGGCATTCCCACGGGCACGTGGATCCGCCGCGAGCACGCCCAGCCGTTTGCCCAGGGCGCCCCGTGGGCCCGGCAAGTGCTCACGTGGGACGAGATGAACGCCAACACCGAGGGCGACGTCCAGCGCGATCCGTGGGAGCGATGGGAGGGCGTGATCGCCCGGTCCTCGGAACATTTCCCGCAGATCGGCGGTCCACCGTGCAGTGCCCTGAACAAACGAAACGAGGTGAGCCTGAATCCGGTCAGGCCGATGCGACTGTACTACGACCCGGCCGACCGACGGCTTCACCTCCGCGGTGCGAATCGGGGCTGGTTGAACGTGGATTTCGATCTCGACGGCAAGGCCGATGCGAAGTACGTCTACATCGACGAGAACACGGACGGAACATTCGACCGCCGCGAACTCGACCTCGACGCCGATGGCACGCCGGAATTCGCCTGGAAGATGGGCCAGGGCGAACTGAAGGACGTCGCGCTGGACTGGGAGAAGCTGACCAAGTTCTACAAGCCGATGCTCGCGAGCGTCCTGGCCGACAGCCAGGCGTTCATCGACGCGGCCAAGGTGTTGCTGGCCGAACGTGGGACGTTGCCCACGCCGGATCCGATCGAGGTGTTCTTTCTGGAGAAACTGGAATCGTGGACGCCCATCACGCGCCTCGGCGAGCGGATGCGAAAAACGCCCGCCGGGGCGAGGTTGTACGTCGATCTGCTCCGCGACCGGCTCCTCCTGAAGCTCAAGGGGGCTCTCGCTCGGGAGGCTTGGGAGAAGGTGGAGTCGCTCTACGCGGCCGGTGACTACCGGGGCGCGGCCGATTTCCTCCGCAAGCCGACGACACCGGCCACCGATCCCAGGCGTTTCGGCGACTTCACGCATCGCATCCCACTGACGTTCGACAACACGAACCAACCGCAGCGGGACGATTGGCCGATCACCATCCCGGTCGGCGCGATCAAGGCGGTGGCCGCCGATTTCAACGCCGAGAACTGCGCGGTGGTGGCACCGGAGCGATGGATCGACTGGCGGCAGATTCCGCACCAAGTGGATGAGATCGACCCGGCCGTCGGTAAGGAACTCAGCTTCTTGATCGACCTGCCCGCCAACGGTTCGGCGACGTATTACCTCTACTACTCGCCGACGGGCAAATCGACCAGGACGTTTCCGGCCAAAACGGCGACGGCCGAAGACTGGGTCCCGCCCAACATCGGTTGGGAGAACAACCGGATTGCCTACCGCGCCTACTGGGGCCAGTTCGACTTCTTCGGCAAGAAGATCGAGGGGCTGATTTACCCGACGATCGGCAACAAGAGCTACCACGACGAAGTGGAATGGGGCATCGACGCGCTGAACGTCGGCGAGACCTCGGGACTGGGCGGACTGACCCTGTACCTTGGGGACAAGGCCTACCGGGTCCAGAACCCGGCCGGCAAGGGCGATGTGAAGTTCACCAAGCGGCAATTGACCAAGGGACCGGTTCGAGCCGCCGTGGAGATCGCCGCCGAGAACGTGGTACCCGATAGGCCCAATGTGAAGGTGCGGATCCACGCCCTTATCTACGCCGAACGACAAGAGACCGAGATCCGTGCGTCGGTGACCGGTGCGGAGGGCGAGGGCGACGTCCTCCTGGCACCGGGGTTCATCAACCTCGAGCGCGAGCGGACGTTTGCCGACCCAATCGGCTGCGCAGGCCTCTGGGGTTACCAAGTCCCGGTCATTGGGGAGATCGCGATGGGGCTGATTGTCTCCCCCGAGGCCTTCGTGGAACACGTGGAGATGCCCCAGGAGCATCGGGTGAAGTTTCGCCTGTCCGACGACGGGAAGCTCCGCTACTGGTTGGTCGGGGATTGGCGTCGCGGGCGACAGCACCCGGTCGCACCGACGATCGACAACTGGCAGCGGGAGCTCCGCGACCTGGCCCAACGGCTCCTCAGCGACGTGAAACCCGCGCTGGGTAAACCCGAGGACGTGCGGAAGCCTTGAAATGAATTCCGTCTCTTCGCCTTGTCGTGTCCCCCATCCTTTTGGGAAGACGCGAGAACCTTGAAGGCCCGATCCGCGTAACGTAACGCGTGCCGAAAAGGAAGGTATGTCTGGTAGGAATCGCGCACATGGCTGATGTACCGCCGATCAACGTGAAACCGAACGGTAGTCCGTTTTTACCTCGCATTATGGAGGTCTTGCGCCGCGCCATGCCGGAGTTGCGGGAGAAATACGGCGTGAAGGCGCTGGGCGTTTGGGGTTCTTACGTGCATGGGGACCCGTGCGCCGACAGCGACTTGGATGTCCTGGTGGAGTTCGACCGCACGATCTCTTTGCTGGATTTCGTTGACCTGGAAAACCGTGTCTCGGAGCTTGTGAGTCTCAAGGTCGATCTGGTGATGAGGAGCGCCCTCAAACCCAACATTGGCCGTCGTATCCTTCGGGAGGTCTTGCCCGTATGACGGAGAAAAGGGACTACCGGGACTATCTCCGTGATATCGTGGAACACGCGCTAAAGACCGAGCGCTTTCTTGCCGGGCGTCACTTTCGAGGCATTCCGTGAGAACGAACTTCGGCGTGGACATCGGCGTTGTTTGGGAAACGGCGAGAGAAAAACTACCGCCGATTCGAGAAGCGGTGCAGCGGGTCATCGAAGAGATTGAAAGCACGGACCGTGGAGGTGATGCGTCATGATCATCGACGCCCACGTCCACATGGGGACGGCCCTCTACTTCCAGATGTCGGCGGACGCCGACTTCCTGATCCGCCAGGCCGACGCCGCCGGGTTCGACAAGTTGTTCGTCACCGAGGCCGACGCCCTCTTCTACGACATGAGCGAGGGCAACGACCGACTGGCCCGGGAGTTGGCCAGGTACCCCGATCGCCTGATCGGATACGTTTCGGTGCCGACGCCCCGGCTGGGCCGACGGGTCGTCGATGAACTCCGGCGCTGCCGCGAGACGTACGGGATGCGCCTGGTGAAGACCTATTCTCACCCGGAGGCGAGCATGGCCGAGCCCGCCGCGTTCCCTCTGTTGGAAACCGCGGCCGAACTGGGCATGCCGGTGATGGCCCACATCACGCCGGACGAGTCCGATTACCTGATGCAGCACGTCCCACAGGTTCGACTGGTGATGGCCCACATGGGCGGACAACCGTACGCTCACGGGGATTGGCACCGTGCGGTCGCCGTGGCGAAGAAACACCCCAACCTTTTGCTGGATACGGCCACCTCGCAGATCGACAACGGGATGATCGAATACGCGGTGGCGGAGCTTGGCCCGGAGAAGATCGTCTTCGGCACGGACATGCCGTTGCTGGACCCGTATACGCAGCTCGCAAAGATCACGGGCGCGGAGATCGACGAGCATGCGAAATCGCTGATCCTCGGCGGCAATTACGCGCGGATACTCGGACTGAAGTGACGTGCCCAAGGTGGCGCAGCCGTCTGATCCGGGTGGCTCACCGCTTCTCGGGGTGGGAGGCGCGACGGGATGTCATGACGAGACCGTCGGAATTGCGAAATCGTCTCCCCACCGCTGAAGCGATGGGGCACCCCCTACGGTGAAAAACAGCACACATGAATCGGTTCGATATCAACGCCTGTTTCGGTCATTGGCCCTGCTGGGACCTGTATCACAAGTCCGCAGACGACCTTCTTCGTCTGATGGACCGCAACGCGATTGAACAGGCCGTATGCATTAGCCTCCGCGGGATGTTCATCGACTGGCGTCGGGGGAACGACGAGACCCTGGCCGCTGCGAGAGCTCACCCCGATCGCCTCCTGCCGGCGGCGACGATCAGCCCGTTTCTCGGCGGCAACGGTCACGAACTGCATCGCCTGATCGATGCGGGGGTGAGGATGGTTCGGCTGTATCCGGCGTTTCACAGTTACGGCTTGAACGATGCCTTCGTGGACGACATTTGCGCGACCGCCTCCGAACGCCGAATTCCCGTCATGATTCCCACGCGCCCGATGATGAACTGGCGGTTTGCGACCGTTCCGATCGAGTCGATCGGTGCCGTGGCCGAGCGGCACCCCAACACATCGATTATCCTGAGCGGCCCGAACTACCTCATCGAGTACCAAGCGGCCGTTCGGGTCATGAGGCGATGCGAAAACGTCCGTTTCGAGCTCTCGTGCCTCCAGGGGTTTGGCAGCGTGGCGAACATGGTCCGCGACGTGGGGGCCGATCGCATCCTGTTCGGTACCGGCGCCTTGCTGCACTATCCGGCCTGCAACGTGGCCAAGCTCGACCACGCGGCGATTACGGAAGACCAGCGGGCGATGATCGCCTCTCGGAACGCCGAACGGCTGTTGAACCCGTCCGCCGGGGGTGAGTGAGAAGGGACCATGCATACCGTTTCGCTGCTGACCGTCGCGGTACTGAACCTGCCCCGACACCGTTGGACGATGGGCCTCTGCATCGTCCTGGGCCTGACGGCGGCGGTCTACGCCTGGCCGGGGCATGACTGGGACCACTGGAAGAAGGTGACGGCGTGGACGAAACCGGATGTCAAGACGGACCAGACCGGCAGGAAGGAGCTTGCCCCGCTGCTGGCGGTCGGCGGCGACAAACCCGGCCGCATCGACGAGATCAAGGCCTGGGAAAGCAGGCGTTCGGAATACGCCGGGGTCATCTCCAAGATCCTCGGTAAACCGACCCACCTTAGGCCGGTCGAACCCCAAGCCGAGGTGTTGGGCGAGGAGACGCTGGCCGACCACGTCCGACGGCACGTCCGAATTCGCACGGAGCCCGACGACTGGATCCCGGCCTATCTGCTCCTGCCGAAGGACCTGCCGGGGCATCGCGTGCCGACGATGATCTGCCTGCACCAGACCGTTCCGCAGGGCAAGGATGAACCGTGCGGGATCAAAGGCAGCGCCGATCTGGCCTTCGCATTGCAGCTCGTGCGACGAGGGGTCGTCTGTCTCGCCCCCGACGCGATCGGGTTCGGCGAGCGGATCCCGCCGGGCACGCAGCCTTATCACGACAGCATCGCGTTCTACAAAAAGCACCCGAACTGGTCGTTCATGGGCAAGATGATCTGGGACGTCTCGCGCGTGGTGGATTACCTCGAGACCCTCCCATTCGTCGATCCGCTGTGCATCGGGAGCATCGGACACTCGCACGGGGCGTACGGGACACTCTTTGCCGCCGCGTTCGAGCCGCGGATCGCGCTGGCGATCGCAAGCTGCGGGTTCACGACGTTCCGCGCGGACCCCTCGCCGAACCGTTGGTCGCATCTGACCGCGCTGATCCCCCAGTTGGGCACGTATCTGCCCGACGTGGCGAGCATTCCCTTCGATTGGCAGCACCTCTGCGCGATGATCGCCCCGCGGCCTCTGTTCGTATGGTATGCCACGCGGGACAGCATCTTCCCGAACACGGACAACCTCGACGGGCTGTTCAGGGACGTTCGCACGGTCTACGGATTGTACGGGGCGGCGGACGACTTGGCCTGGCACGCGTTCGACGGTGAACACGTCTTCCCCGAAGGGGGACGAAACCTCGCGTATCGGTGGCTGGAGGAGCGGTTCTTTCGCATCGGCCCGATCAAGCAGGTTCCTACGGAGATAGGCGCGTGGGAAAAACAGCGTCAGGTCATCCGACGGGTGATTCGGCGATCCGCCGGCGTTCCGTCGATGCAGCCTCCGCCCTTCGATCTCAAGGTCCTTTCGTCGGAGTCCCTGCCCAAGTACGAACGGCGGTTGATCGAGTATTCGGTAGACAAGGACGAGCGCGTCAAAGCCTACCTCTGCGTCCCCAAGCCCGACCAGGGACCGCGGCCGGGCATCCTCGTTCTGCACCAGACGACGGCGGAGGGCAAGCGGGAATCCGTCGGCCTGGCGGGAGACAAGTCCCTCGCTTTTGGCTCGGAGCTCGCCGAGCGAGGATACGTCACGCTCTGCCCCGACTCGATCACCGCCGGTGAGCGAATCGACCGGTACGGCGCGTTCGACACACGAGGGCATTACCTTCGCCACCCGGACCTGTCCGCCATGGGCAAGATGTTGTACGACGCCGAGCGGGCGCTTGACCTGCTGATTCGGACCGACCGGGTCGATCGATCGACCCGGTCGGTCCGAATCAGCAGGTCAAGCGCCCGCTCGGCGTCGTACAACATCTTG